>OIYG01000553.1_pt1 | contig 35556 bp, 26 predicted proteins | sample 1587861 | NCBI WGS metagenome assembly OIYG01 (sample SAMN03283272) | human gut metagenome | biome: human-associated habitat; material: feces | host: Homo sapiens | place: Peru | collected 2012 | reverse complement strand
CTGATACCTTAAATTCTGAAGACAGTAGCGCAGATGATATTGCAGTAAAACTGCCTAACTTAGAGATTAAAGATTGTTTTAGAGAAAATATTCAAAAAAGATTTAATAGTTTCTTTAAGAAAGATAATCTTGCTGACAAAATAGCCAATGCTTTGTTTATCGGTGACAGTGAATATGTACAAAGTCAACTGCGTACTTATCTAAAGAAATTCGTATCTATAAGAGACACTGCTACAAAAGCACCAAAAGAAAACTATTACCACGGATTTTTAAACGGTGTCTTTACTAACTGCTCAAACGATTTTTTAACAGAATACCACTCTAACTATGAAGCAGGTGATGGCTATGCTGATATTACTTTTAAAAGTGAATATTCAGAAAAAGCTGTCATTATCGAGATAAAAGCAGCTTCTGTAGGCTCTGATTTAATTCCATTAAGCGAGAATGCAATAAATCAAGTAGAAAATAAAGACTATGCATTTCCATTCTTGCAAAACAGCATGACTCAAAGTATCTTCGCCTATGGAATTGCATTTTCAGGAAAGAACTGTCTTGTAGCTTGTAAAAAGCTAAAATAGTTACACGCTGTGTCGTTACAGACGTTGATCTCAAATAAGAATGTAGGAACACCTACATTCTTATTCAATTTTCTCTAATTACTTCTCATCTAAATCAAGATTTCTGGTAACTAAAAGACCACCAAAAGTCTGACATACAGGCATGATTTCAAGTTCATTGATATTCATGTGAGCTGGAGTGCTTAAGAGATAATCTACAGTATTAGCAATATCCTCAGGTAAAATTGCTTCAACGTCTTTGTAAACAGCAGCAGCCTTTTCGTTATCGCCCTTAAAACGTACATTTGAGAATTCTGTATTAGAGCAAAGACCTGGCTTAATTACAGTAACTTTAAGTGCAGTACCTGCTAAATCACATCTTAGATTTCTTGAAAACTGCTCAACAAAAGCTTTAGTACCGCCGTAGACATTGCCTCCTGTATATGGCCATGCACCGGCAGTTGAGCCTAAATTGATGATATAACCTTTGTTCTTTTTAACCATCAATGGTAGCAGTTTGTGAGTAATATTGAGTAACCCTTTGATGTTGGTATTAACCATGGTATGCCAGTCTTTTAAAGAGCAGGTAAATGCTTTGTCCTGACCTAAGGCTAAACCTGCGTTATTAACTAAAACATCAATGTTTTTAAACTCATCAGGTAACTTATTTAAGATAGAATCAACTGCTTCAGTATCAGTTACATCAAGCTTTAATGGGAAGATCTGACCTTCATATTTATTTGCTAAGGCATCTAATTTGTCTTGACGACGTGCTGTTGCAATTACTTTGTAACCTTGACTTGCAAGTTTTTCACAAATAGCAAAACCAAAGCCTGCTGAGGCTCCTGTAACTAATACAGTCTTATATAAAGCCATATTTCCTCCACATATTTATGACATAACAACGTAATCAAAATAATCTACCTTTATAAGTGCAAAGCTCTAGACAAAGTTATCTTACACAACGCACTCAACAAACTGTTATGCTGTCTTATTTATCAATAGGAGCAACACGTGAAACGACACCTGACTGCAACGCTTTAAAATAAAAGAGCCAGGACAGACCAGTTGCAATTCCTGAGAGTAGTAAAAAACACCAGGTATGACGACTGATATCTTTAATTTCACTTACTCTGTCAGTAAAAAATACTATGCCCCATGTCAGAAATAAAATTACAGTAGTGCGGATGGCGGTTGCAAGGTTAGAGTTAATATCCTTAACACCGATTTTTGCAAAGATAGCTGTCAGAGCTACAAATAAAGATGACAGTAATGCGTAATGTTCCACATGGTAATGCAGTAAACCGTAAAACGGGGTTTATTTGGATATCGATAATTTCCGATAAAGTGTCCTTTAGAATGTAGAAAACGTGGATTTACCGTAAAAAAGAAAGCACGGATTTACCGCATACATTGAAAGGACACGTGGCTAAGATAGCCCATATTAAGTGTCTTGTCCATAGGTCTAGTTAAAACTCTTGCTTTTTACTATGAGCACTTGCCATATGTTCGATCTGAATAAACTCTGCCAATATAAGTTCTTTCTGCCACTATGTGCGTTGAAGGCGTTCTGAGATCACATAAGCAAACTTATCCAAGCTCTTTTATACAAAATCATTTTCCCCAGCACATTCAACTAGAACTCAATTACCAACAGATCTTTTACTCAGGAACATTAACGCTGTACACCTTAAAATTTAGCCTTCAATCTTATTTTTTTATATACCTATCACCTAACTTATAAGAATTTGCAGATATAATCAGAATATACCCTTATGATCTAAAGAATTATCTAATGACAAAAGGTGATATCTTGAACAGCAAAAATAAGAATATATCGATGCTCGAAGGTACTGTTGCCAACAAAGGCATCGCCTTTGGTACTATTAGCTTCTTAAAAAGAGCTAAAACTGGTCTTGAAAAGACTTCTGTTTCAGATACTAAAGCAGAGTGCGAACGCTTTGAAAAAGCTAGACTTCATGCCATCTCTCAATTGAACGCATTGTATGATGCATCATTAGAAAAACTAGGTGAGCAAAATGCCGTAGTTTTCCAGATCCATCAGATGATGTTAGATGATCCTGACTATGTATCATCTGTTAATAAACTCATTGAAAAAGAACATGCTAATGCTGAGTATGCCGTAACTAAGGTTGCTCACAAATTTGAAAAGCAGTTCTTAGAAATGGATAACGACTACATGCGTGGTCGTGCAGCTGACGTCATCGATATTTCAAGACGTGTTAAAGAAATTCTGATGATGCATGCTGGTAAGCTCAAAAAACATGGTCTTAGCTTTGATAACAAGGGTCCTGTTATTCTTGCAACTGATGATTTGGTACCATCAGAGACTGTTCAGCTAGATAACCAAAAAGTTACCGGTATCATCACCTCTAAAGGTTCTACAAGATCGCATACTGCTATCTTTGCCAGAACCATGGGTATTCCTACCATTGTCTGCATCGGTGAGGAGTTAACTGAAGATCTTGAAGGTAAAAAAGCCATTGTTGATGGAAATTCAGGTTATGTTTACATAGAACCTGACGAATCAACCATTCTGCGCTTTACCGAAATGAAGAAGACTGACGATGTTCAGCACTCCCATTTAGAAGAATACCGTGGTAAAGAAACTAAGACACGTTCAGGTCGCAACATTCGTCTTTACGCAAACTCAGGCTCATTAGCTGATATCGATCTTATAAAAGCATCTGATGCTGAAGGAATCGGTCTGTTTAGAAGTGAATACATCTACATGCAGGCTCATGACTACCCTACAGAAGAAGAGCAGTTTAAGATTTATAAAGATGTTCTAAAAGGCATGAACGGTAAGAAGGTCATTATCAGAACTCTTGATATCGGTGCTGATAAGACTGCTGAATACTTCATGCTAAAACCTGAAGAAAACCCTGCTATGGGTGTAAGAGCAATTCGTCTTTGTCTTACTAACAGAGCCTTATTTAAAACACAGTTACGCGCTCTTTACAGAGCCTCCGTCTTTGGTAACCTCTCTGTCATGATCCCTATGATTACTTCGGTTGAAGAAGTCATAGAATGCAAGAGAATTATCGATGACATTAAAAAGGAGCTTACTGCTCAAGAACTTCCTTTTAAAGATGATGTTGAATTCGGCATCATGATTGAAACCCCTGCTGCAGCTTTAATCTCAGATGAGTTAGCTCCATTAGTAGATTTCTTTAGTATCGGTACTAATGATCTAACTCAGTTCACACTAGCTGCTGACAGGCAAAATGCAGATCTTGGAAGTTATCTAAATCCATACCACCATGCTGTGGTAAGACTCATTGAAACAACGGTTAAAAATGGTCATGCAGCTGGAATTTGGGTTGGTATCTGCGGTGAGCTTGCCTCAGATGAGAAATTCCTAGGAAAATTAATTCAGCTTGGAGTTGATGAAATGTCTGTTGTACCTTCAAGCATTCTTACCCTGCGTGCAAAGATTGCAACTCTCGGCTAAAGGAGATAAATAATAATGCCACAATGTATAGTGATTGCAGATGAAATCACCGGCGGCTCAGCTGTTGGTTCTTTATTAGAGAAAAATGGCAATACAGTTTGCTCTTTAATGAGCACTCGCGGTTTAAAAGATCCTATTACACAAAAGTATGACTGCTTTGTGTATTCAACTAATTCAAGAAATCTTACTGCTCAACAGAGCTATCAGATGGTGTTCTCAGCTGCTAAACTTTTAAAGTCTGATGAAGTAAAGCTTTATGCTAAACGTATTGACCCTGCTATGAGAGGCAACACCTGTGCTGAAACAGAAGCTCTGTTAGATGCCCTAGGTGATCCTGATAGAGTTGCCATTGTAGTTCCAGCTTTCCCAGCATTGCGCAGAACCAATGTTGGCGGTTATATCCTAGTTGATGGTAAGCCTCTGCAAAAATCCTTAGCAGGGCTTGAAGATCTGTATCCAGCAGAATCAGGTCGTGTAGCTGACTTATTTACAGAAAAGTTCCAGTACAAAGCAGAACCACTGCACTTAAAAGAGTTCTTAAAAGGCACAGATAATCTTGCGCTAAAAATTAAAGAGTTAGCTGATGCTGGTACAAGAGCTATCGTTTTTGATTGCACTTCTCAGGAAGATATCAACAAGATTGCTGATGCGGTGGTGATCTCAAAGATTAAGTTCTTAGCTGTAGATCCAGGTCCTTTTACAGCTACATTAGCCCGTAAGGTGATGAGAACCAAGTCTGTTGCCACCGCAGCCTCAGGTGCAAAGATCTTTGGTATTGTAGGTGGTGTAAATCCTTTAATTTCAGCTCAGGTTGAACTGTTAAGACTTGAAGAGAAAGTTAATATCGTCACCGTACATAATCTTGAGTTATTAGAAGATCAGCAACACCGTAATGCCGAGATTAACCGTGTAGTAGATGAGATCTCCACAAAGTTCAACAACTACACCATCTCATTTGCTGTATCTGACAATATGGAAGTTAACAATCAGCTCTCAGCTGAATATCAGGAAATGCTTTTAAAGACCAACAGAACTCAAACTGAAGCTTTAGATATCATTTCTACAGCTTATGGTCAGATTGTACAGAAAGTTCTTGAAAAACGTCCTGATGTACAGGCTCTTTACACTAAAGGAGCTGAATTTACGGTAGCAGCTTACAGAGAGCTAAAATCTATGGGACTTAAGGTCTTAGGTCAGGTATTGCCTCTTACCTGCTACGGTGAGTTAATTGATGGTGATCATGCAGGTCTTAAGTGTGTAACCTCAGCTTCCTCTGCAACAGATACTAATACCATCACAGATAGTATTCAGTACATCAAGAGAAAGCTTGCTATCTAACAGCAAAGAGCTTTCATAAAGACTTAAGTCATAAATTCCACCTCTTGCCTTGAGGTGGAGTTATTCACAAACTAAAGACAACAGACTTCATTTGATCATTCATCAACATCGAAGATAACTGGAGTTTGGCACCAATCTTTTCTGGTTTGGCACTAAAAAACATGAATTTAGCACCAATAATCGATGTTTTGGCTCCGATTCTGATATCTTATGGTGTAATACCAATCTTGATACCATTCTTTGCGAAGATGATACCAATCATTGGCTGTATTACGGCCACGTTCAAATCAAAGATTGAATTTGCTCGTATATCAAGATTTTGGTACAATAAAGATCTGAAATTCAGATGATACAACAAGATCTGAACACTTCTATTGCGAGTGTAGTTCAATGGTAGAACTGCAGCTTCCCAAGCTGCTGACGCGGGTTCGATTCCCGTCACTCGCTCCATTTCATCCAGTTTCTTTTTCAAGAGATCAAAATTAACTTCACTGTTCAGTTGTAATGCCAGTAAGAATAAGGCTTCTTTCAAATTGAACATTTGTAGAATATTGCTGTGGACATAATACGAGTGCTCAGAAATTATCTTTGGTGTGGTGAAAAAGTGTGGTTATGAAACTACTTTGGTGTGGTTTATAGCTCTCTGAAGAATTTTTTAATGTGAGATTGAGATGATTTAGCGTTTGCCAATAAAAAGCTCTTTTACTGGCAAACTTTAACTGTCCCTAAACGCGCCTTTGATAAACAAAGTGGGAAGGGTCCTATTGATGATAACTTTATAATGAGATGAACCTGATGTCGAATAAAAAGTTGTACTCATCAACATGACAGTAACATCTCATTTAGAAAATACTATTTGAGCTTTAACTTATCGCATAAAGCAAGCAATTCTTCGATTTTAGCTACAATACGTTTTTGCTCCGCTAATGGAGGGAGAGGAACTAATAAATTAACCATAGTGCCTGTTGATACTCTTGGCATCTTCATACCATATGTCGCATTGTTTACCGTGTAGTCAATGTAATTACTTTTTAACAAGTATATCAAATATAAATTGCACTCTTTTTTATAACAAGAGAAAGGAACCAACTCTGAAGAACAAATTCCATCCTGAGGCGCAATTAAAATTTTTCTTAGATAAGGTCTCAACTTACTGTACAGAATATCCCCTTTACAAAATTTTGTCTTATCTCCTTTTATCTCTCTTTCAGATGAAAACAAAATATTTAAAATTGAGCCTGTATCTTTTTCTATATCTTCGAGATCCAACGAAAAAACAGAACCTCTCAGTGCTCTTCCACTGATTTTGTTTTTTGTTTGAGCGTATGATGTTAAATCACCTAATTTACACCACTTTCAATTCTCAGGAATATCAAATGGAATTTCATCATCTTCAATTGGGGCTAAAGGCTTTTCTTTCTTAAGTTTTCCTTCTTTGATTAGATTTGTCTTTTCTTCTTGAATCTGTTGATACAAATCTTCAGCTGTACCTTCTTCAGGTCTTTGCTCTACTAGCTTTCCTTGGATCGCTAATTGCAGAATACTTGCTTTTAACTGTTCTGGAGTCATTGGTCGTTTCTCTCCAATACAGATTCGATTTCTGATAGAACTTTATCAATATCAGCATCAAGAGTAGCTCTTTTCTCTTTGTACTGTTGAATTAGGTCCATAGGAAGAAGAATTTGTTCTTCCTTATTTGGAATACCGCATTGATCAAAGTTATAACCTAGATCTTCAGATAATTCCTTAGCTGTAAATTTCTTTGATTTAAAAGCATCATCAATACAGATTTCTTCTCTGTTATTCCACCACTTTTCTACATCAGCAAAATGCTCAATCTTCATGGGTTTTGTTTTGCTAAAGTGCTTATAACCTTCAGGCATATCAACTCGGTAGAACCAAGTCTCTTCAGTAGGTCCATTATTATCAAAGAAAAGAATATTTGTTGTGATGCTGGTATATGGAGCAAAGACATCATTAGGCAACCTAATGATGGTATGCAAATTAAACTCGTTTAGAAGCTTTTTCTTTAGATTTAATTTGGCGTTATCTGTTCCAAATAAGAATCCATCTGGAAGAACAACTGCAACACGCCCATTCTTTTTCAATCTGTACATGATAACTGCCATAAAAAGATCGGCAGTTTCACTGCTAGCAATATCTGATGGAAAATGATTTTGAACATCATTCTTTTCATTACCGCCATAAGGAGGATTCATGAGGATTACATCGAACTTGTCTTTATCAGTATAATCTAGAACATCATGAATTAGAGAATTACCATGCTCAATGGTTGGATTATCAATACCATGCAAAAGCAGGTTTGTTACACAGAGCATATATGGGAATTGTTTCTTTTCAATTCCATATATTGAGCTTTCAAATTTCTTTCTATCTTCAGCAGTTTCTACTTTCTTCTCTAATTCTTTTAGCCAGCTTGTGATAAATCCACCTGTACCACAGGCAAAGTCTCAAAGGTGTCTGTATTTGATACAATCGAACGATAGCAGGGATTTTGAACACCCCCGTGTTCACTTCAATCGGTGTTGTACTGATTGGCTATCTTCTTGAGCAGAAGTGCTTTTTCCATGAACCAGTCAAAGTAGTTTTTATATTCTTTTCTATCAAACGCCGCATCAAGCTCCTTGGTCAAAAGCATACGTCCATCTTTTTCACCTTCTGACCACTCAATGGAAGCGCCTAATTCCTTTTCTATCGTATCTTGATTATCTTTCAGCTGCCTATACCAATCCTTCCCCTTGGCAACATACAAGCCCGCTGTCGCCTGATGGCGGGATGTGTTGATTGTAAATTCTACCACCACAGACGATACGCCGGTACTCAGGTTGTACCAATTGGTCGCGAAAGCCTTTCTGCATGAGAAGCTCTTGCTGAACTTACTGTCTTTATCGAAGGCATAGTCACAGAACTGCTGCCAGAAGTTCAATTGGAATTTCCGCAGCGGCGTCAGGGTTTCTGCAGCTTTCACCGTTTTTGCCCATTCGTTGGGACGTTCTACAACATTAAACCGTGGTGCTGGCAGCGAATCCCCAATGCGCCAGAGTTCAATTTCAATCAGGAAAAAACCAATATTTTCATCCGTATGCTGATTCAGCCATCCGATAGCCTGTTTATGCTCATCACGAGCCCTTTTGACAATCCAGACTATAATTTCAGCGTCTTTCCCTGCCGCATACGTAATGATTTTTCCCAAATGATCATGGTCGGTATCTTCCAGCTGATTCTCGATGATAATCCCACGGGAACTCCCGCTTTCGCGGGCGTAGATGTCTACACTGAAACTTCCTACTGGAGATTCCGTTTCCTCAAGCTCTAGGTCAATTTCAATGGCATCACTCAGCTGTTCCAGATTTTCTTTTTGGGCAAGCCATTTTGAAAAATCCTGTTCCTCATGCGGCCAGATAGACCGCAAGTCATCAATCCGTTTCATGCACCCTAGTTTTTCCATATATGTCACTTCACTTCCCGATGCTTTAGAAATGCTTCTCCTCTGCCGCCTTGAAATTATAGACTGGTTTCATCACGTCGATAACGTCCACGGTGTCACCGATGACATCCAAGATATCGTCAAGGGATTTGTAGGCCATAGGAGCCTCGTCAATGGTACCTTCGTTTACCGATGTTGTATATACGCCTGCCATCTCCTGCTGGTATTCCTTGAGGGAAAGCTCTTTGATTGCCTGGGTACGGGACATGATGCGGCCTGCGCCGTGCGGGGCAGAGTAATTCCACTCGGCATTGCCTTTGCCGAGTGCCAGGATGCTTCCGTCACGCATGTTGATGGGAATGAGAACCTTTTCACCCTTATGTGCGGCGATGGCTCCTTTTCTGAGAATCATCTCATCGACATCGATGTAGTTGTGAATGGTATGAAACGCTTCGCCGGGCTGAAGGCCGGCTCTTTCCAGCAGTTTTTTGGCAATCTGCTCCCGGTTCAGTCTAGCAAACTGCTGGCAAAGAGCCACATCATGCAGATACTGCCTCAGGTATTTTCCGGAGACAAAGCAAAGATCTTCCGGCAGCTTTTCTCTGCGTTGTTCTGACTTCGCCTGCTGGATGGCCTTCTGGATTTCTTTTTGCCGTCCTGCTGCCTTGTATTCTGCTATGATATGCTGGAGCCGTTCTTCCAGTGTTTCATCATGGGCATTCAGCTCAACGGCCATGCGCTGATAAATCTCCGCCACCTGTTTTCCCAGGTTCCGGCTTCCTGTATGGATGACGAGATAATGTCGACCATCATGGGTTTTATCGACCTCGATGAAATGATTCCCGCCTCCCAGGGTACCGATACTGCAGGCAATCCAAGACAGTTTTTTCAGCTTGTCATAACAATAGAGCCGCTGCAAATTGAAGTCAGCCTGTTTCTCAGGCCAGACATTCATCCCGGAAGGTACGATGTGAGCCGCTTCATCGAGTCTGGCAAAATCAATCGGCTGCTTGTCAAGAGCAATCGTATACATGCCACAGCCGATGTCCACGCCGACGATGTTCGGTACTGCCTTGTCTGTGATTGTCATCGTCGTACCAATCGTACAGCCTTTCCCGGCATGGACGTCCGGCATAATCCGCACCCGGCTCCCCTTCGTCAGCTCATAGCTGCACATGCGGCGGATTTGTTCCCTCGCTTTCTCATCGATACTCTTGGCATACGATATTGCCGTTGTAACTGTTCCTTCAATCCGTTCCATTGTCGCTTCACCTGCCGTCCCTGAGTTCCATAATTTTCTACTATTATACAACAGTTTACAGCTTTTAAGCCGCTTGCTCATCGCCCCAAGCCAATGCTTGCAAAGCCTTGAGCAATGTGCTTGAATTTATGCTACTTTGGGCTTTGGACACCAAAGTGGCGAAAAATACTTCCTTGTGGATCTGCTGGCTTAGCGCGTGCCGCAGCTCTTGCGGGCTCTTGTCCCGGTAGGTGTTCAGCCGCTCGTCCTCATACGGCAGGATCTTCATGAGAGCGTGCCCGGAATTCGTTAGGTTCAGCAGATGCTCAATCGCAGTCTTTGTGCGAACTTTGTAGCTGCCGAGCTCCCAGAACATCTTCTGCTCGTAGTAGTTCGTCTCAATGCCCCAGCGGAGCTTGTAGAGCTTGAGCGGGTAAATCGCCATATGCTTGGAGCTGGTGTTGCGGAGCCCTTTGTTCTCCTGCCAAGCAATGCTCATGTGCAGCGCCATCGGATCTATGGTGCTGAAAAAGAGACGGTACGAGCCACTCTTGCTCAGCGTCACATAGGCATGGACGGTATGGTCGCCAAAGATGCGCGTTTTCACCAGACGGTGAGCAACAAAATAGTTGTCCATCCGGCAAAGGTAATTCGTGAGATCATTGGCAATCTCGTCCAGCATCAAGCGTTTACCGTACTTTGGTGGACGGCCGCGACGGCCTGCCGTCGAATCCGGCAACTCGAACATGGCCGTATCGTGGCGTGCATTGCAGGTCACATTGAGATTCGGATAGCTGAGAGCATGTGCGAGCAACTCGCGCTTGGCGTACCAGCTATCGAAGAGCAGGATGACCTGGCGTTTTTCAAGGATTGGCATGACTTCATCGAGAAGCTGGCAGGCAAGTGTCAGCTTCGAGGCTTCGCCGTTGCTCATGACGTAGCCAATCGGCACCGCGATATAACGGATCTGCTGCTTGCCTGCGGTCTCATGGAGGACCGGCACGCTCATCGTCAGGCTGACGAAGGCATGCCCATTGAAATAGGACTTGCCATCGTGTTTGGCGTGGTCGTACAGGATGCCTACACCGTCGAAGTGCTTGCCCCACTTGGCAATGGACGTGTCGTCCACGCTGAGCAGGATAGGCTCCTGCCGCAGTGCCTCTGGCACTATGGCAAGCGCCTGCAGCGCCAAGGCCTGGCGAATGGATGCATCCGTGACGAGGCCGTTGCCAAGGGCGCGGTAATAGCTGTTGAGCGATGCGTCCGTCTGCTTCGATAGGAACTGCCGGAACAGGCAGCGCACCGACGGCGCCGACTCCAGAGCCAGTTGAGCAATGAGTAACCACGCCAGCAGATGGCGCGTCCGTCTCGTCGCAGATGGGAACAAGGAAGAAAAAGTCGTCAGGAGTCTGTTAACTGTCGGCTGACTGGTGTATAATTGAGACATCACGTAGCACCTCTCGTGTTTGGTTTGTGGTGAATCTTGAAGTGGTAAACTAAAATTGGACACGGAGGGGGTAATTTTTGGACATACGGTGTATACTGTACGGATAGTACGAAATTAATTATCGGACAGAAATTCTCCCTCACAGGACAGGAGGTTTGCCGTGAAGTACACAAAAGAACAGAGATTGGACATTGGCCGCCGCATTTACGACGGAGAAATCAGCCGGTATGAAGCTGCAGAGGAATACGTTATCAATGAGCAGACGGCACGGAATTACATGAGAATGTACCGGGATGCCAACCAGTTGCCGCCCAAGCAGGGACGAAGAAGCATCTGTGCGCCCTCGTTCAAGAAAGCTCCGGCAGAGCTGGATGAACTGAAGGCGATGACAAAGGAAGAACTTATCCAGGAACTAATCAAGGCCAAGATAACCGAGGCACGGCTAAAAAAAGGCTACGAGGTGAAGGGGGATGGTACTGTAATTCTGTACGGCAACAAGATTATCAAGTAATCATGGAACTATCCGGAGAAATTCCGGTGAAGCTTCTTTGCAAGACAATGGGCATCCAGAGGAGCAGTTTCTACGCTTGGAAAAAACATCTTTCTCAGCCGTCGGGCAAAGAAAAGCGCCTTTTGAGCAACGTCCTGCTGTTCCAGGAGTACCATTGGAAGTATCCATCGCACGGCTATCGCTGGCTGAACGCCAAGATACGGTTGGACAAAGAGATTGTCCTGTCCGATCCCTATGCCCACAAATGCTGTAGGATTGCGGGAATCAAGAGCAAATCCAAGCACTACAGGTACAAGAAGGCTGGCGATCCAGCGCGGATATTTCCCAACCTGCTCATGTCTGAAATGCAGATCGATGGGCCAATGCAGTGCATCGTGAGTGATATGACCGCTTTTTATGTGAAAGGCATCTACCATGAACTGACTCTTTATATGGATCTATGGAACAATGAGATTGTCAGTCATTCCCTCTCTGCAAAACGCGGTGATCGCATGACTTACATCAGCGGACTGGAAAATCTGATTGAGTGGCAAAAACGGCATCCGGAGCACCAAATGGTTCTCCATTCTGACCAGGGATCGGTCTACGCCTCCAAAGCCTACAACGAGCTATTGCCCATGTACGGCATCACCCGATCCATGTCACGTGCCGGGACCCCCACAGACAATGCCGCTATGGAGTCCATCAATGGATGGATCAAGGCGGAGCTGTTCATGGACTTGCATGTGACCGGCGAGAAACCGGTCAAGGAGGAGGTGGATGACTACATTCTTTTCTTCAATGAACAGAGGCCAGCCTATTCCTTAGGCTACCTGACGCCGAAGCAGTATCGGGAACGTCACACGCCCATCTGCTGATCTCGTCTGCATTATCGATGGCATGGTTTGTCTAACAAGCTTGAAGGATGTCAGAAAAGTTGATGAATCTTGTACATCGATTCGTTTTTTATGCCTGATTTTTTTAGTTTTGTGTCCAATTTTTGTTGACAAGTGCAAGTGACTGCATCTTTGATTGTATGAAGTGATGTATTAGTAATGGCAATAAGAGTGCTAATTGCTGATGATCACGCTCTATTGAGCCAATACGACCCGTTGAATTTGGCGGGTCGTTCAACAGATAGTAGGAGGTTATTATGAAGAAATTTTGTTTTTTGTTTTTGATAATCTGTGGCTTGATGGTTTTCTGCCTTCAGGATTGTCAAGCGCGGCAGAAATTAAATCTTGCTGATCTGGAAAATAAATATAACGCCGTGATTGGTGTTTACGCCGTTGACATGGAGAATGGAAAAAAAATTTGCTACAAACCTGATACGCGTTTTTCCTACTGCTCGACACACAAAGTTTTTACGGCTGCAGAATTGCTAAGACAAAAAAATACCTCCGATTTGAATGAAATTCGTAAGTTTTCGGCGGAAGATATTTTGTCCTACGCGCCAATCACCAAAGACCATGTTGCTGATGGCATGACGCTGGCGGAAATTTGTTCGGCATCGCTCAGGTGGAGTGACAACACGGCGGCAAATTTAATTTTGCAGGAGATCGGCGGCGTGGAAAATTTCAAGGTGGCACTTAAAAATATTGGCGACAAAACTACCAAACCTGCGCGAAATGAACCTGAACTTAATCTTTTCAATCCAAAAGATAATCGTGATACTAGCACGCCGAGACAGATGGTAAAAAATTTGCAAGTCTATATATTCGGCGATATTTTGAGCGACGACAAGAAAAAACTGCTGATTGATTGGATGAGCGACAATTCCATAACCGACACGCTTATCAAGGCAGAAACTCCGCAAGGTTGGAAAGTTATCGACAAGAGCGGTTCAGGCGATTATGGGGCGCGGAATGATATTGCCGTGATTTATCCGCCCAATCGCAAACCCATTGTCATGGCGATAATGTCGCGCCGCACGGAAAAAAATGCAAAATCTGACGACGCTATGATTGCGGAGGCGGCAAAACGAATTTTTGATAATTTAGTATTTTAAAGGGGCTTGATAGCATCGGTATTGCCGATGGGCAGAGAGGGCCATCTAACAAGACTCTATCTTTGATACAATGTGCTTTTCCCGAATATGTGTCCCGATGCCCGTAGAAATCCTTATTCTGCGGGCTTTTTCGCGTTTCAGAGGACATAAACCGGCCTGCGAAATACGGCTGATATGCTCTTACTGTAGCTGTGCTCATTCCGGCTGTGCCTCCTTTCCGAACCCCCTAAAGGGCAATCCTTAAAAAGGATAGGTATCCTTAAATTGTGTGAGGAAACCTTAAAAGGTTTACTGAACTATCATCTGCTGCCCGTCAATGCTTACACCGGTAAATTTGAAATCATCACCATCATCTTCAAACCAGACCCTGCAGGTTACCCAGCGTTTTGTTCCCAGCCTGTTCTTTGCATCGGCTTGACACTGGATCATGTAATTGTCATCTTCTCGTGACACGCCCCATGCGTCATAATAGGGTGTGTAAATAAAGTATTTATCCAACTCAGCTTCAGCTCTGTTCTGTAAGTCGCTAAAAACCTCCGCCGTCACCGTACTTTCGGGAACATGAACGTCATTGACATTAATCAGGAATCCGCCTTGGTCTTTGTCATAGACATCCGTCCCGTTCAACGACATATAAAACACTTCTCTGTGGTCAACTGTAAACCAGAATGTTCTGTCGTCATCCCATACAGCTCTGAAAGACGCAAGGCTATCAATCGTCGCATTTGGATCAGTGGGCTCACATGCATCGATATTTGTGACACCACACATAATGAACAGTTCTCTTGCCTCAGCAGCCTTTTCATCGGTAAAGCCGAACGTCTTAAGTTTTTCAATAATACCGTCATCAACTATCTCGGCCTGAGTGGATTCGGAGATTTCTCCTTGCACGATAGCCTCGTCATCTGCAGAAGCATTGCCTGTTTCCGACGAACTTGTCCGCGGTTCTTCTGTGCTGGTCTCTGCCGAGGACTCTGACCCCGACGTAGCATCAGATGTAGGCATACTCATTGCTCCGGCAAAAACGAATACACACGCGAGGATTACGCAGATCCATCCCGGAAAGCGTTTCTTACTAAACCCTGAGATTATCTTATTGGATAACGGCATCATGAACAGACCTGCAAATATATACATGATGGCACCGACCGCACTCGTTTTAAAGCTTACAACTCCGCCAAGGACAAGGAGCATACCAATTATCCAACGAATGATCGCGCCAACTGTCGCGAGTGCTCTGGGCTTATTATCTGTCCCGTTGTTCTGAGGTGCTGAACCATTAGAAAAGCTCGCCTGATTCGACATATCGGCAGACGCATTCTTATTTTGGGCAATCATTGAACGTAGTTCATCAGAGGTCGTCGACAGATTTTTTAGTCCATGTGAGCGGATTTTTTCCAGCCGCTTTACAGCAATCAAAGCAGACATTTTCTCCGCCCTTTATCATGACCTTATGACCAAGGCCGACTTCTTTTCCGCAGATCACACACTTCATAAACTTCACCAGCCTTTCAATTCATCTGTTGTATATACGGCACGATCACATCGTAGAACTTCTTAGTCCAGTCCGCGTGGAAGTTTGCCATCTGGAGCCAGTCAGTCTCGTTCTCGATGCTGACATTACTCAGCTGAATGAACACCTTGGACGACTTAATGTCATCACCACGGTTCCACTGAAGCGTCGTACCCAGCGCCGATTCGATTTCTGCCTTATGTGTATAAAGACTATCGAAGGCATCTTTGTTTTCCTGCTTACTACCTCTGCCAAATACGACCTCTGCCCGCGCTGCATCATAGTTTGCTACGCAGCACAGATAAAATCCACCAATACCAAAGAAGCCATTGATCCAGTTATCCATTGAAGGATTCACATTGGAGAAAGAGCCGTCCTCACCATGTGCCTTCTGTATGATCGGAAGCGCGTAAGTCCAGTATTTTCTCCGGAGCTCGTGACGGCTACCCGGCTCGTCCGCATTTGCTTCATTCTCATCGCGCAGGAAGAACGCCAAGTCTGTCGGATCTTCATCGTACAGCTTGAACAGACGGCTCAGGACGGACAACTTGCTCTGCGTGCTGGTATTTGTCCAGACATAGATGCCATCGCCAATCTCCAGAGACTTCGTAAATGCATCCGGATTTGTGCTGAAGTGCAGAGCAACGTTCTCCTCCTCTGACATGGCCAGCTTAGTGATGATGGCCTTGTCCTCGGCGTAAAGAATCTGAATGACCTTCTGGAACATCTCCACCCAGCTCGTTACCGGCTGTTCAGTGTTTTTAAAGGTAAATTTGGCAATTAGACGACCGGTCAGCTCGCCTTCATCCTCAAGCGTATAAGTGTCGAGCTGCTTTTCTTCCGGCTTGTATTCTGTGACAGGAGCTGCCCAGATGGTCAAAGCCCTGCCCATGAGGTATTCGCTGCGTTCTTCCAGCTCGGCCAGCGTCCACTTGTCCTTCTTAGCAATCCAAGTATTCATACGGATGCCGCTGTCATCGAAGCCATTCTGCATGGTCTTCTTTTCTGTGAAGGAGCTATTGCTGTACTTCGAGTTATATGCTGTCAGCGTAAGGTTTGCCATGCGATGGAGCCACAGCTCGTGTATCTGCTCGTAGTCGTCACCCAGTTCCTTCTGCCATACCGGCGTCAGGTGCTGTGGCATGATGTGCTCAATCGAATAGGTGCCGTCATCGCAGTGACGATATACATCCTTATCCTCCGATGTACCGAAGTTCTCGAAACGCTCAAGAATGTATATCTTATTCTTGCTGTTCATCAGATAAACCGGGCGCTCTTCAAATGCAGCCTTAAACTCCACATCGTCTGGGAAGCGGGCACGCTCCTTCTTTGACAGAAGCGCATACTTGAGCTTCTCCACATAGTTATCCTCGGTGCCGTCGTACCGAATGATCTCACGGTGCAGCATGAGGAAGATTTTATTAAGAGCATTTGTCGGCAGGTCGCACATCGTCCTTCGGAACAGATAGTTCTCTGTCGTCAGGAAGATTTCTGTGACCTGTGCCAGCGTCAGTTTGTTCTCGTTATACAAGCGCAGTACTTCAAGGAAGTAAGGCCTTGTTACTGTTGTTTCCAAACGGTTCAGGCGGTCGATGCAGGCATCCAGTGCCGCACTGCCGGAATTCCCATCAAGGAGAATCTGATATCTCTTAGCATAAGCCAACATCTCAGCCAGCAACGGCTCAGTTTCGATTTTCGCAAGCTCGACGTAATCCTTAAAATTGATGTAGATTTTCTTCTGCTGCGGAATGGACTGTTGCTTCACGCTCAGGTAATCCCGGATAAAGGCGCTCACATCATATTTCGTGCAGACCTCGATTTTATTCCAATATTTATCGTAATAGTCCTCCTGCTCCTTGGACGGCAAACCCATCAGGATGAAGTTCCTGATCTTGTCACCTTCACTGAGATCAAGACCGGTCGAGTTCAAACTCTCGAAAATGAGCTGAGGATTGTCATCCATATCTAGCCGGATGTTGATGATTTCCAGACAGCAGATCGCGTCGTAAAGCTGGTCGATAGTAATTTCCTGCTTCTGAATCCGGTCATAGAAATAATCGTAGTTCACGGTCAGATTGGACTCGCGGATATGCTCCGTGGGATTAGAGAACAGCTTCCCGAAAGCCGTCTGGTCATTTTTTACCGGCTTGAGCTTGATACGGGTATCCTCCGGATTCCACTTGTCTACGAGATATTCTTCGTAAATCCGCTGTTTAAGGTTAGCTGTCTCCGGCACAATAATGCCTTTGTCTATCAGGTTATACATGGCAAGGAACAGCAGCGATACTGTTGTAAGGCGCTGCTGGCCGTCGATGATCAGGAACTCCTCGTTATGGCCATCGGGATTGTAAACGGAAACAAGGCTCCCGAAGAAGTGGCTCTTCCGGTGTCCCTTGATGATTTTTACAAGGTCATCGTACAGCTGCTTGCAGTTCTCGGTCTTCCAGTCATAATTCCTCTAGTAGACTGGGATGACAAAGCGCTTGTCGGAGCCCTCCATGTATTTAACGAATTTACATTCTGAACCTTTCATTCCGCACCAATCCTCCTACTGTCACTGAAGATCAGGATCGCTTCCAAGTGGCGTGATTCCATTCTCCTCAAGCATTTCATTTATTTCATAAATTGAATTCTCTGCGCAGGCACCAAGGACGCATTGATAAACGTATCCTTCGCCTTTCATGGAGTTCAATTTGAAGTCTGTTTTGCCGAGGAACATCTCCGCTTCCGGTAAGGGCAGTTTCAGGCCAACACATAATGCCAAAACTGTCTGTACGGATGTTGGGTATTTCTCATCATTTCTCAACCGCTGAATGGTCTTTTCACCAACAAGCGAGCGGTCAGCCAACTGCTTATTTGAGAGCTTTCTTTCCTTCTGCAGCGCAACCAGCGTCTCGGCAAAGGAGCCGGGATATCTGCGCAAAGCTTCTGACCGACGCTTTGCATTTTTTATCTGATCGAGCAGTGCCTTGTTATGCGCATTAAGCTCAAAGGAATATTCGATCTGATTTTCTACCGGCGTAGCATTCCGCATAAACTGCGTGTAATACCGTGCCCCTTGATATTTCGACTGATAGCTGTATCCCTTTGAGAAAACTACGCAGCATTCATCCATGTGCGAAAGCGCATATTCTGAGAGCGTAGCATTTCCGGTCTGATCCCTCGCTATGTATTTCTCGTTATTGAGAACGAGGTGACGATCTGCAAAAACAAACTGGCCGCTATCAATCAGCTTCTTAAACTCGCGGTCGAAACAGTAAGCCTTAAACAAATCGGCATAGGGAATAGTGAATGTCTGATTCTTGTCCAAGGCACCGGCATCAAATGAATATCCGCGAACATACTGACCGTCGACAAACGGATATGCACCCTCAGCTTTGGAGTATCCAAGATCTATTAACCGTACCTTGGCGGCCTGCCTCGACACATCGAACAGTTCAGCGAGTTCATCAATAACATTCTCATAGGCAGCAATGCTCGCTTCATCAGCCCCACCATATTCAGCAAGAAGCTGATCTGCCTTTAGTCGAGTCGTCTTCGCAGGCATCAGGATTCTCGGAGCGACACCCTTTGCCTGCCACTCCATCCAGTCCACGGCCTTCCATTTATCTAAATCCGTAGTGTTAGCGGCTATCTGGCATTGAATCGCCTTCCCCAGATTATCATTTGCACCTATCATTTTCATCAGCACATGGTATGGCTGATGACGATGCCAGTGGAAACACTCGTGCGCCAGCGTAGTTCTCTTTGTCCCCACAGATCTCTCATAGGAGACACGAGGATCAAGATATACGGTTCCGCGTTTAGCATTGCGGATGGTTATCTTCCGGTGCTTATCGAGAACATTTCCGTTATCAAATATGATTGTACCGAAGTAAGTAAGGTCATCCGACAGAGGAACATCCTCGATAACCTGAAGCTTCATATCGCTGGCTATCGTCTTAATCGGAATCCTTATCGGTGAATCCAGCGCTTCCGGACAATACCTTGTCAAGAATTTCTCAGCCTCGTCATCAAACTGGTCGCGTGAGATGATAGGCACCAGTTCTCCGGACAGGCGGTCATTATCGGATTCCTCCTGCGGCTCACAATTTCCGACTGCCATAATCCTAAATCCGCTCATGTCGATGCCAAGTGTAACCTGACAATGAATTTTGAGCCATCGCTCATTGAAGTATCCCTTGCGAGAAGAAGACGGCATTTCTACATCGCATGATGCAATCACATCAAATGCAATGACACCATCCTCCGGCTGCTCAATATGGATAACATTTTCAATCTCCATATCCACAACCGACGGCCTTTTCGCAGTACCGGAATGTTCCTCTTGGATATAGGCGATGGCCGCATCCCGGATGTCATCATACCGCGACTGGTCGATCAACTTCTGAAGCGGGCTCTCATCCTGTGACTCATAGTAATCCAGTCTGCTGTCATTGAGTTCTTTACGAATTTCGCGCCAGTTAGGCATATACCTGTCCATATTCGCGATGAATGTAGCATCATGCTTTCTTGTAATTAAGTGCGTCAGCTCATGCAGGATAATATAATCAAGGCAGGCGTACGGCTTCTGGGCGAGCTGCAGATTGAACCACAGCTTCTTTTTATCTGTGGAGCAGGCACCCCATTTTGTAACCATGTATTTCGTTTGCCACGAATCACATTTAAGCCCTGTATGCTCCTCCCACTTAGGCAGTCGCTTTTCTATCTCTTCCTTCAAGATCTTTCGATATTCCTCTTTCACATAAGCGTCCCGCTGCTTCACGGTGCTCTTTGCGCTCATAGAAAGGACAATGTTCTGATTCTGGATCTCGAAGCTATTTTTCTGATTGTCCGGCTTGAAGACAAGAAAGTATTGCTTTCCCCAGATATACATCGTCTCACCGGAAACGTACTGCCGCTTTGAGGCTCTTGGCTGATCCTGAAACTGCGCAATAGCCCTTTTGATAAAACCAAGCTGTGTTCTTGCATAGGCCTCTATGGCTTTATCATCCACGGATAAAGGCGCAGAAATTACCACATGTCCATCCGGCGGCTTCACCTGAAGGTGCATATTCTTTATATTCTTTTTTTGCACATCAATCGGAATCCCGGAAATGACAATGCGCATTAATACTCCTCCTGCTTCTCGATAATCTTATAGATGCGCTCCACCTCGGAATCATCACCTAAGATTTCAAAGAGAGCCTTCTTTATTCTTCTGATAACCACCTGATTGTCCCTGAAGCCAGACAGTGCCTGTTGCTTTACAGCCTTGTGGATTTTAAGGGCAAGTTTCTCATCCTCACCAGTGTTATCATAAATAGCTATAAGGGCTTTACTCTTGCGGATGCTTTCCGGATATTTATCATTATCCTCCGGGCAATCGACATCCTTTGCCAGCTTTATATATTTCTCAAGCATTTCAGCATAGTCAAGAACTCCTTGCTTACGCTCTTCGATAAGCTTATCAAGAATCTCTGACATTTTTGCATAGTAACGCGGATTGACGGTGACCTTTTCTATAACCTTTTTACGGATGTTATTCTCGATAGCCTCTGCTGCGCCTTCTTTATGACCGCTATCACCTGCACCAGTAAGTGTCTCACCTTGCTTTGCAACGAAGTCCAACAAGGTAAGATCGTCAAAATCACCAATCTTCTCAGCGTCCGCTGCAGTGATATAGTTATCAATCATCTTTCTCATATCAGGCTCATAAGCCTTCAGGTCAAGGAAGTCTCCACTGGCAGTGCCTATGGTCTTTTTCAATTCAATGTAGAAGGTAACCTTTTTATCGTACTCGTTCAGCTTTCCGGATGAGATATCGTCAACCAGATACGGCTTTGCCTCTGCAAAAGCCCTGACGAGGCTACTCACCAAACGATAGAGCTTTTCTCTCAGGCGGGCATATATCTCATCGCTTTCTTCCGACTGTCCGGAAACGCCACAGAAATAATGGATGTACTGAATCTCTCCGCGTGGCTCCTCGACACCTTCGCAGAGTTCTTCGACCGCGTCATATACTTCCTCAAAATAGGAAACTGTAGCATCATGGCGATCCTTAACAAGCCCTTTAACATCCTCCGGATCGTATCCTTCAAAAGCTCCGGAGGTATAGTCCTTCATTGCCGTCTGAAGCTGTCCGAAGAGCTGCTTATAATCCACGATGTAACCAAAGTCCTTCGTATCATCATCCAGACGGTTTACACGGCAAATCGCCTGAAACAGACCGTGGTCTTGCATCCTCTTGTCGATGTATAGGTAGGTACAAGGAGGCGCATCAAATCCGGTGAGTAGCTTGTCCACGACGATAAGAAGCTTCATATTCGCAGGCTCCTCTACGAATTTGCGCTTTGCTTCCTTTTCAAATTCCTCCACCTTAGCCTGAACCGATCCTGCATTTGGCAGGTCAGCGGGATCAAGTCCCAGCATTCTCAGATAGGTCTCGTATTTGAGGAAGGTTTCAGTATCATCTTCATCGCTGACTGTATCGGTGCGCAGCTCACCCTTGTTCGGTGTATAGGAAGATATGATGGCGCATTTCTTAAAGCCCATCTGCTGGAAAATTTCGTAATACTTACATGCCGTAGGAATACCATCGGCTACAAGAATCGCATTGCCGTTCCCATCCATCAGACGCGGCTTCATATTAAAGTCCTGAATGATGTCCCATGCCACCTTTTCAAGACGAGATCGGGAGCTATGCACCTTCTGCATCGTGCCCCATTTCTCTTTCAGCTTTGCCTTTGCGCGGGAAGACAGGCCTCTGGTCTTTACATCAAACCACTGGTCAACACGATCCTGCGACGACAAGTCCTGCGGGACATCGCGATATTCATAACGCAGATCCAGCACGACACCGTCGGCCACGCCTTCATTATATTTATAGGCATGGATATAGGTACCGAACACTTCAATGCTGATCTTCTTATCTCTCTTCAAAAGCGGAGTTCCGGTGAAGCCAATAAATACAGCATTCGGCATAATTGTTGTCATTGCCGTATGAAGTTTACCGGACTGTGTTCTATGACACTCGTCAACAAACACCACGAGATTTCCCTTTGTCTCAAAATTGGCAGGGAGGGACGCTTTCAGCTCTTCTATGTACTTGTCATAGTCATTTTCTGTCGCTTCACCACCACGACGTCCAAACTTATGTACCAGCGAGCAAATCAGCGAATCATCATATACATTCAGGCGATTAATCAAATCCTTACCACTCTTGGTACGAACGATATTCTCGTCTACACCTGTGAATGTCTTCTCAATCTGCTCATCAAGTTCATCACGGTCTGTAACAATCAGAACACGAGGATTAAGCTCCGCCCAATGTGTGAGAATCCACTTGGCAAGCCATACCATCGTCAAGGTCTTACCGGAGCCTTGCGTATGCCACAGGATACCGCCCATTGGCTTATCCTGATCTCTATTCGGATTGTGGAGCTCCGTTCTCAGATTATTGAGCCTCTGTTGGGTGCGCTTGATGCCGAAATATTGATTGAATCGGCATACCTTTTTGATGCCCTTATCGAAAACGACAAAGTTCATGATAAGGTCAATGAAGCGCTCCTTATCGAACATTGCATATATCTGCTGCAGGAGCTTGTTTTCGATTCCGGCGCAGGTTTCGCTGATACGAACATCAACCGGATCGCGCTCATCTCCATGCTCTTTGAAACCATCGTCCTTCCACTCCATGTAGAACTTCTCGCCGGTCAGAAGCGTACCGTAGTGCAGTCCTTCTGATTCGTTTCCGGCCATGCAGAACTGCATGGTAGTAAAGAAGCCTCGAATAAATGAGTCCTTCTGGTTCGTGAGATTTTGCCGTATGCCCTCGGACACAGAGATGCTGCTCCGCTTCAATTCGATGACAGCCACAGCGATACCGTTCAAGTAAATAACGAGATCAGGCCTCTTTTCCTGCTGCTCAACAACCGTCACTTCCTCGGCGATTACAAAGTCATTATTAAGCGGATTAGCCTCGTCGATGAGTTCAACCGTCACCGGAGGCTTCTCCGGGCTCTCGCTGACTGGGATGCCGTATTTCAGTCGAGAGTACACGGTCTTGTTGGCATCGTAGACTCCGCGTGAAAGATTGCCAGCTTCCTGCTGAAGCTGCATAACGGTAGCGTCGACCAGCTCATCAGCGTAGCCCTTCAGGCGAAGATACTGGCGCAGACGGTCTTCCTTGATGTTTTTATTCTGATGGTCGGAAAGGTTACCAATATACTGGTATCCTAAGATTTCCGGATCTTTGAAGAACCGGATCACCCTTTCCTGAGTTTTGATTTCGGCATCGCCAATACTCATTTGACAGGCACCTCCTTACACTAATCTGACCTTGCCGGTCAGCAATTCTTCCATCATGCCTTGCTTTACCTTCTGGTATTTCGACAGCTTTTCTTCAAGCTTATGGATGTCACAATCCATATCATAGAGGATGCCAGCGATGGCTTCTTGCTCTTCCTTTGTCGGAGGAACAAATAAGTCAAACTTTACAAGGTCTTTCTGGTACAAGTGATTTATCGTTGATCCCGCTGACAACTGTTGAAGGAAATTCTTAAATACTGATGATTCCAGCACATAAAACATGAAGTGTGCTGTGTATGCGTCAGTTATAGGTTTTACAAGGAAAACGCCACTATTTAGTGTTGCCGGTCTTTTTAGATCCGCAACAAACGCAACCTTACCAATCGTGCCATCCTTCGTAAGCAGAAGATCTCCGTTTGTGACCTGAATATTTGGATCTTGCACATATCTGTCATAATCCACATAGTGACAGCCATTCCAGTTAATTCTGCCGTCCTTGAAATCCGTTCCTGTGATCAAATAGGAATAGCCTTCATCCAGATATTCCGCTGTAGTCAATCCTTGCCACCCTATACGAGCTTTAAGCCTTGAGTTCTTTGCAAGATTGATTTTGACCCAGTCCCCAGAAAATCCATCCAGACGCTTTTTACCAGTGACAAGCATCTGCATCGTGCCCTGACGGATATCCTTCTTCTTGCGGATTAGCTTTTGCAGGTCGGTGATGAGAGTATCAACATCAGACAGTGCTCCAGCAATTTTCTCCTGTTCTTTTTCAGGCGGGAGAATTACTGAAAAATTACGTATCCTTGTCAATGCCAGCTTAGGCTGTGCACCGAGTGTTTGTGTTTGGCTTATTGTGTTCTGTATTATCGAGCCCATAAGCCAATACATTAAGTACTTTATATTGCACTTAATATTCGTCACTCTGTTTGCGTTTTCAGTCAAATTTGCACCATCAAGATGCTCAGGAATTTGACCAACAATACCAAGAGTCCCTGCAACAGAAATATAAATATCGTCTTTATATATTCTATAGTTCTGGATTGCAGAAAAGGCCTCTTCCGGAACATATCTTAAATCACTTGTATCTACATATCCCTGTCTCATATCGATTACACGGATATATGGGTGATTCGTATGTGTATCGACTACATAATAACCTTTAGGTAACCTTTTACCGCTTTTTACATTTCCCACCTTTGGCTCAAGTTTTTCAACAGTCCACCCATCCGGGATTTCAAGCCCATATAATTCATCAAAGTCAGTGATCACCATTTGAATCCCATCCTTTCCAGATGAGACTTTACCTTTGCCTCATACATAGTTGTATCTGTCGAAAGCTCCGGAAGAGTACTTTCATATCTTTCTGCCAGCTCAACGATCCTGTTTGTCAGATGGTGAGAAATTGCCGCATATAAGTCACTGATTCCAGAGAATATGCTGTTGAACCATTTTCTGTTTACAAGTAGATTGAGGATTTCATCATCGGTAAGCGTTTCGTATCTTGCACGACATTTTTCGTCCAGTGCCTGATAAAGAACTTTGACGATTTTGTTATATTCTGAGACCTTTCCACAAAGCTCAAGTGCCTCTTTCAACTGTTTTACGTCCTCCTGAAGGCTTTCTGGGATACTCTCAACCGTGCGTATAATGGTCAGTCTGTCAACAATAGCTGTTTTTGTGACATTTCCTTTTTCATTAACTACGCTCTTGCAAAGTGGATGGCCTACGAGATAAGCCTGAAGACGTTTCTTTTGCATTGGTAGTAATTCAAGCAGATTGACAAGTTCTATCGTTTCTTCGGTTTCGACGTGCTGAGTCAGTTCAGCTATTTTTGCTTCTATGTCCTTGGCCTTGACTTTGCCATTTTCTGCAACATCTGCCAGAGAGGAGTCTTCGTCTGCACTCTCGATTAAATCTGAAAGCTGTGAATAAGTTTCTGCTGCAACATTCTCAGCTTCTTCAATGGCGTTCTTTTCTTCACGAAAGAAAGCGTCAATTACTATATTTTTCGGAATCAGTCGGCCTTCCCAGCCGGTGATCTTCGTTTCTCCCTTTTTCTTTCCTGAAGTAATCTCTTCCTCAATGTTGTCTGTCGCACGAGCATTAGCATAACCGTCCGGCTCACTGATGATCAATGACACATCATCGTTCATAACCTCATTCCAGTAGGCCAGTAAAACCTGATAAACATCGTATTTGTCGATCAGTGTCAGGTGTTCAAATTCAGCAAGGATGTCCTCGGCAAGGCTTACAATCAACTCTCTTGCAGACACATCTTCATCAAGAGTGGAAAGAACCGGATATTCCTTTGCCTTCCATGCAGAAAAAGCCTCGTCGAGCTTCTCGCCATAATCCGAGAACTCGGAGTTTTTATATATCGTCTGACGGATATTTTCATGCTCCACATTCAGATTGTAATATTTCTCGCTGATTGCTGTCAGTAGTTCTGTCTTCAACGAAGGGAATACGTCCCAATACTTCTTCAGGCCATCAACTGCCGGAATGCCTCCATGAATGTGTGCGTAGATATCCTGAATATCCTCCGGATCAGTAGAATCAATGTACCGGGTGATGTTCAAGTTGTATTCATTCTTTTTCTCTATTTCATCGTTTAGCACAAAACGAGCATATTTCGGATCAGTAGTGATCTGTTCATTAAAGGTCGTGATAATCCTATAAATATCACGTTCACGCAGACGATTCTTATTGCCGTCCTTTACATACCCACGGCTGGCATCGATCATAAAGATGCCCTGACGATTTGCGGCACCTTCTTTATCAATCACAAGAACACATGCAGCAATGCCGGTACCATAAAACAAGTTAGCCGGAAGGCTGATGATGCCCTTGATCCAGTGCTTTTTGATAATAGCTTCTCTGATGGTGGCCTCGGCATTTCCACGGAATAAAACACCGTGTGGAAGAATAACCGCAGCCTTACCATTGGACTTCAAGGCTTTCAGGATATGCATCAGCCATGCATAATCGCCGTTTTTCTCCGGAGGCGTATCCCCGTAACCTTCAAAACGACCATACTCTTTACCGGCAATACCGTCGCGCCAGTTCTTCATGGAGAACGGCGGATTTGCAACTATGTAATCAAATCTCTCAAGGATAGAACCGTCCGACTTATCAAGGTACTGCGGATTGGAGAAGGTATTACCGCTCTTGATGGTAATCTCGGCCTTACGATGCAGGACAGCATTCATCTTGGCAAGACCAGCTGTCGTGCTTTCCTTCTCTTGTCCGTATCCCATGATCGGAATCGGAGCTGCGTCTATAGCTCGAATTAATAGACTGCCACTGCCACAGGCTGGATCGCATACCGTGGCGCTGCTGTCCGTACAACGACTGATACCCACCACATTAGCGAGGATTCTGGAAACCTCTGCAGGCGTATAGAACTGTCCCTTACTCTTTCCGCTCTCCGTAGCGAATTTACGCATCAGATACTCGTAGGCGTCGCCAATAATGTCATCGCCTTCGGCCTTGTTCCGGGAGAAGTCGAGCTCCGGACGCTGAAAAATCGAAATGAGATCGGTCAGCTTATCGACCATCTCCTTGCCACTTCCGAGCTTCTTCTCGTCATTAAAATGCGCAATATCAATAACGCCCTTAAGATCGGTGTTCTCGTCAGCGAGCCGGGCGATGATCTTATCCATACCCTCGCCGATGTTCTTCTTTCCCTTAAGCGCAATAAAGTCATCAAAGGAGCAGCCCGTCCTCTTCTCCGGATCGGGATCTTTGTCGTGCGCCTTATCGAAAACCTTTATGTCCTCGTAGGCACCCTTATTCTTGAATTTATCGGTGACATACTTCATGAACAGAAGCGTCAGGATATAGTCCTTGTATTCAGAAGAATCCATGCCTCCGCGAAGTTTGTCGCAGCTCGCCCATAGCGATGCGTATAATTGTGTTTTCTTGACAGCCATAATTGCCTGCTCCTTGTCTAATGATTTTCAGCGTGAATCAGTCAGCGCTCTTACCACTCTTAACCCATTCATCGAGTTCGGAAATTTTAAACTTCCATTGCTTTCCGATTTTTTGAGCAGGCAAACCTTCTTTACCGTTTCTGATCCAACTGCGGAGTGTGACTGTTTTAATCCCTAAATATTCCGCAGCTTCATCTATGCTTATCCATTTGTCATTCATGACTTCTTCCATGCTCTCACCTCGTGATCTGAATCTGCATATAATTCAACTATTTTAGTATACACCATAAATGTGAATTTTTCAAGAGTTTTTTGTTATTTGTTGATATTTACTTTTATTTCTGTGCTCTCCAAAATTCGACCCGGACACAGCCATGTCCGGTCTTTTTTTGCCCATTTTTCAAGGAAGCTCGGCACTTGTAATTCGTGATTTTGCCTGTCAGCACCACAAAAACGGACATGCCTGTGTCCGAGGTTTCCATCCTGAAAAATGGCATACTTTGCTTAGCACGTGGGAGCCATCTGCGCAGGGTGTTTCCGGTTCCACGTGACTAACTAAGACAACCAAATACTGTACCGATCACCGGAAGTGAGGTGCAGCCGAAATGGAGTAATCCTTCGGTATGCCCTCACGCCTGTGGTCTGGTTTTGCATGTCTGGAGCTCTCCATTTCGGCAAAAGCCGAAGGAGGGCTTTCATTATGCAAAACAGCGACAATCAGAAAACCTATTTCATCTATGTTCGTAGCACCGGCGAGAAGGTACCGGTCAGCAAGGCGCAGCACGACGCTTTCTATAAGGAAGCCGACCGCATCCGCCACAAGGAGCAGGATCACGGAAGGTGCATGTGCCCTTACCGCTTCATCTGGAAATGCGACGGCGATTGCATAGGCTGCGAGTATCACGCGGCTGGCGACGTCACTTCGCTGGATCAACCGCTTCCGGACGGCAACGGCACCCTCGGCGACTATATCCCCGACCGCAGCAAGCAGATGGAGGAAGTCATCGCCGACCGCATGCTTCTGGAGCAGCTCTTTGCCAGACTGCGTGAACTCGATCCGGAGGCCGATACCATCATCCAGCTTTGGAAGGATCATCCGGAGGGTATCTCCGACCGCGCCATCGCCAGAGAACTCGGTCGCCCGCAGAAGACCTTCGCAGATCAGATGAAGAAGTATCGTACCGACCTTCGCAGGATCACCAGCGACAAGTAATGTAAGCACCACGAAACACAGCTCTTCCGGCCACTGTCCCTCTCTCGGATGGTGGTCGGAAATTTTTTATAAAATCTTCCGCTCAAATCGGCGGTTCATCTCCAGTGGAAGGTGAAGGCAAGAGAACACAGCCTTCAGAAAGCGAGGTGAACCAATGATGTACCGCTTGTTCTGATTCAGTTACAGCGGAGTAGTACTCATCAATTCCACCAAAGTAACTAGCGATCTTTGAAGGTTTTCCGAATTGAATGAAAGGTGCATTCTTCAGAATTTCACTAGTTTCAATTGCGTAGATGCCTTCATTTTTATATTTGTCTAGAAGCGCTTCTAAGATTTCCTTTGCTACTCCTGAGTACTTGCTAAAGAAATCACGATTTTTGACATTTTCAGCTCTTTCTTTTCTCGTAAGCGGCTTTCTGTCATAAGCTAAATGACAGATAAAATCGAAGTCATCGACATCTGCCATGTTTTGATCTTCTTTTAAGGCTTCTAGATTAATTTTCTTGCTGTCAAAAAGTTCTCTAATTTTGATTTTTTTCTTCTCAGCCGACCATGCATTTATAAACTCATCCAAGGTAGCATAATTGTCTAAGACATTTTTCTTGGTGTAGTCAGTAATGCTCTCTGTAGATAAAAGTTGACCATCAACGTTATATACAGACACAATTTAAGGCATAGTTATCTGCTACTTTTCTAGAAGCATTCTTTGATGAGATGTCAAAAATAATAGCTTTTGATGCAGAGATAAGAGGAGATGTGTCTTTAGACTAGAGTAAGAAAAGCCGGACAACATCTCTGCTCTCCGGCTTAAGGTTTAAATAAGACTATAGATTAGATCTTATTTCTTTAAACCTGAATTGATCTGATTGATATGCTCTACTTTTAAGTCACCTTCAGAGTATAACAGAGCTAAACGAGACTCGATGTAGTTATAACGAGACTCTGCAGACTTCTGCATTGAGTCATATAACTTCTGAGTTGCATTTAAAACATCAGTCATAGTACGAGTACCTACATCGTAACCAGCCTTAGTTGCCTTTAAAGCTGATTCTGATGATTTAACTGAGTTCTTATAAGCGGTTACAGAGCTGATAGCAGCATTAACGTTGTTATAGCTGTTGTTTACATTAGTAAGCAGTGAACGGTGAGCGTACTCTAAAGACTCTGATGCAGCGATGTACTGAGCCTGAGCTTTATCAACAGCAGCTGATGTAGCACCGCCGTGGAAGATAGGTACACTTAGAGTTAAACCTACAGACTTAGACCAGGCGTTGTTATCAACAAAGCTTGCCTCAGGAACATTAGATGTATAGTCAGTGTAACCTGTTCTTAAATTTGCATTTAAGTCTAAGGTAGGCTCATGACCTGAACGAGCTAAAGTAATATTGTCTTTAGCAATATCACGGTTTACAACCTGCTGTTGTAAGCTTAAGTTATTCTCTTCAGCGCTCTTAACTAACTTTGATAAATCTTTATCAACACGAGGAGTATCAAACTTGCTTTCATCAAGTTTTGATAACTGCTCTACAGAAATCTTTCGACCAGTTAAAACTCTGATCTGCTCGTATGAATTGATAAGAGCATTTTCTGCTGCAATTACAGCAGCATTTGATAAATCGTATGCAGCCTGAGCTTCTAACTTATCAGTTTCAGCGATTAAACCTACGTTTAAACGACGCTCAGCTTCAGCTAGCTGACGCTTTAGAGCAGCATTATTAGCCTTTTGGAATTTTAAGGTATCAGCGGCACTTAATACATTAAAGTAAGCATTGCTTACTCTTAAAATTAAGCTTTGCTGTGCATCAGCGTATGCAAGATCTTTTAAAGTTGCAGTTTTTTCTGCAATCGATCTGTTAGCCCATGAGCTATGACGCCAGATCTGCTGAGATAAAGTTAAAGCAGCAGAGCTGTTCTTATTGCTACCACGAGCATTGTAAGCTTTGATGGTATTTGTTCTGGTCTTAGTAAGTGAACCTACAACATCAATTTGAGGCAACAGTGCAGCTGTAGCTTCTGTAAGGCCTGCATGAGCTGCATCAGCATCAGCTTTTGCCTGAGCTACCTGAGTATCTTTCTGTAAAGCCTCTTTATAGATATCCATTAAATCTTCGGCATGGGCAGACAAGCTCAGTGAAGTAGCTAAAGCTACTGCAAGAGTAGTAATCTTTAAGTTCATCAAAAACCTCAGTAATTCATCTAATTTTCAATTATTGCAATTATAACAATAGCAACACGAAAATTAGCAAAAAACTTAGTCTCTATTAAGCAACATGTTAAGATTTGTTTGTATTTTTTGAAGGTTTGATCAAGGATTTCAGGAAAAAAGCTAAAACTTAGGTGGTGGAGGTAAACGGGATCGAACCGTTGACCCTCTGCTTGCAAAGCAGATGCTCTCCCAGCTGAGCTATACCCCCAGTCTGACACTTGAACGAACTGGTCTCGTTCAAAAGCCGTTACATTATATAATGAGATTAAAATTCGTCAACTACTTTTTTTAACATTTCTCTTAAGATCTTTACAAAACGGCTTTTATATCGAGAAAATATTTTTCTATTTGAGAAAATTCCTGCCCATAAATGTTTCAGAAATATTTAAAAATAATTTGTTGACATTAGTTAGACATCTAACTATTATTAAGGTATGAAATATTTAGCTGTTTTTTACGCATCACGAATAAGAAAGGCTGGTAATCAATTCTTAACTAATGAATTAGAGAAAGCTGGTCTTAAAGGAATAGTTCCTTCACATGGAGATATTATTAAATGTCTCTTAATGTTTGGTGCTATGTCTATGCAGGAGCTTGCTAAAAAAGTAGATAGAACCAAAGCTACTGTAACAGTGTTAATTGATAAGCTAGAAAAATTAGAGCTTGTTAAAAGAACACGTTCAAGTAAAGATAACCGTGTAACTTTAATTGAGCTGACTCAAAAAGGACTGGACTTTAAACCTGTCTTTGAAAAGATCAGCCACGATTTAAATGAAAAGGCTTATAAAGGTTTTTCTACTGAAGAAGCTGAACTTGTAGAAACTCTTATGGATCGTATTCGTAAGAACCTTGAATAGATTTTTTGATATAAAAATAGTTAGATATCTAACTACTTTTATAGATACCACTGATTTGGATTTAACGTTATAAATCAACTAACATTGTTTCTATGGAGATATAAAAATGGATCTTTCATTTAAGTTATCAGACAACTCAAAGAAATTAGAGAATTTTGTTAAAGACACCAATGCAACCTTTGCTGATATCGGCTCATTTTCTGACATCGGTTCTTATGAGATGGAGTGCAAAGATGCAAAATTATCCTGCTCTTCAAAATTATTCTTAAAAGATCTTCTTGGTCTTACGGGTTGTGAGATCTCTGTAAACAAGATGACAGCAGGCTCAAAGGCTCCTTTTGCTCACAAGCACAAGGAAAACGAGGAGTTATGGATTGTGCTAAAGGGCACTGGCTCAATTGGTGTTGACGGTAAAGAATATCCTGTAAAAGAAGGTTCTTTCTTAAAGATTGCCCCTGCTGGCGTAAGAACTATCAGTGCAACAACTGATCTAGAGTTCTTATGCATTCAGACTAAGGCAGGCTCTTTAACTGAAAGCACTTTAACTGATGCAGAAATTAAGTAGTAGAAGAATAATTAAAACTATATCTTAACTACATAGCCTGTCTTATATCTTTGATAAGCTAAACTTTAGCAGGAGCTAATGCGCCTGCTTTAATCAAAGCACACTTTCAAACAGTCTCAATATTCCTTAAAAGGAACATATATTCTTTTAATTCTGCTCAGGCCACATCTTCTTTAAAAACACTTAAAACAAAGCAACTGAACTTTAAGTAGGCAACATTCTTAGAAATAAAGTTAAACTCTCTTATTTTGCTTTTCATGTAAATAACTTTTTCATGTAAAATGAACGTCATTTTGTAAGGAGACTTTAAAAATCCTACTTACTACACCTTGAACACATGCACATAGTAATACCTAAGACTGATTAGATAATAATTACTTAGGTATTGCAGATCTGTGTTTTTTCTACAGACAACAACTTCAAAAAAGAGATTGGTTTTACTGGATTTCACTTTCTAATTGGATTTACAAAGTGAATTTATCTAAGTGAATTTATCTTAAGGTTATAAACAACACGAGACATATTATGAGTGATACACCATCATTACAGGCTTTATCTCCTCAAGCCATGGTTGAAGCTGCTGAACATCATGTGATAGACAAAGCTTCAAAGAAATTTACAAGAGCCTTTTTATTAGCAATTTTGGCTGGTGCTTCAATTGCTTTAGCTTTCTGCTTCTACACTACAGCTGTTGCAGCTTTAGGTGATGGACCTGGTAAAGTTGTAGGAGGTCTTTTCTTCGCATTAGGACTGTTCTTAGTAGTACTGTTAGGTGGAGAGTTATTCACCTCATCTACTTTAACTTTAATTGCCAGAGCATCAGGTAAGATCACCACTGCTACTTTATTAAAGAACTGGGCTACTGTTTATTTTGGTAACTTTGTAGGAGCCATGATTATTGTGCTGTTAATCTTCTTAGGCAGAACCTATATGAACTTTAACGCCAATTGGGGACTTACCATTTTAAATACTGCACTTCATAAGGTTGAGCATGTCTATCCATCAGATGGCTTTGGTGCTCTAGCTTATGCTCGTGGCTTTATTGAAGCTTTATGCTTAGGTATTGTCTGCAACATCATGGTATGTGTTGCAGTATGGTTGTCATGGGGTGGTAAGACTGTAACTGATAAACTCTTAGTTATGCTTTTTCCTATTGGCATGTTCGTAGCATCAGGCTTTGAACACAGTATTGCCAATATGTTCATGATCCCAATGGGTATTGTGTTGCACTATTTCTCCATTCCTGAATTCATGAACAACATCAACATGGATCATTATGCTGATCTTGATGTGATGCACTTTATCTTCTCAAACTTAATTCCTGTAACCATTGGTAACATCATCGGTGGTGGCATGATGATTGGTTTGTTCAACTGGTTTATCTGGAAGAAGACTAAGTAATTTAAGATTACAAAAAAACTATGAAGCCTCTGTCAAAGATAACTGATAGAGGCTTTTTTAAGGAAAGGAGAAAAAAACTTTCTTCTAGAAAGATCATTAAACCTGTTGAGAAAGAGTAAAAGCCCTTACCTTTGGATCTGCATTAAACACTGCTGCTATTCTTAAAAGCTCTGCTTTCTTAGGTAAGATGTTGCCATAGTCACGTGTTTTTATCTGCTCTACAGCTTCACTAAGCTTTGCCTTAGCTTCTGTCTCATCTTTTGCATACTTAAATTCAATGACGATTCTGCGTTTATTGGTCTCAATCATTAAATCAGCTCTACCTTTAGCCTGATGAATTTCTGAGAATACGTTCTGTTTAGCCCCTAGCAGATAGGCTTTAACATAATTCTGTACTGATGATTCTGAATTTAATGGATAGGCATCATAGGTTACAGTGTTAACCATAGTGTTAAGTAAACTAATAACGTCTTCAACTGTTCCTACATTTAGGATATTCTCACCATTTGCATTTGAAACGCTGATATTACCTTTGAAGAATTTTGTAGCTAAAAGCTTGTTTAACGCCTTATAAAGTTCACCATTGGGAATACCCAAGAACACATCTGATGATTCTGTAAGTGAAGAGCGCAGAGTTAAATAGCCGGTCTGACACATCAGTACATTCTGATTGATAGTGGTTAAGGAGGTTGGATTTTTAAAATCCTCATCAGTAACTTTTAAACTCTTATTTTTATCTAAGTAATCAAAGATATTCAGTTCATGTGTTTTTAAATAGTTAACTAGGATTGAAGGTAAGCCACCATTGTCGTACCAGTACTCTCCAAAATCTACAAATTTATTTTCAATAATGCTTTGAAAGAAACTATTTACAGACCAGGTACTGAATACTTTCTTTTTATAGAATTCATCAAAGCAGTAACCATCATAGTTTTGAGCCATCATATCTAACATAGACTCAATCTGAGTGTCAGTTACTTCTTCAACTCTACATTTGTTCTCACAGGAAGCGGCAAGCTTTAAATAATCAATGTAGTACTTTTTAATCTCATCACGTGTAAAACCTATCATCTGAGAATAGGCACTGTCATTAGTGATATCGTTGATATCAGAGCCAACTGAAAATATCGCTACATCTTTTAATCTGGTGACACCTGTTATTCCTAAGAACTTAATTGCAAACTTATCTTTGATGTTGGCATAAAAGCTTTTGATTTTTTCCTGAAATTGCTTATATAGAGTTTCATTATTGATGTTTGCTGTCATCTGACAGTCATACTCATCAATTAAAATTACGATTTGACGTTTTTCTTTTCTTAACTCATCTAACAGAAAGTAGATTGTGTCTTCAGGTTCAACTTTCTCTTCATAGTTTTTGACATTGATGTCTCGTGCAAATGAGCTAATGATTGCGTTTAGTTTTTGCTTAAAATGCTCAAGTGAGTATTTATCTAAATCTAAAAAATTCAGTCTTAATACAGGATAGGTAGGTTCTGTCCATTTATCGTAAATCCAAGTACCTTTAAAGTAAGGCTCTACACCTGTTTCAAATAAAGTTGCTATGGTATCTAAGG
>OIYG01000551.1_pt1 | contig 35560 bp, 40 predicted proteins | sample 1587861 | NCBI WGS metagenome assembly OIYG01 (sample SAMN03283272) | human gut metagenome | biome: human-associated habitat; material: feces | host: Homo sapiens | place: Peru | collected 2012 | reverse complement strand
CCACACCAGCGTGCGCGCTGGTTCGCAATGACAGAGCGTTTTCTAACAGCCCCTTCTGAGTAAAATTGTCCTCTTTAAAAATAGAGCTCGCTTGCCAGGTTGCCGTGGACATAGAGGCACACGGCCTTGCGCATGAAACTCTCCGTTACGCCGAAGAAGTCGGCCAGCTGCCACAGCTCCGTATAGCCCAGGGCAATGGCTTCGTCCAGCTGCTCCACGGGGATCAGGGCACGGATGGCCCATTTATCCGCATGGTTTTCATGGCGCTGGCGGCAGTCCACTGTGGCATAGATGTTGTAAAAGCTGCCGGTCATGCAGTGCCCCAGCTCGTGGCCCAGGTGCATCCGCTCCTGGATGCCGCCGTCCAGCACCCGATCATCCATGCCGATATAGCAGGTCCCATCCGGCTCCATCAGGGACATGGAGCCGTTTTCCTTCATAGGGTACCGGAGTACGGCAATATTCTGCCTGGAAGCCAGGTCATACAATTCCGGCACCTGCGTCATGGCTACTCCTTCTTCGCCCGCTCGTTTTTTCGTTTTCTGGCTTCCCGCTGGCGGACAAAGGCGGCAAAGCTCAGGACCTCATCGTACATGGCATCGGTGATATCGCCGCTGCCGCCGAAGAGGGCGAACTTGATATCCTGCTGGGTCACCGGGCGCACATCCTCTTCCGGCTGAGATGCATCATTGGCACCCAAGAGCTCGGAAACAGAGATGCCGAAATAACGGCAAAGCTTATCAATGACGTTGCCGGAGGGCTTGGTATTGGGATCTTTCTTCCATTTGGTAACGGTGGATTTGCTGAGACCCGCATCAATGGCGGCCTTGGAGGTGCTGACGCCCCGCTGCTTGCAAAGCAGGACGAAACGCTCATAGAACATACAGGGACACCCTTTCCTCAGAGCTCTCGGAAGTTATCCACAATTTTCAACTCCCCCACTTGACAAGTTCGAAAAAATGTTCTATAATGCAGGCAGTTGAAAAACGTGAACTTCCCCGGATAGGGATATAGAATCGAACCAGGGCGGCTTGTTGCCCATCGAAACAATATCTGGCTATATACTATCACATATGTTTTCGATTTTCAACTACCGGTCACATTTTTTTTGCGAATTCAGTATAAAAAAGAATGTGTCCAATAAAGCGGACAAATATGTGGGAGGTTGGGAAAGATGAAAAAATTTTGCAGCACGACCCTGGGAAATTTTCCCGGAAGGCTCGGAAAAGGCAGGAACCTATGACAGCCCCCTGGGCTCTGGACCTGCAGCGACAGGAAAAATGGGACCGTTTTCTGAAACGGCGGCCCCGATGCGCCCTGTGCGGAGGGCCGATCCTGGAGGATGAGGCACTGGTATTAGACGGAAAGTTCTACTGCTTGCCTTGCGTGAGCTGGAACACGGAGGAGGTGACGGAATTTGACCCCGGACTGGAAGGGTATTCGCTTGGATTATAGCCAGGGTATGACCCAGTCGGCGCTGCAAGCCAAATACGGCGTGGCTGCTTCCACCCTGCGAAAACGCATCCGCGCCGAGGGATGGTCCCGGAAGGAAAGCGCAAAAGTTCAGGAAGACGAACAAATCTCAGTTTCTGTCCCGCGCTCCCCTGCCCCAGACCCGCGGCTGACACGGGTAGATGCCCTGGCGGATGCCATGCTGGGCTGCCTGGAGCGGGCGGTCAGGGAGCTGGATACGGTAACGCAAAACGTACGGGAGAAATCCAAGCTGGAAGACGGAGCCGAGCTGGTTACGGATTTTGAACGGCTTCTGCCCGAGGAGAAGGGCATCATCGACCGGGGCGGGCTGAAGCAGCTCACCGGAGTGCTGAAGGACATCAAGGATGTGCTCACCCTGCGCTCCGATGCGGACACCCGGGAGCAGGAGGCCCGCATCGCCAAGCTGCAGCGGGATCTGGACCGGGAAACGGAGAAGGCCTCTGTTACGGTGGTTCTGGAAGGAGAGAGCGGGTGCTATGCCGAATAGCGTTCTCATCATGCCCAGGCCCAATGAGAAGCAGCGCCTGGCCCTGACGGAAAAGCACCGCTACGTGGGCTACGGCGGAGCCCGGGGCGGCGGCAAAAGCTGGTTCGTCCGCTGGAAAGCGATCTTGCTGTGCCTGCACTACCCAGGCATCAAGGTACTCATCACCAGAAAGACCTATAAGGAGCTGTTCAACAACCATATCGCTCCCTTGCAGCAGCTGCTCGCAGGCGTGGCCGAGTACAAAAGCACGGACAAGCTCATCCATTTTCCCAACGGAAGCACCATTTCCTTCGGCTACTGCGCAGCGGATGGGGACCTGGGGCAATACCAGGGTGCGGAATACGACGTGTGGTTTGCCGATGAGGCAGGGCAGTTCCAGGAGGAGTGGCTGGTGCAGATCGACGCCTGCGTCCGGGGCGTCAATCCCTTCCCCAAAAGGACCTACTACACCCTGAACCCCGGCGGACCTGCCCACGGCTACTTCAAGCGGCTGTTCATCGACCGGAATTTTACGGAAGAGGAGCACCCGGAGGACTATGCCTTCATCCAGGCCCTGTGCACGGACAACAAGGCGCTGATGAAAAGCCAGCCGGAATATCTGCGTGCCCTGGAAAAGCTCCCGCCGAAGCTGCGGGAGGCCTGGCTCTACGGCCGCTGGGACGTATACGAGGGCCAGTTCTTCGAAGAATTCCGGAACGACCCCAAGCACTATCGGGACCGCCGCTTCACCCATGTCATCGACCCCTTTGAGATCCCGAAGCACTGGACCGTCTACCGCAGCTTCGACTGGGGCTACCACAGGCCCTTCTCCTGCGGCTGGTGGGCCGTAGACCCGGACGGGGTGGCCTACCGGATTCTGGAATTCTACGGCTGCACAGGGGAGCCCAACGAGGGACTCAAGTGGCCGCCTCAGCAGGTGTTTGCGAAGATCCGCGCCATTGAACGGGAGCACCGATGCCTGGCAGGAAAAAAGATCATCGGCATTGCAGACCCGGCCATCTGGGACGGCTCCACAGGCGAATCCATCGCCGACACGGCGGCGAAAAATCAGGTGTATTTCTCCCCGGGAGACAACAAGCGCATTCCCGGCTGGATGCAGCTGCACTACCGGCTGAGCTTTGACGAAGCGGGCCTTGCAAGGCTCTATGTCTTCCGCAACTGCCGCCACTTTATCCGCACCCTTCCCCTGCTGCAATATGACAAGTCCAGCCCCGAGGATCTGGACACCCAGGGAGAGGACCATGCGGCGGACGAGGCCCGGTATTTCTGCATGGCACGGCCCATTGCACCCCGGGAGCGGCCGGAAATCAGGAAAAAGAGCAGCGCTGCGCTGTTTCTGGATATTGAAGAAGAAAATACGGTCCCAAGAAGACCGGGAATGGAGATCATCAATGAAGCAAGCAATGCAGATCGGGCCAGAACAGGTCCGGGCCGCCCGGGTGATCCTGAACCGCTGCCGGGAGGGCAAGGCCAACCTGGAGCGGCGGGTCATTGAGGACGAGCAGTGGTACCGGATGCGCCACTGGGAATGTATGCGCCGGGGGGCGGGAAGCACGGTGGAGCCCGCCTCGGGGTGGCTGTTCAATGCCATCGCCAACAAACACGCCGAAGCCATGGACAATTTCCCCAGGCCCAATGTGCTGCCCCGGGAGGAGGGAGACAAGGAGCTGGCCAAGGTCCTGGGCAGCATCCTGCCGGTCATTTTGCAGCAGGAGGACTTTGAGGACACCTACGATCGGGTCATGGACGATAAGCTGAAAACCGGTACGGGTATCTACGGTGTCTTCTGGAACCCGGACAAGCTGGACGGCCTGGGCGACATCAGCATCCACCGCATTGACGTGCTGAATCTCTATTGGGAAAGCGGCATTACGGACATCCAGCAGTCGAGAAACGTCTTCTATCTGCGGCTGTGGGACAACGATCTGCTTTTGGAGCAGTACCCCCAATTGGAGGGCAAGCTGGGGGCTCAGGAGGCGGGAAACCGGTATGTATTCGAAGACCGGGTGGATACCTCGGAGAAGACGGCGGTAATTGACTGGTACTACAAGAAGCGGCAGGGCTCCAAAACGGTGCTGCACTACTGCAAATTCGTGGGTGACACGGTGCTCTTTGCCACGGAAAACGAGGCACGCTACCGGGACCGGGGCTGGTATGACCACGGGCTCTACCCCTTTGTGTTCGATCCCCTGTTCCGCACGGCGGGAAGCCCCTGCGGCTTTGGCTACATCGATGTGGGCAAGTCCGCCCAGGAATACGTAGACCGGGGCAACCAGGCTATCCTGCAAAATATGCTATCCAATGCCCGGCCCCGACACTTCATCCGGGCGGACGGGGCGGTGAACGAGGAGGAGTATGCAGACCTGAGCCGGGACTTTGTCCATGTGGACGGGGCGCTGGGCGACGACAGCATCAAGCCCATTGCCGGAAAGCCCCTGAGCGACATCTACGTAACGGTCATCGACAAGAAGATCGACGAACTGAAGGAGGTCACAGGCAACCGGGATGTGTCCACCGGCGGCACCGTCTCCGGCGTGGTAGCGGCTTCCGCCATTGCAGCTATGCAGGAGGCGGGCACCAAGCTGAGCCGGGACAGCAACCAGGCCTCCTACCGGGCCTTCCGAAAGGTCTGCCTCCTGGCGGTGGAGCTCATCCGGCAATTCTACGAGCTGCCCCGCTGCTTCCGCATTCTGGGGGAGCAGGGCAGCCAGGAGTTCATCAGCTTCACCAATGCCGCCATGGAGCCCAGAAGTCAGGGCGTGGAGCTGGGCGTGGATATGGGCAGCCGCATTCCGCTGTTTGACATTGAGATCGGCGCGGAAAAGCAGAGCCCCTATTCCCGCCTCAGCCAGAACGAAATGGCCATGCAGTTCTTCAACGCGGGGCTGTTTGACCCCGCCCGGTGGGAACAGGCCCTGGCCGCACTGGAGATCATGGATTTTGACGGAAAAGGCACGGTCGAGCGTACCATCCGGGAAAACGGGCAGCGCTATGCTGCCGGGCAAATGCAGGAAATGCAGGAAAGGAGACAATTATGATCCACACGCACTTTTTTCAGAAGAACGGCACGGTCTGCATGGAAATGCAGGGCCATGCCATGACGGCTCCCAAGGGTGCAGACCTGGTCTGCGCAGCGGCCACCACGGTGGCCTACACCCTGGCCCAGGCGGTGCAGTTCCTGTATGAGCAGGGACTGCTGGAGGAGAAGCCGAAAATTCAGATTGCAGACGGCTATGCCCTTGTATCCGCCGCTCCCAAGGCGGAGGCCTGGGCGGAGACGCTCATGGCCTTCTGGGTCACCCAGGCAGGCGCCTATGTGCTGGAGCACAACTATCCCCAGGCGGTGTGCCTGATGCCTATGGAGGTATCCGCATGACCGCATTCGAACTATGTAACTCCCTGAACTGGCAGCTTTTCGCGGAAGATGCCGGTTCGGAGTCGGGCGTAACGGAGGCCAACGCCCAGCCTCAAGCCGAAGTTCCCTCCAATGGGCCGGAGGACTTCGAGAAACTGATCAAAGGCCCCTACAAGCAGGCCTACGATGCCAGAGTGAAGAGCATCCTTCAGCAGCGGCTGAAAAGCAGCCGGGAAACCGCAGAAAAGTATGCTGCGGCCCAGCCCGTCCTGGAACTGATGCGGCAAAGGCTCGGCATCGAAGGCGAGGACTACGGCGCCATGGAGCAGGCCCTTCGGGAGCGCCTGCCGGAAACAAATCCTGCCGGGCAGCAGCGGCAGGAGGCGGAAATTCAGGCAGGCGCTGACCGGATGGTGGAAGCCTGGCAGCAGCGCAGCCGGGAAATTCAGGAAACCTATCCCGAATTTGACCTGGAAAGGGAGATGCTGCGCGCCGATTTCCGGCAGCTGCTCCGGGCCCGGGTGGATATGCAGACAGCCTATGAAATTCTCCACAAGGAGGAGATCATCCCCGCTGCCATGGCCTATGCCGCCCAGACCACAGAGCGGAAGCTGGCGGAAAAGCTCCGCTCGGAGGGCATCCGCCCCACAGAAAATGGTGCAGGCCAGTCCGGCGCCGTCAGTATGGGATCTCGGGTGTCCCAAATGTCCCGAAAGGAGATCGCCGAGCTCTGCCGCCGGGTGGAGCGGGGCGAGAAGGTAAGCTTTGGGTAACCCCAAAAAGCTTCCCCTTCGGGGGAGCTGGCTCGCGTCAGCGAGACTGAGGAGGGGCGTAATGGGCGAGAGCGGTTGGTCTCATGCACAATTTACGTACGGTTCACTCCCATAACGCCCCTCATCCACCACCGCCTATGGCGGCGGTCCCCCTTCCCCGCAGGGGAAGGTTTTAAGAATTGAAAGGAGATAACTTTTATGAACATCACATCTTTGCAGCACTTTGCGGACAATCCCACGGTGAACGTCACCACCGACTCCAAGCTGTCCGCAGAAAACAAGACCTTTTATGACCGCGCTCTGGTAGAGGAGGCAGGGCCTAACCTGATCCACGGCCAGTTTGGCCAGAAGCGGCCCATTCCCAAGAACGGCGGCAAGCGCATTCAGTTCCGGCGCTATGCCTCCCTGCCCAAGGCTCTGAAGCCCCTGACCGAAGGCGTCACCCCCGAGGGCCGGAAGCTCAGCGCCACTGCCGTGGAAGCGGAGGTAAACCAGTACGGCGACTTTGTCTGCCTGTCCGATGTGCTGGACCTGACCGCCATTGACAATAACGTTCTGGAGGCCACCAAGGCCGTGGGCCGTCAGGCCGGCCTGACCCTGGACACCATTACGAGAAACGTTTTGCAGTCCGGCACCAACGTGTTCTACTGCCCCAAGGTTGGGGCCAACGGCGTTCAGACCCCGGTGACGGACCGCTCCGGCCTGGACAAGACCTGCACCCTCACCGTAGACGTGGTGAAGAAGGTGGCCGCCATGCTGAAGGCCGCCAACGCCCCCAAGATCGACGGCGACTATGTGTGCATCCTGCACCCCTATGTGGCCTATGACATTATGTCCGATCCCCGCTGGGAGGAGATGCACAAATACACCACCCCCGAGAATATGTATCAGGGGGAGATCGGCCGGATTGCCGGTGTGCGTTTTGTGGAAACCTCCGAAGCGGCGGTTTACAAGGGCACGGAAAACAGCTGCCCCACGGGCCTTGCCGTGTTCGGCTGCCTGTTCATTGCCCAGGGCGCCTACGGTGTGACGGAGGTCACCGGCGGCGGACTGCAGACCATCATCAAGCAGCTGGGCTCTGCAGGCACGGCCGACCCTCTGGACCAGCGCAGCACCGTGGGCTGGAAGGCATTGCAGACGGCGGAGATCCTGATGGAACCCTACATGGTCCGGGTGGAGTGCTGCTCCGCCTTCAGCCCCACGGCAGAGGCCAACTAAGCGGCAATGGACATATGGCAGCCGACGCATAGCGTCGGCTGCCGGAAAAGGGAAAGGAGAACATATGGAAGCAGAGAAAACGGTTACCATCCGGATGCCCCTGACCCGGGAGCAGCGGGAGGATGTATTTGTGGGCATCAACGGCAAGACCTGGCTCATCAAGCGGGGCGAGGCGGTGGAGGTGCCCTGGAATGTGGCCCAGGTGCTGGCCCGGCGGGAGAAGAGCCTGGCCGATGCCATGGAATTCGAAGCCCAGGCGGCCCAGCCCCTGGAGCATCTGGAGGGCAGATAAATGACGGTGCGGGAAGTGATCGAGGCGGCGGACCGGCGCAAGCCCAACCTCTACAGCCGGGAGGAAAAGCTGCGGTGGCTGGAGGAGGCCGAGGGCATGGTCTGGGGGGCGCTGGAAGCCTTTCACGCAGTGCGCGGCTCTTTTGAGGGCTTCGACCTGGAGGCCTGGCCGGACAAGCAGCTGATGCTGCCCAAGCCCTATACAGGGCTCTACTACCTCTGGCTGGAGGGGTCTATCTCCTATGCAGACCAGGACTTCACCCTCTACAACAACGCCATGAGCCGGTTCAACGCCCTTTGGCGGGAGTTCTTTGCCTGGTGCTGCCGGACCATTCCCCAGCCCGGAAAATCCTTCCGCTATCTGTAAAAAGGAGGCGGCAATATGGAAATGCCCACATTGCGGCGGCTCCGGACCAGCCGCCGGACGGTGGATGCCTTCGGCGGGCTGAACCGGTGCCCCCGAACCGGCGAAGGGGAATTTGCGCAGATGGAAAACCTGTCCTCGGACTTTTATCCCGTGCTGGCCCCCTGCCCGCCCCGGGAAAAGCTGGAGCCTGCGGGGGTCACCGCCCTGGGCGCAGGGCAGAGTCTTTTCTACACCCAGGGTACAGAGCTGGTGCTGGGGGACCGGCGAATTGACCTGGGTCTCACCCCGGAGGGGCCCAAGCAGCTGGTGAAGATGGGGGCCTATGTGGTGGTGTTCCCGGACGGGAAATACGCCAGCACCCTGGACGGCGCGGACTTCGGCAGCCTGGAGGCCCGGTTCGAAGGAAACGATGCGGTATTGACCCCCTGCACCCTGGAAGGCGCAGACCGAATCCCGGCGCACGTACAGTCCGCCGAGCCAAAGGAGCCGGAAAACGGCACCCTCTGGCTGGACACGGCATCTTCCCCCGCCGTGCTGAAGGAATGGTCCGCCGCCTCCAACCTCTGGGGCGCAGTGGAAACACCCTATGTACGCATTGACGCCCTGGGCATTGGCCTTTGCTTCCGGCAATACGACGGCGTGACCCTTTCGGGCACGGATGCGCTGGACGGGGCCAATGTGATCTGGCAGGCGGAGGAAAATTTCGTCGTGGTCTCCGGCGTATTGGAAGGGCAGCAGAAAATCGGTACGCTGCTTTTGTCCCGGACCGTACCGGAAATGGACTATGTCATCGAGTGCGGCAACCGGCTCTGGGGCTGCCGGGCGGGAACGGACCGCCAAGGAAATCCCGTCAATGAGATCTACGCCTCCAAGCTGGGAGACTTCCGGAATTGGAACTGCTTCATGGGGCTGACCACGGACAGCTATGCCGTCACCGTGGGTACCCAGGGGCCCTTCACCGGAGCCATCACGTACCTGGGCAATCCCCTGTTTTTCAAGGAGGAGTGCCTGTATAAGATCTACGGCAGCTACCCCGCCGCCTTCCATGTCCAGTCCACGGTATGCCGGGGCGTGGCCCGGGGCAGCGGCGGGAGCCTGGCCATTGTGGGGGAGACGCTTTTCTATAAGTCCCCCATGGGCGTGTGCGCCTACGACGGCGCTCTGCCCGCAGAGGTGGGCAGAGCGCTGGGCACGGAGCCGCTGGAAGGGGGCATCGGCGCAGGCTGGGCCGGGAAATATTTCCTGAGCCTGCGGGAGAGCACCGGAACGGATGCTCTGTATGTCTACGACAAGCTGCTGGGCCAGTGGCATCGGGAGACGGGCTTCGAAGCCCGGCAGATGGTGTCCCACGGCGGGAAGCTCTACGGTCTGGACGAAAGCGGCGAAATGTGGCTGCTGCGGGGCGGCAAAAGCCGGGAACGGGTAAAATGGATGGCCCGCACCGGGCGCATCTCCGGCTGGGACGGTCAGCGGATGGTCCTGAAAAGCCTGGAGCTGCAGCTGCTTCTGGCAAACCGCGCCCGGATGGACATCTCCGTGCGCTATGACGACCGGGGTGCCTGGGAAAGGATCGGCACTCTGACGGGCTCGGACCGCCGCTTCCTGCTTCCCATCCGGCCAAAGCCATGCAGCCATTTGGAGCTGCTGCTGGAGGGGGAGGGCGATGTAAGGCTTCTGTCCCTGACACGGGTGCTGCGGCAGGGAGGTGCGGTATGACCCCCTTGGAGCTGCGGCTGCCGAACCTGACGGAGGGCGAACCGGAAGCCCAGCTGCGGCAGCTGCGCAGCTACCTGTACCAGCTGACGGAGCAGCTGCAGCTGGCTCTGGGCAGCCGGGAAGAGGCCGCAGTCACACCGGATACCCAAAAGCTGCTCCGTGAAGCGGTGGCCCTGAGTGCCAAGCGGGGGGATGACCGGTATGCCGGACTGGAAGCCCTGGAAGGTCCCTGGCGGCAGCAGGCAGGCGCAGCGGAAGCATTGGAGACCCGGCTTGCATTGCTGGAGGGGAAACCGGAGCCCCCGGAATTGCCTGCCGAGGCCCTGTACCGGGAAGGCACAGCGGGTATGCAGGTTCAGCAGGCGGATACGGTCCGCTTTCTGCCCCTGCCTCCCTTCGTCCAAACCCCGGACGGGCACTGGCAAATTCAGTAGAAGGAAGGAGAAGACATGGAAGAAGAGAAGAAAAAATACACCGCGTCTGCTCAGGTGGAGCAGGCGCGGCAGGAGGCCCAGGCCAGTGACGCCCGGAAGCCCGGGGAATACGTCTCCAAATGGCAGCAGCAGCTGGACGCGGCCATGGAGAAGATCCTGAACCGGGAGAAGTTTTCCTACAACCTGAACGGCGATGCCCTGTACCGGCAGTACAAGGATCAGGCCATTCAGAACGGGCGGCTGGCCATGCAGGATACCCTGGGGCAGGCGGCGGCCATGACCGGAGGCTTCGGCAGTTCCTACGGTCAGACCGCAGCCCAGCAGGCCTACCGGCAGCAGATGGCGAATCTGGGTGACAAGGCCTCCGCCCTTTACGACAAGGCCCGCTCGGAATACGACCGGCAGGGCACGGCGGACAAGCAGGCCTATGACCTGCTCCTGCAGCGGGAAAACAGCAGCCAGAACCAGTACAAGCAGAATCTGGCGGCCTGGGAAGCGGAAAATCAGCGGCTCTGGAACCGCTACGACCAGGCCCGCAGTGACGACTACGGCGCCTACCGGGACGAGATCAGGGACGACCAGTGGCTCCGGGAATTCCAGCAGGCCCAGGAGCAGTTCTACGAAAAGCTGCGGCGGCAGTATGGCTACTAAAGGAGGCGGCATGATTTTATCCAGTTTGACCGTTCCCCTGACCGTTCAGGGGGACACCCTGGGCGCTCCCCTGGCCATTACGCTGCCCAGCCTGGGGCGGACGGTAGGGCTGCGCTACCGCTGCGGTGCAAAATCGGGAACCGTCGCAGCCCCCGGCAGACTCACCCGGGCAGAATGGACACCGCCGCTGACCCTGGCAGAGGAATATCCGGACCGGGATAAAATCCCCGTCAAGCTGATTCTGGATGCCTATGAAAACGGCAAACTCGAAGACAGCCGGGAAAAGCAGGTGCTGCTGTCCATCCCGGAAGGATTCCATCCCACGGTGACGCTGCGGGCAGCGCCCCAGGCAGGGGATCGCTTTCTGCAAGGCGGCCAGGCTCTGGTTGAAGTAACTGCTTCGGGAACTCTGGGCGCAGAGATCACCGGCTGCACCCTCCGCTGCGGCGATCTGACCGGGCAGGGGCAAAGGCTTCGCTTCGACCTGCCCCAGGCAGGGGAAATTCCGGTGACGGCCCGGGTAACGGACAGCCGGGGCAGGTCTTCCCAGGCGAGCGCCACCGTCTCCGTGGAGCCGGGCGGCACCGGCAGCGAGTCTCCCCTGGTGGACCTGAACCCGGCGGCCAAGGCTCTGGGCATCGGCTGCCGGGGAGATGCCCAGAATACCCTTTCCATGGGTCTGGCCCTGGACATGGGCGGGCAGCGGCTATCCGGGCTGCCTACGGCGGCGGAGTCCACCGATGCCATGTCCCTGGGGCAGGCGGCGGCAAGCTTTCTGGGGCTGCGGAAGCTCTGGGAGAATCCGCAGCCCGAGGCAGAATTTCCCGCCCAGACCGTTGCTGCCGCCGGGGCGCTTCTGATCATCGAGGCGGCGGCTCAGGCGGGCAGTGCGCAGCGGGTCTGGGAGCTTGCCGGGGCTGCCGGGGCCATCAGGGTGCTCTCCGGCAGCACCCTGGCGGTCCGAACACTCCGGCAGACCGAAGCCGGGCTGGAATTCGCCGCTGCCGCACCGGCAGACACCTGGGCGGTGCCTCTGGCGGTATACGCACTGAAAGAAGGGAGTATTGGATGAACGCAACGGTATTGGCATCCCTGATCACAGGGCTGCTGTCTCTGGCGGGGGTCATGCTGAGCAATCTCCTGTCGGACCGGCGGCGGGAAAATGCCCTGCGGACAGCCCAGGCCGTAACGGATGAGCAGCTGCGGCAGCTGACAAGGGAGGTCCGGGAGCACAACAATTTTGCCCGGCGGATGCCGGTGGTAGAAGAGCAGATCAAAGTCATCAATCACAGGTTAGAGGACCTGGAAAAGGAAGGAGCAAAATCATGATCAATTGGAAGGTACGTCTGAAAAATGTGAATTTCTGGCTGGCGGCAATCCCCGCCGTGCTGCTGGTGGCCCAGAGCATCGCCGCTCTGTTTGGCTTTGCCCTGCCCGTACAGGCAGTGGAGGGAAAGCTGCTGGACCTGATCAATGCAGTGTTTGGACTGCTGACCATTCTCGGCATCGTCAACGACCCCACCACCCGCGGCCTTGGAGACAGCGCCCGGGCCCTGGGCTACAGGGAGCCCAACTAACCGCTCGAGGGGCAGCCGGAAGCTGCCCCTCGTTTTTTCAAGGTCCCGGGTATGCGCGATGATAAAGCGCAGGTCCGTTAAGATAATCGTCATTGTCTTTCGTACAAGGGCTCCGGCTGACGTATAACAAAAAAGGCCTATCGCCGCATTGCCCCGCGATAGGCCCGCTTTTGTCAACCGCGCTGCCATTTGGCGGCGCGGTTTTTTCAGAAGGGATGGCGGCAGCCGTAGAGGAATACGGCGATGGGGGCGAGGAGCACAGGAGTTCCTGCGAACACCAGCAGCCAGTCCGGAGTTCCCAGGGCCACCCGGGAGACGGCCAGCCACAGCACAGCCCCCAGCAGCGCGCCAACAACGGCCAAAACCCACACGCAAACCTTATATTTGCGCTCTGCCATCCAGGAAGTACGGTCTACAAGATTCCACAGCTTTTTCATAACAATTCCTTCTTTCTGCCCTCACCCTACCCCCGGAAGGTAAAGGGCGCAACGGCGGAATCGTAAAACATAGGTAAAATCCCAAAATTTTACACTGGCTTTACATTCCGCCACGTTTGGACTTTACGCAGCCAATTTAAGATAGGGCCAGAAACGTAAAGGAGCTGTAAAAAATGGATATTTTTGGGATCTTGAATCTGTTGGGCGGCCTGGCCCTGTTCTTATACGGCATGTCCGCCATGGGCGACGGGCTGGTGCAGCTGTCCGGCGGCCGCCTGGAAAAAATACTGGAAAAACTGACCCAGAAGAAGATCATGGCCGTGCTGCTGGGCCTGCTGGTGACGGCGGTCATCCAGTCCTCCTCCGCCACCACGGTTATGGTGGTCGGCTTTGTAAACTCCGGCATTATGAACCTCAGTCAGGCCGTGGGCATCATCATGGGTGCCAACATCGGCACCACCGTCACCTCCTGGCTGCTGTCCCTGACGGGCATTCAGGGCAGCAATCTGTTCCTGAAGCTTTTGAAGCCCAGCTCCTTCTCCCCGGTTCTCGCCGCCATCGGTGTCATTCTCACCATGACCGCCAGGGAGGACGACAGGAAGAAAAACATCGGCACCATTTTCGTGGGCTTCGCCATTTTGATGTTCGGCATGGAGGCCATGAGCTCCTCCGTCTCCCCCCTGGCCCAGAACGAGAAGTTCACCGGCGTTCTCACCGCCTTCTCCAACCCCATCCTGGGTATGCTGGCCGGTGCGGCCCTGACCGCCATCATCCAGTCCTCCTCTGCCTCCGTGGGCATTTTGCAGGCCCTGTGCATGACCGGGGCCGTCAGCTTCGGCACCGCCATTCCCATCATCATGGGCCAGAACATCGGCACCTGTGTCACGGCCCTGCTCTCCGGCGTTGGGGCCAGCAAAAATGCCCGCCGGGCCTCTCTCATCCATCTTTATTTTAATTTAATTGGCACTTTGCTGTTTCTTGTGGTATTCTATACATTGAACAGCTTCCTGCACTTCTCCTTCCTGCTCACCCCCGCCAGCGCGGCAGACATCGCCGTGATCCACAGCCTGTTCAACATCGGCTGCACCATCGTGCTCTTCCCCTTCTCCAATGTGCTGGTGAAGCTGGCACAGCTCACCATCCCCGACGGCAAGGAGGCCGCCCAGGATACCCGCCCCGCAGCCTTGCAGGCTCTGGACGAGCGCTTCCTGGACCGGCCCGGCTTTGCCATGAACCTGTGCAAGGAGGCCGTGGACCATATGGCGGACCTGGCCCGGAACTCCTTCCAGCTGGCCATGGGGCTGCTGAACAACTTCTCCGAAAAGGATTTGCAGCGCGTCATCGCCATGGAGCAGGAATCCGACAGCTACGAGGACACTTTGGGCACCTATCTCGTCAAGCTCTCCGGCAAGGACCTGAGCAAGGCAGACAGCCGGACGCTGTCCATCCTGCTGCACTGCATCAATGACTTCGAGCGCATCTCGGACCACGCCATCAACGTGGCCGAATCCGCCCAGGAGCTGCGAGACAAGGGACTGACCCTGTCCGAGGACAGCCGGAAGGAGCTGGCCGTCTACGGTAAGGCCGTCAGCGACATTCTGGATCTGACCGTCTCCGTCTTCGCTGCGGACGATACGGACCGCGCCCGGTCCGTGGAGCCTCTGGAGGAGGTCATCGATACCCTGAGCATCGAGATGCGGCAGCGGCACATTATCCGGCTGCGCAAGGGTGCCTGCTCTTTGGAGGCAGGGCTCATTCTGGAGGACCTGCTCACCGGCTACGAGCGGGTATCGGACCACTGCTCCAATGTGGCCGTCTGCCTGATCGAGGTACATGCCAACGAATACGACACCCACGAATATCTGAACCTGACCACCAAGGGCAGCGACCCCTGGTTCCGGCAGGAATACGACAAGAAGCTGAAGGAATACCCCCTGCCCTGAATGACGAAAGGAATACACTATGGCACTGATCTATGTAGTAGAGGACGATGACAACATCCGGGAAATCGAGACCATCGCCCTGAAAAACAGCAATTATCTGGTAAAGGCCTTTGCCCGGGCCACAGACTTTTACCGGGCTCTGAACGACATTCTGCCGGACCTGGTGCTGATGGATGTAATGCTGCCGGACGAAAACGGCTGCGATATTGTGAGGCAGCTGCGCAGCCAGTCCGCCACCAAGCGGCTGCCCGTGATCATGGTCACCGCCAAAACCTCGGAAATGGACATGGTGAAGGGACTGGACGACGGGGCCGACGACTATATCAAAAAGCCCTTCTCCGTGCTGGAGCTGCTGTCCCGGGTGAAGGCCCTGCTGCGCCGCTCCACGGAGGAGACGCAGCAGCAGCTCCGGGTGGGGGACATCCAGCTGGACAACGCCCGCCGGATCGTACTGGCCCAGGGCAAAAGCGTGGAGCTGACCTACAAGGAATATGAGCTCCTGCGGTATCTGATGATCAACGCGGAGATGGTCCTGTCCCGGGAATCCATTATGCGCTTCGTCTGGGGCACGGACTTTGAGGGAGAGACCCGCACCGTGGATATGCACATCAAGACCCTGCGGCAGAAGCTTGGCCCCTGCGGCCGCCAGATCGGCACCGTCCGCAATGTGGGCTATGTGCTGCAAAGCACCCCGGAAAGCTGAGGCTGCCTCATGAAGCAGAAAATCAATCTGCGCCTGGGGCTCATCGCCCTGGTGGCCCTGATCCTCACCACCGTCGGCGTGACCAAGGTCTATTATGACCTGTTCCGCCAGCAGGTGGGCCGGGATCTGCGGCTGACGGCCCATCTGTTGGGCCAGAGCGGCGAATTCACCCGGGGCAATGCCCCCAAATTGCAAGACCCCGAGGTCCGTATTACCTGGGTGGACGCCGACGGCACCGTGCTCTATGACGATGAGGCCGACGCCGGAGCCCTTCCCAACCACGCAGACCGGCCGGAGATCCGGCAGGCCATGGACACCGGCGAGGGGGAGATCGTCCGCACCTCGGATACCTTCAATATGAACACCTTCTACTATGCTCTGCGGCTGGATGACGGCACGGTGCTGCGGCTGGCGGTGGACGCCCGGTCCATCAGCTCCGTATTTCTGGCGGCGGTGCCGGTGCTGCTGATCATCGCCGTGGTGATTTTCGCCGTGTGCCTGCTGCTGGGCCACCTGCTCACCGCCCAGCTGATTGCCCCCATTGACGATATGGCCGAGCACCTGGACGAGCCCGCCCGGGAGCCTGTCTATCAGGAGCTGGAGCCCTTCGCCCGGAAAATCCGCAGCCAGCACGAGAAGATTCTCTCCGCCGCCCAGAGCCGCCAGGATTTCACCGCCAACGTATCCCACGAGCTGAAAACTCCCCTGACGGCCATTTCCGGCTACGCCGAGCTCATCGAAAACAAGATGGTAGACGGGGAACAGCAGCTGCGCTTCGCCGGAGAAATCCGGAAGAACGCCGCACGGCTTCTAAGCCTGATCAACGACATCATCCAGCTCTCCGAGCTGGACAACGCCCAGGCCCCCGCCCGGGTACAGAGCGTGGAGCTGCTGAGCCTGGCCAAGGAGGTCTGCGGCGATCTGGAGGTCCCCGCCCGGCAGCGGCGCATCAGCCTGAAATGCTTCGGCCGGGAGGCCACGGTCATGGGTGACCGGGAGCTATTGAAAGAGCTCCTGGAAAACCTGGTGCAGAACGCCATCCGCTACAACCGGGAGGGTGGCTTCGTCCAGGTCACCGCCAAGGAAGAGGCGGGCCACGCCCAATGGATCGTGGAGGACAACGGCATCGGCATCCCCGAGGACGCCAAGGACCGGGTCTTCGAGCGGTTCTACCGGGTGGACAAAAGCCGCTCCCGGGAAACCGGCGGCACCGGCTTAGGTCTCGCCATCGTCAAGCACATCGCCCAGATCCACAACGCCACAGTCATCCTGGATTCCGCCCTGGGCAAGGGTACAAAGATCACGGTGACATTCTGAGGAAACTGAAAAAATCCACAGCTTCTCCCATGCTTTGGAGCGGCTGTGGATTTTTTGTGGACCGGCGGCACATTCCGTTCGTCTGGGAGGGTTGTGCCGCCGAATTTTTATTGCAGCGAAGCCTTGTATCCCTCGCCCCAGGCCCACATGGAGTCCAGAATGGGCACCCCCAGACCCGGGTCATTGACATGATGCTCCTGGATGATAAGGGCATCTATTTCCTCACAGCCAAGGGCAAGGCCTTCTATGCCCAGCTTATGGAGCAGGGCTATATCGCCCTGTCTGCCGCAAAAGGCAAGGTTTCTGTCTCCCTTCGGGGAAAGATTCGAAACATCGGCAAGGAAAAGCTGGACGAGATCTTTGAAAAAACACCTATATGCAGTCCATCTACCCCGGCGACACCCGGGATGCGCTGGCATCATCCCCGTTGCTCGTTATAGCAGGCCATATTCCATGCCGTAGGGCCAGCCGTTGAGGCCGCCCAGGTCGTAGAGATGGGGATAGCCCAGGTCAAACAGCTGGGCAGCCGCCAAAGCCGACCGGCGGCCGGTGCGGCAATAGATCAGAATTCTTGCCTGCTTGTCCGGCAGAATCTCCGACAGGTCCGCATCCTCAATGTCATCCAGCGGCAGCAGCTTCGCCCCCGCCGCGTGCTCCAGGGCATATTCATCCTCTGTCCGCACATCCAGCAGAACACTGCCGGGATAAGTATCCAAAATATGCTTTCCCTCCTGGAAAGAAATTGCCTGAATCATGGTTTCCGCTCCGTTTCCAATGTTTTCCGCTATCATACCACAGCAGACCCCAAAATGCAAGAAACCGGGAAAGCAAAGCCGCTTTCCCGGTTTCCCGCCTTCGCGTATGCAATTTTGTCGGATAACGCAGCCGTTACCGCTTCAAAACTGCCGCGAGGGCTTTTTTACTGCATGCCGCTCTCGTAGGCCTCGATCATCTTCTTGAACGTGTGACCCGTAGAACCCGCGGGATTTGCCCGCCGTTTTAGCTTTCCCAGGTACTTTTCGCAGGTATCCCCGGTGAAAATCTTAATATCCAGCCGCAGGGTGTTGTCATCCTCCGGGGTGACATAAATCCTGTCGATGAAGGTGTCAATAAAGTCCTTGGTAATGGCCTCGGTCTGACACTGCTTCTCCGCATCCCGCAGGACTTTGCGAAGGTGCTCCATGTTGGCACGGAACTCCTCGCTGGATTCCTGCTGGTCTTTCAGCTCCAGGAGCGCCTGCTCGCCGGATTTGATTTCCTGGTTACACTGGGCGGTCATGGCCTTGAAATCCGCCGGTGTGATGCTCTCCAGGGTCACCAGCTCCAATAGCTTGGACTTCTTCTTTTTGGCAAGGTCAATGTTTGCCTTGGCTTCCTCGATTTTCTTTTCCAGATTGCCGTCACAGGTCATGCAGCGGTACATCCGCTCGTACTCCGCAATCATAGCGGCGGAAGCCTGCCGGGTGTCCCGGAACACCTCAAAGAGCAGGGGAACCAGCTCCTTTTCGTAGATGGGGAAGGAATCGCAGGCATCTGCGCCGGACTTAATTTTGTTGGAGCATACCCATTTGCTGTTTTGATTGCCCAGCTTGTCCTTGGATTCCCGGCGGTAGTAGGCGGTGCCGCAGTGGGTGCAGAAGAGCTTGCCGGTGAGCAGATTGGCGTGATTGCAGATGCCCTGCCGGTTTTTTACATCCTCGCTTCTGCGCAGCAAAACCGCATTGGCCTTTTCCCACAGCTCCTCGGAGACGATGGCGGGGACGATCTGGCCGGTTTCATCCTTGAACATGACCCATTCCTCCGGCGGGAGGAATTTCTGCTTTTTGGTGAACATATCCACCACCTTGACCTTGTTGCCGACGTAGTAGCCCTTGTATTTGGGATTGGAAATCATATTGGACATGGTGGTGTGGGCAATTTTCTTGCCGTTCAGGTTCCGGTAGCCTTTCTCCCAGAACAGGTTTTCGATCTGCTTCATGGAGTAAGCTCCAGTTGCATAGAGGGTGAAAAGCTCCCGCACCATGGGGGCCTGAGTTTCATCGATGACAAGGCGGCCATCGTCTTTGGTGTAACCAAAAATTCGGGAGTTGCCCAGGACGACACTCTGCTTGATGGCCTGCTGGTGGCCGAATTTGACACGGGAGCTGAGTTTCCGCAGTTCGTCCTGGGCAATGGAGGACATGATGGAAAGACGCAGCTCGGCGTCCTCGTCCAGGGTGTTGATGTTGTCGTTCTGGAAGAATACGCCAACCCCGCTGGACAGCAGCTGACGGGTGAACTGGATGGAATCCAGAGTGTTTCGGGCGAAGCGGGAGATTTCCTTTGTAATCACAAAGTCGAATTTCCCGGAAGCGGCATCCTCTACCATGCGGTTAAAATCCTCCCGGTGCCTGGTGGAAGCGCCGGAAATGCCCTCGTCGATATAGCCCGGGACAAAGGTCCAGGCAGGATTTTTCTTGATGAAGTCCTCGTAATAGCCAATCTGATTGCCCAGGGAATTCAGCTGCTCATCGGATTCGGAGGAAACACGGGCATAGAAGGTGACCCGCAGAGGAAGGTCATAAATGGTCTTGGTTCGGAGAAGCTGCCGTATGTTGTGTATATCCATGGTGTACCTCTAAAGTTCGTTGTATCATGTTCTATAATTATGATAGCATACATTGCGAAATATTACAACCCAAAATTGACTGGAAAAAGCGGCAACCCGTCGCCGGATTGCCGCCCGTTTGGTTTCAAGCTACCGTTCCATGGAAGTGGCCCGATTTTTGATTTTGATCCGCATACGGTTCCGCTGATCCTCCGTAATCAGGCCCTTGGCGTAGAGCGTGTCGTTATAATAGGTCAGCCACAGCTGCTGAATCGTGGCCTGGATGGTCTGTTCGTTTGGTTTCGGATGGTTTTCATTGTTTTCTGCCATAGTAAGCCCCCTGTGCATTTCCTAGTTTTCCCGGGATGAAAGCTCTTTATGCGCCTGTGCGCTAAGCAGAAACCTGAGGGTATCACCGGGGCCACTCAGGCTGCGATAGAATCTGTTTGCGATATTCAGTTGTCATGTACAGGAAAATAGGGGGTGTGATGTATCGGTCACAGTGTGTCTGGGGGAGCCGGTTTGCTCGGAAGCTCCCCTTTATTCTTTCGTATTTTATTCAATCTTTATTTCTTTTAATCTATATTACTTCTTTCTATATTATATTCCCTGAGCAAACCCAATATAGGATTTTCCAACGCAGGCGCCTCCAGATCAGGCTTTTCCTGCTCCGGTTTTTCCGGATTCGGTGAACCCGCTTCCGGCAGCTCAAAGAAGGTATACTCGCTGTCCTCCAACCGCCCTTCTTGAGAACGAAGCCGCTTCCGGGTCAGATAGCCGTTCTGTTCCAGTTCATTCAGCGCCCCTCGAACGGAGGTGATTCCATCCTTTGTAATGGCAGCCAGTCCGGCAACGGAGAACTTCCACTCCGGCGGGAGACTGAGAACGATGGAAAATAGCCCAATGGCCTTGAGAGAAAGCCGGGTATCCCGGAGATGGTGGATGCTCATGACGGTAAAATCCTTATCCTTGGTTGCCCGAATCACCGGCAATTGGAAATCCCTCCTTGTGGCAAAGGGAGTCGCGTTTCACGACACCCTTTGAATTTTTGCCGGGTGCAGACCGATTCTGAGGAGGTGAAGGCCTCTTATCGGGGCGGGTACCCGGCAGCTATCCGAAAAATAGAACGTATGTTCATGTATTATATAGACAGGGAGGTGATTTGTCAAGAGAAATATGGGAAATAGTTGAAAATGGATAATTTTCCCTGGAGAAAAGTGGAAGGGTGTCGCATTTCACGACACCCTTGGGTGCGGGGGAATATGTATGGAGCGGAATGTGGCGGTATGGGGTGGAGGGAGACGGAGTCAGGTGCGGAGGGGTGGTTTGGAGGTTAGAAGGGGAGAAATATAAGAAATATGCACATTTAACGCAAGTGGTTTTGGACAAAGGGCTGTTTTCTCAGCCAATGTTTACGGCTTTACATACTTGATAAAGAAATTTATATTTCACATACCATCGGATTTATTTGTCACCAATTCCAATTATTGAAAGATGGTGTTAAATTACACACGTGACACAGAAAATGTATTGACAATTAGTGAGAGATGGTGTATACTACGAGCAAAGTAAAGCCCGTAGGTGGCTTTACCTAGAAATGTGTTAAATTTCGCTCTAGACGTGGAGAATTGAGAATGAAGTTAGGAAATATGGCCCTGGTTCGGAGCGGGTTGGTTCTTGGAAGAAAACAAGCCCGAGAAAAAACAGAATACCGCTACCCTTTGCTAAATCTAAAAAGCATTCATCCCAGCGGATGCATCGACACGTCCCTTTGTGAAACATTTGATGCTGTCGAACCACTGAATCCGGAATACCTGACGCATACCGGAGATGTTGTCATTCGTTTGACCGCCCCGTATACAGCTGTGTTGATTACAGAGGGGCTGGAAGGCTATGTAATCCCGTCCAGTTTTGTTGTGGTTCGGGCAAACAAAAACTTGCTGCTCCCGGAATATCTATTCTGGTTAATCAACTCGCAGTCGGTCAAGAGGCAAATTTCCGAGAGTGCGGTGAGCACTATATTGGGGTCGGTGAAACCTCGCTATTTTGCAGATTATGAGATGGACGCGTTTCCGCTTTCCCACCAAAGGGTTTTGGCAGAATTAAATGAGCTTGCTCATCGGGAAACACGACTTTTGGCGGAGCTGGCAGCCGAAAAAGAAAAGTACTACGATTTAATGATTAACCAGCTATTTACTGAAATGAAGAGAGGTAACTGAAATGACAACTCGTGCGGACATTGAAAGAGTCCTCTGGAAGGCCTGTGACAGCTTCCGGGGAAAGATTGACAGTTCCCGCTATAAGGACTACATCCTGTCCATGCTTTTTGTGAAATACCTGAGCGATGTTACCAAAGAAAAACGTGAAAACTACATGGCTCAGTATGGTGGTGATGAACGGCGTGTGGAACGCGCCATGAGCCGGGAGCGGTTCTCAATCGATAAAGAATCCACCTTTGATTTCCTTTACAGCGAACGCAACAGCAACGAAATCGGACAGAAGATCAACGTGGCCCTGTCTCACATTGAAGAACATAACAGCGGAAAGCTGTGCAATGTTTTCCGCGCCATTGACTTCAATTCCCAGGTGGATTTCGGGGACATGAAGGAGAAAAAAGCGACCCTCAGCAATTTGCTGGAAGATTTTCATGACTTGAATCTCCGTCCCAGCCAGTTGGGATCTGCAGATATCATCGGCGATGCCTATGAGTATATGATTGCCAACTTTGCCTCTGATGCCGGTAAGAAGGGTGGTGAATTTTTCACACCCAGTCAGGTATCGGAACTGGTTGCCTCCCTGGTGAAGCCTCAGGAGAATGACCGAATTTATGACCCCACCTGCGGCAGCGGCGGCCTGCTGCTGAAGGCGTACAAGAAGGTGCCAAGCGGCAAGGTAGCGATTTATGGTCAGGAACTGAATGCACAGACCTGGGCGCTATGCACTATGAATATGTTCCTGCATGGTGTTGACGATGCCCGGATTTGGCAGGGTGATACGTTATCCAATCCCCAGAATCTAAAGAACGATCAGCTGATGCGTTTCCAGGTAGTGGTGGCAAATCCTCCATTCAGCTTGGATAAATGGGACAGTGGCTTCCTTGCAAACGCCGGCTTGGATGCCAAGGGCAAAAAGCAGGAGAAGATGACTGCGTCGATGGATGCCTATAAGCGCTTTGACATTGGCGTCCCTCCCAGTTCCAAGGGCGACTATGCCTTTGTGCTGCACATGCTGAAAAGTCTGGACGGCAACAATGGCAGAATGGCAGTGGTGCTGCCCCATGGAGTCCTGTTCCGCGGGGCCAGTGAAGGAAAAATTCGAAGAGCTTTGGTAGATAGCAACCTGCTGGATGCGGTGATTGGCCTGCCTGCGAATCTGTTTTATGGTACGGGCATTCCCGCCTGTATTCTGGTGTTTCGCACCGGACGCACCCGGGATGATGTCCTGTTCATTGATGCATCCGGAGAAGGTAACTTTGAAAAGGGGAAAAATCAGAACATTCTTCGACCCTGCGATATCAAGAAAATCGTGGATACCTACGAAGCCAGGGAAAACGTGGAGAAATACAGCCACCGGGCATCCCGCAAAGAGATTGCGGACAATGACTACAACCTGAATATCCCCCGGTATGTGGACACCTTTGAGGAGGAAGTGCCAGTGGATATCGACGAGGTGAAGCAGAACATTGCCAATATTGAGGCAGAGCTGGCACAGGTGCAGGCGCAGATGGCGAAGTATTTGGAGGAGTTGGGCTTATGAGTCAGGATTTGATGAGATACAGCGACCAGACATTTGAAGATATTAAGCATATTAATGAATATGGGCAGGAATATTGGCTTGCACGTGAGCTGCAGACAATATTGGGATACAATTCATGGCGTCGCTTTTCGGATGCCATTGAGCGGGCAAAGCTTGCATGTAAAAATAGCGGTTATGAGGTGGATGAACAATTTGCCGATGCCGTCAAAACATCTCCTATGCCTAATGGCGGTGTTCGGGAGATTGAAGATTTTGCGTTGTCACGCTATGCCTGTTACTTAATTGTTATGAACGGTGATCCTCGGAAAGAGATCATCGCTATAGGCCAGACTTACTTTGCAGTCAAAACCCGGCAGCAGGAATTGATTGAAAACTATGAAGAGCTATCCGAGGATCAGAAGCGACTGGCTATCCGAAATGAGATGAAGCGGCACAATATCGCTCTGGCGGATGCAGCGCACGATGCCGGTGTGATTGAACAGAAAGACTATGCTATTTTTCAGAACAAAGGATATCAGGGATTGTACGGCGGCCTGGGAGTCAAGGAAATTCATGCCCGAAAAGGCTTGAAAAAGAGCGAGAAAATTCTGGATCATATGGGAAGTACAGAATTGGCAGCAAATCTCTTCCGCGCAACCCAGGCAGAAGAAAAGCTGCGCCGGGAGAATATTCAGGGAAAAGCTGCCGCCAATCAGGCCCACTATGATGTGGGGCGCAAGGTTCGCCAGACCATCCAGGAACTGGGCGGTACCATGCCGGAAGATCTGCAGACACCTGAGAAAAGCGTAAAGCAGATTGAGCGTGAGGTCGAACGCAAGAAACTCAAGGGGAAATAAAACCATAGATGAGGAACTGTTTGGGAATTCCAATCAGTTCCCAATGATAAAAACGGAGGTGGAAGAATGTATCAAGACGAATATGAGAAAGCCCTGGAGCAGGTAAAAACTGCGGTGGAGTTTGCGAGAGACTGCAGCAATATCACCCGCTGCGAAAATACCTTGCGCAATTTTGAACGTGGACAGGCCATGGCCTGCCTGCAAGACATGATCCGAGAATATGGAAGCCAGATCGATGCCTTCGGTATCTGGGGCGATGGGGTACGCGTAGTGTATGGCGTACCCCTGGAGCAATTTACGGATCTGGAGATCCGGATACAGCTCCAATATGTGAGCCAACATATTCCCGCATACGTTCTTCTGCGGGAGGGCGAGAAGGAGTTGGCAAACCGGGTTTGCCGGTGGCTGGATGGAACGGGAAATGGACGAGTATGACAGCTCAGGAACAGAAATGAATGGAGGAAGATATATGGCAACAACTGTTAATGCAGCTTTTGATGAGTTTATGAAGAATATTGTAAATCTTGACCCCGACATCGTATCTGCCGCAAGAGTTAGTCGTGACAATCTGTTGAATAATATTGCTGAATTCGGTGAACAAGACGGATTCTTCGATTTGTGCGATGAATTTAATGTCCACTTTGGTTCCTTTGCACGTAAAACCAAATGCCGGGAACTAGATGATATCGATTTAATGATCGGTATTGCGGCAAATGGAGCAACATACAATCAGTATGATCCATGGGATAATGTTCGGATTAATGCAAGTACGATCAACTCGGCACAAAAAGACTGTATGCGCAATGACGGTACATTAAACAGTACGAAAGTGACCAACAGGTTTAAGGACAAATTGGAGTCAGTGCGAGAATACTCCCGCTCTGAAGTTCGAAGAAATGGAGAAGCTGTTGTTCTAAACCTCAAGTCCAAAGATTGGTCTTTTGATATTGTTCCGTGTTTTCATACTGTGACCGAAAGTGATGGACGGGCGTATTATCTTATTCCGAATGGACAGGGCAACTGGAAGAAAACAGACCCTCAAAAGGACAAGGAGCATGTTACAAGCACCAACCAGAATAAGGATGGACGTTTGCTAGAATTGGTACGTCTCTGTAAAAAGTGGAATAAAGTTAAAAATGCAAAAACGATTCCTTCGTATATGCTCGAAACAATGATCGTTAATTATGCGGATTCTGTGAGTGAATTAAGTCAGTGGATTGATTTACGGTTCAGAGATACTCTGAAATACATAGCGAATCATATTACAGACCCTGTGTACGATATGAAAGGAATTCAGGGTGATATCAATCATCTTAGCGTTTCTGACAAATGGAATCTACAGTATAAGGCACGAGCAGACTACGAAAAAGCATGTGAAGCGTGGCAGGAAGAACAGGCAAAGAATTATAAAGGGGCAATAAGGAAATGGGGTGAAATCTTTGGCAGCAGCTTCCCGGAATACGGCTGATAGCATCTTTGTAAGGCAGAACGAGCCGTATCTACTCGATTGCTTGCTTGAACAGCGAAAGCTGTATACTAGGGCAAAAAAGATGCAGGCGGGACAATCTGCTGTTGTGCTTGTGTTTGCGGTGGTTTCGGCTGTTTCAGCGGCAATTGGCTCGGAGCTACTGACGGCGATATATGGGTTGCTATCCGTGGTTCTTTTGATTGCAAACAAATATTACGGTAGACATATTGAAAATGTGAAACGAGACGCGGCAATAATCCAACAATTTTTTGATGTAGTACTCTTTTCTCCTGAAATAGGGAATACAGAACTCGAATGGGATTATTTTCCTAGCAGAAGAGATATAGCAAGAGTTATTGGGGATTACACAGACCACGATAGAGAAAGTGTAAAAAATTGGTACAGTGATTACTCGAAGCTTTCTGGAAACCAACAAGTATTCTATTGCCAAAGCGAAAATGTGCGGTGGAGCCAAAAGCTAATTAATAATTACCGGTCATTGCAAATTAAATTCTGGGTAGGAGTATGTCTGGCAGTGTTAACAGTTTTTGTCGTGTTTAACCCAAGCATTATTAAGGCGATTTGTGTCTGCACATGGCTGATTCCTATCGGAGAATATGCAGCCAGTTCAGCTGCAAAAATCAAAAAAAGCTGCAGTCGACACGAAGAAATCGAAAAAGATACGCATTTGATTGAAAATATGCTGTGTAATGATGAAAATGTAGTATCTTCTTTAATTGATTTACAGCGAAAGATATTCCAATACCGGTGCGAAAGCGTTCTAATTCCAGACTGGTTCTACGAACTTCGAAAGTGCAAATACCAGGAAACTGAGGATCGTATTGCCAGGAAAATCAGTAATAGCTAAGAGAAAGGTGTGTAATATGACACCAAAAGTGAAAGAAAGAATAGACCAACTCCGGAACGGAATCGTGCCAGTGGGGTATAAGCGGACGAAGGCCGGCATATGTCCGGAAGACTGGGTAGAAAATGTACTTGGTGATATTTATACCGAAAGAAAAGAGCCGGGAAATGAAAGTTTACCGCTTTTGACGGTATCTATTCATTCCGGCGTGTCGGACGGAGAAGTATGCGAAAAGGATCTTCCCAAAAGAGTTAAACGAATTGAGAATAAGTCTCAGTACAAAAGAGCAGTGGTGGGTGACCTGGTATTCAATATGATGCGTGCATGGCAAGGGGCAATTGGATCTGTGCGGACGGAGGGCATGGTCAGTCCTGCATACGTTGTTGCCAAGCCGAATGATATGGTTGACCCGCTGTTTATGGATTATTACATGAAAACAAATCGCATGGTGCACACCATCCATCGGCAGTCCTACGGTGTGACCGATTTCCGTCTGCGATTGTATTGGGAGTCGTTTGCACCGATTCCGTGCGTTCTTCCACCAGCCAGAGAGCAGAAGAAAATTGCCGAAATTCTTTCTACGCAAGACAAGGTTATTGAACTGGAGCAACAAAAAATAGAAGAAATTATGAAAGTAAAGCGATTTTTCCTTGAAAAAATGTTTCCAAAGAAAGGTAAGACTTTGCCAGAAATCCGCTTTAAGGGATTTACTGACCCTTGGGAACAGCGTAAGTTCTCAGAATTGGTTGAAACCCGTAGAGGTTTAACATATAAGCCTACCGACATTAGGGAAAAAGGTGTTAGGGTTTTGCGCTCGTCAAACATTGACGAGGGACATTTTGTGTTAAAACCTGATGATGTATTTGTTGATGAAAATGCAGTCAATATCGACTTCGCAAAAGAAAACGATATTCTCATTACGGCAGCAAACGGTTCTTCAAGATTAGTAGGAAAACACGCCATAATTAGTGAAATCTCCGGTAATTCTACAGTTCATGGAGGGTTTATGCTACTTGGAACTTCTGATGAACCATATTTTGCCAACGCTTTTATGAGTTCAAGCTGGTATAAAAGATTTATTGATTTATATGTTTCGGGTGGAAATGGAGCAATTGGGAATCTAAATAAAAGCGATTTGGATGTTCAAGACATATTAGTTCCGCAGAAGAAAGAACAACAAGTAATAGGTCATTTTTTCGAAAACCTCGACCACCTTATCACCCTTCATCAGCGTAAGCTGGAAGAAGAAAAGAGAAAGAAAAAAGCCCTAATGCAGCTTTTGCTGACAGGAAGCGTGAGGGTTATAAAATGAATCGAAGCAAAACCAAGGGTACTGTTTTGATAAATACACTCCAAGGAGAAGTGCTGCCAGAAGATATTTTTGCAATTGAAGCAGAACTGAAAAAAATCGATGCAGAGTTGGTAGTACATGAATATCCATCTTATGTTATCGGCGGAATTGAGGTTTTCTTTCCACAAATTCAGTTGTTTTTATCAAACGCTATTGTGCAAACCATTGCTTATGGCACGGCAGGAAACACAGTATATGAAGTAATCAAAGGATTAGGGAAACAACTGTGTAAAATCATCCAACGCAGAGGAATGGCAACAATCAAAAAGCATGAGATTATTGAGGATACGGCTCCCAATATTCATCTAACAGCAGGAAACTTCCATGCCATTCTGCCAACTGGCCTCTCCGAAGAAGAATTTGAATGTTTTATTACGGGATTCATGGCAGCGATTAACAAAGAGACTGTATCAAAGGAAAACTATTTCATATATGACCCTGTTTCAAAACAGACAGTAGTTTACTCAAAGGGTAAGCTGGTTGAAATCGTTTCAGGTGGAAAGTACCTGGCGAATGAGTAAGAAATATGTTGGACAGGCTTCCCCGCCCCGCTATTCGCGCATTTTGAAACAAGACCGAAAGGAGGTTGCACCATGGAGCAAAGCGCCTATCTGGAAGTCAGTGCCAGCCAAAAACCGGCCATTGAACTTCTACAGTCCATGGGATACACCTATATTTCCCCCAAGGACTGCGAAAGGCAGCGGGGCAGCAGATACCATGTGCTGCTGAAAGACATCCTCCGGGGCCAGCTGCGCAAGCTGAACCGTTACAGCTATGCCGGCGCGGAAAACGAATTCTCCGCCGCCAACATTGAGCGGGCCATGGAGGAACTGGACGAACCTTTGACTGATGGGCTGTTGCGCACCAGCGAGAAGATCTACGATGCCCTGCTGCTGGGCAAAAGCTATCCGGAAACTGTGGGCGGCGGAAAGTCCCTCAGCTTTAATTTGAAATACATTGACTGGGAGCACCCGGAGAACAACCTGTTCCACGTGACGGAAGAATTCGCGGTAGACAGCCTGGACAAGCAGCACAATGCCCGCCCGGATATTGTGCTGTTTATCAACGGCATCCCTTTTGCGGTCATTGAGTGCAAAGCACCCCATATTCCCGTGGAGCAGGCCGTGGAGCAGATGATCCGCAACCAGCAAGCGAATTACATCCCCCAGCTGTTCAAGTATGCCCAAATCGTTATGGCAACCAACAAAAATACCGTAAAATACGCTACGGCAGGTACTCCCAAAAAGTTCTGGAGCGTATGGAAAGAGCAGGACACGGCATTCCTGGATTCCGGATTGGCACAGTTTGTGGCAGACAGAGTCCCTACGGAACAAGACCGGAATATCATCTCCCTGTTTCGCCAGGAGCGCTTGATGGAGCTGACTCGTTACTTTGTTCTGTTCGATGCCAGCGTGAAGAAAATCTGCCGCTATCAGCAGTATTTTGCCATTCGGGAGATCATGAAAACCGTTGCGCAGCAGGATAGCCGTGGGAATCGCCAGGGCGGCGTGATATGGCATACCCAGGGCAGTGGCAAGAGCCTGACCATGGTGATGCTGGCCAAGTACATTCTGATGGTGCTTGCTGATTGCAATCCCCGGGTGGTCATTGTGACTGACCGAAAAGAGCTGGATGGTCAGATTGCGGCAACCTTTTCCCATACCCGGCTGAATCCTGCCCGGGCAACCAGCGGGCGGCATCTGGTGGAACTGGTGACGAGCGGAAAAGCGGATGTGGTCACCACCATCATCAATAAATTCAACACGGCAGAACGTCTGGCGGCGAGAAATACTTCCAGGGACGTATTCGTTCTCATTGACGAAAGCCATCGCTCCAACTACGGCTCCATGGCTGCCAAAATGCGTACCGTATTTCCCAATGCCTGCTATATCGGCTTCACGGGGACACCGCTTATGAAGCGGGAAAAGAACACCCTGACCAAATTCGGCAAGCTTATCCATAAGTATACCATCCAGGACGGCGTGGAGGATGGCGCAATTGTTCCCCTGATTTACGAAGGACGATTTGTAGAACAGAAGGTAGATGAAGAAAATATCGATATGTGGTTCCGGCAGACCACAAAACGCCTGACAGATCCTCAGAAGGAGGATCTGCGCCGGAAATGGAGCAGCATCCGCAGGCTAACTTCTACAGATGCCAGAATCAAGCGTATTGCGCTGGATATCAACAATCATTTTATCCTTGGCTTCAAGGATACAGGCTTCAAGGCCATGCTGGCAACCAATTATAAGCGGGATGCCATTCGCTATCTGAAATGCTTTGAGCAGTTTGGTGACCTGAATTGTGCGGTTGCCATTTCTCCCCCGGATATGCGGGAAAGTGTGGATGACATCGATGAAGGCACCGATCATGAGGTTATCGAATACTGGGAAAAGATGATGAAACAGTATGGCGATGCTGACACTTACGAAGAAGCCATGAAGAACAAATTTTGCGACGGTGAGATTGATATTCTCATTGTGTGCAGTAAGCTGTTGACCGGGTTTGACGCGCCTATTTGTCAGGTGCTGTACATCGATAAGGAACTCAAAGAGCATGGCCTGCTGCAGGCGATTGCCAGAACCAACCGGCTTCACGATGGCAAAGAGTACGGTCTGATTGTGGACTATCGCGGCTTGATTCAGAAATTGGATGCCGCTATGGATATGTACAGCGGTGCCGGACTGGAAAACTTTGAGAGTGGAGACCTGAGGGGCGTTGTCATCGATGTTCTGGAAGCGCTGGGACAGTTGAGAACGGCCTATACCAATCTCATAGACATATTTACAGATATTAAGAATCTGGACGATACAGAAGCAGTGGAAGTTGCTCTGGCAGACGAAAAGAGGCGCGAACAGTTCTATAACCTCCTGTGTGCTTTTGGCAGAGCGCTGAACCTTGCGCTGAATTCTGAACAGGTCTATGCCGCGCTTCCCGGAGAAGAACGCAAAAAGTACCAGGATTGTTTTGTTTTTTTCTCCAAGGTGCGGCGCAGTGTAAAAATTCGCTATTGCGATGCCATCGACAACAGTGAGTACGAGCCTCTGATGCAGAACCTTTTGGACACGCATTTGTCTGTTGCCGGTCTGAAGCAGATTACCAGTCCTGTTGACATTCTGAATAAGGATGATTTTGAACGGGAATTGGAAGAATTGGGCTCTTTGCATGCGAAGGCGGATGCAATCACCAGTAGGCTGTCGAAAAGCATCAGCGCAAAGTACGAGGAGAATCCTGCATATTATGATAGCTTCTCCAAGCGGATTAAGGATGCACTGGATCAATACAAGGAAAAGGTTATCAGCGAGGCGGAGTATTTGGCAAAGATGCGGAGCATTCTGGAAGATTACCGTTCCGGAAAGAGCTCTGTCAGCTATCCGGAACGGATTAAGCACAATGTTCACGCGCAGGCTTTTTATGGTGTAATAACGGCGTTGTTCGATGATGCGCAAGTCGAGGGAATGACCCCTGATTTTGCGGCAGAAATTGCTGAAGAAATTACGGCGATTATTGCGAAGCACAGCTGCGTAGACTGGACCAATAACCAGACAATCCACAATCGGATTTCCCAGGATATTGACGATCTGTTCTATGCGTATGAAAAGAGCCGGGGACTGGTATTGTCATTTGATTTGATCGATAAGGTCATTGAGAATGTGAAAACCGTTGCCCTGCGGAGGTTTTAATCATGCCGGAAGATATTACCTTCAGGGCAATCCAGATAGGCGAAAAAACGCTGAGATGTTCATTGGAACGAAAAAATGTCAAAAATATCAACCTTCATGTGCGAAAAAACGGAAGCGTATATGTATCTGCCAATGTGGCGGTTCCGGCGGAAAAGATAGATGCGTTTCTGGTAAGCAAAGCGGCGTTTATTCTAAACGCACAAAAGAAATTTGCGTTGCAGGAACAGTATAAACTACAGCCAAAGCAATATGTCAGCGGTGAGACCTTTTATCTTCAGGGCAGAGCCCTGCGCCTGAAAGTGCTGCAGGCAAGTAAGAACCAGGTGTATTCGGATGGGGTCTACTTATTCCTTGAGGTCAAAGATCCGCAGGATTTTTCCAAAAAAGAGCGGATGGTTATGAGATTTTTTGACCGGGAATGCAAAATCGTTTTTAGAGAAATTGTTGACGCAATTTACCCGGTATTCCAAAAATACGGAGTCATAGCACCTACCCTGCGGATTCGAAGCATGGATACACGATGGGGGTCTTGCTTGCCGAAGGAAGGGATCATTACGCTGAACAAACGGCTCTTGGAAGCCCCCCGAAACTGTATTGAATATGTCGTAATGCACGAGTTTTGTCATTTTATTCATCCAAATCACTCCAAAAACTTCTACGACTTTCTTTCTATGCTGATGCCGGACTGGAAGGAACGAAAAAAAACGCTGGATGCGAATGCCATGTTTTACTTATGAAGCCCAATGGAGCACTTATTATCTGCCGGGCATTCCTACCGGCAAGCAGTGTCCGGGTGCTACCCGGACGCAATTTGCTTGTTGGGGCAAAATCCCCAAGCCCCAAGATCAGAACTTTGTTCTGGCTGCGCATTTGAAAAATGCTTCTCTGTCGGCCATAAATAAAATTCGTTTCGACGCTGACCGAATTTGCTATGTTTGAAAAATCCATTGCATACGAATGCTGCTATATGATATGATGTAGCTGATTAGAAAAACGATTTTGGACAGAGCGCAGATTCCTGTGGAAGACCAAAGGGGGAGAACTATGATTGACTTTTCCAAATTAGAGCAGTACCGGGAGAACAACCGTATTGAGGCGAAGAAAGCACTGGGAGGCCTACCCAGGAGCATTTGGGAGACATATTCTGCCTTTGCAAATACCTACGGTGGAATCATTTTGCTGGGCGTGGAAGAAATGCCGGATAAATCCTTTCATGCAATCGACTTGCCTGATCCGGACAAGCTCATAAAAGAATTTTGGAACATTGCCAACAACCCGAACAAGACCAGCGTAAATGTGCTTTCTTCCAAAGATGTTTTTGTTCAAGATGTGGATGGTAACCATATCGTAGTCATTAACGTCCCTCGTGCTGAGCGTTCATACCGACCTGTCTATGTAGACGGAAATCCGCTATGCACCTATCGCCGGAATGGGGAAGGTGACTACCGCTGCACCAAGGAAGAATTTCAGGCCATGGTCCGGGATGCTTCCGTGAAGACCCAGGATATGCTGGTGCTGAACGAAATGGACATGGCCGTATTCAACAGCGAAAGCATCCGCAGCTACCGGCAAAGGATGCGCCTGTCCCGCCCTGGCCACGTCTGGGAAGCCTTGGAGGATGAAGATTTCCTGATGAAATTGGGTGCGGTTGGGATTGGCTCTGACGGTAAAAAGCATCCCACCTCTGCGGGGCTTCTGATGTTCGGAAACGAGTACGATATTGTGCGGGAGTTTAATACGTATTTCCTGGATTATCAGGAACGATACGATTCCGATACTCGGTGGACAGACCGAATTATTTCCTCTTCCGGAGATTGGAGCGGCAATGTGTACGATTTCTATTTCCGGGTGTATAACAAACTGACGCAAGACATCAAGGTGCCGTTCAAAATGGAGGGCGGCGTTCGGGTGGACGATACGGCTGTTCATCAGGCACTCCGGGAGGCACTGGCGAATTGCCTGGTCAACGCGGATTATTATGGACGGCAGGGACTTGTGATTATCAAGCGAAAGAATCAAATTACCATGTCCAATCCGGGCAGCTTCCGTATTGAAATTGACGCGGCGAAAAGCGGCGGCGTGTCTGATCCCAGAAACGGAACCATGCTGAAAATGTTTAACCTGATCGATATTGGTGAACGGGCCGGAAGCGGCATCCCCAATATTTTCCGGGTTTGGCGAGAGCAGGGGTGGGAAGAACCCGTCATTGCGGAATCCGCGGAGCCGGATCGAACGGTGCTTTGTTTATCACTGCAAAAAAGAGACGGTAAAAAAGAGACGATAAAAAGAGACGATAAAAAAGAGACGATAAAAACTGTCAAGCAGAAAAATGAAATTATTCTGTACCTAACGGACCATGCCTCGGCAAAAAGTGCGGATATTGCGGAGCTTCTCGATGTAAAAAGCACGCGCGTGAAGAAGCTGCTGTCTGAGCTGATTTCGGAAGGCGTGGTCGTGGCGGAGGGCGGAAATCGGAACCGGACGTATAAGCTGAAATCGTAAAGTGACGAAGAAAGCACCTCATGTGGATTCATTAGAGTGCAGGAGGAAAAAAGTTTTGGGGAAAAAAGAACAGCACCTTCTAACTGACAAAATCAAGAATATGTGTGTACAATGCAAAAGGTATCCCCATTATCGCATGATCCTTTATATTTCTATTATTACGATTGTGTCTGGAGTTTTATCGATTTGCCTGTTCTGCTCGTTACCTGCAGTATCTGCCTTGCTGACAAGCATCTGTGCAGGGTGCATTACGGGGATTGTATTTTATATACTGGCAAATGTGCGCAATAATGAAATGAATGCAAGTCGTGAAGAATGGCAATCTCTCAATGAACATTATCAGATTTGCCAGCAGACCCAGAAGCTATGCTTAACTGTAGTGACCAATTCGGATGTTTCCAAAGAAAATATCGCTCAAATATGCGCGAACACGCAGAAGCTCTTTCGGTTTATGGCCTGTCTGTATGTTGATCTTCCAAGGGCGGCCCGAATCATAAAAGATTATCCGCTGGATTACCTGGGACATTTGGAGAAGGCGGATGCAGCTATTACAGATTTAGAAACAATGCAGGAACTGAGCGAAAGAACGCTGAAGGACATGATGGACATTCTTCCATTCATTTCGCAGACAGAAGAAATCATAATAACTCCATGGATAAAGCTAATGGAAAATGTCGTATACTTAGAATCCTCTGGAATTTGAGTATCCAATAAGCATGGATGAAATCCTGTGTGTACGATAATATTAAAAAGATACAGCCCACCAATCCTTGCAGATTGGTGGGCTGTGCCATATTTATTTGCCTTAGTCCCTCAACCGATGCTCCGGCGTGCCGTTCAAATACTTCTCTAATCCACCGCCCAATACCAGTTGTGCATACTCCAGCGGCTTATTGTAAATCAGCCAATCCAGCTCCGACCGCTGATATGTACTGTCGGCAACCTCGTTTTCCACAGCGATGGTATCAATTGCAAGCCTGCTGCCATCAGAGAATTTCAGTTCTATACAAGCGGTATCCATGTTAAACCTGCAGGAAATCAGCCTTTTCATGTCCATATTCCTCCTAAATCGTAATTGAAGCTATGTACCGCACATTGACTTCATGCCCGATTGCGGTACGAGCCGGACGGGGATAATTCGCACTTCGTACGGGGCACATCTTCTTGACCATCTGGCCGCCGACAGAGCCGGCTTCGCGGGAAGTCAGGTCGCCGTTATAGCCCTGCTTCAGGTTGACGCCCATTTCCTGGGCAGCCTGCATCTTGAACTTGTCCATGGCCTCACGGGCCTGAGGAACGTTCAGCTCATTGCTGTTCTTCATAATGTTTCTCTCCTTTTCCTTTTTCTTCGCGGTTTCGTCCGCAGTCATAGTATCACCGGAATTTGAGGGGAAATGTCAGTTATTTTGCGGAAAAGGTGGGGAAAAATGGAAAACAGTTGAAAGCAGAAAGATGCAGCTACCGGACTTTTTGCAGATAGATGCAGAGACATTGATACGCACAGAAATCCATACGATATATTTCTGCTTGTGGATGCACCAGACAAATCCAGCGGCAAACGGGTGCAGCACATCCACATCAAGTACAACGGGCTGGGCTTTATTCCTCTGAATGAGCTGATGAAAAAGGAAACGGCGTAACCGAAGTCACGCCGCCCCTCGAAAACATAAGGGTTTCACCATTTTTTGATTTTAGGCAGCACCGCGCAATTCGGCAAGAAGTCTCAGACAGGATTTTTGCGCCAATTCA
>OIYG01000548.1_pt1 | contig 35752 bp, 35 predicted proteins | sample 1587861 | NCBI WGS metagenome assembly OIYG01 (sample SAMN03283272) | human gut metagenome | biome: human-associated habitat; material: feces | host: Homo sapiens | place: Peru | collected 2012 | reverse complement strand
ATAGAATTCCTCCTATCACTTTAAAGCATATGAAAAACAACTAGGGTTTATTTTACTTAGAAGTAGCCCCCCCCCAAGTGCAATATTTTGTACTAGGTTGTTGTTTTTCATTTGCAATCACATCCTTGTTTTTTTGAAGATTTGCGAACTCTGATGTACAAATTCGTGTATCTTCTACAATTAAAATAATATCATACTTTATATGTATCTTCAAGCAATTTTTAAAATAAAAACACTTACATAAAGTAAATGTCCTTAAAATTATAAACTTAAATATAAACTTATTGCTATAAATAAGAAGCCCATTACAAATGTAAGTCTAGTTATAAACTTTTCTGCTCCTCTTTCTTTCATTTGACTCATAAGCATTGAATTACCACCAGTAATAATTTGACCAGCATCACTTGCTTTATTACTTTGAAGTAAAACTAATGCAATAAGTAATATACTTACTATTATTAATACTATTTCCATATCTTTCTCCTCACTAATTATTTTACTATATTTCTTCTTCTATTTCAAGTAATCTATTATATTTACTTATTCTCTCTCCTCTAGAAGTTGACCCACTTTTCATAAATGGAATATTTAAAGCCACTGCTAAATCACTTATAAAAGTATCAGTTGTCTCCCCACTTCTATGACTTATTATAGGAGTATACTTATGTTGTTTAGCAAGAACTATAGTCTCAAGTGTTTCATAGAAAGTCCCAACTTGATTAGGTTTAATAATTATTGCATTACATACACCCATCTCTATACCTTTACTAAGCATATCCTTATTAGTAACAAAAATATCATCACCAACTATACTAATCTTCTTACCAAGAGAATCAGTAATCATTTTAAATCCATCATAATCTTCTTCATCAAATGGATCCTCAATACTTATTATTGGATACTTCTTAACTAATTCTATATAAAACTCTAAAAGTTCCTCTCTAGTCTTATTTGTGTTATCTATATTATATGTATCACTTTCTTTATTATAAAAACTACTTGCCGCCACATCAAGTGCAATAAACACATTTTTACCAGGTATATACCCAGCAGTTTCTATAGATTTTACTATAATACTAAGTGCTTCTTCATTACTATCAAGATCTGGTGCATATCCTCCTTCATCTCCAACATTAGTATTAAGTCCTTTATCAAGTAATATACCTTTTAAAGAATGAAACACTTCACTAGCAGATCTTAAGCATTCCTTAAATGTATCGAATTTTGGTACAATCATAAATTCTTGAATATCCACATTATTACTAGCATGTTTACCACCATTTAATATATTAAACATACAAAATGGAATATGTACTTCTCTCTTATTTAAATATCTATAAAGTTCTAAATTATTATCAAGAGCTGCCGCCTTTAAAGCAGCCACACTAACAGCAAGTATTGCATTAGCACCTAAATTACTTTTATTTTGAGTCCCATCTAATTTAAGCATAATACTATCTATAGTCTTTTGTTCTTCAACTTCTTTACCAATCAAGCTCTCTCTTATAATAGTATTAACATTATTAACAGCCTTAAGAGTACCTTTACCAAAATATCTCTCATCATTATCTCTAAGTTCTAATGCTTCTTTTTTACCAGTAGATGCCCCGCTTGGTACACTAAACACTCCAACATTACCTTTCTCAGTATAAACCTTAGCTAAAACAGTAGGATTACCTCTAGAATCTAATATCTCTCTAGCCACAACGTTAGTTATTTTACTCATAATAACTCACCTCTCTTAATAAATTATACTATACTTTTTCATCATTTACCAATAAAATTATTTACAATTCATATTTTAATAGTATAATATTCGAAAGGGGGAATACTAATGAGAGAACTAAATGAAATCAAAAGTATTATAAAGGACATAGAAAATAACACATATGGTTTATCTAAAGAAAATAAACTTATAATTCTAAATAATCTTAAAAGTGAATTAGATAGTTTAAAATGTGGACTATTAAGTACTTGTGACTTTTGTCATAACGAAAGCATAGATATTGATGGTAACTATAAAATATATTGTAGTTATTTAAACATGAGCTTAGAAAGTGACTTCTATGGTAATAATAGTTTTCTAGGTTGTCCATATAAAGAATTATTAACTAATATAAATAGTTTAATTAAGAAACTTTAAAACAAATCATAAATATGGTATAATTACTAAGTAAAAAGGAAGGTTTATATGAGTATTAAAGAATTAACTAAAGAAGAATTTAATGAATTTCAAAATAAAAATATTCTTGGTAGTTTTTATGAAACAAGTGAGTATGGAGATTTAATGAGTAAATATGACTATAAAGTAGATTATTATGGTTATATTGAAAATGATTCTATAGTTGCTGCTTTTCTTTTACTTAGTAAATCTATATCTCTTAACGTTAAATATGGCTATAGCCCTAGAGGTTTTCTAATTAATTATTTTGATAATAACTTATTAGAAAGATTTACTACTGAAGTAAAAAAATATTTTAATAAAAAAGGATATGCATTTATTAAAATAAACCCTATTATAGTACTTAATGAAGTTAAATATAATGGAGAAAAAACTCTTAATCCAATGTGCAATACATTAATAAACAACTTAGAAAACTTAGGATACAAAAAACTAAAAGACAATCTATACTTTGAAAGTATGTTACCTAGATTTAATCCTATAGTAAACCTAAAACTTTTTGATAAAAATAACTTAGATAATAAATTAAAAAATAAATTAGTTAGACTTAACTATAAAGGTCTTAGTTTAGTTAAAGGAGACTTTTATAATTTAAATAGTTTATATGAATTAACATATAGAAAAGATAATATATCTAGTGAATTTTATAAAACTATGTACAAAATATTTGATGAAAAGAAACTAATAGACTTATTCTTAGTAGAAGTTAATTATCACGAATACTTACTTAATCTTCAAAAAGAACACTCTTCTGAAGAAGTTATTAATGAAAAAATAAACAAACTACTTCAAATGAGTCCTAATAACAGAAGTATATTCAATGAAAAAATGAATAGTGATAAAAAACTAAATGAAATAAACGAAGAAATGCACGAAGTAAATGTTAAAATAGCAAATGGTATATTTAAAGAAGTAGTCGCAGGTGCTCTATTAGTTAAACATAATAATGTTGTATCAATATTTACAAGTGGATTCAATAAAAGATATAATAAAATATTACCAAATCACTTCTTACACTATAGTTTAATTAATTACTATAAAGAGAATAATTATAGTTTTCTTGACTTAAATGGTATATCAGGTGACTTTAGTAAAGATAGTCCATATAAAGGATTAAATGAATTTAAATTAAGTTGGCTTCCTAAAGTATATGAATATATTGGAGAATTTGATTTAATTATTAAAGAAAATAAATATAGTTTACTATGGAGCACTAAAAGGCTTCATAAAGAATTTGAAAAAAAAGGCGTTTAAAACGCCTTTTTTACATACTCTTTCTTCTATTATCTAAAAGATTAACAAGTCCTTCCATTAATTCTTTTCTCTTACCAACTAATGCACCATTTAATAAGTGACTCTTTTGTTGTCTTATCCAAGAATTTAATAAATACACTTCATCATCTATAGTAACCACATAATCACTAGGTACTTTAAGGTTACCATTTTCTTCTAAATATCTAAGTGCTTCTTTGTACATAATAAGCCATCTTTTATTATTAGAAGCAACTTTAACATCTTCCCAAACCATACCAATTTCTTCAAGTTTACTTATTCTTAAAGGAGCTAAAACTCCTGCTTTATAGTTTCTTCTTTGATTGGTTACCCACGTACCTAAATTAACAGTTTCTCCATTCACAATAACTTGATAATTCTTAGGAATAAAAAGGTTACCATTTAAACTATAATAATCTAAAGCAAGACCAAACATTTTATCCCAAGAATATCTATTTCTAATTTTCCAAACCATACCTACTTTATCAAGCATCTCTTTTTTATCTAAAGATAACTTACCTTGAAGAAACATAGTTCTTTGAACAGCTATCCAATTATTCAAATACACTTCTTCACCCTTAATAATAACGAAATAATCTATAGGAATCTCTATATTACCATTCTCTTCATAATACTTAAGAACCTCTTTATAAACTAGTGCCCACTTAAGATTATATTTAAGACTTCTATCTAAATTCCAAACCATACCTATCTTATTAAGAAGTACAACTCTATCATAAGTTATTTTATTTTTCTTATAAAGTTGTCTTTGAATTTGTATCCATCTACCTAAATTAATCCCATTTTGAGTATAAGTATTTGGAACACGAAGATGTCCATTCTTTTCATAAAACTTAACAGCCTCTTTATATTTTAAAGGCCAATCATTTTCATAAATCATACCATTACCCCTCTCAAACTATATATATTGTAACATATTTTATACAACAAATCAATAAAAAAGATTAATTAGCCTTATATCTTACTCTTAATAATTTAAAACTGTCATCTTTACTAACTATAATTTCTATTCCATCATACTTACCAATCTCATTTAAATAAGCCTCTTCAAAATAATCAAGTTTTTCATTAATCTCAATCGAGCACTCTAAATTATTTAAATCAAAACAATTACTAACTATTCTTTTTCTAACTTCACTTAATATTTCTAACTTAATATCATTATATAAATTCTTAAGCCTAATTTTTTCTTTCTCACTAAGTACTGTAAAAAGATTTTCATCACTACTAGAATTTCTTATCATACTTTAATTTCTTTTCCTTACTCTCACACTTAATAAATAAGCCATCACTAAACCTAAAATCAACTAAACTATAACCACTCTTCTTACAATAATCATATAAATAACAAAGAGTCGTTTCATTAACATACTTATAAAGCATCATATCTTTTCTAATAACTATTCCATTCTCAAAACCATTTATTAAACGGTAGAAAAGTTCCTCAGCAACACTTTTGCTTGCACTTTTAAAATCACTTACCATAAATATATACTTATTAAAAGTATTAGGCACATTTTTATAATCCTCTTTCTTTGGAAGCACAAATGGATAAATACTTAAAATAATTTTCTCTTCATCTTTCTTATTAATATAAGTTAAAAAGTATCCATTTAATAAAAGATTAAGACTTAATCTATCAATAAGTTTCTTATTAATCATATTAAAAGTCCCATCTTCTCTAGTAAGCACTAATTCATTATTAGACATTAACTTATTAGCAAAATAACAAACTATCTCTTTATCTTTTAAATTCTTATAATAATTACTTATAATTTCTTTCTTATTCATAATTTCTCCCCCTACTTTAGTGTAAGCGTGTTACCTCTAGGATACCACACCATACCCACTTCTTCAAGCATTCTTATTCTTTCATCAGAAAGTTTAGGACGTTTTCCTCTATAACTCATTCTCTGAGAGTTTATCCATTGTCCTAATTTAATAGTTTCATTATTAATAGTAACTTCATATCTACTTGGAACATTTAAATTTCCATACTCTTCAAAATACATTTCACATACTCTATAATACTTCATAAAACTCAAATCAGATGCACTCTTAACACTAGTTTCATTAACTAAATCAAAAAGTGATACAATTAACTTCTTTCTCACATCATCTAAATCATTAGAAGTTAAAAATTTTCTTTGAGTACTAATCCAATTATTTAACAAAATAGGTTTATCCTCTACACTAACTAAATAATTCTCAGGCACCACTAAATTATTATGCTCTTTAAAATATTTAAGCGCTTCATTATATATAAGTAACCATCTTTTATCATAAGTTAATCTTTTAACACCTGTCCAATTTATATTAATTTTTTCTAAAAGACTAATTCTTTCATTAGAAAGCTTACCCATCCTATAAAAATTCCTTTGATTCTTAATCCATTCTCCTAGTTTTATATCTACTCCATCAATATTAATCATATATAAAGTAGGTATAAAAAGGTCACCATTCTCTTCATAGTATTCTTTTGCTAAATCATACATAAACTCCCAAGAATACACAGAGTTTCTATTTCTAACACTCCAAACCATACCTATTTTATTTAAAAGTTCTACTCTCTCTTCTTTTAAATTCCCTTCATAATTCATTTGTCTTTGAAGTACAATCCAGTTTCCTAAAGCTTGCCCATTATAAGTATACTTTTGTGCTACATTTAGGTTCCCATTTTCATTATAATATCTAACAGCTTCTTTATACATAGTATACCAGTTAATATCATTTCTTATACTTGCACTATTATCCCAAATCATACCTATTTTATTAAGCATATCTATTCTCTCTTCAGAAAGTTTCCCTTTCTTATATTTAACTCTTTGATCTAGAATCCAATGTCCTAATTTAATATCATTAACTTCATACCTAGAACATATAAGTAAATTACCATTCTCTTTATAATATTTTACAGCCTCATTATATATATGAAGCCACTTCTCTTCATTAGTCATAAAACCCTCCTAGTTTTTCTTTAAATTTTTACTTTTTCCAAAATAAACACCAATCTTTTGAAGCTTACTAAATCTTTCATTAGAAAGCTTTCCATTATTATATAAATATCTTTGACGAATAAGCCAGCTATCTAAATTAACACCATCTACAGTATAATTATGAGGCACAAATAAATCCCCATTGGTATCATAATAAGCCTTTAAAAGTTCGTACTTTCTAATCCATTCTTTCTCTCTTATACCAGAAACTTCCCATATCATACCAAGCTGTTCAAGCATTTTAATTTTCTCATCAGATAATTTAGCTCTTTTACCTTTATAACTCATTCTTTGTGAATTTATCCACCAACCTAATTTAATAACTTTTCCATTAACAATCACTTCATAATTAAATGGCACATGTAAATCTCCATGCTCTATATAATACTCCTTACACAAAGTATAATACTTCATAAACTTCAAATCATAAACACATGTAATATCAGATAAATTTATAAGTTTTATAAAAAGTTCTTTCTTATCCTCACTAAGTTTACCACTATTTAAATAATTTTTCTGATTAATAATCCATTTCTTAAGTAAATAATCTATACCATTTATAGTAACAATATAATCATTAGGTATAAATAAATTACCATTTTCATTATAATATTTAAGTGTTTCCTTATACATTAATAACCATTTTCTATCTAAAACACTTCTTTTAACATCACTCCATTTTATTCCTAGGTCTTCTAAAAGTAAAATTCTATCAAGTGATAGTTTACCTCTTTTATAAAGACTTCTCTGATTATGTAACCAACTACCTAATTTATAAGTCTCTCCACCAAAGTTAACTAGATAAGAACGTGGAATTAAAAGATTACCATTTTTCTCATAATACTCTTTAGCCAAATCATACATTCTAGTCCATTTCAATAAACTCTTACTTTTTACATCATTTTCCAAATTATTTTCTAAAGAGTATCTATTATGAAATTTCCAGATCATTTTAATATCTTCCAAAAGTAAAGTTTTCTCTTTAGAAAGCTTGCCACTTTTATATTTTTTTCTTTGAGTATTTATCCAAATTCCAAGATTAATCTTTTCTCCATCTTTGCATACCACATAATCACTTGTAATTAAAAGATCTCCATTCTTCTCATAATACTCTTTTGCTAAATTATAAATATATAACCACGATTCTTCCCTATTCATGTAATCCCCCATAAAGTACGTATTATAGTAACATATTTTATACCAAAATGCAATAAAAAAAGAAGATTAACTTCTAATTTAAAGCAGCTAATAATTCAGCTTTTTTCATATTAGTATAACCTTCAATTCCTTTTTCTTTAGCTAATGCTTTTAATTCAGCAACTGTTTTACTATTTAAATCATTATCATTTTTACTTTCAGCCTTAACTTCAGCCTTAGTTTCTTTTACTATAGGATTTTCTAAACCTTTTTTAGCAACTTCAACTAATTTAGCAAATTCATTCATATCAGCTATAGCTATTTCACTAAGCATCTTTCTATTAATTTCAACTCCAGCTTTATTAAGTCCATCTATAAACTTAGAATAACTTATATTATTCATTCTGCAAGCAGCATTAATTCTAGTTATCCATAATTTTCTAAAGTTACCTTTATTTTTCTTTCTATCATTAAAACTATATCTTCCACTGTGCATTAATTGTTCATGAGCTGATTTAAATAATCTATGCTTACTTCCAAAATATCCTTTAGCTCTATTTAAAACTTTCTTTCTTCTAGCTCTTGCTACAGTTCCACCTTTAACTCTTGTCATTTATATTACCCCCTTAATGCTTTCTTATATCTGTTAGTATCTGCACTACTTAAAACAGATCCTTTTCTATGGTCTCTATTAAAACTTGTTGGTTTTTTACCAGTTTTATGATTTGCGCCTGGTTTACCTATTTTAGTACTTCCTCCAGGTCTTACAGTTACTTTCTTAGCTATTCCCTTATGTGTTTTTTGTTTTGGCATAATTTCTCCTTCTTTCTTTACTTTTTTGGTGTTAGAACTAAACTTACTGTTCTTCCTTCTAATTTTGGTTCTTCTTGAATACTAGCTACATCATCAAGCCTTTCAGCAAACTTAACTATTACATCACGTCCAAGTTCTGGATGTGCAAGTTGTCTACCTTTAAACCTAACTGACACTTTAACTTTATGGCCTTTAACTATATATGCTTTTGCATTCTTAAGCTTAGTCTCAAAATCGTGTGTATCAATTGTAACAGACAATCTGTATTCCTTAAGTTCTAGATTTTGCTCTCTTTGCTTTTTCTTAGCATCCTTTTCTCTCTTCATCTTTTCATACTTAAACTTATTATAGTCTATGACTTTACAAACAGGCATACCATCCGAACTCATTAACACTAAATCAAGTCCAGCATAATTTGCAAGAGTAAGAGCATCCTCTCTCTTCTTAATTCCTAATTTCTCTCCATTAGGACCAATAACCATAACTTCCTCAAATTTAATTTGTTCATTAATTAGAACATTATCATTTTGTTTAGCTATCGTAAACACCTCCAAATATAAACAGAAAAGTGAATACAATTGTATCCACTTTAAAACACTAAAAAGATTATCTTTTAAGCTTTCAGCCTACTTACCTATTATAAGTCAGGCGAGTGTGGACACACTTCTTTCTCTCTTCACGTATTAGATTATATAATATATTTTATGAAAAATCAAGCAAAATATTAATAAATCGTAATAAGTACCATATTTAGTACTAACATCCGCCATTTTCGACGATTTCGTATGGATTTGAGGCTGACCCGTCTCCACTTTTCCATTGAACGCAAGACTTTAGGCTTGTGACTGGGCGAACACCATAACTTCCATTAATACCAGGAATATTCAATTGACCTGGGTGGGCTGAACCAATTGCAGTCCAAGCAAAAACACTCCTTTCTGTACCTACATTATAAATACTTGATGAAGTCATTGTCCACCAGTATAAAGTACCAATTATACTCGTTCCATCTATTGAATTATTATAATACCAAGTATAAGGTAAACTTAAATTGGTATTATCCTTGCCACCAGCAAATACTAATTCATCTGCCGTCATAAGTGCTATTGGATATTTCAGTTTAGCTTCTCCATTATTTACCGAAAATGCATCTTTAATATTTGCACAATCATATGTCGGTGTTTTATTTGTACGTAATCTTTCGTAGGATTCAAATTGAAAACTTGATATTGTTGAATAAGTATTCCCACTTGCAAGTTTTCTATCATTACAATATACAGCATCATTACTCAAATAATTTGTATATGTTATTAAATTATTTTCATACCAATTATCTATAAAAACCTTGATTGTACTATCATTTGTATTTGCTCTTATACCATCTAAAGTTGAATCATCATCTCCATACATATATCCTGCATACTTTGGGCTATCAGAATTTAAATTAAATGTACCCCTTCCTATATGTCCTTCTGTTGTATCAGGATTAGTTCCTGAATATAAAAGTCTTATACTTCCATCTGCGTTAGTTCTTATTATTCTCCAATAAAATCCAGCAAACTTAACCCAGTTATTTTTAGCATTGCCTGAAAAATAATAAACATTTTGATCAACACCTTCAGCTATACTCTCTGTACTCATATATAGAATTCCTATATTAGTTTCATTAAAAGTAATTGAAAAATCAGTTCTCTCAAGTCTAGTCGGATTGTCCTCAGACAATCGCTCAGCTAAAGTTGGAATTATATATTCATCAACTATTATTTGCCCACTTAAAGTTTTACCCATATCATCTATTTGATTATCATCACTATTATTGTAAGTAAATAAAACCGTATATGTTTGTGATGTGTTTCCTGATATCGTTATATTTGTTGCTATTATTTTATTGTTAGCAGTACTAGATTTAGGTATGTCCTTAAAGTCTGTCATATTGTATCCGCCATCTGTGCTTGTTATCTTATATTGTAAGTTGCCTGTTGTTACAAAAGTGTTTATTAAATCTTTAATGACAATGTTATAAGTATAATCTTTGTCTCCTTCATTTTTGACAATAAATGTGCTTGTCTTACTCCAACCAGGAGATATATTTTCTCCACTTAAGTTATTACTTTCTGTAAATGTTATTTTTAAGTTTTTACTTTTTAATATTATACTTTTTCCTTCACCTTCAATATTTGCAAGAAAATATGCAAATGTAACAGTTATTCCTATTATTAAAATGCAACCTAAAACTATTAATATTTCTCCTTTATATTTTTTCATTTAAAACACTTCTTTCTTTTTGTGACACTAAAAAAATGATAGAACCATTCTATCACTTTAAAGCATATGAAAAACAACTAGGGTTTATTTTACTTAGAATTTGCATCCCTCCAAATGCAATATTTTGTACTAGGTTGTTGTTTTTCATATCTATCACTCGTCTTTATTTCTTGAAGATTTGCGAATTATTTTGTACGTTAGAATTGCGAATAAAAATGCACAAATTCATATATCTTCTATAGTTAAAATAATATCATAGTTTTCTTGTTCCCGCAAGGGGTTAGTCTCTAATTTTTAAATGTGTTTCTCTAAGTTGTTGCTCAGTTACTTCAGTTGGACCACCCATAAGTAAATCTTGTCCACTTACATTTGGTGGGAATATTTGAACTTCTCTTAAGTTTTCTTCTCCAGTTAAAAGCATTATGATTCTGTCTATACCAGGAGCCATTCCAGCGTGAGGTGGAGCCCCATATTGAAATGCAGTGTATAAACTCTTAAATTTAGTTTTAACTACTTCTTCATCATATCCAGCAATTTCAAATGCTTTTTTCATAATTTCTATGCTATGGTTTCTTACAGCACCACTAGCCATTTCACAACCATTACATACAAAGTCATATTGATATGCAACTATACTACCAGGGTCAGCACTGTTTAAAACTTCTATTCCTCCCTGTGGCATACTAAATGGATTGTGTGCAAAATCCCATTTATTATCTTCTTCATTCCATTCATAGAAAGGAAAATCATTTACTATACAAAATTCAAATCTATCTTTATCTATTAAGTCTAATTCTTCTCCTAATTTATTTCTAATAAGTCCTGCATATTTTTCACATTTTTTCTTATCACTAATTATGAATAAAACATCTTTTGGTTTAAGTTCAAGTTCACTTATTAAAGCATTTACTTCTTCTTCACTCAAGTATTTAGATAAACTTCCCTTTAGGTTTAAATCCTCTTCTACTTTTAAGTAAGAAAGACCAGCCATACCAATTGTTTTAGCATATTCTTCCATTGATTTAAACCAAGAGTTAGATTTTTCTATATCGCTTACCTTAATACCTCTTACTATACTATTTTTAAATGGTTCAAAACTAGTATTTTTAAAGATATTTGTTAATTCAGAAATAATTAATGGATTTCTTAAATCTGGTTTATCACTACCATACATTAACATAGCATCTTTATAAGCAATTCTTCTAAATGGATATGGGCTTACATATTTATCACTAAATGTTGTAAATATATCATAGAATATTTTTTCTCCTACTTTATATACATCTTCTTCAGTTACAAAACTCATTTCTAAGTCTAGCTGATAAAATTCTAGTGTTCTATCTGCCCTGCAGTCTTCATCTCTAAAACAAGGCGCTATTTGGAAATATCTGTTAAATCCACTAACCATTAAAAGTTGTTTGTAAATTTGAGGTGCTTGAGGAAGTGCATAAAACTTTCCTTTATATTTTCTACTAGGAACTATAAAGTCTCTTGCTCCTTCAGGACTACTTGTTGTAATAATTGGTGTGGATATTTCAGTAAAGTCCATACTTTTCATAAGTCCTCTAATATGGTCTATAACTTTAAATCTAAATGCCATATTATCGTGAACTTTAGGATTTCTAAGGTCTAAATATCTATATTTAAGTCTAGTTTCTTCACTAGCTTCTTCTTTACTTCTACTTATTTCAAATGGTAAAACATTAAGTGCTTCTCCAAGAACTTCTACACTTTTAGGTGTAAGTTCTACTTTACCAGTTTTCATATTTTCATTAACCATATTTGGTTCACGAAGTTTTACATCTCCAACTATACTAACTGTACTTTCTCTATTAATATTTTCAAATAAACTAGCGTCTTCAGTTGTAATTTGTAATATACCAGTTTCATCTCTAAGTGTTACAAAAGTAAGTCCACCTAACTTTCTAATACTATTTATCCAACCACAAACTCTAACTTCTTTTCCAGCATAAGTTTCATCAACTAAGCCAGTATACACATTTCTGTATATATTATCTACTTTTTCCATATTCTCCTCCTAAAATAAAAATCTATAAATCTAAGGACTTACATATGTAAGCGGTGCCACCTTAGTTTATAGATTAACTATACTCTTAAATCCTTAACGCAGATATACGATTATTTTTTATATTTTGTGTCTTCATAAATACTTTATTATTAACTTTCAGCATACGTTAACTCTCTATAAATAAATATACTTATTACTCCTCAAAACAAATAATATACTTAAATTATAATCTTTCACTTCTTTAAAGTCAATACTAAATCTTTTATATATTCCTTACATTCTAAGATATTTAAAGTATTATGATTCACAAATCTATTTAATTCTTTTGCTATTTCTCTCTTCTTATATCCTTCTAAATGTCTAATAGTAATTAAAAGATATATCATAGTTTCAAAAGTATTTTCATTTTCAACAAGTTCATCTATTTTATTTATATTAATTTTTTTACCAAAAACATATTCACATATAAGTCTTAAATCTCTTTTAGTATATTTATTTTTTAATTTTTTATATTCATCATAATATATAAATAATTCAGGTTTTTGTACTTTATTAGATAAAACCATAAAATCCCTATTATTAAATAAAAAACAATTATATAAATCAAGTCCCTCTATTTTTTTACCTTTTAATGTTTTAGTAAATTTATTACTATCCCAAGTAGCATCTAATAAGAATATTCCATCTAATTCATACACACTATCTTTTATATAAATTATATTTCTCGCGTGATATAAATCTTTTGTATTACTTTTTGTAATAAATGATTTTATATTTATATTATCATCTATATTATCTAATAGATTCTTTAAAAGAGTAGAATATCCCATACAAGCTATATTACCAGTATCTATATAATGTTTTATATTACCTGTATAAACTAGATCATTAAATACTCCAGGAGTTTTTATAGATTTTACTAGATCATAAGCATAACATACTTTTTCAAGAGGAGTTAAATCTTTATCAATAAAGCTTCTATAATATTTAATTAAATTTATTACTTCAATTAATTCTTCATAAGTATAAATAGAATATTTTTCTTCTCCTTCATCATTTATGTAAGATATATAAGCAAAACATAAGTCATCTTTAGATATACTTTTAAATAATTTATCTATCTTATTTTTAACAAGTAAACTATTTCCTGAAGGACACAGATATATTCCTTCACTTCTAGTCATTTTTATTTCTTTATATATAGCTTTTAATACTTTGTAATCTTCAAGTGGTCCGATTATATTAAAAGTATTTTCATAAAATATAATTTGAAATCTATCAAAACTAAAAGTTTGGTTACCCTTAGCATACTTTATAAAACTACTTAAATTCATAACAAAATTATCATATATTTCATTATTCATAAAACCACCCTCTATAACAAGTTTACCATATTAAAAAAGAAAAATCTATCAAAAGACTTTTCTTTTAAGATTCCGAAAAAGTCGAAAATGGTAATTTTCGGAATTTAATCAATTATTGCACTTATAGGTATTGTAACATTTTTATTATCTAACTTCTCTATATTATGACAAGTACAGATTATTCCACCATTACCAACTTCACTTCCAGAAAGTGCTTCAAAGTTTTTAATCATACGTATATCTACTTTGTCATTCATTTTAATTTCATATAAATGATTTATACTTTCTTTATCAGTAATAATTAAATCAATCTCTCTTTTACTTCTATCTCTATAATAAGAAAAATCTAACTCTAAATTATAATTAACATTATTCTTAATTATTTCACTTATAACATAACTTTCAAATAAATTACCTAAGAAAGTGTATTCTTTAAGTCTGCTAATAGTTTTAATACCTAAAAGATATATACAAAGTCCAGTATCCATAAATACAAGTTTAGGATGAGTTTTCTTTCTTTTAAATTCATCTTTTTTAAATTGATATATTAATTTAATAATTCCAGTATTTTCAAGTACAGAAATCCAAGTTTTTACGGTTTTATCATTTATTCCAACAGAAGAAGCAATATCAGTATAATTAATTAACTGCCCAGCGTGACTAGCAACTTCTGCTATAAATAATCTAAATGTTTCAAGATTTTGTACTTCTTTTAATTCTCTTATATCTCTCTCAATATATAAATCAACATAACTATCATAAAAATATTCTCTTTTAACACCATTATAAATAACATCTGGCATACTACCATTAAACATTTTATCTAACACATCACTTTTCGAAAGATATTCTCCTTCAACTAAATTATTTAAATCAAGTGGCAAATAATCATTATTATTCATTTCTCTATTAGATAAAGAATACATATCCAAAACACCCATTCTACCTACTAAAGTTTCACTAACATTTTTCATTATTTGAATTTTTTGTGACCCGGTAAGCCAATATAAATTTTTATCGTTAGTATTATCACAAATCATTTTTATATAAGAAAGTAATTTTGGAGCATATTGTATCTCATCAATAATTACAGGAGGTAAATATTTATTAATAAAAGTTTTAGGATCTTTATTAGCTAAAGCACGAAGTTCCAAATCATCTAAAGTAACATATTTTCTACCTGGTTCTTTAATGTTTTTTAAAAATGTGGATTTACCAACTTGTCTAGGTCCAGTAATTAAAACTGCTTTAAAATTATTTGCATATTCATTAAATAAAGTTTCAATATTTCTATTATAATATTTCATAAATAACCCTTTCTTTCTAAAATAATTATATCAAAGAAAAAAGCCTTTTTCAAGACTTTTTCGGAATGCCATTCCGAAAATTTCCGTTTTTGACTTTTTCGGAATCTATATAATTATATTATCACTAGATAACAGAACACTAAATATTTCATTTATCTTGTAATTACCTTTTACTTTAACTTTAATAAAATTAGCAGTATGTCCTATAAAATAGCCATCTTTTTCTTCTTCGAATAAAACATCAAGCTGTCTATTATAAAACTTTTCATAAAACTTTCTTTCAAGCTCACTACTTAATTCAATAATTTCTTTTACTCTTCTCTTTTTAATATTACCATCTATTTTACCAGACATCTCGCTAGCAAGTGTTCCATATCTATCACTATAAGGGAAAGTATGTACTTTAGTAAAGCCAATCTTTCTTATAGTATCCATACTTTCTATATGTTCTTCTTCACTCTCTGTAGGAAAACCAACTATTACATCGGTTGTAATACTAACATCAGGTTTAATACTTCTAATATAATTTATTCTATCAATAAAATACTCTTTATCATATTTTCTATTCATTTCTTTTAAAATTCTATCACTACCACTTTGAAGAGGAACGTGCAAATGAGGAACAAGTATGCTACTATTTTTAAAAATATCTAAAACTTCATCAGTAAGTTCATTAATTTCTATAGAACTAATTCTTAGTCTTATAAGTCCTTTGATATTTATTAAATCCCTTAATAAGCTAGCAAAATTATAATTTCCATCAACATAATGTCCAGTATGAATACCAGTTAAAACAATTTCTTTATAACCATTATTAACTAAATTAGTAACTTCTTCTATGACTAAATTATGGTCTTTACTTCTAACTTTACCCCTTACATAAGGAATAATACAATAAGTACAATAATTCTCACAACCATCTTCTATCTTAACAAATGCTCTTGTTCTATCAAAAGTATTAACTAGTTCCATATTTTCAAAAGGAACATCCATAATATCATAAAATACTTTTTTAGCTACTTTATTCTTTAAATAATCTTCAACATAATCGACTATTTTAGATTTATCTTTATTTCCTAAAATAATATCAGCATCTATATCATCTAATTTACCAGTATTATAAGCATTTTGTGAATAACATCCACATACAACTATAATACTATCTTTATGATTATTTCTAATCCCGTGTATAATTTGTCTACTTTTTCTATCACTCATATTTGTCACAGTGCAAGTATTAACTACATATATATCAGCATTATCTTCATCATAAACATAGCCCTTTCTAACGAAAAGGCCATGGATTAATTCACTTTCATATGTATTAACTTTACACCCTAGTGTTTTAATGCAAAATTTCATTATAAACTCTCCCTGAACTCCTTAAGAGCATTTAAAAATGCTTCTTCTCTATAGTAAGGTCTATTCATTTCCTCACTAGTTACTTCTATCTTACTAGTATCAACCTTACCTACTCTAATACCACCTAAATTTTCTTCGCTTTCATAACTTATTGTTCCACTAGATGCACGTTTTAAAAGCTCATCATAACTTATTATTGCTTTATTCTCTTGATCAGCCTCATACTCATCTATCTTCTCATAATGCTTATCATACTCGCCATTTTCTTTCATAGATTTAAGTCTTGACTCAAGCTCATCTGCACTAATAATTGCCATTTCTTCTTGATCAGTTTCATAACTCTTAATCTCATCAAGACTAGGCTTCTTAGTATCAACAATTTTTTCTTTCTCAAAATCGAACTTTGTTTGACTAACAATAGGCTTTTCAATATCTACAGTCTTAATATCATCTTCAGTCTTAACTTCTTCATCAATATACTTCTCAATATTATCATCATCTTCATCAAGTTCATTATAAAGTTTCTCATTAACCTGGAGTTTAATTAAATATATAATAACAGAAACAATAACTATCATTATAACAATTAAAAATATTAAAAAGAAATCCCCTTCCACTAATAGTTTTATAAAATTGTCGATACCATTTTTCATATACTTCACCCTTTTAAATAGTTTATTATAGAACAGACATTAATTATAACAGTTTCTGTTCTAAGAACATTATCCCCAAGAGAAGTTTTTATAAAACCTATATCCTCTAAAAAATCTTCTTCTTTTTTAGAAAGACCTCCCTCTGGCCCAAATGCTATACTTATTGTACCACACACATTACTACTAGTTAACACCTTATTTATGCTTTTTACATTTTCTTTGTCAAGAGAACACACTATATTGACACAAGAGTCACTAAATATATCTTTAACATTTATAATATTTTTAACCTTAGGAATAATGAGTCTCCTTGCTTGTTCACTGGCTTCTTTGGCTATTTTATTATATCTTTCAAGCTTTTTATTTACTTTATCTTTATTGATACTAAATTTACATCTTTCATACTGTACAGGTATAAACTCACTCACTCCCATCTCTGTACCTTTCTCAATAATAAAGCTCATTTTCTCATCATTTAAAACAGGTATATATGCTCTTATAAAAGTATTATCCCCAAGAGACTTATAAATACTTTTAATAGAAGCACTCTTTAAATCACTAAGCATTTCACATAAATAAGATATACCATCATAATTAACAATAACTTCATTACCAGGTTTAATCCTCATAACATTCTTTATATGATGATAATCCTCTTCATTAAAAAATAACTTATCTTCTTCTTTCTTATTACTAAAATATTGTTGCATACCTAAATTATAACAAAACAAAAAGGCAAAGTAAACCTTTGCCCTTAGCAGCACCACCGAGTTGAACCGGTAATACTGTTATATTCATTATTTGTATAATGCCACATCGGTACTTTAGTATAAGCTACTTCACCTGCATATGCTGTTTCAAATACAAAAAAGATTCCTTACGGAATCTAATTAACACTTTTGTGTTTTTATATATTCTTTACATAAATTATCATAATCTAGAATTAAATCATCTAGTTCACTCATTGTCTTAACTCTAGCCCCACTACTAAATTTATGACCACCACCATTATACTTAGCAGCTATCTCATTTATAACAGGTCCTCTACTTCTTATGTTTACTTTATATAAATCGTTTTTAGCATCATAAGTAACAAAAAGCCATACTACAAATTCATCTATATTAGAAAAGTCATTTACCATATTTGAAGCACTTGAAGCATCAGCATTAAATGAATTTACTATATCATTTTCAAGTATTATATAAGCAAATTTATTTTTAGTTACATTCATATTAGAAGCAATATAACCCATAAGTCTTACCTCACTCATTGGTTTCATATATATAGAAGAATATATATCTTGTAAATTTAATTTATATTTCTTAACTAAGTCTCCTACTTTAAAGAATATATTTTCATTTACTGGATTAAATAGAAATCTATTTGAATCACTAATAATACCAATCATTAAAGTTCTTGCAATACTTTCATTCATTTTAAGCCTAGTATTATTTATTAAATCAAGAAGTATTTCACAAGTAGAGCAAGCTTTTTCATCTATATATTCTATTCCACCAAAGTTTTCTACAAATGGATGATGATCTATTTTAATAACGTGTTTAAATTTATCTACATTTAAACCATCTATTCTAGATTTATTAGGTATATCAAGAGTTATTACTAAAGCATTTTCATAATCATAATCCATAGATTTATCTATATGTCCAATATATTTGAATTTAGAAACAGACGCACCAAAAGCATATACTTTTTTATCTGGAAAAGTATATTTTATTGAATCTCTAAGTGCAATTTGAGAACTTATAGCATCAGGATCTGGCCCGATATGTCTAACTATATATATTAAATCATATTTTTTAATTTCACTATATATCTTTTTTAATAACTCTTTCTTCATATCTTTATCTCTTTCTATTTTACTAAATTATAAGTGTCTCTTGCTATCATAACTTCTTCATCAGTTGGTACTACATAGCAAGGTATTTTACTACTTTCTTTAGTAATTAATGTAAATTTACCTCTTACATTATTTGCTTCTTCATCTAGTTCAATTCCTAGAAGTTTTAATTTTTCTATTATTTGTTTTCTTGTAACTGGAGAGTTTTCTCCAATTCCACCAGCAAATGTTATAGCATCTATGTGGTCTAATCCTATCCATAGTTTAGCAATATATCCTACTATTCTATTTACAAATAGTGCTTGCGCTAAAATGCATCTAGCATTACCATTTTTCATTCCTTCTTCTATATCTCTAGAGTCACTACTTACACCAGATACACCAAGTAAACCACTTTCTTTATTTAATACATTTATTATTTCATCAAATGATAGACCAGTTTCTTTCATAAGATATTGAACCATAAGTGTATCAACATCTCCACTTCTAGTACCCATAATTAAACCGGAGTTTGTTGAAAATCCTAAACTTGTATCAAATGCTTTACTATCCTTTATAGAAAACATACTACTACCATTACCTAAGTGACAAGTTATTAGGTTAACATTCTCTTTATTTAATTCTTTTTTCATAAATTCAGTTACATATTCGTGACTAATCCCGTGGAACCCGTATTTTCTAGCTCCGTATTTTTTAGTCCATTCATATGGAATAGCATATGTATAGTTTTCCATAGGCATACTTGCTGGGAAACCAGTATCAAATATGGCTACTTCCTTAGCATCGGGAATAAACTCTTTAAATGCTTCTATTCCCATTAGATTAGCTGGATTATGAAGTGGTGCTAAATGGAATAAATTTCTTATAGTACTTATAACTTCATCATTAATTAAAGTACTTTCTTTAAATTTATCTCCTCCGTGCACTACTCTATGTCCTACACCTTTAATCTCATCAAGACTATTAACTATCTTATAATTAAGTAATTCCTCAGTTAATATTTTAACTGCTTCTTCGTGATTATTTAAAGTTACTTCTTTCTTTATTTTCTCTCCATTTAATTTAATTGTATATGAACTATTATCTATACCTATTCTTTCAAATAGTCCACTTATTAAAACTTTTTCTTCAGGCATTTCATACATTTGAAATTTCAAACTACTACTTCCTGCATTTACACTTAATATTTTCATATATAAAATCTCCTTCATACTGATTATAACAAAAAAAAGATAGAAAACCTATCATTTTTATTAAATTCCACACAAATTTTACTTATTTACTAACTAAAAACCATATCTAGTGGTTTTCTTCGTATCTATTTTCTTTTCACTATCTTCATACCCAAAGTCTGATTTAATACATTCCTTATCTATATTCATATACTTTTCACCCATTTAAGTGTATGAATATAAATTAAATTAATGCTTAATTTTAGTAAATTAATTAATCTCACTCCAAGTTTTAAGCGCGTTCATTCCGAGATTTGGAAGTGTTCACTCCGAGATTTGGAAGCACTCACTCCGAGATTTAGGCAAACATATTCCGAGATTTATATTCTAAAACAAAATAAAAAGCCAATTTTTTTGACTTAGTATTTTTTAGATAACTTTAGTAGTTCTTCTCTAGAAATATAAGCTCCCCATACTAAATTAGGATCAAGATTACTAAATATCATTCTAGCCATTTCTTCTGGTATAGGTCCTACTTTCATATTGTTATCTGTAAACATCTCAGGATATTTTTTAACCAAAGTAGATATAGCACTAACTCCATTTAAAGATAAATCGTTACTCAAAAGTATTTTACATTTTTCTAAAGCATCTTTAACACTAGTACCATATAATCTATTAAACTCTTCTTTTGCTTTTCTACCATATAGTTTAACAAGTTCTCTTATTAAAGGATGAAAATCATACATCCCAGCGTGCAATTGTATATTATTTTTCTTTATATCATATGCAATAAAATTATTTAATCTAATAAGATTTCTTTTTTTACAAAATACAAAACCATCGGCAATAATAATATTTTTATTAATTAAATCTTGAAGTTCACTAAATTTATTGTTATTTATTAAGCTTATAGACTCATTTAATTCTTTAGGAGTTATGTTAAATGAAGAAACCATTTCTAAAATTTCTTCATTTTCAAGTTTTCTACCTAAAGTAATCTCTGCATATTTAAAGAAATCAATACTTTTTAAGTTATCAATTTCTTTCTTATTTATTCTAACTTTTAATTTTTCTTCAAGAAAATTTATAGCATAACTAATTTCTATATTTTTAGCCTTGCAGTCTTCTATTAACTGTTCTATTCTTTGTCTTTCTATGCTATTAGGTTCATAATTATATTTAGAAAGCAAATCATTTATTTCTATTCTTAATTTTGTTTCATATTCCATTATAAGTTTCATTCCTTTCAGTTATAAGGTTAATGTTTCATTAAAAATATTTTATTATTAACATCTCCACTTAGTAAATAACTTGAGCTCACTAAAATATCAACATTTTTTTCCTTTAATAAATCTATATTAGTTTCATTTACTCCACCATCAACACTTATTAAAGTTTTATAGCCTTTTTCATCTATTTCTTTTTTTAGTACATCAATTTTATATAGAACACTTTCCATAAATTTCTGTCCACTTTTACCAGGCTCGACCGTCATTACAAGAACTATATCAATAAAAGGAAGTAAATCAAAAAGTACTTTAGGACTAGTTTCTGGATTAATAGCAACCCCAGCTTTAACACCATTATTTTTAATATGATTAATTACATCCATATGATTTTTAACTGCTTCATAATGGAATATAATATCATTCACATTAAGCATACATAGTTCATCTATATATTTATATGGATTCTTAACCATTAAATGAATATCCATCATTTTAGATGTATAACTACTAAATTTTATCACGTCACCTATAGTATAAGTTTTATTTAAAACAAACTTACCATCCATAATATCAACATGCAAATAGTCGGCATCAGATTTATCAAATATATTTATAGCCTCTTTTGGTTTTAATTTATCACTTAAAAAACTTCCACTTACTAACATTTTATTTCTCCTTTATTAATTTTAAATAATTATCATATCTACTTTTTAATATTTTACCTTTGTTTACTCTTCCAATAACTGAGCAGTTTGCGTCTTTAGTATGGTTACAAGTATTATATTTACAGTTATAACCAAATTCAATAAATCCATCATTAATTTCTCTTGGACTCAAGTCAAGTTCTAGACTACTAAATCCAGGAGTATCAGCAATTAAACCACCTAGTATAGGCATTAAAGTAACAAGTCTAGTTGTGTGCTTTCCTCTTCCTAGTGCTTCACTTACTTCTCCAGTTTTTAAATTTAAACTTTTATCTAGTTTATTTAAAAGAGTACTTTTTCCTGCACCAGTTTGTCCACCTAGCGCACAAGTAGAATTTTTAATCTCTTTTTTAATTTTCCTAAAATCAGTATTTTTATATACTTTATATCCAATTTTTTTATAATATTTTAATGTATTCAATATTTCTTTTTTCTCTTTTTTTTCTAATAAATCTAATTTAGTAACTACTATTATTGGTTCAATGTTATTATGTTCACTTAACACTATAAATTTATCAAGTAAATATGTACTAAAATCAGGTACTTTAGTACTAGCCACGATTATTAATTTATCAATATTAGAAATAAGAGGTCTTATAAGAGAATTCTTTCTATCTAAAACACTTTCTATAGTTTTACTATCCTTATTAAAGTTAACATTATCTCCAACAGTTAATTTTATATTCTTAAGTTTTCCTCTTACACTACAAGGAAAAACTTCTGTACCCTCAAGTACAGAATATAAATCTTTATTTATACTTATTATTTTTCCTAAACTATTCTTCATTTGGTAATGTAATATCCTCGACTATATCAGGAGTTTTTGTAATTGTTATTGTAAGTGTTACTCCTGCTACAACTGGATCTCCTTGTTTTCTACTTTGTCCTAATATAGTGTTTGGCGCTACTAATGAATTCTCTGTATATTTCTTTTCTAGTATTAAACCATATTTACTAGCATATTCTTCTACCTGCTCTACTGTATAGGTTGTAAAGTCTGGATATAACACTTCAACATCAGGTATAAATAATGTTATAGTATCACCTTTTTTAACAACTTCTCCCTTAAGTGGTGTAGTATTAACAATAGTATTATCTTCAAAGTTATCTTCTTCTTTTACTTTTTGTTTTTCTATTACTACATTACATTCATACTCTTTACATTTTGTATCTAATATACCTTTAACTTCTAAATAATTCATTCCAGTATAATCATCGAGTATAAATGAACTTTCTCCACTAGATACGTGAATACAAATATTTTTACCTTCTTTTACATAAGTACCAGCTTCAGGATCAGTTTTAACAACATACCCTTCTTCTATATCATCACTAGCAGTTAATTTATAGTCTTCTCCTTCAGAACATCTAATATTAAATCCTGCTTTTACTAATTTATTAGTTGCTTCTTTCTTACTTAATTTACTAACATCTGGTACAGCTACAGTTTTACCTTTACTTAAATGTGGAAGTAAAAATACAATTGCCGCTGTTAAAACAATAAGTCCAGTAAATATACTAGCTAATATAATTAATAAATTCTTTTCATCTTTAGTTTCTTTATTTACAGTTTTTTTCATATTATCATTCACTTCTTTTTCTTGTTTTTTTATTACTTCTACTGCTTCACTTAAGTTTTTAGTTTTCTCAAGTTCATTATCTTTATATGGATAAACATATTTAGGTTCATTAATTCTACTTTCATCCATAGCAGTTATTATATCTTGATGCATTTCTCTAGCATCTTTATATCTATTTTGCGGATTTTTAGCAGTTGCCTTTAATATTATGTTCTCAATACTTTGAGGTAATTCTGGCAAGATTTTCCTTATACTAGGAAGTGGCTCTTTTAAGTGTTTTAAGGCTATTTCAACAGCATTATCTCCTTTATATGGAACACTACCAGTAAGAAGTTCATACATAAGAATACCCATACTATATATATCACTTCTTATTGTACTACCTCTTCCTGCTGCTTGCTCTGGTGGAAGATAATGTACACTACCCATAACTGAATTAGTTTGAGTTAATTGTGTACTATTCAAAGCCATTGCTATACCAAAGTCTGTTATTTTTATCATACCATTATCAAGTATCATAATATTTTGAGGTTTAATATCCCTATGAATAATATATGAATCATGGGCATGTGCCATTCCATCAGTAAGCTGACTCATAATATCAATAACTTCAGTAATAGTAAGACTTCCTCTTCTCTTTAATAATTGTTTAAGTGTTTTACCTTCAACATATTCCATAACTATATAATATTGTCCATCCTCTTGATCAAAATCATATATTTGCACTATGTTAGGATGATATAAATTACTAGCACTTAATGCTTCTCTTTGAAAACGTCTTACAAATTTTTCATCACTAGCTAGGTCTCCCCTTAATACTTTAACAGCAACATTTCTATTTAAAATGGTATCATATGCTAAATAAACATTAGCCATTCCACCTTCTCCAAGGGTTCTAATTATAGAATATCTATCATTAATTTTTGTACCTTTGATTATCACACTTATACTCCTTCCCTACTTAAAAAAGCAATTGAAACATTATCATTTCCACCCCTTAAATTACTCTTTAATATTAATTTATCTACTTTTTCATTTATATCTAATTCTTCATCATTAAGCACTCTTTCTATTTGTTCTTTACTAACCATATTAGTAAGTCCATCACTACATAAGAAAATACCATCTACAGTAGTTTCTACATCAAATATGTCTGGTTCTACTTTTTCTGCAGCTCCTAGTGCTTTCATAAGAACATTTTTCTGAGGATGATTCTCTGCCTCTTCTTTTCTTAATTCTCCACTTTCTACTAATATATTAACTAAAGTATGATCCTTAGTAACTTTATAAAGTACTCCCTTTTTATATACAAATCCACTAGAATCTCCAATATTAGCAAATATTAAATAATCTTTACTTAATATAGCACATACTAAAGTTGTACCTAATCCTACTGCATTTATATGTTCTTCTGCATATTTTATTATATTTGTATTAACTTCTTCAATTATTTCTTTGAGCCAAGTAATCGCGTCCATTTTATTTCCTAGAGAACTTAAACTTTGAAATCTACTTCCAATGGTTGTAACAGCCATCGAACTAGCAACTTCTCCTGCTTTATGTCCACCCATTCCATCAGCAACCATTAAAAGGTAATCACCGCTTAAGTTTTTGACTATAGTTACTGAGTCTTCATTATGACTTCTAACTTTGCCAGGATCAGTTTGATAATGTGTCTGCATATACTTCGCCTCTCTTTTCTACTTTTTCATATCTAGGTAAATTATATCATAAAAACTTAAAGAAAAAAACTACTAGTGTAATTTAACTGTAAATATTTTAGATGACTATCACAATAGTTCATAACTAATTTTTGCATGTAGAATATTTATTTATACTTATTATTTACAAAAAAAGATTTCTCTTTAAGAAACCTTATTTTTTTAAATTAGTATTGATTTAAACTGTCATCATTTAATAGAAAATAAAATATACCCATTGTTATAATACCATCATCATCCATTCTCGGCTTACTAACATCTCCTAATATAATTATTTTTTTAAATGAATCTTTAATGTTTAACAAAGACTTCTTTTCTTGTATTTCTTTTTCAGCATTTTGCATTTCGTATGCAGATTGAATGTATATTCTTTTACTTCCCTGATTACAAACAAAATCCACTTCATATTTTGGTTTAGAATTGATATTTTTGTCACTAACTTCATTTGTTTCAACAATACCAACATCAACATTATATCCTCTTCTTAATAATTCATTATAAATAATGTTCTCCATTATATGTCCTTTATCAATTTGTCTAAAATTCAATCTTGCATTTCTTAGTCCTATATCTTCGAAATAATACTTATAAGGTGAGTTAATGTATTTTTTACCCTTAATATCGTATCTTTCAGCTTTTGTAATTAAGAAAGCATCAGTAAAACAATCTAAGTAATTACTAATTGTCTTGTCACTTAAAGTAGACTTTTTTTCACTTTTAAAAGTGTTTTGAAGATTACGTGGATTTGTTAAAGAACCAATTTGTGAAGAAATAATATTTAATAATTCATTAAGTTCTTCAACATTATTAATGCTGTTTCTTTCAATAATATCACTAATATAAGTTTCCTCAAAAAGATTTTTTAAATATTTTGAACGTTCCTCATCTGTTTCAAATGATAATGTGTATGGTAGGCCTCCATAAATACTGTATTGCTCATAACCTTCATACTGATCACCATCAAAAGCATCCATAAATTCACTAAAACTTAAAGGAAATACGTGTATTTCATCTCCACGTCCTCTAAATTCTGTAACAACATCTCTGGATAATAATTTAGCATTTGAACCAGTAACATATACTTCTATGTTATCTTCATAAAGAAATGTATTTAAAACGGGTACAAAATCATCCATTTTTTGAATTTCGTCCAACAATAGATAATATTTGTTTTTATCTTTTATTAATGATTTAATATGTTTAATAAAATTATTTCCATCAAGTAATGGTTCATTTTCTTTTATGTCAAGTGGAATATATATAATGTGATCTTTATCGTTTTCTTGTAATAAATATTTGTAAAAAATGTTTTTTAATAAGTATGATTTACCACTTCTTCGAAGACCAGTTATGATTTTTATTTGTCCATTTCCATCTTTTTTTATCAATTGGTTTAAGTAAAAGTCTCTTTTTATCTCTTTCATTATCTTTTCTTCCTTTCGTTTTTAATAATTTAATTATACAATATTTAAACAAAATTGTAAACGAGTTCACTCCGAACTTTTTCGGAAATCCGAAAAAGTTCGGAGTGAGTTTACTACTTCATAATTTTAAAAAATATAGTATTATAATTAACTATTCTTCATTTTCTTTAAATATTTTCTCAAATTATCATATAATTCATCGCAAGATGATTTATATGTAGAGTTTTGAATTCGAAATTAAATAATAATATTTTATCTTTTTCTACTAACATTTAATATAATACCAATAGATATCATACTGACTAAAAGAGATGAACCACCGTAACTAATAAATGGAAGAGTTACTCCAGTAACTGGCACGATGCCGACAACTACTGCTAGATTAAGTAATGTTTGAAATATAAGCATAAACGAGAGTCCAAAAACTAAATATTTTTCAAACAAGTCTTCTCTTGTAAGTGCTATTTTGATGGTCTTATAAAAGATTAATAAAAATAAACTTGATACTATTAAAACACCTAGAAAACCAAATTCCTCGCTAATTATAGAAAATATAAAATCAGTTTGTGGCTCTGGTAAATAAAAGTGTTTTTGTCTAGAATTAAAGAGCCCAAAGCCAAGAAGTCCACCGGGTCCAATGGCATATAAAGACTGTATTATTTGAAACCCACTTCCAAGAGGATCACTCCAAGGATTTATAAATGAAGTAATTCTTTGCATACGATAAGGCGCTATTAGTATAAGAAGGATTATGCCAAGCACGCCAAGTAAGCCTAACTTGAAAAAAATACTCAAATTAGCGCCACTTATGAAAATCAAAACAATAAGAGAGCACATAATAATCATACCAGTACCAAAATCAGGTTCTAGCATAATAATACCAAACATAAAGAGTATTACTCCTAAAATTGGAAAAACAAATTTTTTAGTAACTTTCTTATCTCTATCATTACTCGCTAAATATTTTGATACAAATATAACTAAAGAAAGTTTACAAAGTTCACTTGGTTGAAAGCCAAAAGAACCAATACCAAACCAACTTCTACTACCGTTTCTACGCGTTCCTATACCAGGAATTAAAACCAAAATTAATAATACTAAAGTAAACAGTAAAAAATGATTAGAATACTTTTTATAAATATCAGTATTTATTTTGCTAACAATTGTCATTAAAATAATACCTAAAAATAAAAACACACCTTGATTAATTAAAAATTTATACGAGTTACCATACTTAAACTCTGCCCATACGTAACTACTTGAATAAATCATAATAAGTCCAAATAAGCTAAGTATAATAACAGCAAAATAAAGCACTTTATCTTTCATATGACTAATCTCCTAAATAATTTTATGTAGTTCAAAAGAAAAAAGTACTTTACGTACTATTTATTCTGATTTAATTAAACTAATATTTAAAATATCACACTTATCAAAAATATCTAAATTATTACTAGTATCCACTATGCTATTGTTTACTTTAAATTCTATTTTATATGTTTTATTTTCTTCTAAATAATTAAAACTATCATCTACTTCTTTAGTAAATATTACATTAGATTCAATATCTTTAAAAGTAATATAATTAAATTCATCATAATTATATATTTTTAATATTTCATATGTTTTAGTAATAGTTCTATCTAATTCTTCACAAAAGCCTTTTTCATATTTCATACCAGTAAGTCCAATATATACATCTTTATTATTACTTTCGGTATTACACATTAATATATTAAAGTCATTACCTTTATAAAGAATCACTTCATTATTTTCATAACTTATTTTGTTATCAATACTATTTACATACTTATCTACTATTTCAAAAGGATTATCATATTCTTTTAAATCTTTATCATTATATTTTAAACTTTCTATATTATACAAAATTATATTTCTTCCGTCTTTTTCATAATATACTTTTGTTCCTATATTAGCTTTAATTATTATAGTATCTTTTTTAACCACAGGTTCTTCTTTATCTTTAACACTTACTATTCCACTTAAAATAATACCAATAAGTACGAATATAACCATTAATTCTATTACAATTATTATTTCTTTTTTATCCATATTTATTCTTTCATTATTCATAACATTCACCTTTTATTCTTTAATAAAGGCATTTGGTTACATCCAAACGCCGTAATATATTGCACCCATTCCTAGCATAAATCCTACTATCCAAAATAGTTTGACTATGTCTGTTTCTTCCCATCCTAATTTTTCAAAATGATGATGAAGAGGTGCCATTAAAAAGACTTTTTTACCAAATTTCTTTATTGATACTATTTGTATAAAACTAGATAATGTTTCAGCTATAAATACACCACCTATTATTGCTAAAGATAATTCGTGTTTAGTTAGTATTGCAACAGCAGCCAAAGTTGCACCAAGTCCTAAAGAACCTGTGTCTCCCATAAATACTTTTGCTGGGTGTGAGTTGTATACCAAGAATCCTAGTAAGCTTCCAACTAATATAAAACAGAAAATTGCTATTTCTTGATAACCTTCTATCCAATTACTACCCCAAGATATAATACCAAAACTTAAAAATGCTATTGCTGCTAAACCACCTGCAAGTCCATCTTCTCCATCAGTTATATTAACTGCATTTGATGAACCTACTAGTAAGAATAATATAAAGAATCCGTAAAACCACTTTAAGTCAATATCTATATTAAGTGAAGTGATAATTAAATGAGTACTTCCTCCACCTTTCATATATATATAGAAAAATACAACTGCGATTAAGATTTGAACTATTAACTTTTGTACTATCGAAAGTCCATCATTATGATGTTCTTTTATTTTCTTTAGGTCGTCTGCAAGTCCAAGTAAACTATAAGATAAAAATACAAATATTATAATTATAAGCGAAGATGTTATCTCAAGAGACCCTTTAATATATAAAAGAATCATTGCTATTATAGTAGGAATTATAAATATTAATCCACCTATAGTTGGTGTTCCTTCTTTCTTTAAATGTACATCAGTAACAAACCTACTGACACTTTGTCTAAAATTTAATTTTTTTAAAATTGGTAATAGAATTAATCCCATAAAAACTGATAAGAAAAATCCAAGCATTAATCCTAAAATAGATTTTGCTAATATAAGCATTAAAAATCACTCCTCATACTAATTATACAATTTACTACGAATTTAATCAAATATTAATTTTACTACTTTATTATTTTAACATTAACTTTACGCTAGAACCTTCTTTTACTCTTTTTCCCGGACTAGGGTTTGTTTCAATCACAACTTCTCCAATACCAGTATATTCTATCGAAAAGCCATTTAGTGCTTTCTTAGCTTCTTTTAGAGAAAGTCCTCTTACATCAGGTACTTCTACATATTTAGTTTCATACCATAAATATTCTTTAGGCATAACATCTTTTGATTCTTTTAAATCATATAAATTAATTATTCCATTAAATATATTTTTAGCAATTGGAGCAGATGCAGTACCACCATACTGGGTGACACCTTTTGCACCATCAAGCGCTATATAAACAACATACTTAGGGTCATCAGCTGGCATAAAGCCAATAAATGAAAGAATATAATTACCTACCATATATTTACCATCTTGTCCTACTTTCTGCGCTGTTCCAGTTTTACCACCTATTCTATACCCCTCTATATATGCATTATGTCCACTACCATTTGCTACAACACTTTCAAGAGCATACCTAACTAATTTACTACTTTCTTCTTTAATAAGATTTTTACCTTTTAAATTAGGTTTAGTTTCTTTTATAATAGTACCTGTCTCATAATCACTTATACTTTTTACAACAAAAGGTGTATACATATTACCATTATTAATGATTGCACTTACTGCCTCGACTTGTTGAAGAGCTGTCACACTTACTCCTTGTCCAAATGAAGTTGTCGCAAGTTCAAGTGGACCCACTTTTTCTAAGTCGAAAAGTATTCCCTTTCCTTCTCCATTTAAATCAATGCCAGTTTTTTTACCAAAACCAAATCTATATATATAATCAAATAAAGTCTCTTTACCTAGCTTGTTACCCATCACTACAAACCCAGGGTTGCAACTGTTTTCAATTACTTCAAGGAAAGTCTGTTGTCCGTGTCCTTTGTGTTTCCAACAGTGCAATACTCCCCCATCTACTCTTATTGAACCGGTATCAAAATAAGTATCTTCAAACAAATTTATTTTACCTTCATTAACTGCAGCCGCGACTGTTAAAATTTTAAATGTAGAACCAGGCTCATAACTACTCCAAATTGCTAAATTTCTATTTATTGTCTCGATAGAATAATTTTGATAATTAGTTGGATCAAATGTTGGTCTGTTACTCATTGCTAGTATTTCCCCAGTCTTAGGATCCATAACTATCCCAATTGCACCTTCTACATTATATTTTTTCTCGGCATTCGTTAGTTCATTTTCTAAAATAAGTTGTAAATCTAAATCAATAGTTAAATTAATATCCATTCCTGAAGTTGGAGTTTCATATATTTCAGGAAGTACTAACTTTTTACCTTTACCATCTGAAAAATACTTAATACTACCATTTGTACCAGTTAAATACTTGTCATATAAAAGTTCAAGTCCACTTAAACCTTGATTATCTATACCAACATACCCAATCACGTGAGACAGAGTCTCTTTATATGGATAATATCTTTCAGTCTCTTTAAGTAAATATACCCCATCATATTTGAAGTTATTTATCTTTTCAGATATTTCATAGCTTAAATCTCTACCTTCAGGATGAACTCTTTCTATTGATACTTTCTTACTGACGTGCTTATACATTTCATCATAACTAACTCCAAGCACTTCTGCTAAATTTTTACTTACCTCTTCTTTATTTTTAATTTGATTAGGTATTAAAACTAAAGAAGACGTTGTCACATTTCCTGCAATAACTTTCCCATGTCTATCTAGTATCCTTCCCCTGTCTGCTCCGACAGGAAGGTTCCTGCTCCATAAATTTTCAGCAAGCGTATTTAATTTTCTATATTCAACTACTTGAAGACAAAATACCCTAATAATAATTATTATAAAAACAAGAACTACGATTAAAAATATAAGCTTAATTCTATTATTTTGCATAGTTTGAAACACACTAATCACCTAGTAATTATATGCAGAAATTAAAAGTATTATGAGAAACCAAAAAAACTACACCTAAGCATAGTTTAATTATTAAAGAGTTTCATCTTTGTTATCATCTTCTAAATCAAAATTAATTTGATCTTTTTTTCTTCCACTTACAACTACTATTACAATAACAGCGATAATTATAAGTGCTACTCCTCCAGCTAATATACAAATATTAGTCATATTATATAGGAAGAACTCAAAGCTAATCGAATCAACATCACTTGAAGTTAAGTTCCATTTTAATGTTTTACCATCATCATCTTTCGTTGTAGCATTTGTATTAATTACTTTATAAGGAAGTTTTACTTCAAAAGATAAATCCATATTACCAGTTATTAAACTTGGATCGAAGTCAAAATCTTCATCATTACCAGTAGTATCATTCATACTACTTTCATCATCTAATGCTAAATCATCTCCACTTAAATCTGTGTCATCTAAAGTTAAATCTTCTCCTTCATCATAATTAGAATCGTCTAAACTAGTGTCTCCATTTTTAATAGCTTCATCTAAATCATTTTTTATATCAAATTTAATTTTAGCTTTATAAGTATTTTTTAGAAAGCCTTTCTTTACAGTAAAATGCATTTGATCTTCAGTACCACTTAAATCAACTTCTTTTTCATCTACTGAACTTATATCATCAATATTATCATAATGTTTGCTTATTTTATAACCTTTATTATTTCCATTTGTATATTTTTCAACTTTATACCCATTTTTCTCAAGTTCACTTTTATCTTCAGCTTTCATAATATCTTGGTCGCCTGCTAGTGAACTATTGATAGCTTCTATCATTACTAAATCCATCGATTTATCTTTTTTAATTTCAATAGTACCATTAACTTGTACACATCCAGTTACTAAAAGTGCACTCAAAATTATAATTAAAACTTTCTTCACTTCTAAACCTCACATTCAAACACTTTTTTATCGAAAGTATAGTTATCTTTATCTTTTTTAGCAGTATATTCTTTATTCTTATATGTAAATACTGCTTTAGAATTTGTTATCTTTTTAATCTTAACATCTTTCTTTAAATTTTCTTTTAAATCATCAGTAAGTTGATAATCAAGCATACAACCACCATTAGAAAGTGTATATAAACTTGCATCCACCTCTTTATATTTTTGATGTAAAGTTTCTTTTAAACCTTTAGCAAGATTATCTGAATAAACACTATCAATTGCATTTTCAAGTGTTTCCATTACAGTATACTTAGTACTAGCAACTTTATACCAAGTCTTTCCATCAACTGTAATTTGCTCAGATTCTAATACAGGAAGTCCAACACCATCGGTTGTATAAACACCTACATAAGCTTTTTCAATTGAATCATAAAATATATTAGTAAGTTCTTCCTTACTAGCTCCACACCCTGTTACTAAAAATGTCATAATTAAAATCATAATAATTTTTTTCATAATCTATTCCTCCTCTATTATAAATTTTATCATATTTTTTATTATTTTAATAGTCTTTCTATATTTTCTGTCAAGTTTTCTACATTAAACATAACTTCATCATTTACTTCAAGTTTAGTACCACTTGTTATATAACCTTTAATAGTAATTAAGTATTTATCACTATAGACTAGGTTTTTCCAACTTGGGTCATTTGATGGCTCAACTACAATAACTTTAGCACCAACTGGGAAAAGCATTTCCTTTTCTTCTTTAGGCAAACTACTAAACAAATTATATGATGGAATAGAAATAACTCTTGTAAATAAGCCACGTGATTCCAACTCTTCACTAACTCTCAAAACAGATTCAAGTTCGTTACCAGAAGAAACTAATACACCAGAAAGTCTTCCATTTTCTTTTTTAATTTGATAAGCACCTTTTAATGTTAACTCCTTATTACTATTAGGCAATAACCCTTTTACTTCTCTACTTATGATAAGTACTGCTGGACCTTTCTTATTAATAATATAATCCCAAGAACCAATAAGTTCATTTACATCAGCTGGTTTAAAAACTGTAAGATTTGGAATCATCCTTAACTGTCCAATTTCCTCGATAGGATCAACAAATTTATTCTTGCTTTGAGATAAAACTGAATCATTCGTAAAAATATAAGTAACACTTTCATTCATTACACTTGAAAGTTTAATACCATCTAGCATATTATTAACGTTATTTAAGGATGTACTTATAAAAGGTTTGAGTCCTGCAAGAGATAACCCATTTGCTATTAAAGTACTACCACTTGGAATATTCCCAAAATTAATAATCCTATCTAAGTTAGAAAGTTTTATCTTATTACTTTTACTATCTAAAAGCGAACCTCCAATAAATAAAGGAGTCGCACTAGAAATCGCATTCATAAAGTTAGAATTAGTATCTCTAAAATCTTCTCTCATAGTGGAATCAAAATTTGCTTTAATATTTTTCAAATTAATCTTTAAATTTCTTTCTTCAATAATAGATAATAAATTCTTATTATTTTCATCTCTTTCTATAACACTATTATACTTAGTAACCCATTCATTATATACAGGATTACATCTAGTTTCTAATGCATTTTTAAATTCATTAAATGCACTTGCAGATATATGATAAGGTACTTTAGTTAAATTCATTTTTTCCTTAACAAGTTCTAAATCTCTGTCTGTTAAAATAGTATCGTGTCCATTATAACTACTTTGCACTGAAGAGCCAATAGCTATTACAGATTTAATTTCAATAATAGATGGTTTAAGACTAGCTTTTGCCCTAAGAATTGCTTTATCTATAGAAACATAATCCTCCCCATTAGCAACAGTCTCAACATAATAGTCTAATCCTTCATACATTTTTAATATACCTTCATTTAAGAATAAGGATTTTTTACCGTCACTAGTAGTTTCAAATGTATTATAAAGTATTATTAGATTATTAAGTTTTTCTCTACTTGCAAAACTTAAAACCTCAAAAGCATTACCGTTCATCAAATCTTCATCAGTTATCATCACATATGTATAATAGTTGATTAAATCTTTACCAAGTATTTTTTCTAAATACTTTTCAGCATAAGCTAGTCCTACCGAAACGCCAAGACCTTCTGCTTTATTACCACTAGTACATTCTATACCCCACTTACTATTGATTTCAGAAAAAACTGGAAGTTTGCTAGACATTCTACCATACTTTTTAATGCTGTCAATAGGAATAGGATACCCCGAATAAAATAATGTACTATATAGTAGTGCACTAGCACCAGGAGTGCTCATAATAAATCTATCCCTATTTATCCAGCTTGTATCATTAGGATTAAAATTTAAGTGATTCTTAAAAACAGCAAATATCGTTGGCGCTAAGGAAAGAGTTAACCCAGCATCTCCTTCCATCCTATCATTAATCATATCGATTCCAAGATTTCTCAAACAATTAACTATTTTAGTATCCATATTCCACCTACTTTATCTTAATATAATTATAACAAGAAAAAATAGTTTTGTAAAACTTTTAAGCATAAAATTGTAATTAATTTGTGATAATGTCATAGTATAAATAACTTTTGATTATGTCATAA
>OIYG01000544.1_pt1 | contig 35847 bp, 36 predicted proteins | sample 1587861 | NCBI WGS metagenome assembly OIYG01 (sample SAMN03283272) | human gut metagenome | biome: human-associated habitat; material: feces | host: Homo sapiens | place: Peru | collected 2012 | reverse complement strand
ATTCCTTACTGGCTGTAAGGGATATTAACCATAAATATATTGTAGTAGGAGGAGAGATACCATATCGTAAAGCCGCAGGATATCTATATGGCACGTTTTGAAGAACAGCAGGTTACACTTTATGGAGAAAAAGAAAAATACCGCTCCAGACAGAGGCTGTATGAAGTAGAAGAAGGACTTGGAAGCGGCTTCATGCGGATATCAAAGACAACGATCATCAACTTAAAACAGATTGATAGCGTGGAACCGTCATTCCGCGGCACGATGATACTGAAATTGAAAAACGGACAAAAAGATTATATTTCAAGAAAGTATCTGCCGGAATTTAAACGTTATATTGGATTGTAGGAGGAAAAAAGATATGTCAGGAAAAGTAATGAAATATTTATTTGGTGGAATTTCATGGGGATGCGTGGTCTCCTGTATCGTCAATGTGATCGGAACTATGGTAAAGGGAAACGCCTGGTTTACCGAGGCGGGACACAGCTATGCGGCACAGGTCGCTGCTGCGGTGCTTGTCGGTGTTGCCTGGGTGCTGCCGTCAGTGATCTATCAAAGTGACCGGATGCCGCGCGTGATGCAGGCACTCATCCACTTTGTGATCGGATTCGGAGTATATTTCCCGACCGCATTTGTGATGGGCTGGATCCCCGGAGATATTTCAACTGGCGCGATCTTTTTGGAAATGCTTCTGATGGCAGCGATGTCATTTGTGATCTGGATCTGTTTCTGCGTTCATTATCGCAGAGAGGCAAAGCAGATCAATGAACAGTTAAAGCAGAAAAAAAATCGTGGAGAACTTTAAGGTAGTGCCAAAGCGTCCCGGATATGTTATGATAACATCAGTCAGAAACAGGAAGGAATGTTTGGATGGAATATGCATTGATCACGGGGGCGACCAGTGGGATCGGTTACGCGCTTGCGGAGTGTTTCGCAAAGGATGGCGTCGGGCTGGTTTTGGTGTCTTCAAGCCTCGAACATTTAAGACAGACAAAAGAGAAACTGGAACAAAAATACGATACGCTGATCGAACTGTATGAGAAAGATCTTTCGCTGCCCCAGGCGGCGGAGGAGCTGTATCAGGAGATTAAGGAAAGACAGACGCCGGTCACGTTTTTAGTAAACAATGCGGGTTTCGGCCTGCTCGGAGCGACCGATGAGATCGATATGGCACAGGAAGAACGGATGCTTCAGCTCAATATGCTGACACCGGTGAAACTGACCAAACTGTTTTTACCGGATATGGAGCGGCGCCAGAGAGGCTATATTTTAAATGTAGCCTCAACCGGCGCGTTCCAGCCGGGGCCGTATAACAGCACTTACTATGCGAGCAAGGCTTTTTTATACAGCTACAGCCGCGCGATATGCAAAGAATTAAAAGAAAAGGGGATCGTGGTGAGCACACTCTGTCCGGGGACGACCGGGACAGGTTTTTTTGTGCGTGCGGGGGTAAAAACGCCGTTTTTCGCAATGAAACCGGAGCGTGTGGCGGCGGCCGCCTATGCGGGGCTGCGAAAAGAGCGGGATGTCATTATACCGGGAGCGTTAAATCAGATACTTCGGATCGTACCTGCGGGCGTGAAGTTAAACGCGGTCGCGAAGATGAAAAAGAAGCAGGCAAAGAGCGTAGGGCAGAGAGGAATGTGAAATGGAAAAAAAGATACGGGTCACGGTCTATAACGAGTTCATACATGAACAGGAATATGAAAATATAAGGAAGGTCTATCCGGACGGCATTCATGGCTGCATTGCCGCATTTCTGGAAGAGGAAGCGGATATCACCGTGCGGACGGCGACATTTGAAATGCCGGAACACGGGCTTAGCGAGGAAGTTTTGGCAGACACGGATGTGCTGATCTTCTGGAGCCACGCAAGGCAGGATGAGTTTTCGGATGAAGTCGCGGAGCGTGTGCGGCAGCATGTGTTGATGGGAATGGGACTGCTCGCGCTGCACTCCGCGCATTTTTCCAAGGTATTAAAGAAACTGCTCGGGACCTCCATGACTTTAAAATGGAGACACGGGGACAGGGAGCGTCTGTGGTGTATCGATCCGACGCATCCGATCGCGGCGGGGATCCCGGAGCAGATCGAGATCGGGCAGGAAGAGATGTACGGCGAATATTTCGATATTCCAAAACCGGATGATGTCGTGTTTGCCGGATGGTTTTCGGGCGGAGAGATATTCCGAAGCGGCTGTACGTTTACAAGAGGCTACGGAAAGATCTTCTATTTTCAGCCGGGACATGAGGAGTATCCGGTTTACTATATGCCGCAGATACAAAAGATCATAAAAAATGCGGTGCGCTATCTGGCACCGGTTCGGCGGGAGAAAAAGCCGGCGGACTGCATCCACGCAGAACAGCCATATGAGAATGGAGAAAAATAAATATGAAATTATCAGTTTTTTATGACCATATCACAGAGGCATGCACGCAGCGGAAACTTCCGGTGCAGGAGGTGCTAAAGCAGGTGCGGGACGCAGGGATCACCGGCATCGAGATCAACCTCTCACAGCTGCTCGATAAAAAAGAAGAGATCTTAGAGAACTTTCGGGACGCGGATCTTTGCATCAGCAGTATCTATGAATTTTATGACTGGGGAAACCAGGGGGATCTAAGCCACGGCAGAAAACAGGTGGAGACCGCGTATGAGGTCGGAGCGGGAAAGATCCTTGTTGTGCCGGGCTTTGTCTCGGCGAAGGAAGCGGCGCAGTTTCGCCGGAAGAACCATTCTTACAAAGAACTTGCCGCATGCATGGCACAGAATGAAAAGATACGGAAAATGGAGAAGAATTTGTCCGAGCTTGTCTTTTATTCGATGGAACTTGCGGAGGACGAAAAGGCAGTCGCGGTGACGCTTGAGGATTTTGACGGGAAACTTGCGCCTTACGCAACCGCAAACGGACTGTTATATTTTATGGAGCATGTGCCGGATCTCAAATATACCGTGGATACCGGAAATTTCGCGTTCAGTGATGAGGACGCCTGGGAAGGATACGAGCAGTTAAAGTCCTATGTCGTGCATGCGCACTGCAAGGACCGTGGCGAGGAAAAAAAGCTGCGCTACTGGAACTGCAGGGTGAACCGGGGGCTTGCCACCGTACCGGTCGGAAGCGGCTATATGCCGGTCGCACGGATCGTGGAAGATCTGCTTGACCGGGGATATGACGGCTATTTTGCGATCGAGCATTTCGGTGCGAAGGATCAGCTCTCCTGCATCAGAGAGTCCGCGAAGTACCTAAAGAATGAGATCAGATGGCAATAAAAAGCAAAGAAACTGAGAGAGAACTATGAAAATTTATTTGGCTCCCTTAGAGGGAATTACCGGTTACATTTATCGAAACGCGCAGCATGATTTTTTTGGCGCAGGGATTGACAAATACTTTATGCCGTTTCTGGCGCCGCATACGAAGCGAAGTTTCAACGCGAAGGAAAAAAATGACATTCTGCCGGAGCACAATGCGGGGATGTACGCCGTTCCGCAGATCCTTACAAACAGTGCCGCGGATTTCCTTCGGATCGAAAAAGATCTTGGCGCGTTCGGCTACCGGGAATTAAATATCAATCTCGGCTGTCCGTCCGGGACGGTGGTGTCCAAAGGGCGTGGCGCGGGTTTCCTGGCTTCGCCGGAAAAACTCGATCAGTTTTTGGAAGAGATCTTTTCAAAGACAGAGGCGAAGATTTCCTTAAAGACCAGGATCGGGATGGAGGAACCGGAGGAATTTTTCCGGCTGCTTGAGATCTATAACAAATATCCGCTGGAAGAGCTGATCGTTCATCCGAGGGTGCAAAAAGAACTGTACCGCGGGACACCGCACTATGAAACCTTCCGTTACGCGATGGAGCACAGCAAAAATCCGCTCTGCTATAACGGAGATCTTGTGTCAGTGGATAGTTATGTAAACCTGCTTACCGACTGGGAGAAGGAGCAGGCGTGTGACCGGGCAAAGGTTACGTCGGTCATGGTCGGACGCGGAGTGTTAAAAGATCCGGCGCTGATCGAAAAACTGGCGGCATATGCATCCGGGGAAGCGTATGGAACAGACGCAAAAAAGAAGCTGCCCGCGTTCCATGACAGACTGGTTGCAGATTATGGGAAAGAATTTTCCGGGGATCAGAACGTGCTCTTTAAGATGAAGGAACTCTGGTCTTACCTGATCGTCCGGTTTCCGGGAAAAGAAAAAGAGGCGAAGGCGATACGGAAAGCGAAGCGGCTGGAAGAATACCAGGCGGCGGTGCGGCGGGTATTTTCGGAGTAGCGGATGTTCATTTGACTTTTTTCGGAAGAAAAAAGCGGAGTATGAAGCCGGAGTGCAGGAAGGCATTCAAAAAGGGCGTGCATCTGGCTTGGCATGGGAAAAGACGATGAACAGGATGAGATCTTTAAAAATCAGGTCAGTATCATAAGGCAGCTGGCGGATAAACAGTCCTGCATTGTGGTAGGGCGCTGCTCCGACTACATTTTGCGGGAGCGTGAGGACTGCATGCATGTATTCATCTATGCATCGTATGAGCACCGGATGAAAAACTGCGTGGAAAGTCTCGGCATGACAGAGGCGAAGGCGATAGCAGTGAGCATCTTCGAATATGACGAGGAAAGAGAAAAAGAAAAACTGCGGAGAGCAGAGTATGAGGCAGGTCAGAAGAATGGAATAAAAGCGGAGCAGGAACGTTTTAAGTGTTTGTCGGAAAAAATGCAGGCGGATCAGCGGATCGAGGAACTTCTGCGGGCAACGACAGATCTGGAATATCGGGATAAACTGTATCTGGAATATGATATACCGGAAGAAAAGTATGCATTAAAATAGGAAGACGGCAGGAGTGTGTCAGATAAAAACGCAGCGAAATGGCAAGTCACATGCTTTTTCACTGCGTTTTTACATCCCTAAAGCGTATACTGCTTTACCTTAAAATGTCCATGATCGGTGTCTAAGATCACAAAAGAATTTGGCTCACCTCTGCCTTCACTGACGCTGCCCGGATTTAAATAAGTCACACCCTGACGTTCAAAAAGTGTATAATGATGTGTGTGACCGAAGATGACAAGATCCGTGTCATCGGCAAGCCGTGACAGGCGGTTTAAATCATGGATCAGGGAAATGGAGATCCCGTCGATGTGGAAAGAGAGAACTTCCTGCATATCGGCGGCATAGCTGCTCCAGTCACAGTTGCCCCTTACCAGGTAGGAAGGGAGATTCAACTGGAAAATGGCGCGGTAACAGGCTTCGCTTCCGATATCCCCGGCGTGGATCAGATAGTCACATTTTTTTAACGCATCCCCTGCGGCATCCGGAAGGGAGCCATGCGTATCAGATATAACCCCAATTTTCATAAAGAGACCTCCGTAACAAATAGTCTGAGATACTTTTTATTGTAGAGGTTTTTGTGGAAAAAATCAATCATGCTTTGGAGGAAACAGACAATGGAGACGCAAAGATTTTAAAAGCATTTATTGAAGGTTTGGAAAAAAAGGAATATAATATGGAAGATATTGAACCAATTTCAGGATAAAAAGTAAGGAAGATAATCTATATGAGTGAGACAACAAAAAATAATCCGCTTGGAACCGAGCGGGTCGGAAGCTTAATGGTGAAATTTGCGGTGCCGAGCATTATCGCGATGCTTGTCGGCGCACTTTATAACATTGTGGATCAGCTGTTTATCGGACAGGCCGTCGGAACGCTTGGAAACGCGGCGACCAATATCGCGTTTCCGCTTTCCACATCCTGTATCGCGTTAGCGCTGTTATTCGGGATCGGTGGTGCGTCCAATTTTAACCTCGCCATGGGAGAGGGAAGAAAAGAAGAAGCGGCGTCCTATGCAGGAAATGCGGCGGTACTTCTGATCGGAAGCGGGCTTGTACTTTTTCTTGTGACACAGCTTTTTTTGACACCGTTACTCGCCTTTTTCGGAGCGCCGGCGGATGTTATGCCCTATGCGAAAGTTTATGTGCGCATCACATCGATCGGTTTTCCGTGCCTGATTCTGACAGCGGGAGGCTGTCATCTGATCCGTGCGGACGGCAGTCCGAAGATGTCCATGATCTGCAATCTGATCGGGGCAGGGATCAACACTGTGCTGGATGCAATCTTCGTACTCGGATTCCGCTGGGGAATGGCAGGAGCAGCGCTCGCGACGATCATCGGGCAGATCGTATCCGCAGCAGTCGTCATTTATTATCTGGCGCACTATAAGACCGTACATCTCGGGAAAAAACAGCTGAGTGTAGAGAGCAGATGTGCAGTGAATATCATGGCGCTTGGCACGGCGTCCTTCTTTAATCAGGTCGCGATGATGATCGTGCAGATCGTTTTAAACAAATCCCTGACCCATTACGGGGAACTCTCAGAATATGGCGCGGCGATCCCGCTTGCCTGCGCGGGCATCGTCACAAAAGTCGGACAGCTGTTCTTCTCGGTGATCATCGGAATTTCCCAGGGAACACAGCCGATCGAGAGTTTCAATTACGGCGCGAAGCAATTTGGAAGAGTGCGGGAGGCGTACAATCTCGCAGTCCGCGCGGGCGCGATCATTTCCGTGGTATCCTTTTTGATCTTCCAGGTATTTCCGGGTGAGATCCTTGCGCTGTTTGGAACCGGAAGTGACGCGTATTTCAAATTCGGGATCAAATTTTTAAGAGTATATCTGTTTTTTACCTTTGTGAACTTTTTACAGCCGATCACATCGACATTTTTTACTTCGATTGGAAAACCGCAGAAAGGAACCTTTCTGTCACTGACGAGGCAGATCGTATTTTTGCTGCCTCTTACACTGATATTGCCGCTTTTTGTTGGCATAGACGGGATCATGTATGCTGCACCGGTCGCAGACTGCCTTGCAGCAGTCATAGCGATCACGATGGCAGTAAAAGAATTTCGTGAAATGAAAAAGCTGGAAGCTTAATCCTTTAAAGGATTGCCCTGACCGTCCACTTTGATGGAGCCGCAGAGGATCATGATTCCTTCCACGAGTCCCCAGATACTGATACCGAATACGATCAGTGCGCCGATACCGAAACAGGAAAGAAGGATGCCGACAATCGTGCATACCAGCTGGATCACAGCTTTTGTTGTATAGCCGAGATAGAAGTTATGTACACCGAAAGAACCGAGAAAAATGCCAAGCAGTCCGGCTGCCATTTTGGATTTCGCGTTCGGGTTGGTGTTAGCATCCGGCATAAGGGAAACACCACAATTTAAACATACGGTACTGGTCTGTGGAACCGGTTTGCCGCAGTTCGGACAAAAATTATTGCCCTGTCCCTTCGGGCAGCCACATTTTACACAGATGACAGCATCGTCTGTCTGATAAGATGATCCGCAGTTTCTGCAAAAATACATATAAAATCCTCCTTGAATGTAAAAAAATTTCATAACTGTAGTTGTAATCATATCATTTTTGGAGAGAACTGTAAACAAGTGCAGTGCGAAAGTAAAAAATATTTAAGAATTGGTCGAAAAAACAAAAACGGAAAGAGGAAAATTATGACAGGTCAGATCAAAGATCAGATACGATATGAAGATGACGCGGTGCTTGTGTGCAGAAAACCGGCAGGCATTCCGGTGCAGACCGCGAGAGCGGGACAGCAGGATATGGTAAGCCTGCTAAGAAATTACCGGGCGGCAAAAAAAGAGGAGCCGTATATCGGTCTGGTGCACCGGCTTGACCAGCCCGTGGAGGGGATCATGGTATTCGCGAAAACCAAGCAGGCGGCGGCAGCGCTTGCCGCACAGGTTGGCGCGCGCAGTGTGGATAAGAATTATTATGCGGTCATATGGGGAAAAATGAAGGAAAAAGACGGAGAACTCTGCGATCATCTGTTAAAGGACGGGCGGACGAACTGTTCCCGTGCGGTAAGCGAAAATACACCGGGCGCGAAGCGGGCGGAACTTTCCTACCATACGGTGGCGGAAACGGAAGAAAAGAGCCTGCTTTTTATCACATTAAAGACCGGGCGGCATCATCAGATCCGTGTGCAGCTGTCACATGCCGGTCATCCGATCTACGGGGACGGCAAATACGGAGCAAGAAAAGAGAGCGGGTATCTGCCGCTTGCGCTCTGCTCCTGCAGACTTGGGTTTGTGCACCCGGTGACAAAGAAAAAGATGGAGTTTGAGATCCGCCCGGAGGGAAAGGCGTTTTTTGAATTTTTCCCGCCGGAAGAAAAATGACAGGATAGAGCATGGAAAATGCGGGCATACTGAAGGTATGAAAACGTATGAATCAAAGTTGCTCTGGAAAAAAATATTAAAACTTGCTGGAATCACGACAGGGGTATATGTTGGCGTACGCTTCTTTTTACCGCTCGTGATTCCTTTTTTTGTGGCATTCGCACTGGCGGCGCTTTTACATGGCGCAGCCGCAAAGATCGAGAAGAAAGCGGGAAAGGGAAAACGCGCGCTCCGTCTTTTTTTGTTCTTTTTCTTTTTCCTGCTCACCGTCTTTGGCGGCCTGCTTCTGATCTACGGGCTGGCGGTGCAGGTAAAGCGCCTGTGCCTTAATTACGGAAATCTGTGCGCGGTGGGAAGAGACTGCTGGCGGGACTGCTGTGTGCGGCTTGAAGTGCTGAGCGGGATTGAGGCGGAACAGATCAATGCGGTCATCTGTGAGAAGGCGGTCACGTTTTGGAAGAAAGGACAGGATCAGGTGATGGCGTGTGTGTTTGACCGGTCGGTCAGCAGTATCCGGTGGATGCTGCATGCGGGCTGGATCATGCTCGTGATCTCCGTGGCAACACTTTTAATCTTCCTTGATTACGACGGGCTTGTGCGGCGGTTTCAAAATTCCGGGATCGGAAATGTGGCAGGGCACATCGCGGGCAGACTGAAAACCGCAGGCGGCTCCTATCTGAAAGCGCAGCTCATCATCTGGCTGTGTGTCAGCGTAATCTGCGTAACCGGGCTGTTTCTCACCGGAAATTCCTATGCGCTCTTAGCCGGGATCGCGATCGGAGTTTGTGACGCACTGCCGTTTCTTGGAACAGGAACGGTATTTATCCCCTGGATGATCCTAAAAGTGCTTCAGGGAAAATACGGACTTGCCCTGTGGTATCTCGGCATCTATCTCGCCTGTTCCATTACGCGGGAAATGTTAGAGCCAAAGCTCGTGGGCGGCGGGATCGGGGTGCATCCGGTCTGCGTGCTGATGAGCATCTATATCGGGATCAAAGTGTATGGGGGAGTCGGTGTGATCTTCGGGCCGCTCTCGGCATTTCTGATCTGGGAGATCTATAAGATGACGACGGAGGAAGCGGATGCATCGGCATGACCACCATTACAAAGGCGGGATGTGTTCCGCATCCCGCGCTGATCAGCGGTCGTCATTACAAAAAAATCCCCGGTCACGAAATCGGCTCGTGACCGGGGAATCAGTCTGGACTGATAATTATTTGTTGCTTCTTCTCCAGATGTGCATTTTTTCAGCTTCTTTGATCAGTTCATCACGGAACTGCGGATGCGCGATGGAGATCAGCGCTTCCGTACGCTGCCATGCAGAGAGACCTTTTAAGTTTACTTTACCGTATTCGGTAACTACATAATGGGTGTTTGCACGGGTATCGGTAACGATGGAACCGTTGTCTAAGGTCGGCAGGATTCTGGATTTTAACTGTCCGTCCTTGGTTGTAAAGGTGGAGGAGCAGCAGATGAAGCTCTTTCCGCCCTTGGACAGGTAAGCGCCGAGTACGAAGTCAAGCTGTCCGCCGGCTCCGCTGATCTGCTTGATTCCTGCGGATTCCGCATTGACCTGACCGAACAGATCGATATTTACCGCATTGTTGATGGAGATAAAGTTATCCAGCGCGGAAATAGAGCGGATATCGTTTGTATAGCTTACCGGAGCACTCATCATTTCAGGGTTGTCATCCAGGTAGTCGTACATCTTCTTGGTACCGCAGCCAAAACCGAAGGTCTGACGGAAACGGTCGATGTTCTTCTTAGAACCGTTGATCTTTCCGGCTTTTGCGATATCAACGAAAGCGTCAACGTACATCTCAGTATGTACACCGAGGTCTTTTAAGTCGGATTCCGCGATCAGGGAACCAACCGCATTTGGCATACCACCAATACCGAGCTGTAAGCAGGCACCGTTTGGAATCTCTTCTACGATCAGTTTCGCAACAGCCTTATCGACATCAGTTGCAGGACCGCCTGCACCCATCTCAGCGATCGGGTCATTCGGGCCTTCTACGATCATATCAACCTTGGAAATATGGATGCTGTTCTCGAAACCACCGAGGCAGCGCGGCATATTTTCATTTACTTCAACGATGATCTTCTTAGAATTTTCACAGACAGCCATCATATGGGAAGCGTTCGGTCCGAAATTGAAATAGCCGTGCTTATCCATCGGAGCTACCTGGAACATTGCAACATCGTTTTTGCAGTCCAGATCGTAGTAGTAACGTGGAAGCTCGGAATAACGGATCGGAGCATAGTAAGCGAATCCTCTGCTGATGTATTTACGTTCAATACCGGACATATGCCAAGAGTTCCAGGTGAAGTGCTCACCGGCATCTTCACGCTCAAATACAGCGAGCGGTTTTAAAAGGATACCGCCGCGAAGCTTTACATCCTTTAACTCATCCGTACGTTTTGCAAGGGCCTTATCCAGCGCATTTGCAGTGGCATTACACCATCCGTAGTCCACCCAGTCGCCGGACTGAACGACTTTTACGGCTTCATCCGCTGAAACCAGTTTCTGTTTGTATTCCTGTGAATAATCCATGAAAAACCTCCTTAAATTTCAACTCATAGTCTGAAAAAGTCAGATTGTTAAATTTTTACCATACTCGTATAGTATCACTTTATGGCGAAATTTACAAGCGTACGGTCGGGGAAATTTCTGGAAACAGACGGCTGTTCCTATAGAAAAACATAAAAATATCCCCCCCGGTGGCTTGTGGCAGAAAAAAAAGCGTTTTATACTTTTTGAAAGAAGTAATTGAGAAATTGTTTCACAAAGAAAAGAATCAGGAGAACATTTATGCATATTCCGGACAATTATCTAAGCCCATCCACCTGCGCGGTCCTAGGGACGGCAATGGTTCCGGTGTGGGCGGTTTCTGTAAAAAAAGTAAAAGCGGAGATCCCAAAGGAGAAGATCCCGCTCCTCGGTATCGGGGCGGCGTTTTCATTTCTTGGGATGATGTTCAATATCCCGCTTCCCGGCGGTACGACCGGCCATGCGGTGGGAGGAACGCTTATCGCTGCGCTCTGCGGCCCGTACGCGGCATGTATTTCCGTGACGATCGCGCTGCTCGTACAGGCGCTGTTGTTTGGGGACGGCGGGATCCTCGCATTTGGCGCGAACTGCTTTAACATGGCATTTGTCCTGCCGTTTGTAGGCTATATGGTTGCCCAGGTGTTTAAACATTACCTGAAGGGAAAACATGCGGATTCCATCGCTTACGGGATCGGCGCGTATTTCGGGATCAACGCGGCGGCACTTTGCGCGGCAATCGAGTTTGGCGTTCAGCCGCTCTTATTTACGGATGCGGCGGGAAAAGCGCTGTACTGTCCATATCCGCTCGGCGTGGCAGTCCCGGCGATGATGATCGGGCATCTGACCGTTTTTGGCGCGGCGGAGGTGATCTTTACGGTTGCCGTGCTCGCGTTCATGAAAAAGGCGGCACCGGACACCGCCTATGTGAAAAAGAGCCATGCGGTACGCCCGGTGTATCTGCTCCTTACGGCGTTCATCGTGCTTACGCCGCTCGGTCTGCTTGCGACCGGTACCGCCTGGGGCGAATGGGGAATGGATGAGATCGCGGAAGTGGTATCCGGTGGCAAAGCGCTTGGCTATACGCCTGCGGGCATGGCGGACGGAATGGATTTTTCGGCACTGTTTCCGGATTATACGGTCGCGGGAATGTCGGAGTGGCTTGGCTATATCCTGTCGGCAGTCATTGGCGCGGCACTCGTGATCATTATTTTTAAACTGATCGGAAGTTTTAAGAAAAGTAAGGTTGATTTTGATTGAAAAAACAGACAGAACTCCCGGAATGGATGACACAGACAGAAGATTATGTGCCATCGCGGGATAAGGACAGCTTTCAGAAGAAAACATCAGGGCAGCTTTTAAAGCTGCTTGCAAGAATAAGGATGCAGACGGTCCGGCGGAAAGAAAAAGAAATTTCCGCCGGGATCAGTCTGCTTTTGCTGTTTGTGACGGTGTTACTCACCGTATGCGCGCACGGCTTACGTTTCCCGGTCACAGTCCTTGGGCTCATGATCGTACTGCTCGCGGCATTTTCCGGCAAAGATATCCGGCAGATCCTCGCGGAAACGCTGACCGGAGTGGGATTTTCCCTGGTATTTACACTTCCGGCGGCGTTACTTGGAAATGTGTATTCCATGCAGGTGATCGCCACAAAGACCGCGGTCACGGTAATGGCAGTCGCCATGTTAAACCATGCGGTGCGCTGGAATAAGATCTGCGCTTCGTTGAGCCGGTGCCATCTGCCCGATACGTTTCTGTTTGTGTTTGATATGACCGTAAAGTATCTGGTCGTGCTCGGGCGCAGCTGTAAAGAACTTCTGGATGCGCTGACGCTCCGCTCGGTCGGGAAAAATCCGGATAAGAAGCGCGCGGCAGGAGGGATCCTCGCAGTCACCTATCTGAGATCACAGCGGATGGCGGAGGAAACCTATCTTGCCATGCACTGCAGAGGGTATGACGGAACTTACCGTTATTATATGAAACATAAGAAAAACCGGTGGGATCTTCTGCCGGTTGGTCTGCTTGCCGCAGAGATCGTACTTTATATTATGGAAGGAGCGTATTTATGATCACCTTAAAAGATATCTGTTTTGCGTATGAAGACCGTCCGGTCTTAAAACATATCGACCTTCAGGTAGAAGCGGGAGAGACCGTGATGTTAGAAGGCCCGAACGGCTGTGGGAAATCAACGCTGATCCGTATCTTAAACGCGCTTGCGTTTGCGGATCTTGGAACCTATGAGTTTGACGGGGATGTCATCGATGAAAAGAGCATGAAGAAAGAGAGCTTTGCGAAAGCATTTCACCAGAAGATCGGTTATGTGTTTCAGAATCCCGAGGCACAGCTTTTCTGCGCAAGTGTAGAGGAAGAGATCGCGTTTGCCCCGATGCAGATGGGACTTCCGGAGGAGGAAGTAAAAAGACGGGTAGAAGACTGTATCGCGCTTTTAAACCTCGGATCCCTGCGGGACCGCGCGCCGTATTATCTCAGTACCGGAGAAAAAAAGAAAGTGGCGATCGCATCAATACTTTCCATGAACCCGAAAGTTCTTGTGCTGGATGAACCGTTAAGCGGGCTGGATACAGAGACCGAAGAATGGCTTACCGTTTTTTTGCTGCAGTTAAAAAAATCCGGCAAAACCATGATCATAGCAACGCATAATCATAAGTTTGCCGGGACGGTTGCGGACCGTATCGTTTTCATGGACCGGGATCATCACATCGATCACATCTGGAAACGGGACACAGACCTATAAAATAACCTTGCGCATGTAACGCTTGTGAAGGGTATCGATCATCTTTTCATCCGGTTCAAAAGAGATGATGTGGATCGTGTTGTTGTCACGGTATACGACATCATAGATCTTTGCGTCCGGTCTGCCGGATACGGCTTTTAATTTCTTTACATCGCTGTTTCCCCTGTACTGATTCAGCTCTCCGGAACCCTGCGGAGCAATCAGGATCAGCTCATCGAGGTCGATCTTTGCAACTTTCTTTCTTTTTCTTTTCGCCTTGATCTTGTCGATGTCAAGCTCGCCCTCGATATAGGTATATTCATACTCCATATCGCAGGAACCGTGCATAAAGTAGGCAAAAACCGCAAACAGCACGGTCGGAACAAAGAGTCCGAGCGGAGAAAAGAGAATGGTTCCAAGTGCGCTCAATATGGTAAGCGCAATGAGCAGATACTGCGCGAACAGCTGTCCGTAGGACGGCCGTTTTTTGATCATAACGGTATTTTCAAAAATACTCATAAAAAAATCCTGTCCTTTCCTTCTGGTATAACTTACTGAGAGCATTATATACTTTTTTTGCGTTTTATTCCAGTAAAAAAAGTATAAACAAATGGGAAAGCTGGATTTTTTAGCTTATTTAGTATATATTAAGTAGTAGATTTACAGGCAGACGAAATGGAGGAGACTATGAAGCCATATCATGTTACAGGGGATGCTCTCTCGGTGTTTAAAGAGGGAATAAGCAGAGAATGGGTGATGACAAACGGGATCGGAGGCTATGCTGGCAGCTCCGTCATAGGGGCGCATACCAGAAAACATCACGGTTATCTGATCGCGAGTCTGCATCCGCCGGTGGAACGTTATGTGATCCTGTCGAAAGTTACGGAGCGCTTTACGAGCGGCGGAGCGGTTTTTGATTTTGAAACATCGCAGCGTGGAGAAAATTACAAAGAGGGCGGATTTCGGAGCGAATGTGTCGAGGGACAGAAATATCTGAAAGATTTTGCCTATGACGGACTGGTGCATTTTTCGTATCAGGCGGGAGACTGCAGCGTGGAGAAGACGCTGTGCTTTGAGCATGGGAAAAATACGATCGCGGTTTCCTACGAGATCACGAATAACGGAGCGGACGCGGTCTTTTATTTCACACCGCTTTTTAATTACCGCGCGCATCATGATGGCAGCAGTGTTTCGGATCTGAAATTCGAGACGCGTCATACCAGACATCATATGTACCTGACACCGGAAAAAAATAAAGAGATAAAAATCAGGCTGATCGCGACGGACGGAGAAGTGGTAGAGCGGGAACAGCGTTTTGACGAAAATATGCAGCTGCAGACGGAGATCAATGTGGAGGCAGACTGTATCGATAACAATTTTACGCCGTATGAAGTAAAGTATACGGTTCCGGCCGGAAAGAAAAGAAAGATCGCGCTCATCTGTACGATCGAGGCATCTTACAACCGCAATGTGGAGGAGACCATCGAAAATGAATACCGCCGTCTGAACGGGATCATAAAAACGGCAGGATACAGGGATCAGTTCGCGAATACGCTAGTGCTTGCGGCGGATCAGTTTTTAGCTTACCGCCAGTCCACCGGGCTTACCACCGTGCTTGCGGGTCTGCCGTGGTTTACGGACTGGGGCAGGGATACGATGATCGCCCTGACCGGACTTACGCTTGCGACAAAGCGTTTCGACGAGGCGAGGGATATCCTTACGACCTTTGCGATGTATGTAAAAGACGGACTGGTGCCGAATATGTTCCCGGATGAGGGAACCGAGCCGCTCTACAATACCGTGGACGCGTCCCTGTGGTATTTTTATGCGGTGCATAAATTCCTGACTTACAGTGATACGCCAAAAAATTATGCCTATGTGAAGGAACATATCTATCCGAAACTGAAAGAGATCATAGAGGCATATAAGAACGGAACGGGATTTTCCATTTTTATGGATGAGGACGGACTGATCTCGGCGGGAAGCGGACTCGATCAGGTGACCTGGATGGATGTGCGTGTCGGTGACTGGGTGGCAACGCCGCGCCATGGAAAACCGATCGAGATCAATGCACTCTGGTACAACGCCTTGAAGGTGATGGAGAGCCTTTCGGTCTATTATGACGAGGATCCAAAGCCGTATCATCTGCTTGCGGAGCAGGTGCGCGAATCCTTTAACCGTGAGTTCTGGAATGAAGAAAAAGAATGTCTCTACGATGTGTTAGAGCCGGATAAAAAGGATGATAAGGTGCGCCCGAACCAGATCTATGCGGTATCGCTGCCTTATACCATGATGTCCAAAGAAAGAGAAAAGCGCGTGGTCGAAAAAGTAAAAGACGAACTCTATGCGGGCTGCGGGCTGCGCTCCCTTGCGCCGGAGGATCCGGATTATCACGGGGTATACAGCGGCTGTCTCGCAAAGCGTGACGCGGCCTATCACCAGGGAACGGCATGGGGATTTTTACTCGGCGGATTTTTCACCGCGTATATCAAAGTTTACGGACATTCCGCGCAGACGATGGAGCGTGTAAAAGAAATGCTTTTGCCGGTGCAGAAACATCTGACGAAGGGATGTGTGGGAACGATCGCCGAGATCTTCGACGGAAACGCGCCACATACCTCCCGTGGCTGTTACGGGCAGGCATGGAGCGTGGGAGAGATCTTGAGAGCTTATACGGAAGACATCCTTCCGTTTTTATAAAGAATATCAAAAAAGCGCTGTCCTGTGGTTTCCCAGGTGGCGTTTTTTTTGGCGTTTTTATAGCCGGCTTCTGCAATCGAAGAAAGTCTTTGTTCATCGGAGAGCAGGGAAAAGATCTGCTGCGGCAGCAGTTCCATGTGATCCGTGTCATAAAAGACGAGATCCGTTCCGTCCTGATAGAGCCGGGTCAGCAGATCGCTTCTGTCTGTGACTGCAACGCTTTTGTTTAACATGGCGGACGGGATCCGGTCATGAGATCCGTTTTTAAATAAGGGCATGATGTTTAACGTGATCTTCGCGTCAGCCATCAGGGAAAAGGTGTCCGCGTATGGAACGCCCGCATGAAAGGACACATTGCCGCCGGATAAAGGTGGCATTTTTTCCCAGTCGCCACCGTAAACGGAGAGTGGAACGCCGGCATCGGAGAGCGTGCGGATCAGTTTTTCCCGCAGAAACGCGCGTATATAGGTGTCTGCGAGAAAATATGCCTGCATGTGAAGCGGAAAATTTTCGGCGATCAGGCTGTCTGTCTCCGGGATCAGACCGGTTACGGCGTCTTCCAATGTGAGGCACGGATCCAAAAGCATGCGGTCGATCAGTTTTTTGATGTCCGCCGCGAGAAAAGGCGGACAGTGCTCGATCGCATCGCAGACCTCAGCGGGCGAAGTGTAGGTGCCGAGGAACAAAACGTCAGTGGAACGCTCTGCCATCGGCGGACAGATCGTGGCAGATTCACCGGTCATGGAAACAACATCCACACTTTTGATATGTGGATAATTCTTCAAAATATAGTCGCGGTGGTTGATATCCAGGCAGATCACATGAAAATCCATGGGCTGCTGTTTTAACATATCGTGGTGGTAGAGCGGATGATCGAGCAGGACATCATAAAACGGAGCATGGATGTGGTCGAGGAAATAGGAACCGTCATCCATTTTTATTTTGGGAAGATCGGAATTAAATTCAAGCACAGCGTCAAAGGACGCGCCGACGTAGCGCTCGAGATGTTCGATGGGTTCTTCCGAAGCCTTAAAATAAGTGACTTCACACCCGAGCTTTTCAAGCTCGCTGCCCAGACGGTCTTCAAAATAGAGATATGAGTTGTAACAGACAGATTTTAACGCGCAGATCAGAATCTTTTTCATGAGGATCCTCCTACTAAATTACTATGTATTTTCTAAGAAACAGCATAGCATAACTGAAATAAGTTTGCTATACTTATTACAGATTGAGGCGTGCGCTTCCGGCACGCAGGGAAACGGAGGAAAAAGATTGGCGAAACAGGCGAGCTGCGATACCTGCAGCAATTATGTGTTTGACGAGGAGGAAGACGCTTATCTGTGCGAAGTGAGCTTTGACGAGGATGAGATGGCACACTTTCTGTTACATCCGCACTTTGAGTGTCCGTATTATTCCTATGATGACGAGTACCGCATTGTGCGTCATCAGATGTAAAAAAGGTTGCAATTTAAAATATCGGATGGTATGATTAGGTGCTGATAATCAAAAGCAGGACAAGGAACAGGTGTACAAAGTATGGAAAATAAGTTTTGTTTCTTAAAAGGGCTGGTAGACTGTGAATCCGGCCGGATTCAGGACTGCAACATGAAGAGACTGAATAAATGTCCGTTGGAAGAAAAAAAAGAAGAACCGAAAAAACCGGTACAGCAGGCATTCTGCTATCTGAAAGGACTGGTGGACTGTGAGCCGTGTGATGTGCAGGACTGCAATATCAAACGGGTCAGGGAATGTCCGAGAAACAAGTAGGAAATAAGTGAAAAAGGGGAGGCACAGCCGCAGGGAAGCGGTTCGTGTCTCTTTTTAAAACGCAGTTTTTTTAGAAAAATGCGGTAAAACTATTGCCATTTTTAACTTAAAAAAATATACTGGAATTTATAGGGAATGAAGGAGGAATTGTGGCATGAAAGCATTTGTCGGAACCGGGCACGGAAGCCCGAAGGATGCTGTGGCACAGGCAACACAGGGGCTTAGTGCACCACAGGCGATTTTGTTTATGGCACCGTATGATATGGCGGGGGAAGTTGCGGCGCAGCTTATGGCAGCGTATCCGGATACGCCATCGATCGGGACGATCGGAACCAAACTTGTAAATGGACAGGTCAGCGATACCAATGTTGCGGTACTTGGACTGTTTGAGGACGCGAAGACGAGCCTTGGCGTGATCGAGCATATCAGTGAATGTCCGGTTGCGTGCGCGGGAGAGATCGAGCGCAGGGTTTCACAGGTATCTCCGGGCAGGGACGATACTGTCTGCGTCGAATACTGTACCGATGCGGAGGAAAAACTCGTGACGACATTTACAGCCTGCCTTGAGAAAAAGGGGATCAAACTGGCAGGTGGTACGGTGTTTGGAGTGCCGGACGGCAAAAAGCCGGTCGTGGCATACAATGGCAGACTGTATGAGGATGCCTGCGTATACGCGATCATCAAAAATACGACAGGAAAAGTAAGAGTATATAAGGAAAATATCTATGAAAAACAGTCCGCACAGTCACATTTCGCGACAAGAGTCGATGTGTCAAGAAAGGCACTGATGGAACTCGATGGCAGGCCGGCGGCGGAGGTATACAGTAAGGAGCTCGGTGTGCCGCGTGACAAGATCGTGGACAACGTGTTGGTCAATCCGATGGGACGTGCGGTCGGTGACCAGGTATTTATCTCGTCGATGATGGGCATGGAGCCGGATGGCACACTGGTCAACTACAAGCGGATCAACAAAAATGACTGCATTTATTTCTTAAGTCTCGGGGATTATAAAGAGACAGAGCAAAGAACCAGAGAGCAGATCAAAAGCGAGATGCCGCGGATCTCACTGGTATTATCGGTGGACTGCATTTATCGTTATCTGCTGTATGAGAAAGAAGGATATTTTAATACATACGCGAAAGACATGGCATCCCTTGGAAAGCATATGGGCGTTGTCGGAGGCGGAGAACAGTACAATAATCAGCATGTGAACCAGACGATGGTATGTGCGGTATTTGAATAGAGGAGGAATGTTATGTTCGGAAGAAAAAGAGAGGAAGTACAGGAGACGACGGTGCGTACCGCACAGCAGGGAAAGAAAGGCAATGTGAAGGAATATCTGGATTCCATGTCCTATCTGAGCCGTTTCGTCATTGAAAAGAAGGAAGCGCTCGTGGAAGAGGAAATGAAAGCGATCCGCGAGATTGACAAGGTAAAGGATTCCTACACGGAAGTGATCGAGCACAATGCTGCGGTCAGCGACGCGGTAGACGCTTTCCAGACAGAATTCGCAAAGATCGGAGAGATCTCCGGACAGTTCAATGCTGTGATCCAGGGCGTTACCACAGTATCCGACGGCGCGATCGAAGACATCCGTGAGTTAAAGGAGAGCTCTGCAAAGGTGGAGGAACAGTTCACTGAGATCGGAAAGATCTACGATGAATTTCAGGCGCGTTTTGATGAGATCCGCGCGACCATGCAAAATATCGTAGGCATCGCAAACCAGACCAACCTGCTCGCACTGAACGCGTCCATCGAGGCGGCAAGAGCCGGAGAGCACGGAAAAGGATTCGCGGTAGTTGCGGATGAGGTAACGAAGCTCTCGATCGGGATCAAGGAACTGGTTGGAGACGTAAATAAGAGTATGGAAGGTCTGGAGGCAAGTTCGGAGAATCTGACCAGGTCACTGGGCGGAGTGCGCGAAGCGCTCGATGTGTCCCGCACCCAGATGGAAAACACCGAAGAGGTCTTCCAGAAGATCAATCAGTCGGTTTCCGGTGTTGAGGATGTACATCAGGGGATCAATCAGGTCGTAGATCACTGCACGGGCAAGGTAGAGCGGATCCAGAGCAGCATGGATACTCATGAGAAACAGTATGAGCAGGTCAGAACAAATATCGATGACTTAAAGAGTCTCATGACCCAGAAGGGATTCATTTACGAGGACATTTCCAACATGATGGAACAGGCGGAACCGTTGATCAAAAACATTTCCGCGGAACTGGAATAACAGATGCGTTTTTTTCATATATCCGATCTTCATATCGGAAAACAGCTTCACCGCTATTCCATGCGGTCTGAGCAGGAAGACATTTTAAATAAGATCGTCTGCGCTGTGAAAAAAGAACAGCCGGACGCGATCGCGATCGCCGGGGACATCTACGACAAGTCGGTGCCGTCGGCGGAAGCGGTTGCCCTTTTTGATCATTTCCTGACGGTAATGAAGGAGCAGGCGCCACAGGTGCCGCTTCTTATTATTGCCGGAAATCATGACTCGGCGGAGCGGCTCGACTATGCAAGGGAGCTTCTGACCAAAAATCAGGTCTATATCTCCGGGATGCCGCCGCGTACAGAGGGAGAATATTTAAAGAAAGTCACACTGCAGGATGCGTATGGGGCGGTGAATTTTTATCTTATGCCGTTTATCAAACCGTTTTTTGTCCGGAGCCTGTTAAAGGAAAGTGATACGCTTACCTATGACGCGGCGGTGCGCGGGGTACTTGCGAGAGAACAGATCGACCGCACAGAGCGAAATGTCATTCTCTCCCATCAGTTTTATGTGGCGGGAGGCAGCAGGCCCAAGACGAGTGAATCCGAGATCGCTGTGGCAGGCGGGATTGACGAGGTGGATGTCTCGGTGCTTGCGCCGTTTGACTACGCGGCGCTCGGTCATATCCACAGACCGCAGAAGATCGGAAAGGAGCAGTACCGTTACTGCGGGACGCCGCTCAAATATTCGGTCAGTGAAGAACATCAGGCAAAGAGCATTACCTGTGTGGAGTTAAAAGAAAAGGGAACGGAACCGGTCATAACACAGATCGGGTTAGAACCGCTCAGAGAACTCCGAAGCCTGCGGGGAACACTTTCCGAGGTGCTGTCCCTTGCGACAGAGGAAAATAAGGATGATTTTTTAAGTATCACGCTGACAGACGAGATCGATCCCTATCAGCCCAAGGAACGGCTGATGGAGGTGTACTCCCATATCCTGGAAGTCCGTGTGGACAATGCAAGGACCAGACGGATCTTATCGGAAGAAGTAGAAGAATTAAAGTTGGAGGATCCGGTGGAAGTCTTTGCGCAGTTCTTTGAAAATATGCAGGCGCGTCCGATGTCTGAGGCGGAGAAGCGGGTCATGACAGAGATCTTTGCAAAAGCTGCGGAAGGGGAGGCGAACGGATGAGACCGGTAAAACTTCTTTTGTCTGCGTTTGGTTCTTATGCCACAAAGACAATGATCGATTTTGAACAGGCGAGGCAGGGGATCTTTCTGATCACCGGAGATACGGGTTCGGGAAAGACGACGATCTTTGACGCGATCACCTACGCGCTTTACGGGGAGACCAGCGGCGGTATGCGAAGCGGAAGCATGATGCGCAGCCAGTATGCCGCGGAAGATGAAAAAACCTATGTGGAATTCTCCTTTGATTATCGGGGCGATGTTTATCAGATCCGGCGGAATCCCGAGTACCGGATCACAAAACATCTGAAGAACGGAAAGATAAAGGAACAGAAGGTGGCGGCAGCAGTCGAGCTGACGCTTCCGGATGGCATGGTATTTCCGGGAAAGAAAAAGGAGACTGACGAAAAGATCGCGGAACTCATCGGACTGGATGTAAAACAGTTTACCCAGATCGCGATGATCGCGCAGGGAGATTTCCTGAAGCTTTTGTATACAAAGACCGAGGAACGCAAGCTCATCTTTTCGCGGATTTTTCAGACGACGCTTTATTACCGGGTGCAGGAAGAATTAAAGAAGCGTTTTTTTACGCTGGATGAAAAATTAAGCTACAACCGCCAGGCAATCTTACAGGAGACCGCAAGGATCCGCTGTATGGATCCGGAGCAAAAGGAACAGCTGCGCGGGCTGGGCGAACATACCATGCTTCCGGTGGAGGAATACTGCGCACTCACCGGGAAAATCTGCAGGCGCGGCAAAAAGGAAGAAAAAGAAGAACAGAAAAAGTTAGAGACCGTGCAGGGTGCCGTGCGGGAACTGACGGGAGCGCTTGCGAAAGCACTGGAACAAAAGAAATTAAAAGAGCAGCTGACGGAGGCGCAGACGCAGCTCGCGGAGCAGGAACAGAGAGGCACGCTTCTTGCGGAGGCAAAGCAAAAGACAGCGGAAGAACGAAAAAAGCAGGAACCGGAACTGTTAGAACAGCAGGTTGCCGCAAAACAGGCGCTGGAACGCTTTGACGCGCTGGAAGAAAAGGTAAAGGCGGAACAGAAAGCAAAGGAAGCGCTTGCAGCTGCGAAAGAAGCGTTTGCGGCATTGGAAGAAAAAGAAAAGAAATTAAAGCAAATGTACGAACTTTCGCAACAGAAGCTGCAACAGCTGCAAAATACAGAGAGCAGACTGGCGGAGGCAAGGGAAAAAGAGCGAATCTGCGCGCAGAGCCGGCAGGAGATCCGTGAGTTAAGGGAAGGCAGCCGGCAGTGGGAACGGGAACAGAAAAAGGAACAGGACTGCAGGGAAAAACTGCTTTTTGCGGAGCAGGAAGCAAAGCGGCTCATTTACCGCTATGAGACGGATTATGAGCAGTTCCTTTTTGCGCAGGCAGGCATTCTGGCGGAGCATCTTAACGATGGAGAACCATGCCCGGTCTGTGGAGCAACGGAGCACCCGAAACCTGCGAAACTAAGCGGTGGCGCACCGTCGGAAGCCTGCATCCGGAAAGAAAAAGAAGAGAGCGAGCAGGCGAAAAAAGACAGAGAACAGTGTCATCTCGCGTTTGTGGCACAAAGCGAAAAAACGCAGGCTGCCCAAAATAAGTGTGAGGAACAGTGGAAACGGTGTGTGGAGGCATTAAAAGCCCAGGAGCAGGATGTCACGGATGCCGCTGGACCAATGCCGGATACCGGACAGATCGAAGCACTTTTGAAACAGACGGGAAAGCTGGAAGCGGAGGCGCATGAGAAAGCCGAAGCCGCAAGGAAGGAAGATCTTGCGCGGATACAGCTGCAAAAGCAGGCGGAAGAACAAAAAGAACAGCTTGCGGCGCTTGCCGCAGAGGTTGAGACAGAGCGAAAGGCGGAAACTTCGCTGGAGCTTGCGTGGCTGGAAAAACAAAAAGAGCGCGCGGTCTGGCAGGAGACTTTGGTGTACGCCGACAAGAAAGAGGCAGAGGACGTAAAAAACAGCCTGGAAGCGCGGTTAAAGGCGTTACAGGAGGCAGAGACACTGGCACAGCAGGCGTACCATGAGTGGGAGAAAACGTGCAGTCTTTTGAGAGGAACTATCGCGGCGGGCGAAAAAGCGCTGAAAGAGGGAAAAGAAGAAGATCCGGAGGCGTTGCGGGAAGCACTCGAAGAAAAGAGCGGACTGCAGAAGGCGGCGGAAAAAAGACTTGCGGAGCTGCACAGCGAGAACGGCGTGAACGAAGCCGTGCTCACTGAGTTGAAAAAATATGCCGCGCAGCGAAAAGATATGGAACAGGAAGCGGCGGTGCTTGAAACTTTAAGCAAGACCGCAAACGGCAGGCTCGGCGGGATGGCAAAACTTGATCTGGAAACTTATGTGCAGCGGCAGTATTTCCGGCAGATCATCGCGCAGGCAAACCGCAGGCTGGTCGTCATGTCGCAGGGACAGTTTGTCTTAAAGTTAAAGGACAGCGAGAGCGCGGGAAAGAGCAAAAACGAGGGACTCGATCTTTCGGTATACAGTCTGGTGACAGATACCGTGCGCGACGTAAAGACTTTATCCGGCGGGGAAGCTTTTATGGCGGCACTTTCCATGGCGCTCGGGCTTTCGGATATCGTACAGCGGACGGCGGGAGCGGTGCATCTGGATATGATGTTTATCGATGAGGGCTTTGGCTCGCTGGATGACGGTGCGCGCGAGCAGGCGATCCGTGTGCTCCGTGATCTTGCCGGGGAAAACGGTGTGGTCGGGATCATTTCGCATGTCGCGGAATTAAAGGACGGCATCGAAAAGAAACTGATCGTAAAAAAGACCGAACGTGGCAGTACCGTGTCATGGGGCTAGGCAAATGCGGACAAACGTGCTACAATAAATATCCGGTAAGAAAGAGGAAAAACGGCAGGCGGCAGATGACCGCCTGTTTTTAAAGATCGTGAGGGAAAGCTATGGATATATCGCAGGCACCGGTCGGTGTATTCGACTCAGGCGTTGGCGGGATCAGCGTGTTACGGGAACTGGTGAAGCTGATGCCGAATGAAAATTATATTTATTATGGAGATTCCAAAAACGCGCCGTATGGTCCGAAAACGGTAGAAGAGGTGCGCAGGCTGACCGTAGAGCATATTGATTTTTTAGTGGAGCGTGGCGCGAAAGCGATCGTGGTGGCATGTAACACAGCGACGAGCGCGGCGATCGATCTGCTCCGGGAAAAATATCCGGATATGCCGGTCGTCGGGATCGAACCGGCGTTAAAACCGGCGGTTCTGTCAAAGCAGAATGCCAGAGTGTTAGTCATGGCGACACCGATGACGATCCGGGAAGAGAAATTTCATCATCTGATGCAGGAATATGAGGCGCAGGCAGAGATCTATCCGTTGGCTTGTCCGGGGCTTCCGGAGTTTGTGGAAGCGGGAGATCTGGACGGAGAAGATTTAAAAGCGTATTTAAGTGAAAAATTCGCGCCGTATCAGGGCAAAGTAGACGCGGTCGTGCTCGGATGTACCCATTATCCGTTTGTGCGCCCGGTCATTCAAGAGCTGCTCGGAAGCAGTGTCGCGGTGTTTGACGGAGGAGCAGGTACTGCGCGTGAGCTGCGCCGCAGAATGCGGGAGAGCGGGATTTTAAACCCTTCCGGAGAAAAGGGAGAGATTTCGATCTTAAACAGCAGGGAGACAGCAGAAGAGATCGCACTCTGCGAAAAACTGCTTTCTTTGTAAGAAGTGATAAAAAAGTCCGCAGTGGTCAGTTTTCTGACCCTGCGGATTTTTCCTTTGCGAGCGGGAGCGTGAAGATAAATTCCGTTCCGACTCCTTCGGTACTTATGACATTGATATTTTCGCCGTGTGCCTGAATGATTTCCTTTACGATGGCAAGTCCGAGACCGGTTCCCTTCTTGTCCTTGCCACGGGAGAGATCCGTCTTGTAAAAGCGTTCCCAGATCTTGTTCAGGCTGTCCTTCGGGATGCCGATCCCGGTGTCTTTGACCGACACAAAGACTTTCCCGTTCTTTTCGGTCGTTTCGATCGTGATCGTAGAATCGTTGTGGCTGAACTTGATCGCGTTATCGATCAGGTTATAGACGACCTGCTCGATCTTGCTCATGTCCGCGCGCACAAAGAGCGTCTGCCCGGTCAGGATCAGTTCAAAGGAGAGATGCTTTTCCTTGCAGCGCCCCTCGAACGTCATGGCAGTCATCTTGATCACATGGTTGATATCGAAATTTCCGGTGTCCAGGATGGTTCTGCCGTGCGAACCGTATTTATTCAGCTCGAGAATGCTGTTGGTCAGCTTGTTCAGGCGTTCGGTCTCAAACAGGATGATGTTCAGATACTTGTCCTGCAATTCCGGCGGGATCGTGCCGTCCAGCATGGCTTCCACATAGCCTTTGATCGAAGTGAGCGGCGAGCGGAAATCGTGCGAGACATTGGAAACAAATTTACGCTGGTCTTCCTCGAGGGTATTCATCTCGTTTGCCATATAGTCGATCGAGGCGGCAAGATAACCGATCTCGTCGTTGGTATGTACATCGATCTTTTTGGAAAAATCACCGTCTGCATAGCGCGCGACCGACTTCGCGATCTTGTGGATCGGGTGGACCACAAAGAAAACAAACAGGATGATAAGGAGCAGCGCGCATGCCGCTAACAGTCCGAGTGTCAGGTAGGAAAAGTTCAACAGACGGTTGTTAAACGAGGTGATCACCGATAGGGGCTTGTGGATAACGATATAACCCTTCACCTTGTAATTTACAGTGATCGGCGCGAAGACGCTTAAATAATCCTGCGAAAAATAATTATAAAAATGTCCGATCTGATAATAACGGCTGCCGAAATCCGTCGCGTTAAAGCTGTCGATGCGCTCTAAATTGCTCAGATCCACCGGCGCGCCGGAATTGACCAGAATGTCCCCGTCGGTATTGATCAGCCAGATCTCAGACGAAAGATAGGTATCGAGAGCCTCAAACTGGTTGTTTAGATCAGAAAGGGTCATGGTATTTTTGTAATATTCGGCGGCATATTTGTTGGCAACGAGCGTCGCCTCACGGTAGAGATCCGAAGCCGTGTGCTTTTCCAGATAGTGAAGCTCGACCTCGGCGGTCACGGTGGAAACCAGGATAAACCCCAGAATGCCAAAGATCAGATAGCCGAGCAGGAGCTTCCAATACAGTGTCTTTTTCATGTTATGTAAACCTCTTGCGTCAATCCTTTACCTCAAACTTGTAGCCGATGCCCCAGACCGTGGCAAGGCTCCAGGAAGCGTTGTCCTTGATCTTTTCTCTCAGACGTTTGACATGGACATCCACGGTACGCGTATCTCCGATGTATTCATAGCCCCAGATGTGGTCGAGAAGCTGTTCCCTTGTGAACACCTGGTTCGGAGAGGAGGCAAGGAAATACAAAAGTTCGAGTTCCTTTGGCGGCATGTCGATGGGCTGTCCCTGATAGAGCACGGAATAGTTGGAAAGGTTGATGACCAGATCCGGATATTCCACACACTTGATATCCGCGGCGGGAGCGTCCGGTTTCGCGGGCTGGAAACGGCGCAGGACCGCTTTTACCCGGGCAACCAGCTCCTTGGAATCAAACGGTTTCATGATATAGTCATCGGCACCAAGTTCAAGTCCTAACACTTTGTCGAAGATCTCGCCCTTTGCCGAGAGCATGATGATCGGGACGTTGGATTTTCCCCGGATCTCCCGGCAGACCTGATAGCCGTCAATGCCCGGAAGCATCAGATCAAGGAGGATCAGGTTCGGACGGTAGGATTCAAAAGCTTTTAAGGCATCTTCTCCGTCATTTACGATTTCCGTATCATAACACTCTTTGGTCAGATAAAGAGAGATCAGTTCTGCGATATTATTGTCATCATCTACGATTAAAATTTTCTGTTTTGCTGCCATAAATACCTCCGTTCAAATTTTTTTGTCTATTCAAATTCTGCGATCGTCACACCGGCATCGCCTTCCCCAAACTCGCCGAGGTGAAAGGATTTTACATATTTTAAGCGCTTTAAGTGCTTGTGTACCGCGGCGCGCAGTGCGCCGGTGCCCTTGCCGTGGACGATACGGACGGAAGGCAGATGCGCGATATAGGCGTCATCCAGATACTTGTCGAGTACAGCGATCGCCTCGTCTGTCGTCATGCCGATCAGATTGATCTCGGTGGAGACGGACGCGGATTTCGACATACGGATCTTTCCGGAACCGGATTTGCCGTTTGTCTTTTTTGCTGCCGCAGGCACGGTATCGTCCGGGAGCAGCACCAGATCCCGCACATTGACCAGAGAGCGCAGAATGCCCATCTGCACATAGAGATCGCCCCTTGCGTTTGGCAGGGTGTGGACGGTTCCGGTCAGATTCATGCTGAGTACCTTGACACGGTCACCGATGCGCAGATTCTTAGGCGCGTTTCCGGCAGGAGCCTGTTTTTTCTTTGTGCCCGCCATGTTCTTTTCCGCAGCGGACATTTTATCACGGATCTTCGAGCGCTGTTTTTCCATCTCGCTGACCGGCGCATGGGTAGTGCCGTATTTGTTGAAATTGCGGATGGAAGTGTCAGCGACGTCTTTTGCTTCTTTTAAGATCGCGTAGGCCTGTTCATTTGCCTCACGCAGGATCTTGTCACGGCTCTCGTCAAGCCGTTCCTGTTTGGCTTCCAGTTTTTTCTTTAAGGAGGCAACCTCCGCCTTGTACTGGTTGATCTCAAGCCGTTCCTTTTCAATGGTAACGCGGCTCGATTCGAGGTCTGCGATCAGATCCTCGAAATTCTGCTCACTCGTGGTGATCTTGGTCTTTGCGTCCTCGATAATGTCGGCGGAAAGACCGAGTTTGCCGGAGATCGCAAATGCGTTACTTTTGCCCGGGATCCCGATGAGCAGGCGGTAAGTCGGACTTAATGTCTCCACGCTGAATTCACAGCAGGCGTTTTCCACACCGGGTGTCTCGAGCGCAAACACCTTGATCTCGCTGTAATGCGTGGTCGCCATGGTGCGTATGCCCCTCGCGTGCAGCTTTGAGAGGATCGAGATCGCGAGCGCGGCACCTTCGGTTGGGTCGGTTCCGGCGCAGAGCTCATCAAAAAGAACCAGAGAGTGCTCATCCACATGATCTAAGATCGAAATGATATTCGTCATGTGCGAGGAGAACGTACTGAGGCTCTGTTCAATGCTCTGCTCATCTCCGATATCCGCAAAGACCTCATGGAAGACACAAAGCTCCGAGCGGTCATTTGCGGGAATGTGAAGTCCCGCCTGCCCCATCAGCGTAAAGAGACCGACGGTCTTTAAGGACACGGTCTTTCCACCGGTGTTCGGTCCGGTGATGATAAGAAGGTCAAACGCGTCGCCCAAAGTGACATCGATCGGAACGACCTTGTGTTTGTTTAACAGCGGATGGCGTCCCTTTCGGATGTGGATATAACCGTTTTCATTGAAAATCGGCGCGGTGCCGTTGTAGATCTTCGCGAGGGATGCTTTCGCGAAAATAAAATCAAGTTCAGTCAAAATCCGGTAATCCTCCCGGATATATGGGATATATTCAGAGGTCAGATTACTTAAATTCGCGAGGATGACCGAGATCTCCTCCTGTTCCTTTAAGTAGAGCTCCTTTAACTCATTGTTCAGGTTGACAACTGCCATCGGTTCGATAAAAAGCGTGGATCCGGTGGAAGACTGGTCGTGTACCATACCGGGCACCTGATTTTTGTATTCCGCCTTGACCGGAAGACAGTAGCGGCCGTTCCGCATGGTGATGACACCGTCCTGCAGACTGTTGCGGATGTTCGTGTTGTTTAACATCGCGGTCATCTGGGAGTGGACGCGGTCGTTCATGCTGCGGATGCTTCGGCGGATATTTTTTAAGGCCGGACTTGCGTCATCCGCGATCTCATCCTCGGAAATGATGCAGCGGCGGATCTCATCCAAGAGTGGTGTCAGCGGTTCGATGCCGTCAAAGAGGTCATCCAGGGAATCCCGTGCGCCGTCCTCGGATTTTCCACGGGAAAAAGCCTTGACGCGTTTTGCCGCTTCAAGCAGGGAACTGAGTGCTAAAAATTCATCGATGCCCATCGTTCCGCCGATCTCAAGGCGCTTTAAGGAAGCCTCCATATCATGGATCCCGGAAAAAGAGACGCTGCCTTTCTGGAAAAGTCTTGTCAGTGCGTCCGCCGTCTGGGTCTGCGCGGCTTCGATCTTTGCCTTATCAGTCATTGGTTTTAAGGAGCGGCAGAGTTCCTTCGCCTTCGGGGATGCTGCCTGCTCGGTCAGAAGATCGATGATCTTATTATATTCTAATGTTTTGAATGCCTTTTCGTTCATTTAAATTCTCCGATTTGTATTTCTGATTTCTGGTAGAAAGTCTACTATACATAAGTATAACCCAACCGTATGGAAATCGCAAAAAATATTTTCAAGGATCCTCTAAATTCATTTAAACAGTTGCAACCGCCCGGAATTCAACGTATAATGGGAGCAGACCTGAGGAAATGGGGATTTTACAATGCCAGAGAAAAAGGAAGATGAATTCGCGTTTATTAAGGAAAAGATAAAGGACAAGCCGGTGAGTAAAAGACAGGTACTTTCCAAAGTGGCAGTGCTTCTCGTGTCAGCCGTTGCGTTCGGGCTGATCGCGTGTCTGGTCTTTACGCTGGTGCAGCCCTATATGCAGGAGTGGCTGTATCCGGAGGAAAAACCGGTGGTGACGATTCCGAAAGACGAACTGGAACCGGAGACAGAGCGGGAGCCGGAAAAAGATTCCGAGACAGAGAATGCCGCTCCGGTTTACATAACAGAAACGCAGGAACTGGAGACGACCGATTACCAGAAGCTGCAAAATAAGATCTACGCGATCGGCGAGGAGCAGAATAAGTCCATTGTTACGGTGACAGGCGTAAAGAGTGACATGGACTGGTTCAACACGCCTTATGAGAGCTCCGGACAGGCGAGCGGAGTTGTCATTGCGAATAACGGACAGGAGCTTTTGATCCTGACAGAGAAAAAAGTGATCACAGACGCGCAGGCGATCCGTGTGACGTTTGTGGACGGAGCGATCGTGAACGCGGTGTTAAAGCAGTACGATGGAAATACCGGCGTGGCAGTATTAAGTGTTGCGCTATCCGACATCCCGGACGCGACGCTTGGAGCCATAAAGACAGCCGTGCTCGGCAATTCCTATGCGGTACAGCCGGGGACCGTGGTCATTGCGCTCGGAAGTCCGCTCGGGGCGAACTTTTCGATCCTGACCGGGGACATCACAGCGACCGGAAACAGCGTATCCACGCTGGACGCGACCTACCATGTCCTGAATACGGATATTGTGGGAAACAGCAGCGGCAGCGGTGTCCTGATCAATTTAAACGGAGAGATCGTCGGACTGATCATGCAGGGATACAGCAGCGGCAGTGACACGAATACGCTGACGGCAGTATCCATTTCGGAGCTAAAAGAAGTCATAGAGAAACTTTCCAACAATCAGAGCATTCCGTATCTTGGCGCGAAATTAAGCACCGTCACGGATGAGATCTCAGCGTCCTATGATCTGCCGAAGGGCGTGTATGTGAAGTCGGTGGAGATGGATTCGCCGGCGATGAACGCGGGACTGCAGAGCGGGGATGTCATCGTGGAATTAAACGGCGCGGAGATCACGAATGTGTCGGATTATACGGAAAAACTGCTTTCCCTCTCACCGAACACGAACGTGAGCATAGCAGTAAAAAGACAGGGAACAGACGGCTATACGAAGATCACCTGTACGGCAGTCGTCGGAGTTTTGGAATAAATTTTGGAGGATTGGACATGAGATATATTGAAACATTGCGTGAAGGAGAAAGAGTCAACGAGGTCTTTCTCTGTAAACATAAACAGTCGGCAGTCACAAAGAACGGCAAGCCGTATGAATCTTTGATGCTGCAGGACAAGACCGGGCTTTTGGACGCGAAGATCTGGGATCCGGGTTCACAGGGGATCGATGATTTTGACAGTCTGGATTATATCAACGTGGTCGGGGATCTGACCAGTTTTCAGGGTGCGCTGCAGTTAAATGTAAAGCGTGTGCGCAAAGTACAGCCGGGAGAATATGATCCGAAGGACTATCTTCCGGTCAGCGACCGCGATATTGATGAGATGTATGAGGAACTTACCGGATACATCGCGAAAATGAAAAATCCGCATTTGAAACAGCTCGTAAGCAGCTTCTTTTTGGAGGACGCGGATTTTGAGAAACGTTTCAAATTCCATTCGGCGGCAAAGAGCGTGCATCACGGATTTGTCGGCGGACTTTTAGAGCATACGCTTGGGGTGACGAAGCTCTGTAATTATTTTGCGGACAACTATCCGATCTTAAACCGTGACCTTCTAGTTGCCGCAGCGATGTTTCACGATATCGGAAAGCTCTCCGAGCTCTCCACATTCCCGGAAAATGATTATACCGATGCGGGACAGCTTCTCGGCCATATCATGATCGGCGCGGAAGTGGTGGGAGACCGGATCCGTGAGATCCCGGATTTCCCGGTAAAACTCGGAAATGAATTAAAGCACTGCATTCTTGCGCATCACGGAGAACTGGAATTTGGTTCTCCGAAAAAACCGGCACTCGTTGAAGCGGTTGCGCTCACGTTTGCCGATAATCTTGACGCGAAGATGGAGACGATGAAAGAAGCGTTCGCAAAAGTGCCGGACGGAAATACGGAGTGGCTCGGCTTTAACCGTCTGTTTGATTCCAATATCAGAAAGACCAGTATTTAAAGGATGAACGATTTTGAAAAAAGATGATGTAATTGAAGTAAAGATAGAAGATATGGGCGTGGATGGCGAAGGCATCGGAAAGGCGGACGGCATCACGCTCTTTATCAAAGATGCCGTGATCGGTGATGTCGTGCAGGCAAAGATCATGAAGATGAAAAAGAGCTATGGTTACGCGAGACTGCTTGAAGTTCTGACACCGTCGCCTTACCGCGTGGAGCCGAAATGTCCGGTCAGCCGCCCGTGCGGCGGCTGCCAGCTTCAGGCGCTTTCCTATGACAAACAGCTGGAATTCAAGGAAAACAAAGTGCGCAACAACTTAAAGCGCATCGGTGGATTTACGGATATTCCGATGGAACCGATCGCCGGTATGAAGGAGCCGTATCACTACCGGAACAAGGCGCAGTTTCCGATCGGCAGGGATAAAGACGGAAAGCTCACCGCCGGCTTTTACGCAGCGCGCACGCACAGCCTGATCCCGGTGGACGAATGTTATCTCGGTGCAAAGATCAATGAGCCAATCTTAGGGAAGATCTTACAGATCATGGAACAGGAGCATATCGAACCATATGATGAGAAGACGCACACAGGGCTGGTGCGTCATATTTTGATCCGTTTCGGATTTACGACCAAAGAGATCATGGTCTGTTTTATCTTAAACGGAAAAAAACTGCCAAAACAGGAAAAATTCATTGCCGCGCTGACTGAGATCCCCGGGATGACAAGCATTTCCGTAAACCGTAACGAAAAGGATACAAATGTGATCATGGGTGAAAAGACGATCACGATCTGGGGATCGGACTACATCACAGATTATATCGGTGACATCAAATATCAGATCTCGCCGCAGTCTTTCTATCAGGTCAATCCGGCGCAGACCAAAGTCCTGTATGAAAAGGCACTGGAGTATGCGGGACTTACCGGCACAGAGACGGTGTGGGATCTTTACTGTGGCATCGGAACGATCTCTTTATTCCTGGCGCAGAAAGCAAAAAAAGTTTTTGGTGTAGAGATTGTGCCGCAGGCGATCGCGGATGCGAAGAAGAATGCCGCGTTAAACGATATCACAAACGTCGATTTCTTTGTCGGAAAGGCTGAAGAAGTCTATCCATCCTATGTCAGTGAGCATAAGGAGGAGGCAAAAGCCGAGGTCATCGTGGTCGATCCGCCGCGCAAGGGCTGCGAGGAGAGTCTGCTTTCTACGATCGTGTCCATGGCACCGGAGCGCATTGTGTATGTGAGCTGCGATTCCGCGACGCTCGCGCGTGACCTGAAGTATCTGTGTGGACACGGGTATGAGTTAAAGCGCGTGCAGGCGGTGGATCAGTTCTGCCAGACGGGGCATTGCGAGACGGTTGTCAAATTATCCCTCAAAAAAGATACACCTAAGATTGAGGTTACAATGAAGCCTGATGAAGAGAGTAACTACACACCAGAAGAAAAAGCTACATATCCGAAGATTAAGGAATATGTGAAGAACAAGTATGGTGTGAATGTGCATACTTCTTACATTGCACAGGTTAAGCGGATGTGTGGTCTGGATATGGGCGAGAATTATAATAAGTCCAAGAAAGAGAATCCAGAAGTGAAGCAGTGTCCGCAGGAAAAGGTGGAGTATATTAAGGATGCGTTGAGGCATTTTAAATTGATTTAGTAAAATTGATGGTGTGTCACGGCAACATCACTAGATACTCCTACAAAGCCAATAAATAAGCCGTTTCTTAGTTGAAAAAGTGCTCTACTACACACTTACTACACGTTTTTTAGAGAAATAGCCCGGTATGATTTTTTTATGGAGGTTACAATTAATGGTAAAAGAAGAATTTGATTCATCAAAGTTAGCATTTGAGATTTACAATGAAATATATTGTAATCTTCTTACTAACATTCGTGTTAAAAATGATAAGAAAAGACCATATTTTAAAGCAGATATAAATCACAACGGAAAGCAATTAGTTGATATGAATTATGGTGGAGATACAGATTTTAATTTTGGTTCTGGTTTTTCATATTCAACATTTCCAAAATACCAGAATTATATTCAGAATGGGATTTCAGATGACAAGGTGGAGAGTATAAAGATGTACTATAACAACCTTAAAATATGTCAATTACTGTATAGGTCAGGAGTAAATATTTCTATCATGCCACAAACAGGTGCCCTTAATATTGCAAAGAAGCAGATAGGAAATGACCGCTTGGATACATTTATTTGGGCTTTAGAACAATACTATTCGTCGAATGTTAATTTACTTATGAATGCATCTACATATCAAAATGCAAAATACTTAAAGGAATATTTGGAACAGTTTGATGGAATAGAGGATTATTGTAGCCAGATATATCATATTAACAGTTCATTAGTAGAGGATATGGTCGAATCTGGAAAAAAAGCAATTGATTCACCAGAGAGAGTCATTGAGTATATGAATTTAGCATATCGGTTTTGGACTCAGAAGTTAAAATATCTTGAATCTATTTGCTATCTAAATGAATCAATAAAGCAAGAGATTTGTAGGGTTACTAAAATAATCAACAAATTTTACGACTAGGAAGAGGAGAAATTGGTTCCAGAGAGAACCTAAAACAAATATATGAATACAATCGTGTTAATATTAGTTGAAATTGTTGTATTTGCAATACTATCCGCAGGCTTGAAGAAGATAAGAAATTTTCAATTTTATTATAGTGTATTAGAACATTCAAAATATCCATTATACAATTATATTTCGTTTAAAGAAAAGATAGCATATTTTATTACCCGTATAATTAGGGATATTCCATCATTTTCATTTGCTCCATCTGATTATGATTATTGGAAACTGGAGAATGAAAAAGATAAAAAATGTACCCGAGCAGAAAAAACAATTATTAAAATTTCACTTTGGGGTCTCTATATTCGTGGTGTAATAGGAAATGTTTTATGTGATTTGATTATTATAGTTTCATTTCTCTTTTCAAAGGGCTATATAAAATGGTCGGTATTGAGTAGTAATATATATGGCTTGGTTAGATATATTTTTACATCAGAGAATGCTGAAGCAGCGTTGAAAATCGTTAAATATGTTCAAGATAATGTAAATGCAATATTGGTTACTATGATTGTTTTGATTTTACTTTATGTAGGAATACTTAAACGTAAAAAGAGAAAATATTCTATTGAGGCAATTTGGGCGGAAGAGGAAGCTGATAGAGTTCGTAGTGTTGCAAAGACTCAGAAAGAATTAGAAGATACATTGCTAAAATTTAGAGATGTTATATCTAAGAACATAAGTATTATTGAAGAAAAAATTAGATCCTATACAGATGCAACCTCAATCAAAACAGAGGATATGATAGAGTGTCAAGAAATCATAGACAAAATTAAGGAATTACTGAATGGTATTGTAGAGGTCGAAGGGATTCAGATATATGCTCAAAGAAACTGGCATATGTATACTCAGCTTATAATATTAGAAATATTACCATCATTATATGAAAAAATTTTTATTAATATTTGCAGATTATCCCCAATTTATATAAGAAATAATTGTAAAACTGTAGATGACTTATGTGAGGCATATTCGTATGGGGTTGCATTCATAAATGGAATCAACAGATTTCTGCGTTTTTCATATAAAAAAAGAAAACAGTATAACAGAATAGTTTTACATATGGCAGATGCTGATTATTTAAGTGATATAGTAGAAAAAACAAAATAAAAGTGGTTGCAAAATTATAAATAGTGTCTGCTGATTAAAAGAAAATGAGCTTAAAACTATTGATTTTACTGTGTTTTCTGCTCAAAGATGGTATAATAAAGTGCACGGTTTTAACAGATCTTAAATCTTTTTT
>OIYG01000543.1_pt1 | contig 35869 bp, 31 predicted proteins | sample 1587861 | NCBI WGS metagenome assembly OIYG01 (sample SAMN03283272) | human gut metagenome | biome: human-associated habitat; material: feces | host: Homo sapiens | place: Peru | collected 2012 | reverse complement strand
TCCTATCACTTTAAAGCATATGAAAAACAACTAGGGTTTATTTTACTTAGAAGTAACCCCCCCCCCAAGTGCAATATTTTGTACTGGTGTGTTGTTTTTCATATATATCACTCTTCCTTATTTTTTTGAAGATTTGCGAATTAAAATGTACAAATTCGTTTATCTTCTACAGTTAAAATAATATCATAATTTATAGTCTTGCGCAAGATGTTATTTGAGTATTTCATTTAATATTGAATTCATTATGTATATTTTGTCTTCTGGTATGTAAATGTTGTTGTCTTTTATTTTGAGCATACCGTTTTTTAGTAGTGGCGTTATGTTAAATTCATCTTGTACGTTGGTTTTGTATTTGTTAAAGAAGTGTACTATATCTATTCCTTTTAGTTTTCTTAGTCCTAGAATTATTTCGTTTTCCATATCTTCTCTTTTTGACATTACTAGTTCATTAAATCTATGATTACCTTTTAGATATGTGTTGAAGCTTCTTGTGTTTTCGTATCTTAATTCACTTATGAAGCCGTGAGCTCCTAGTCCAAAGCCATAGTATTCTTCGTTGTCCCAATAGTTTAGATTGTGTTTGCTTTCGAATCCTGGTTTTGCAAAGTTACTTACTTCATAATGGTTGTATCCATTTTTTTCTAGTTCTTTTAATATGTATTGATACATTTTGTAGTCTAAGTCTTCTTCTATCGGTTTTACTTTGTTTATTGCAAGTACTGTATTTTGTTCTATTATTAAGCTATAAGTAGATATGTGTGGAACATTTAACTTTAAGAATTCTTTTACATCTTTTTTTAGTACGTTTAGTTTTTCTATTGGTAGTGCAAACATTAAGTCTACGTTTATGTTATCAAAGTATTTTTTTGTTAGATTTACATTGTTTATTATTTCTGATTTAGTGTGTTTTCTATTTAGGTACTTTAAATTTACATCGTTGAAACTTTGAACACCTATACTTATTCTGTTTACGTTGTTTGTTTTGAGTAGTAATAGTTTCTCATCAGTTATATCATCTATGTTCATTTCAAATGTAAATTCTTCTAATTTTGATATATCAAATTTTTTAATTATGTTAAATAGTCTTTTTAAGTTATTTATGCTTAGTATGCTTGGTGTACCTCCACCTATGTATATTGTTCTTACCGGGTCATTATCATAGTATTTTTCTATTTCTTTTTCTAATTCGTTTAAGTATTCAGATGCATATACTTCTTCGTGTAAGAATTTACAGAAGTCACAGTAACTACATATGCTTTTACAGAATGGTATGTGGATATAAACACTTCTCATATTACTCTCTCCTCGGTATAATTATAATATATATACCAAAAATTTACAATTTTTTTATACTTTTTCTGTTTTTTGTTAATTTATACTTGATTTTATACATAAAATTTAGTAAAATGAAATAGGTCTTTAAGAAAGACGGGCTTGTAGCTCAGTTGGTTAGAGCGTGCGTCTGATAAGCGCAAGGTCGATGGTTCAAGTCCATTCAGGCCCACCATTAATAATGGCCTGTTGGTGAAATGGTTAACACACACGCCTTTCACGCGTGCATTCACGGGTTCAAATCCCGTACAGGTCACCAATTAGATAGTTAGATCTCGGTTACGAGATTTTTTTTATGTATTAAAAAATAATAGAGGTTACTCCCCTATTATTTTGTGCAAGTATCGTACCCGTCTGTTTTGTATGTGCCTGGACAATTAATGTATGCTTTTGCTGTATTATTTGTGAATCTTATGCAAGCATCACAAGTTGTTTCTCTATATTCAACTTCATCAATATAATCGTTATTAACTAATGAGTTTAATAGTATGTAGCCACTAAAAGTATAGTCATCATTTCTAGTTATTGTGTTTGGGCATCTGTTTAATCCAACTGGATTTTTACAGTAATCTTCTAAATATAAAAGTGCTGCGTCTTTTATTTCGTTTTCTTGAACTTTTAATGTTTTGTTACTACTTTGTTTAAATATGTCTGCTATTCTTGGTACTACTAACATCATAATAGCGCCTATTAGTACTATAACAATTAATATTTCTACTAATGTAAAACCTTTTTTCTTCATAATATATTCTCACCTATGTTAATTATAATATATTTTTATTCTTCATTCAATAACTTTTCCCATTCATTCATTTTTGCTTCTAATATTTTGTTTAAGTTTTCTATTTGAAGATTTGTAAAGTTACTTTTTTCATAGTCCATATATACTTCTTCATTTAATAGAGATTGTTTTAATTCTTCTACTTTTTTATCTAGTCTATTTATTTCTTTTTCAAGTTCTTTTATTTGTTTTGAGTTGTCTTTTTTGTTTTCTTTTATTTTTTTAGGTTTAGTTATTTTTTCTTCTTTATTATTTGCTTCTATTTGTTTCTTTTCTATGTATTCATCGTATCCATAATTATATAGAGTACTTTTTCCATTTTCAATTACTAATAGTTTAGAGCATATGTTTTTTATTAGGTATCTGTCGTGACTCACTATTATTAAAGTGCCTTTGTATGATTTTAATAATTTTTCTATTTGTTCTTTGTTTAGGATGTCTAAGTGGTTAGTTGGTTCGTCTAGGATTAGTAAGTTTGGACGTGAGTATAGTATTTTACATAAACTTACTCTTACTTTTTCTCCACCAGATAAGTCTTCTATTTTTTTGAATACTTCTTCTCCCGTGAAGTCAAAAGCACCTAGTAAATTTCTTACTTCTTCGGGTGACATTTCTTTAAATTCTTCTCTTATTTCATCGAATATGGTGTTTTTTGGATTTAGATTATCAAGTTTTTGGCTGAAGTAAGAAACAGTTATGTTGTTTCCGTATATTATTTTACCTGATATTGGATTTATTTCACCTATTAGGGTTTTTACTAATGTACTCTTACCTGTTCCATTTTTACCTATTATTCCTAGTTTGTCTTCTCTTTCTAAGTTTAAATCAAGAGTAAAGAGTTCTTTAGTGTACCCTACTTTTAGATTTTTGGTTTTTAAGACTTCTCTGTAACTAGTTTGTACTGGATTAAAGTTAATGTTAAATGTTTTTGAACTTTCTTTTTTGGGTTTTTCTATTATAGTCATTTTTTCTAGTACTTTTAGTCTAGACATTGCCATTTTTGCTTTAGTAGGTTTGTATTTGAATCTTGCTATTAATTCTTCTAGTCTTTTTATTTCTTTTTGTTGCCAAAGATAGTCTTTTAGGTTCCTTTTATATTCTTCTTCTCTTAGTTCTAGGTATTTAGTGTAATTACCTACATATCTTTTTAATTGTCCGAATTCGATACTGTATATTACGTTACATACGTTATCTAAGAACATTCTATCGTGACTCACTAGGATTATGCTTTTTTTGTATTCTGATAAGTATTTTTCAAGCCATTCGATACCTTCTACATCTAAGTGGTTTGTTGGTTCATCTAGTATAAGTAAATCTGGTTTAGATAATAGAAGTTTTACTAATAGTATTTTAGTTAGTTCTCCTCCTGAGAATTCAGATATTTTTTTAGTAAGTTCTTCTTCTTTGAAACCAAATTTAGATAGTGCTTGAGTATATTCTTTTTTGTATTCGTATCCACCTAGTAATTTGTATTTTTCTGTTATGTCATTATATTTTATAAGTACTTTTTCATCAAACGATATACTCATCTTTTCTTCTAGTTTGTTTAATTCATTTTCTATATCAATTATTTCTTTATATGCTTCTTTTATGTAGTCGATAAGACTTACTTCACTGTTTATGTTTGTGTTTTGCTCGACGTATCCTATTTTAAAGTCATCTTTTTGAATAGATATTTTGTCATATCCATCTTCAAATTCTATTTCGTTTGTTAAGGCTTTTAGTATAGAGGTTTTACCAGTACCGTTTCTACCAACTAGGCCTATTTTTTCGTTGTTTTTTATTACTAAGTCCATATTTTCAATTATTGTATTACTTCCATAAGCAATGCTGGCATTAGTTATTTTTAAGTACACCTTTCTCACCTCTAGTTATATTCTACCACAAAGTTTTATTTTTTGCTCTTTTTTTAAATCATATGACTTGACATTCATTACAAAATAGGTTATGATTTAATAGTCGATGGTTAATTGGAGTGATACTCAAGTGGTCGAAGAGGCGCCCCTGCTAAGGGTGTAGGTTGGGAAACTGGCGCGAGAGTTCGAATCTCTCTCACTCCGCCAATATAGATATTAAGCTAGATATGATTATCTGGTTTTTTTGTTATTAAAAAAAGAATCAATAATTATTGACTCTTTTTAGTAAAGTAATACTTTAATCTTCCGATTATACTTTACTTTTGGAAGGATATCTCCCCCCTAGTTATATTATATACTTTTTTTATTAATATATACGTTTTATTTTCATATATTTTATTAGGAGGGATTATGGGTAAAAATATTATTAAAGCATATGCTATGAAGTTAGAAGTAAATGATGTTATTAATTTTGGCAAAAAGGAAGGCGTGAATGTTACTGAAAATGAGGCTAATATTTTCCTAACTACTGTTAAGGAGAATATTGATTATATTTTAGATGGACACGCTTTAGAGCTACTAGAGAGCAAAAAAGATGAGTTTACTAGTGAGGTTTATGAAAAATTAGTGGAACTTTTTGACAAATATAAAAAGTTTATAGGTTAATGTAATCTATAAACTTTTTGTTTCTTATCATTTCTATTTCATATTTGTAAGGGGCATATGCACTTTTTTCATTTCTGTTTATCCAAGGTGTTTCTAGTATTTTTGGAATGTTGTCTAATCTAGGATTATATATTACGTTTAATAGTTTTTCAAATCCAATAGTGCCATATCCAATGTTGGCGTGTCTATCTTTATGCGCACCTACTACATTGTATGAATCGTTTATGTGTATACATTTTATTTTGTTTATTCCTATTTTTTTATCGAATTCATCTAGAAACTCTTCTATGTTTGCAATGTCAATTCCTGAGTCATTCATATGGCAAGTGTCTAAGCATACAAATACTTTTTCTTTAACGCTTTCATCTAGTAAATTTATTATTCCACTTAAGTCATCTATGCTAGAGCCTACTTCTGTGCCTTTACCACTCATATATTCTAATAGTAAATTTACTCCATTTATGTCTTTTAAAGCTTCGTTTAAGCCAAATGCAATATTTTCTATACCTGTTTGTCTATCTAAAGAGGTATAACTTCCTGGATGAAGAACCATATTTCTTATATCTAGTTCTATACATCTTTTTAATTCTTCTTTAAAGAAATTTATATAAAAATTATATTTTGCTGGGTCAGTGTTGTTTGCAAGATTTATTATAAATGGAGCATGCACTATGCATTTAGTTTTATCGAATCCATTTTCTAGCATTATTTTGTGAGCTTTTTCTGTTAGTTCTTTATTTATAGGAAACCTTAGTGTACTTTGGTTACTACCTGTATAGAACATAAATATATTTGAACCATAACTAATACTTTCTTCTACTACTCCTAGAAGTCCTTTATCTTTTAAATAACTTGTGTGACTACCTATATATAACATATTTTTTACCTCCATTACGTTAATTATAGCAAAATTTTATTGACTAAACTAGTATTTTGTGGTAAATTATAAAGGAAGTTTAAGGAGGCAAAAGAAAGTGGCAAAAAATATATCGAATAGAAAAAATATGAGTGGTAATAATAGACCTTTTAGTTTAAAGGCTACTAGAAAGACTCAAAAGGTAAATTTACAAACTGTTAAAGTTGATGGTAAAAAAGTTAGAATGACAACTAGAGAAATTAAAAATTTAGAAAAATAAAAATCTTCAGTTATATTATGAAGATTTTTTTATTTGCTTTTAAACACCCATACTAGACGTTTCTGGGAGTGTTGAGCCTCCATCTATTACAATTCCTTGTCCAGTTATGTATGATGATTCTTTGCTTGCTAGAAAGGCTGCTAATTCGCCTATTTCTTCTGGATGAGCTAATCTTTTCATTGGTATTGCCTGTGCAATACTTTCTATTACTTTGTTTGGATTTTCTGGATCTGATGTTTCACTCATATTTTTTACCATTGGAGTTAGAACATATCCTGGCATTATTGCATTTACTCTTATGTTATTTTTTGCTAAGTCTGCCGCTAGGCTTTTAGTGAATCCTAGTACTGCTGCTTTACTTGTTGCATATGCTACTTCTCCTGGGTCTGCAACCATTGGGCCAGTTACACTGGACATATTTACTATTGTACCCTCTGTTTCTTTTAGGTATTTTAAGGCTATTTTGGTTGTGTTCCATACACCATTTATGTTTATACCAAAATGAGTATTTCTTATCTCGTCTGGCATTTCTTCAAAGCCGTTTAGGATACATACTCCTGCATTGTTTACTAGAATGTCTAATTTACCAAACTCTTCTACTCCAGCTGCTAGTACCCTTTCTACTTCTTCTTTGTCTCTTATGTCTACTACGAATGGAAGAATATTTTCATTTTTCATAGTGAGAACTTCTTCATCATAATCGAGTACAATCACTTTAGCACCATATTTTATGAATACATCTACTATTCCTCTCCCTATTCCTTTGTAACCACCTGTTATTAATGCTATTTTACCTTCTAATTTCACGTTTATTCACTCTCCTAAATATATTGTACTAAATTTTTAATTATAATTCTATACTTCTATTATTGACTTTACATAGGACTTTATTCAGCTTTTAGATTTTTTGTTATATCTATAAAAAAGTTTTCGTTCCATAAATCTAATGTTTGAACATCTTTAATAAATGGTTTTACATCTTCCTTAGCATTACTGTAATTTATTTCTTTAAATTTTTCTGTAAGCATATTTATGAGTATATTAATATTAAATTCACTATCTCTTGTTATTTTGCCAGATTCAATTAGTTTTTCTTTTACAAGCGTAAGATTTACTTTTGCTTCTTGTGCCATATAAAAGATAAAGTCATAAAGGTCTCTTCCCTTAGTTCTTGAAGACCAGTTTCTACACAAAATAGCGTGTATTTTTCCAGCGAAAAGACTTGATTTATCATATAATCTAACTTGATGAGGATATGGAAGTAATTTATATTTGAATTCATAATTTGCTCCGTTAGGTGGATTTATATCAACTTCAAGTTTAATTTTTATATTTTTTAGCATTTTGTCATTTGTTAAATCGTTAGGAAAAAATGTTAATATATGATTAAGTGTGTCTCCTTTTAAAAAAGCTGATTGAATATTTGAGTCAAAGTTTTTTTCTTTTGATTCAATAGTTAAATTAAATCCATATGATTTAACTTCATTTTCTATATATTTAAAATATTTTGATATGTCAAAGTCTTTGTTTGGTTTTAATAATGCGAAGTCCAAGTCTTCTGAGAATCTGTCTAATCCATAGAATATTCTAAGAGCAGTTCCACCATAAAAAGCTGCTTCGTTAAAGAAACCAGCACGACTAAGAGCATTTAATACTATTTCTTGAATCACTTCTTTTAATGCATTTATTTCATCATTAGTGTTTTTTATTTCATATTTTTCTAACATATTTTTTAGTATATTATTCATTTTCCCTCCTCATAAGACTATATAGCAAGCATACATTTTTTGAATGGTAATTTTCGCTTAGAAATTTTACATCATTTATGTTTAGTTTACTAAATTCTTGTTCATCTATTCTTAAGTCTTTAAAAAGTACTACTTTTAATTCTTCTAAATTTTTTAATGTACTTAGAGTATATAATTTATCACATAATGCTTTTTCTGGGGTTGCTATTTGAAAAGAATATTCATTTTCGTTTATTAATTTCACTCCATACGCGAATACATTATTTGGTACATCTCTATAAGTGTATGTTCCAAAGTAATTTGTATATGTTTTCTTTTTCTTTTTACCACAGGTTGCATTTGTGAATGTCACTACTTTTTCAGGTATTAATCCATAATAAGAAAGTGCATATTCGAATGATAAGTATGATGGGTTATAAATTGCACTTGCGAGTAAATGACCACTTACATTTTTGTCAGTTTCATATAGGCCATTTTTAAGTTTTATTAGTTTTCCAGTTTTTACATTTCTTGATAATTTAGTGTTTTTATTTTTATATTCATTTAAATTATCTTTTACTAGATTGTTTGTTACTAGCATATTTTCACCTCTTTTTATCATTTTATGATAAAATCTGGTGAAAATCAATATGTTTTTGATTAATTTACAAAGTTTTACAATAAAAAAGAAGAAGATTTTATTCTTCTTCAGTAGTTACGTCTTCTTTAGGTTCTTCACTTTCAGTTACATCTTCAGTGGCTATGTCTTCTTCTGTTTCAGCCATAAATGTTTCTTCTAGTGCTTCTGCTGGGTCATCACTTAAGAATTCTTTTTTAAGTTCAAATTCTATGTCTTTGTATTGTTTAGCTCCTGTTCCAGCAGGTATTAGTTTACCAAGAATTACGTTTTCTTTTAGACCTGTTAGGTGGTCTATTTTACCTCTTACAGCAGCATCTGTAAGTATTCTAGTTGTTTCTTGGAATGATGCAGCACTTAGGAATGAATCAGTTTCCAAACTTGCTTTAGTTATACCAAGTAATACTGCTTTTCCTGTTGCTGGTACTTTACCTTCTAGTATGTAAGGTTTATTTCTTTCACCAAATTCTCTTAAAGTTACGCTTGTTCCTTCAACGAAATCAGTGTCTCCAGCATCAACTATTCTTATTTTAGAAATCATTCTCTTAACAACAGTTTCTATATGTTTATCAGATACATCAACACCTTGACTCTTATAAACTTTTTGTACTTCTCTTAGAATGTATTCTTGTACAGTTGTAGGATCAGTTACAGCAAGTAATTCTTTAGGACTTATGCTTCCTTCAGTTAAAGGTTGTCCTGCTTCTACCATTTGTCCTTTTTCTACTCTTAGTTTAGCATTGTAAAGTGTTATATGTTCTCTTACTTCTACATCGTTTGTGATGTATATTTTGAATTTACCTTTTTCTTCTTGAATCTTAGTAACTTTACCACTTATTTCAGCTATAGTTGCTTTTGCTTTAGGTATTCTAGCTTCAAATAGTTCTTCAACTCTTGGAAGACCTTGAGTTATGTCATCTGCACCTGCAACACCACCAGTGTGGAATGTACGCATTGTAAGTTGGGTACCAGGTTCACCGATACTTTGAGCAGCCATTATACCTACTGCTTCTCCTACTTCAACTACATTACCAGTTGCTAGGTTTCTACCATAACATTTTTGGCATAATCCATTGTGTGTTTTACAAGTTAGTACGCTTCTTATTTCTAGTTTAGTAATTCCAGCAGTAATAATCTTTTTAGCTACTTGTTCAGTGATTAATTCACCTTTATCAATTATTAGTTCTTTAGTTTCTGGATTTATTACTTTTTGATTTGTAAATCTTCCTAGTATTCTTTCTTCAAAGCTTTCTAGTACTGTTCCAGATTTGTCATCTATGAAAGCACTTACTTCTAAGCCTTGAATTGTACCACAGTCTTCTTCTTTGATTATTAAGTCTTGTACTACGTCAACTAGTCTTCTTGTTAAGTATCCAGCGTCTGCTGTTTTTAGCGCTGTGTCAGCTGTTCCTTTTCTTGAACCGTGTGAACTTAAGAAGAATTCTTGAACGTCTAATCCCTCTTTAAATGATGCAAAGATTGGAATTTCAACTTCTTCACCATCTGGTTTAGACATTATTCCACGCATACCACTAAGTTGTCCAAGTTGTGAATCGTTACCACGAGCTTTAGATGTGAATATCATTGCAAGTGGGTTTGAATCTTTTGTTTTAGCCATTTCACCTATTACGGCTTTTTGTACATCTTTTGTAGCAGCAAGCCATAAGTCAACTACTTTTCTATGTCTTTCTTCATCAGTTATTAAACCACGTTTATATTGTTTATTTACTTTGTCTACAGTACTTTGGGTATCTTCTATTATTTTTTGTTTTGCATCTGATACTGGAATATCACTTAAACTAAATGTTATACCTGATAATGTACTATATTTAAATCCTTGATTTTTTAATTTATCTAGGAATATACTTGTTTCAGTAGTTTTAAATCTTTTAAAGATTTGAGCGATTAGTTTTTCTAAGTCCTTTTTAACAAATCCATTTACTACAGGCATATCTTTAACTCTTTCAGCTAAGTCTACTCCTGGTTCGATAAAGAATTTGTCAGGTGTCATTCCTTCAAAGTTTTCTTTGCTTGCTTCATTTACGTATGGAAATGCATCAGGTAATATTTCGTTGAATATTAGTTTACCTGGAGTTGTTACTAGATATTTGTCTAGGTTTTCATCAGTCCATACTTTGTGTTTGAAGCTTTTTGCAGGTATACATACTCTTGTATGAAGTGTAATATTTCTTCTTTCATAATCCATTAATGCTTCATTTGAGTTTTTGTATGCTTTTCCTTCGTGCTCAAGTCCAGCAATTTCTAGTGTTAGATAGTAGTTACCTAATACCATATCTTGTCCTGGAGTAACGATTGGGCTTCCATCTTTTGGAGATAAAATGTTGTTTGCACCTAGCATTAGTATTCTTGCTTCTGCTTGGCTTTCTTCACTTAGTGGAACGTGCACTGCCATTTGGTCACCATCGAAGTCAGCGTTGAATGCTGTACATACTAATGGGTGTAATCTCATTGCTTTACCACCAACTAGTTTTGGTTCGAATGCTTGTATTCCTAGTCTGTGAAGCGTTGGTGCACGGTTTAGAAGTACTGGATGTTCGTGAATTACTTCTTCTACAATATCCCAAATTCTTTCATCTTGTGCATCTATTAATCTTTTAGCACCTTTTATGTTATGTGCCATTTCTCTTTCAACTATTTCGTGTATTACGTGTGGTTTGAATAGCTCTAGTGCCATTTCTTTTGGTATTCCACATTCATACATTTTTAGTGTTGGTCCTACTGCGATAACGCTACGGCCTGAATAGTCTACACGTTTACCAAGTAAGTTTTGTCTAAATCTACCTTGTTTTCCTTTTAACATTGAGCTTAAACTCTTAAGTGGTCTATTTCCAACACCGCTTACGCTTCTTCCACGTCTTCCATTATCTATTAAAGCATCTACTGCTTCTTGAAGCATACGTTTTTCATTTTGTACTATTATTGTAGGTGCTCCAAGTTCTAGTAGTTTCTTTAAACGGTTATTTCTGTTTATTATTCTTCTATATAGGTCATTTAAGTCACTTGTTGTAAATCTTCCACCTGGAAGTTGTAACATAGGTCTTAATTCTGGTGGTAATACTGGAAGTACATCTAGTATCATCCATTCTGGTCTGTTACCACTATCTATGAAGCTTTGTAAGCAGTCAAGTCTTTTAACTAAACGTAATTTCTTTTGACCTGAAGCATTTTCTAATTCTTTCTTTAGTTTTTCTACTTCTTCTTCAAGATTTACTTCAGTTAATAGAGTTTTGATTGCTTCAGCACCCATACCTACTTTGAATGATGTACCATATTTTTCCATATAAGCACGATATTCTTTATCACTTAATGTTTGTTTCTTTTCAAGTGGTGCTTTTCCTGGGTCTAGTACTACGTAGCTTACAAAGTATATTACTTCTTCTATATCTCTAGGAGACATATCAAGTACTAGTCCTATTTTAGGTGGTACACCTTTTGTATACCAAATGTGAGCAACAGGAGTTGCAAGCTCAATGTGTCCCATTCTTTCACGTCTTACTTTAGCACGTGTTACTTCAACTCCACATCTGTCACATACTACATTTTTGTATCTTAGTCTTTTGTATTTTCCGCAAGCACATTCATAATCTTTTGTAGGTCCGAATATTTTCTCACAGAATAATCCATCTCTTTCAGGACGAAGTGTTCTATAATTTATTGTTTCTGGCTTTTTTACTTCACCATAACTCCAAGAACGTATTTTATCAGGACTAGCTATACCGATACGTATACCCTCAAACATATTTACATCCATCATTATAGTTCACCCTCCATTTCATCTTCTTCTAAGTCGTCAAGATTAAAGTCATCACTTTCGATATCATCATCGTAGTAATTTTCTTCATCTTCACTTTCTTCTTCACTTATAGTATTTACATCACTTTCAGCATTTTCTTCCACGTTATTTACGTCGACTTCTTCAATAGTTATTGGGTTTTCTTCTGCTTCTTCTTTGTTTTCTAATTCTTTTAAGTCTTTTAATCCATCTTCAGTTAGAACAGATATGTCTAGTCCTAAAGCTTGGAATTCTTTTATTAATACTCTGAAGCTTTCAGGTACTCCTGCTTGGTCAACTGGTTCACCTTTTACAAGTTGTTCATATACTTTTACTCTTCCTACTACGTCATCTGATTTTATAGTTAGTACTTCTTGTAAGATGTGAGCTGCACCATATGCATATAGAGCCCATACTTCCATTTCTCCGAATCTTTGTCCACCGAACTGTGCTTTACCACCTAGAGGTTGTTGTGTAACTAAACTGTAAGGTCCAGTACTTCTTGCGTGCATCTTATCATCAACCATATGGTTAAGTTTGATCATATACATAACACCAACGTTTACTCTTTTATGGAATTTTTCTCCAGTTCTACCATCATATAACCAAGTCTTGTAGTCAGGATCAAGACCTGCTTCTTTAGTCATATTTTCTATATCTTCTTCAGTTGCACTATCGAATACTGGTGTTGCAATATGAACTCCTAATGTTTTAGCAGCCATTCCTAAGTGTACTTCTAGGATTTGTCCTAGGTTCATACGAGAAGGAACACCTAGTGGGTTTAGTATTACGTCAACTGTTCTACCATCTGGTAAGTAAGGCATATCTTCTTCTGGAAGTACCAAACTTACTACGCCTTTGTTACCGTGACGTCCACTCATTTTGTCTCCGACTTGCATTTTTCTTTTCTTTATTAGATATATTCTTATTATTTTTGTTACTCCTGATGGAAGTTCATCAGAATTGTCTTTTGTAAATATTTGAACATCGTGTACTATACCACTTGATCCGTGAGGTACTCTTAGTGATGTATCTCTTACTTCACGTGTTTTTTCTCCGAATATAGCGTGTAATAATTTTTCTTCACTAGTTAATTCTTGAACACCTTTTGGAGTTATTTTACCAACAAGTATGTCATTTTCTTTAACTTCTGTACCTATTCTTACAATACCGTTTAGGTCAAGATTTTTTCTTGCTTCTTCACTCACATTTGGTATGTCACGAGTAAATTCTTCTGGTCCTAATTTAGTATCTCTTGCTTCTACTTCAAGCATTTCTACGTGTACACTTGTTAGAACATCATCTTTTACTATTCTTTCGTTTAGTATTACAGCATCTTCGTAGTTATATCCATTGTATGTCATAAATGCTACTGTTAAGTTTTTACCTAGAGATATTTCTCCTTTGTTTGAACTTGGTCCATCAGCAATCATATCACCTTTTTTAACTTCATCACCTTTATGTACGATTGGTCTTTGAGTATAACAAGTTTCTGCATTACTTCTTTCGAAAGTCATTAGTGTGTATTCTTCTTTTTGTTTACTGTTTTTGATTATTATTTTTTTAGAGTCAACATAGTCTACTACACCATCTATAGTACTCTTCATTACTGAACCAGAGTCTTTTGCTGCATAGTATTCTACACCTGTTCCTACTATTGGAGCTTCTGTTACCATTAGTGGTACTGCTTGACGCTGCATATTTGCACCCATTAGTGCACGGTTAGCATCATCGTGTTCCAAGAATGGAATCATACTTGTAGTTATTGATACTATTTGACTTGGAGATACGTCACTATAGTCTACTTTAGTTTTTTCAACTACTAGGTTATCTCTGTTAAATCTAACAGGTACTGTATCTTCTTCTATTTCATTTTTCTCATTTACTTTAATTGTTGCTGGACAGATGTAATAGTTTTCTTCTTCATCTGCTGTCATATATACTATTTCATCAGTTAGTTTTCCATCTACCACTTTTCTATATGGAGTCATAATAAATCCATATTCATCTAGTTTTGCATATCCAGCTAAGCTTGTGATAAGTCCTATGTTTTGTCCTTCTGGTGTTTCTACTGGACATATTCTACCATAGTGAGATGAGTTAACGTCTCTGACTTCCATTCCAGCTCTATCTCTTGATAAACCACCAGGTCCTAGGGCACTTAGTTTACGTTTGTCGTATAACTCAGCAAGTGGGTTTATTTGATCCATAAATTTAGATAATTGGCTGCTTCCAAAGAATTCTTTTAAAGCTGCAGTTACTGGTCTTATGTTTATTAGTGTTTTAGGTGTAACTGTGTCTATGTCTTGAGTAGTCATTCTTTCACGAATAACTCTTTCCATTCTAGCAACACCAACTCTAAATTGATTTTGTATTAATTCTCCACCTTGTCTTATACGCCTATTTGCTAAGTGGTCTATTTCATCATAGTTACCTACTCCATAATGAAGATTAATATAGTATGACACTGAAGCATAGATGTCACTTATTGTTAGACGTTTAGTGTCTATAGATTGGTCATTACCTATTACTTTAAGTAATTTATCTGAACCATCATTTGCATATACAAGTACTTCTTGTACTTTATTATAACTATCTAATTCTTCATTTATTTTAACTTCGTGAACACCATAACCATTTTCAAATATTGGTTTTAATTCTACTAGTTTTTCTTTAGTTATAACATCACCTTTTTTAGCATATGTTTTACCATCTACTACGATGTCTTCTCCTATACGATTATTTAATAATCTATCCATTACGTTTAGTTTTTTGTTAAATTTGTATCTACCAACTTTTGCTAAATCGTATCTGAATTTATCAAAGAATCTAGTTATTAATTGGTTTTTAGATGAATCAAGTGTTGCTGGTTCTCCTGGTCTTAATTTTTCATATATTTCTATTAATGCTTCATCTGTATTTTTAGTTGAGTCTTTTTCTAATGTATTTAAAAGAATTTCATCTTCTCCAAATACTTTTAGAATGTCTTCATCACTACTTAAACCTAATGCTCTTAAAAATGTAGTTATAGTTACTTTTCTAGTTCTATCTATTCTTACATAGAAAATGTTTCTTGCATCAAGTTCATATTCAAGCCAAGTACCTTTACTAGGTATTACTTCGTTTGTGATTATGTTACGTCCATTTTTGTCTATTTCACGTTTAAAATAAATAGATGGAGAACGCACTAATTGACAGTTTATTACTCTTTCTACACCATTAACTATGAATGAAGCGTTTTCTGTCATTAAAGGAATGTCTCCTAAAAAGACTTCTTGTTCTTTTACTTCACCAGTTTCATTAATAAATAGTCTAGCCTTTACTTTTAAAGGTGCTGCATATGTAACACGTCTTTCTTTAGATTCTGTTACGCTGTATCTAGGTTTCTCTAGCGTGTATTCACCAAATTCAAGTGATAAACTTCCACTGAAACTCTCCACTGGAAATATATCATCAAATACCTCTTTTATCCCTTCATCCAAAAATTTTTGAAACGAGTCTTTTTGAATTTCAAGTAAGTTTGAAAGTTCAAATCTGTTTCTTAATTGTGAGAAATTTCTTCTCTCTCTTCCTGTACCAAATTTTTCAACTTTATAAGCCAAATTTGTCACCCCAATTCCTTATATTTAAAACACATTACAGTAAGAAATTACATGTATCGCAATTTATAATTTTACTTTATTTCTGTCAAGAAGTCAACCACTTTGCCTTAAGTTTGTTAAAAAGTAGCTTTATAAATATAGAAACCTTTATCTTTTTCTAATAATTCTACTTTATATGTTTCATTTAACTTTTTGCTTATGCTTTTTGCACCCTGATCTTTTCTTATTACGTAGTATAACTCTCCACCACTTTTCAGATGATTTTTAGCGCCTTCAAGTATTTCTAATACTTTTGTTTTTCCTGCTCTTATAGGCGGATTTGTTATTATTACATCATATAAATCTTTTACTTCACTATATGCATCACTTATAAATGCTTTAGCGTTTGCTTTGTTTTTATTAGCGTTCATTTCTGCTAGGTGTAATGCTCGTTTATTTATGTCAATCATATCTACTTCACTACTGCTTATTTTGGAAAGCACTATTCCTATGAATCCATAGCCACAGCCAACGTCTAATATTTTTTTATTATTTATATTGTTTTCTTTTAAAACTGTTTCCACGAGTGCTTTGCTTCCGTAGTCTATTTTGTCTTTTGAAAATACTCCTAGGTCACTAACAAATGTAAAAGAAGAGTCATTGTATACATATTTTACTTCTCTAAATTCACTTTTTAAGTTTTCGTTATCTGTAAAATAATGTACCATATTAACTCTCCTTTCTTAGTCTAAAATAAACGCAAAAAAGCCTTCATAATTCTAAAGGCTATTTGTTTACTTATTTAAGTTCGATTGTAGCGCCAGCTTCTTCGAATTTTGCTTTTAATTCGTTAGCTTCATCCATAGAAACGTTTTCTTTAATGTTTCCACCGTTGTCAGCTAAATCTTTAGCTTCTTTAAGTCCTAATCCAGTGATTTCTCTAATTACTTTGATTACTTGTAATTTTTGAGCACCAGCAGCTGTTAATACAACAGTTTTTGTTACGTCTCCTTCTTCTTCAGCATTTGCAGCAGGTGCAGCAGCTACAGCTACAGCACTTGGATCTACTCCAAATTCTTCTTTCATCATATCAACTAATTCTTTAACTTCAAGAATAGTTTTTTCTTTAATTGCTTCTATAATATCTTTATTTTCTATTTTTGCCATTATTCATTCCCTCCATTTTCCATTTTTTCGGCATATAAATTAAGTGCTATACTTAAGTTTCTTACGTGTTCGATTAAACCACCAGCAAACATTGTAAGAAGACCTTCATAGCTAGGTATACTTGCATATTCATTTATAGTTTTTTCATCAGCAAATTCTCCGTTAATGTAACCAGCTTTGATAGTTAAATTATCATTTTTCTTAGCCACTTCACTAACAAGTTTGATTGGCTCGATGATATCACTACTGAATATATAAGCATTAGGACCAGTCATATAATCATCTAATTTTATTCCTTTGTCCTTGAATGCAAGTGATGCTAAAGTGTTTTTATATACTTTTAAATCACTTCCACTATCTTTTAAACTTTTTCTAAGACCGTTTAGTTCACTAACTGTCATTCCTTGATAGTCAACTAGTAATACTGTGTTGGCTTTATCAAGTTTTGAGTTAATTTCACTTACTAAATCTTTTTTAAGTTTAAGATTCTTTTCGCTTGCCACTTTTGTTCCTCCTTTTATATTAAATAAAGTTTTCCCACGAGGAAAACTTCAAAAGCTAATGTTTTCCTCGGCAGGATTTATGTTTGTACCTGCTGTCTTGGGTCACTTATGTAATGTATTTTACTACATTCTTCTAATTTTGTAAATATTTATTTGTTAAATTGAGTTAAATCTAATTTAACACCAGGTCCCATTGTTGAAGATATTACTATATTTTTAACAAATGTACCTTTTACTCCAGTAGGTTTGTTTTTGATTACTTCATTTATAAATGCATTAATGTTTTCAACTAATGCTTTTTCAGTGAAACTTACTTTTCCTACTAAAGTATGAACGTTTCCATCTTTATCAGCACGATATTCTATCATACCTTTTTTGATGTTTTCAATTGCGTCTTTTACGTTAGTTGTTACTGTACCAGTTTTTGGATTTGGCATTAATCCTTTAGGTCCTAAAATTTTACCAATTTTACCTAAGGCTACCATCATTTCTGGTGTAGCAACCATAACGTCGAAATCAAACCAGTTCTCTTTAGTTATTTTTTCGATCATTTCTTCAGCACCAACATAGTCAGCACCTGCAGTTTTAGCTTCTTCTGCTTTAGTTTTAGTAACAACTAAAATTCTTTTAGTTTTACCAGTACCATTTGGAAGTGTGAATGAACTTCTTACTTGTTGATCACTTTTAGTAGTATCAATATTTAAATTCATTGCAACTTCAACTGTTTCATCGAATTTTCTTTTAGAAAGAGATTTTACTAGTTTAACCGCTTCTTCAGTTGTATAACTTTTTGATTTGTCTACACTTTTAGAAGCTTCCACATATAAGCGTCCGTGACGTTTCATATTTTTCCCTCCTTTATGTGGTATTTGGATTATTATCTTACTCGACTTTTATTTTTAATTATTCTTCTGTAGTTTCAGCTTTTTGAGCAGTAGTTTCTACTTCAGGAGTTTCAGCACTTGCACCAGCTTTTGCTTCTGCTTCCATCTCAGCGAATTCAGCATCAAGTTTAGCCATTTCTGCTTCAGCCTCTTTTGCTTCTTCAGCTTGCTCTAATAATTCTTCATCGTTAAGTCCTTCAACTGCGATTCCCATGTTTCTTGCAGTTCCTGCTACTATTTTCATAGCCTTATCAATACTTGTAGTATTTAAATCAGGCATTTTAGTTTCAGCAACACTTCTTAACTGATCTTTTGTTATTGTAGCAACTATTTCATTAGCACCTTTTACTCCGCCTTTATTAATTCCAGCAACTTTTAATAGTAAGCTTGCAGCTGGTGGAGTTTTAAGTACGAAGTCAAAACTTCTATCTTCATAAATGCTAACTTCACAAGGGATTATATCTCCCATTTTGTCTCTAGTTGCATCGTTGTATCTTGTACAAAATTCTTGTAAGTTAATTCCTAATGGTCCAAAAATTGTACCAACTGGTGGAGCTGGTGTAGCTTTTCCAGCAGGAATTTGAATTTTAACAACTTTAGTAACTTTCTTTGCCACGAAAAACACCTCCTATAAATATTTTATTTAAGTTTATTTTCGCGAGTGGTTTTAAGTAATCCAAAACTCTTCCACTTATTTAGTTACATAGTAAATATATAACTCGAAATAAATATTATCACACTTTTGATAAAATATCAAGCAAAACCTTGTTTTTATTTTTATTTGTTACTTAGTTTTAGTGTGAGAACTTTTTCTTCATTAATTTGTCTATATTTTACACCACATACATCAAATAGTCTTTTTGAGGCTATTGTTTCTTCAGTGTTAGCATATTTGTCAGATAAGTATACTACTTCTTTTATGCCTGACTGAATTATTTCTTTTGCACATTCATTACAAGGGAATAAGTCAACATATATTTTTGCATTTTCAAAGTCTCTTCTATTTCCTCTGTAGTTTAGAATTGCATTTCTTTCTGCGTGTACAACGTATAGGTATTTAGTGTTTAGTTTGTCACCTACTCTTGTCCAAGGGAACATTTCGTCTTCGTATCCATTTGGACTACCATTATATCCTATTGAAAGAATTCTGTTGTCTTCACTTACTATAACGGCTCCTACCTGTGTATTAGGGTCTTTACTTCTCATTGATGTTAGTTTTGCTACTGCCATAAAGTATTCATCCCAGCTTATGTTATCTTTTCTTTGACTTTCATATATTTGATGAAAATTCTTCCAGTTTAGGAATTCAGTTTTTTCTTCTTCTGTTTCTAGTTCTTCGTGATAATAGTGTTTAGTAAATTCTCCACATGATGCACCTATGTTTTTTCCTGGTGGTGTGTATGTTTTTACTTTTAAACTTGGTATCTGTTTCCTTATGTATTCTACCCATTCTTTTTCTTTATCACTTTTTGCCATTACATCTGTTGGGTTAAATCTGATGAATTTTATTGGAGTTTTGTAAGATATTAGCATTCTTGTTAGTACACTTAACTCTCTTTCACTATCATTTACTTTGTCAATAAGTGTATAGTGCACTTCTGTTACGTCAGTAGTTTTGTGATGTAATTTATGTTTAGCCATTATTTCTTCATCGTTTTTAACCATCACTTCATATTCTTTTAGTTCGTCCATTGCTTCTAGTACACTTACTTTTGTGCTTGGCAAAAGTTCTTTTCTTTTAAAGTCTATAGGTGTGTGCATACTAAAGTGTACTTTTAAAGGCATTTTGTTTTCAAGTATAAATTTTTCTAGTTCTTTTAAGTTTTGATTAGGCATCATAGTACTAAGTGCATAGCCTATGCTTTCATAACCTAATATTTTCTTTATTATGTACTCTCTTTTATATAATTCTTCTATTAATTTAATGTTTAGAAGTGGCTCGCCTACACCCATAAATGATATTAAAAGTCTTTTTTTGTTTGTTCTTTTTGTATCAGTGTTTTGAATTTTTAAACTAAAGATTAAGCAATCTATAAAGTCATCTATATTTATAGGTACCATTTCTTTATTTAGTTTGTTGTTTGTTAAGTGACACATTTTACATCCTAGATTACAATAGTGATGAGTTGGAACACATATTACATCTTCGAAGTCTTTGTTTTGTAACAAAGTCATTTCTACTATTTTGTCTCCATTTAATGTGCTAAATACACTTTTTATTGAATCATCTTCAAAATCTTTGAATACTCCTATATTTTTCACCATAAAACCTCCCTATTTAAGTTATTCAGTTAGTTTGCTATTTATTACTTCTATTATTTTATCTCTACCTACTTTAGTAACTTTGCTAAAGTATACTATTTCATCACCATATGCTATGTCGATTGTGTTTTCTATTAGTTTGTTTTGTTTGTCTCTTCCTGATTTTTTGATTTTGTCATATTTAGTACATACTACTGTTACAGGTAAGTTATAGTATTTTAGAAAGTCATACATTATTAGATCGTTTTCTGTTGGTTTATGTCTATAGTCTATTAATAAGAAAACATGTTTTAAGTTAGGTCTATTCATTATGTATTCTTCTATCATTAGTCCAAATTTTTCTTGTTTTTTATTGCTTACCGCAGCATATCCATAACCAGGTACGTCTACTAAGTAGAACATATCATCTACTGAGTAAAAGTTAAGTGTTTGAGTTTTACCTGGTTTAGCACTTGTTCTTGCTAAGTTTTTTCTATTTACTAGTGTATTTATAAAACTAGATTTTCCTACATTACTTCTTCCAAGCATTAAGAATTCTGGCTTGTTATCTGTTGGATACTGAGTTGTTCTTATTGCAACATTAGCAAGTTCAACTTTATCAAATTTCATATATAGTTTCACCTTCTTACTAGTATTATACTAGAAAATATTTCGTTTGGCAATAAAATAAGTGGCTACTAAGAGCCACTTATTCATTTGTTTTTTCTTCTTTTGTAAGTACTTCTTTTCTTGATAGATTTAGTTTTCCACGTTTGTCGTAACCTGTTGCTTTTACTACTATTTCGTCTCCAACCTTTACTACATCGCTTGGTTTTTCTACACGTTTAGTATCTAGTTGGCTTACGTGAACAAGTCCTTCACAACCAGGCCACAATTCTACGAAGCAACCAAAGTCTTCAACGTTTACTACTTTACCTGTGTATACTTTTCCTATTTCAACTTCTCTTACAACTTCTTCTATCATTTTAAGTGCTTTGTCAATTATAGCATAGTCAGTGTGATATGCAACTACTCTTCCATCATCTTCTATGTCTATTTTAACAGCATCTTTATCACTTACTGTTTTTACTCCAGAGCTTTCTAGTATTATTTTTGTAATCATTTCTCCACCACGACCGATTACATCTTTGATTTTGTCTGGGTTTATTTGCATCATTTTAATTTTTGGTGCATATGGACTTAATTCTTTCCTAGGTTCAGCTATTTCTTTTTCCATTACATCTAGTATTTCCATTCTTGCTACTTTTGCTTGCGCAAGGGCTTCTCTGAATATGTTTTCTGTTATTCCCTTTATTTTGATGTCCATTTGTAGTGCAGTTATACCTTTTCTAGTTCCTGCTACTTTAAAGTCCATATCTCCCATATGATCTTCTAATCCTTGTATGTCAGTTAGTATTGTGTAGTTTGAATCACAAGTTCCATTTTCAGTGATTAGTCCCATTGCTATTCCCGCTACTGGGGCTTTTATTGGCACACCAGCGGCCATTAGACTCATACAACCTGCACATATACTTGCTTGTGAGCTTGATCCATTACTTTCTAGTACTTCACTTACTACACGAACTGTGTATGGAAATTCTTCTTCGTTTGGCATTACTTGCAGTAAAGCACGTTCTGCTAGAGCTCCGTGTCCTATTTCACGTCTTCCTGGAGCACCATATCTTCCTGTTTCTCCAACACTGAATGCTGGGAAGTTATAGTGGAACATAAATCTTTTTTCTTCTTCTGGCATTATACCATCTAGAATTTGATGTTCTCCAAGTGCACCTAGTGTTGTTATTGCTAAAGCTTGTGTTTGACCACGTGTAAATAATGCACTACCGTGTGTTCTAGGAAGTAAGTCTTTGTCTGTAGAAAGTGGTCTTATTTCAGTCATACCTCTTCCATCTGGTCTTATTTTTTCATCAGTGATTAGTCTTCTTACTTCGTTTGCTTCTATCATATCAGCTATTTTCTTAACTTGTTTTAGTTCATTTTCAAGGTCTATATTTTCACTATGATTTTCTTCATATAGAGTTAATGCCTTTGCTTTTACTTCATCAATTTTAGCATATTTTTCTAGTTTGTCTTTTATTTGAATTGCTTCAATCATATCAGATTTAATAAGATTTTCAACTTCTTCTACTATGTTTTCATCTAGTTTAGCAAGTTCAACTTCTATTTTTTCTTTACCAACTTCTTCTATGATGTCTTTTTGTATCATACATAGTTCTTTTATGTGTTCGTGTCCAAACATTAATGCTTCTAGCATTTCTTCTTCAGATACTTCTTTGCTTCCACTTTCAACCATATTTATTGCATTTATTGTTCCGGCAACTGTAAGGTCAATAGTGCTTCTTTCCATTTCTTCTACTGTTGGATTTATTACGAGTTTACCGTCGATTTTACCTACTTTGACTCCAGATACTGGGCCATCAAATGGAATACTGCTTATTCCAAGCGATAAGCTGGAACCAAAAAGTGCTGTCATTTCTGGACTGAAGTCATTGTCTACACTTAATACTGTGTTTACTACTTGTACTTCGTTTCTGAAGTTTTCATCAAACATAGGCCTTATTGGTCTATCTATTACTCTTGCTGTTAGTGTTGCAGAGTCACTTGGTCTACCTTCTCTTTTTATGAATCCACCTGGAATTTTACCTACCGAATATAGTTTTTCTTGGTATAAAATTGTTAGTGGGAAAAAGTCTGCCGTGCTAATATTACTGCTCATTACTGCTGTACTTAGTATTACAGTGTCTTCGTATCTAACTAGTACTGCACCATTTGCTTGTTTAGCAAGTTCTCCGGTTTCAATTATTAATTTTTTTCCAAGAAATTCGTATTCAAAAACTCTTTTCATATTTATTATCTCTCTTTCTTTTCATATAAAAAAAGTGACACTTAAAATAAAGTGCCTACTTTCTTAATCCTAATTTTGCTATAAGTTCACGATATCTAGTTATATCAGTTTTCTTTAGATATGCAAGTAAACTTTTTCTTTTACCTACTTTTTGTAAAAGTCCTCTTTTAGAGTGGAAATCGTGGATGTGTTCTTTTAAGTGTTCAGTTAATACTTTAATTTCTTCAGTTAAAATAGCAACTTGAACTTCAACACTACCAGTATCTTTAGCATCTCTTGCAAATTCTTTTACAATTTTAGATTTAACATCTTTACTTAATGCCATAATTTTCTCCTTTCATTATATAACCGTTTAATCTTAGTAAAAAGTTGGAGTTTCTAATCACCAAGAAAAAACTTACTACTTAATTATACGTGATATGAAGAGAAAAAGCAAGTTTTTTTTGTAAAACAGCCTTACTCTGTAAATAATTAAGGTGTTTAAAAACTGTTTTTTTCAATTTTAATCAATAAAAAAGCAATTTAATAAAATTAAATCACTTTTAATAAACTATATAAATAAATCTAAAGATAATTGACTACTTTCAGGCATACTATCAAGAGCGCCTAGTCCTCTTAATTTATCAACTATAGCTTCACTTATTTTACCACGCATTTGAAGGTCTTCTATACTAACAAAAGCATTTTTATTTCTTTCTTCTACTATTTTTCTAGCAGCCACATCACCTAATCCATCTAATGCTATAAATGGAGGAATCAAACCTTTACCATCAGGGGTAACTTTAAACATAGTTGCCTCACTTTCAGTAATACTGATATTTTCAAATCTAAATCCTCTTTCAATCATTTCATTAGCCATCATTAAACTAGACAAAACAGAATCTTCTTTATTAGATCTTTCAAAGCCTTTCTCTTCTAATTCTTTAATTCTAGCTTTAACAGCATTCTTTCCTTTTCTCATAGTATCAACATCAAAGTCGTGTTCTCTTATACTTAGATAAACTCTGTAATAATAAATAGGGTGATAAAGTTTAAACCAAGCAACTCTTATACCATTAATAACATATGCAGCCGCGTGAGCTTTAGGAAACATATATTTAATCTTTTCACAAGACTTTATGTACCACTCTGGAACTTTATGTTCATTTAAAAGTGCTTTATATTCAACCCATTTATCTGGTTCTTTACCAACTTTACCTTTACGAATAAATTCACTCATCTTAAATGATTTACCTTTATCAATACCACAAGAGATAAAATAGTTCATAATGTCATCACGACATCCTATTACCTTAGAGAACTCACAAGTACCATCAAGTATTAAGTCTCTAGCGTTACCATTCCAAACATCAGTACCATGAGATAATCCAGATATTTTAATCAAATCAGCAAACTTCTGTGGCTTTATCTCTTGAAGCATATTTATAACAAAGTTTGTACCAAATTCCGGTACACCTAGAGTACCAGAATAACAATTGATTTGCTCCCTAGTAACACCAAGTGCTTCTGGACTATTAAATAAACTTATAACACCTCTGTCATCTAATGGAATATCATTAATATCTATTTTAACATCATCACTTAAATATTTAAGTACAGTAGGATCATCGTGTCCTAGTATATCTAATTTAAGAACATTCTCTTCAATATCGTGGAACTCAAAGTGTGTTGTATACCAAGCAGCTTCAGTATTTTCAGCAGGATATTGATATGGAGTAAAGTCAAAAACATCTTTATAATCCGGAATAACTATGATACCACCTGGGTGCTGACCACTAGTTCTTTTAATACCAGTTATACCAAGTGCAAGTCTTTCCATCTCAGGTCTTCTCATTACAATACCTTTTTCTTCAGTATATCCTTTTACATAACCATATGCAGTTTTCTCAGCAATAGTAGAAACAGTTCCAGCACGATAAACATTCTTCTCTCCAAATAGAACTTTAGTATAATTATGTGCTTCAGCTTGATATTCTCCACTAAAGTTAAGGTCTATATCTGGTGTTTTATCAGCATTAAATCCAAGGAATGTTTCAAATGGAATATTTTGTCCTTGTCTTTTCATCAAAGCACCACATTCACATTTTCTCTCAGGCATATCGAAACCAGAGTCAAAGCTTTGTACAAGAGGTACTCCATCTATTTCAAATATACTTTTTTTACAATTTGGGCATACATAGTGGGGTGGTAAAGGATTAACCTCTGTAATACCACAAAACGTTGCGACTAAACTAGATCCAACACTACCACGGCTACCAACGATATAACCGTGTGCATTAGAGTTCTCAACAAGTCTCTGTGCGATTAAGTAAATAACATCATATCCACCATTTATAATACCAGTAAGTTCTTTATCAAGTCTAGTTGCAATAATTTCAGGAAGTTCTTCTCCATAAATTCTATGAGCATTACCATAAACAGTATCTTTAATGATTTGAACAGAATTTTCCATTCTTGGTGGATTAAGACCTGGTTTAACTATTTCAACATTGTCAAACATATCTGCAACCTTATTAGAATTAGTTACAACAATCTCATAAGCCTTATCTTCTCCTAAGAAACTAAACTCATTAAGCATCTCTTCAGTAGTCATCAAATAAGCATTAGGTATAGTTTTAATACTTGACTTATGAAGAGGATGGAATGCCCCGCCTGGAAGTTTTGCAGTAATAAGTATTTCTCTATAAATATTATCTTCAGGATCAAGTGTGTGCACGTCACCTGTAGCTACAACCATCTTACCTATCTTATCAGCACATCTAATAATTTTATTAATAATTAAATATAAATCATTCTTACTAGATACTTCTCCACTTTCAACTTGATAATCAAGTATACTTGGTGGATTAACTTCTATAAAATCATAATACTTCATTAAATTCATAAGTTCTTCTTCAGTATTTCTTTTAGCTGCTTCAAATATCTCTCCACTTGCACATCCAGAACCTATAATAAGACCATTTTTAAATTTAGTAAGTAAACTCTTTGGTGTTCTAGGTGTTTTATAGAAATATTTAGTAGTAGCATAGCTAATTATTTGGAACATATTTCTAAGTCCTTCATTATTAATAGCATAAGCAGTTAAATGATAAGGTCTATTACTTTTGTAAACATTCTCTTGGTCAATCATATTCCTTAAGTCACTAATAGTTTCATAACTACTACTTAGATTAGATATCATTTTCCAAAATACTAAAGCAGTTCCTTCAGCATCATAATCAGCCCTGTGGTGTCCACTTTCATCAAATACAACATTGTATCTTTTAACTAAAGCACTTAAATTATGTCTTGTTTGATCTGGATACTGTGCTTTACTTATTTCCATTGTATCAATAACTACATTATCAAATTCTCCTAAGTTATATTTTTTATAAGCACTTTCAATAAAAGAAATATCAAATCTAGCATTTTGCGCAACCATAGGAGCATCTTTAATCCACTCTTTAAATCTTTTTACTACATTCTCTTCAGTATCTTTATCCTTAAGCATTTCATCTGTAATATTAGTTAAATTAACTATTTCACTTCTAAGTTCAGTACCAGGATTAATTAATTCATCAAATCTATCAGTAATTGCCCCATCTTTAATCTTAACAGCACCAATTTCAATCATTTGATCTCCAGCAGCAGCATTAAAACCAGTAGTCTCTGTATCAAAAACTACATACTCACTTGATTTAAGTGGCAAATTACTATCTTTATTTATAATTAGTGATTCATCATTTACGACATAAAGTTCTACACCAAAATAAACTTCTAAATCATCTTTAGCTTTATATACTTTTGGGAAACATTGTATACCATTTTTATCAGTAATTCCAATGCCTCTCATACCAAGAGATTTAACTTTTTTTAATAATTTCTTAGGATCAATAAGTCCATCCATTTGACTCATAGTAGTATGACAGTGAAGTTCTACTCTTTTAACAGGTGCCTCATCTACTCTTTTAGCCTGAGCCCTATCAAAGGTTTCTATATCTCTTACATTAAAAACAAGCTCATTTTTATATTTATCGTGTTTAACATAGCCTTTCATCTTATACCAAGAGCCTTCTTTAACTCTTTTCATTAAATTCTTAGTAAGCTCTTTATCCTTAGTAAACACAACTGCAAATAAACTATCTGTATAATCACTAATCTTATAAGTAATTATATTAAACCCACTAGCGGTTTCTTTAAGTTCAACACCAAAAATAAATGCAGTCAAAGTAACATCATTCATCTCAGCAATAATATTTTTAATCTCAGTACTCTTAGACTTGATTTCGTTTCCTAAAATAAGCGAGCTTTCTTTTCTCTCTACCATAACTTTATCAGCTTCATAATTAGTTTGTTCAAGTAATTTTTTAGCTTCATTACTTTTTTCTTCACTCACTATTGCTTCTAAAGTCATATTCAAAAATCCCATTCTCTTCATAAAAAGTAACATTTTACTCTTTAAACTCTCTACTTTATGAGCCTCAGTTAAATTAGATACTTCAATAATAATTTTATTATCTTCTACTTTAATATCTTCTTCTTTTATACTAGTTAACATAGGACACTTTTCTTGATATTTTTTAAAAATATATTTAACATAATCAAAAACTAAAGCATTATCATCGTGTTTAAAATAATAATAAACTCTTCTAACTTTATCCAAGCATTCACTTCTTTCACATATAACATTAAAGACGTCAGTACTAATCATCTTATCAAGAATAATATAAAGACTCCAACTTTGATCACTATTATCTACTACAACATTTTCTAATTTAGCACCTAAAAAATAATCAAAATATTCTTTTTCTAAATTTATCTTATTAAAATATCTCTCTAACTTTGCATCCATAACTTTACCTCACAAAACTTATTATACATTATTATTTTTTTAAATAAAAGTACTACTATTTATTTTATAACAATTTCTAAAATACTTCTAGTTATTTTTATATTATAAAAAAAGCACCTTTAGTACTTTTCATTATCTTCATCACTACTTAATCTTTTTATTAATTCTTTTCTTAAAGAATTATACTGAAATTTATTAATATCATTTATATTTTTAGGAATATATAATTTCTTATCATTTAATATATACACTCCTTGACAATTATAATCTTTAAATCCTTGACCGATTGGTGTATTAACATAATTTATTAAAGAAGGATTTTCATTAGGTACAACAAACAAAGACGTTGTATAAGCTTGAGTAACACTTCTTAAATTTTTATCATACTCTTCCAAAGCATCACTAATTAAATATAAATATGTCTTACTGAATTTCTTAGTATTAATAAGCACATAATAACGTCTCGAGTCTAAAAATGTATGTTCAAAAATATATGCACTTACACCACTCGTAATATTAATAAATGTTTCTTTATATTTTTTCTTTATCAACTCATTATATATTCTCTTATATATTTCATCAAAACTTGAATAAACGCCTTTTACTTTATATGGTTTTACTTTAATTTTAACTTCTTTCTCTTCTTTCCTTTCATATAAATATGAATAATAGCAAGACCAAAGATAAATTGTTACAAAAAGGATGGTACTTATAACGAAACCATAGAGGAAAAAAAAGTCTCCTATTTTTTCAGCCTGTTCTTCAGTAAAACCTAAAATAAATGCAAAAATAACCGGATTTACAATACAGCACCCTTCAGTAAGTCCTAATAAAACAAAAAGTAATTTAGAAACCAAGACCATTTTATCCTCTGGTATTTTCTTCATAATGCCTACACCACACTTTTATAAATTTATTTTCTAAGTTTTCACCAACAATGCAAAAGCACTATAGTATTCTATAATTCTCTTTAGTCTTTCATTCTTCTTTTTTCTTCTTAGTTAAATAAGATAATCCACCAAATATTAAGCTAAATAATATCAAGAAAAATATAAGTTTTTTTAAAATAACTATTTGAGATTTTGTTAAGTCAAAAATCATAGGATAAAATGGAAGTACTAAAACTGCACTTGCAAATAAGTAAATGCTAGTTATTAAAAAGAACGCATTTAATTTACTTCTCTCCATTATATTCATCACTCCTTAATCTTTTTATTAATTCTTTTCTTAAAGAATTATACTGAAATCTATTAATATCATTTATATTTTTAGGAATATATAATTTCTTATCATTTAATATATACACTCCTTGACAATTATAATCTTTAAATCCTTGACCGATTGGTGTATTAACATAATTTATTAAAGAAGGATTTTCATTAGGTACAACAAACAAAGACGTTGTATAAGCTTGAGTAACACTTCTTAAATTTTTATCATACTCTTCCAAAGCATCACTAATTAAATATAAATATGTCTTACTGAATTTCTTAGTATTAATAAGCACATAATAACGTCTCGAGTCTAAAAATGTATGTTCAAAAATATATGCACTTACACCACTTGTAATATTAATGAATGTTTCTTTATATTTTTTCTTTGTCAACTCATTATATATCCTCTTATATATTTCATCAAAACTCGAATAAACGCCTTTTACTTTATATGGCTTTACTTTAATTTTAACCTCTTCCTCTTCTTTTCTTTCATATAAATATGAATAATAGCAAGCCCAAAGATACATTATAAAACAGATTATGTTTGCAACAAGTGTACCATACGCTACGAAAGGGCCTAATTTGTCATCTTGAATTTCATTGAAACAAAGTATTGTACCGAAAATTGGTGGAAATATAATAACATTAAATGAAACAAACCCGAGTATATACACTAGAATTTCAGAAACTAAAACCATTTTTTCTTTTGTTATTTTCTTCATAATACCTACACCACACTTCTATTATATCATACAGAGTAAAATGAAATCTATTAAAGTCAAAAAAAACTAAATATTTTTATCTATTTAGCTTTTCAAATTTAGTAAATTCATTTTTTCTAGTGAGATTTTCTACTATTTAAATAGTTCACTATGACTACCAGTGACGATTAACAAAAGATTAAATTTATTGTCTTCATATTGATATATAAGTAACCAATCTGGTTCTATATGACACTCTCTAATTTATCAATCACTTCACCTATTTTATCTAAATCTTTACCTTGTTTTACAACTTTTTTATATTGCTTTTTAAAATTACTAGATAAAACTAAAGTGCATTTTATATTAGTCATCAGTTAAAGCCTTTCTTAAAGACTTTACGTCATCATAACTATCTAATTTAATTTTACCATTTTTGTAGTCTTCCATTTCCTCTAAAGATTGAAGTAATTCTTTACTGGGTGCTGGTGCCATTCTAGGTGTAAATACTAGGCCCTGTTCCCTATCGCATTGTCTTAAAAACATATTTATAGCAGAATTAGTATTAGTCCCTAATTTTTTAAACAAGCTATCAACACTCTTTTTCAATTCTTTGTCTATTCTTATAGTCATATTAGTTGTGCTAGAAATAGTATTCATATATATCCCTCCTTGGTAATAATACTACTTTTCAAAATAAAAGTCAAGTGCAATTTATGTGCAATGTATTTGCAATTATATTATATGTATAATTATAAATTTTATGTATAAAATTAATTTATATATTAACATATAAATAAAATATAAAAGTGAATAAAATATAAAAAAACTAAATATTTTTATCTATTTAGTTTTTCAAATTTAGTAAATTCATCATTATTTTTTAAGTCAGTTTCGTTTAATTGCATAAATAAATCTTTTTGTTCTCTAGTTAGTCTATTTGGTAATACGAGTTTTAAAACAACATATAAGTCTCCAACTTTACCAGTTCTAGCATTAGTCATACCTTTACCTTTAACTCTTAGCATATCTCCGTTTTGACTAGAAGATGGTACTTTGAGTTCAATTTCACCTTCGATAGTTTTAATTCTCCTGCTAGCGCCAAGAACACATTCAGTTACCGTAACGGGCATTTCAATATATAAGTCATCTTTTTCTCTGGTGTATAGAGGATGTTTATCTACTGTAAACTCAATATATAAGTCACCATTAGCTCCTCCATTTTTGCCTGTTTCTCCCTTACCTGTCATTCTAACTCTTTCACCAGTTTGTACTCCTTTAGGGACTTCAACAGAATAAGTTTTTCTCTCTTTTATTTTTCCTTTACCAGAACATTTCTTACATTTTGTTTTAAAAGTATATCCTTTACCTCCACAGTAAGGACAAGTCGTTCTAGTTTGAAATGAACCAAAGATAGTATTTTGAGCTTTGTTAATTACTCCTTTACCATTACATTCAGAGCATACTTCTTTATCAAAACCACCCATTCCACCACATTCATCACAAGAAGATACAACATCAAGTGTGATATCTTTTTTAGTTCCTAAAGCAGCTTCCATAAAACTAACTTTCATTTCATATAGAAGGTCTGAACCTCTAGAAGATGCATCTCCTCCTCTTCTAGAACCTCCAAATAAGTCACTCCAAGAGAATGAAGAAAAATCATTTCCGCCAAACATATCATCAAATATACTTGAGAAATCAAAGCCACTAAAGTCATAGCCACCTCCAGATGATCCAGTACCACCTGAAAATGCTTGATGCCCATATTTATCATACTTAGCACGTTCTGTAGGATTACTTAAAACAGCATATGCTTCTTGTGCTTCTTTAAATTTCTCAGCACCACCCTCTTCTTTACAAACATCAGGGTGGTATTTCTTAGCAAGTTTTCTAAATGCACTTTTAATTTCAGCATCACTTGCGTTTTTATCTACTCCTAAGACCTCATAGTAATCTCTCTTATTCATAATAACTCCTTTTATACTTAATAAGAAGGCTAGAATTTCTAGCCTACTTTATTATTTTTCTTCAAAGTTAGCTTCTTTTACATTTCCATCATTTGATGAATTATCAGCACTTTCATTTGTTGTTTGCTCTTTTGCTTGTGCTTCTTTAGCAGCCTCTTCGTAAACTCTTGAAGAAAGTGCCATAGCTTTTTCAGCTAATTTATCTTTAGCATTTTTAATTGCTTCAATATCATTACCTTCCATAGCTTTTTTAGCATCATCTATTAAAGCATTAATGTCTTTCTTCTCATCTTCAGTAACTTTACCATCTAAGTCTTTAATAGCTTTTTCAGCAGTAAATATCATTTGTTCAGTTTCATTTTTAACTTCTGCTTCTTCTTTACGTTTTTGGTCAGCTTCTTTATTAGCCTCCGCATCTTTCATCATTTTATCTATTTCTTCATCACTTAAATTAGTACTTGAAGTAATAGTAATTTTTTGTTCTTTATTTGTTCCTAAATCTTTTGCTTTAACATTAACAATACCATTAGCATCTATATCAAATGATACTTCAATTTGTGGTACTCCACGAGGAGCTGGTGGTATATCACTAAGTTGGAATCTACCTAATGTTTTATTATCTGCAGCCATTGGTCTTTCACCTTGTAAAATATGAATATCTACAGCAGGTTGATTATCTACAGCTGTTGAGAATACTTGACTCTTAGTTGTAGGAATTGTAGTATTTCTTGGAATTAATACTGTCATTACATTACCAAGAGTTTCAATACCTAAGCTAAGTGGTGTAACATCAAGAAGTACTAAGTCTTCAACTTCACCAGTTAAAACTCCACCTTGAATAGCAGCACCCATAGCAACTACTTCATCTGGGTTAACTTCTTTACTTGGCTCTTTACCAGTTTCACGTTTAACAAGTTCTTGAACACAAGGAATACGAGTTGATCCACCAACAAGTAATACTTTATCTAGTTCACTTGATTTTAAATTAGCTTCTTTTAGAGCATCCTTAACTTGTTTAGTAGTACTTTCTACTAAGTCACTAATTAAATCTTCAAATTTAGCTCTTGTTAAAGTAATATCCATATGAAGTGGGCCATTTGCTCCTTGAGTTATAAATGGTAAACTAATATTAGTTGTAACAGCACTACTTAAGTCTTTCTTAGCTTTTTCAGCTGCATCTTTAAGTCTTTGAAGCGCTAATTTATCAGAGCTTAGGTCTATACCATTTTGTTTTTTAAATTCATCTACTAAGTAATCTATAATTCTTTGGTCGAAGTCGTCTCCACCTAGTCTATTATTACCAGCAGTTGCAAGTACTTCATATACTCCATCGCCTATTTCTAGAACAGATACATCGAATGTACCTCCGCCTAGGTCATATACTAAAATCTTTTGATTTTTATCTTGTTTATCAATACCATATGCAATAGCAGCTGCAGTAGGTTCATTTATAATTCTTTCTACTTCTAGTCCTGCTACTTTACCAGCATCTTTAGTAGCTTGTCTTTGTGCATCATTAAAGTATGCTGGAACAGTAATAACTGCTTTAGTTACTTTATCATTTAAATAAGCTTCAGCATCTTTCTTTAATTTCATAAGAATTTGAGCACTTACTTCAACAGAAGTAACATCTTTTCCATTAACGTGGAACTTATGATCTGTACCTATATATCTTTTATTACTTCTAACAACATCACTACTTGTAATAGCTTCGTTCTTAGCAACAGTACCTACTTTAATTTCTCCATTCTTATAACTTACTACACTTGGTGTAGTTCTTTCTCCTTCAGCATTAGTAATAACGCTTGCTTTACCACCTTCTAAAACTGCAACACAAGAGTTTGTAGTTCCAAGGTCTATACCTATAATTTTACTCATAATTTATCATTCCTTTCTTATTTATATATTAATTTTTCTTTAATGTTTTAATTGCTTCTTTAACAATTTCTTTTCTTGATTTTTTATCAAGTTTATTTAAACTCATACTTTTATTATATGTAGTCAATTTATTAATTATCTCTTCCGTACTAAGTCCATCCATTTCAAGGCAAACTAAGTATGCCATTATATCTAATTTAGCATCAGTTCTAAGTCTATCATAATCATATTCTTCTAGTTCATTCCTTTTAAAACTATTACTTAAATAGGTTGGAAATAAAAGTTCTTTCATTAATGCCTTTTTATCCATTACTTATTTACTTTTACCATAGCAGGTCTAATTAATTTACCTTTATATGTATAACCTTTCTTAAGTACTTCTAAAATAACATTCTCAGGTTTATTCTCATCGTGATCAGTTAATACTGCTTCACTAACCGTAGGATCAAATTCTTTACCTTCTATGTCTAATTCTTTAACTTCAAGTTTATCAAACATACTCATTAATCTTGTATAAATCATTTTAAATCCTTCTAAGAATTTACTAACTTCATCAGATAAGTCATTATCATCCATCATAATAGCACGCTCAAAGTCATCTTTAACATCAAGTAATTCTTTAATAATTCCTTCTCCTTCAAACTTAAACATATTAGAAATTTCATTTTCTGTTCTAGTTCTAAAATTAATAAATTCAGCCTGAGTTCTTCTATTTTTATCTTCTAATAAATCAATCTTAGTTTTTAATTCTTCAATTAATTTATCGTTTTTATTTTCTTTCTTATTATGTTTCTTTTCAGTCTTTACTTCTTCCTCCATGTCACTCACCTTTCTTCTCGATCTCACTCTTAATGTATTCAAGTAAGTTTAAGACTCTTTCGTAATCCATTCTTTTAGGACCCATTATTGCTAAAGTCCCTTCTTTACCTCCAGCCTTATATTTAGTCTTAATAACAGTAATATTATCATCTACTAATGATTCTGTACCAATATATACCTTAACCTCATCTTCTGCCTCTTCAATTTTACTCACTATTTCTTTGTTTTCAAATTTACTTATGATATTTTTGATATCATCGACTGTACTAAATTCTGGTTGTTTTAATATATTAGTTTTACCTTCCCAGTGAACATCTTTTTCATTTTGAAAACTACTTAGTGCTTCATAAAACGCATTATAAAGTACTTCATAATTTTTAACATAATTACCTATTATAGGTTTAATCTCAAATTCAAGTTTAGCGCTTACTTCATCTATAGGTGTACCTTTAAGCATTTTGTTTAAAAGTTCACTAGTTTTACTAACTTCTTTAGTTTCAACTTTAGATGGAAGACTAATTTGTTTATTTTCAACGTGACCTTTATCAGTTACAACTATTGCAACTATTTTATTTTCATTAATAGGTATTACTTCTACTTTCTCAAGATTATTCTCTTTTGAAGAAGAACCAAGTATTATTGATGTATAATTAGTTATATCACTAATTATTTCAAGACTTTTCATAATGGCATCATTTAAATCTAGTGAATTATTTGAAAATATAGTTTGTAATTTTAACATATCTTCTCCACTAATTTTCTTTGGTTCCATTAAATTATCTACATAATATCTATAGCCTTTTTCTGAAGGAATACGTCCAGAAGATATATGTTGTTTTTCTAAGTATCCCATATTCTCTAAAAGAAGCATATCGTTTCTTAAAGTTGCACTAGAACACTTAAACTTTTTAGTAAGTGTTTTACTTCCAATTGGATGAGCTGTTTTAATATACTCATTACATATTGTTTTCAAAAGTTCACTTAATCTATCGTTTAACATATTATCCTCCTTAGCACTCATTTTTCCTAAGTGCTAATAATATTATACTACCCTATATTAGCAATGTCAATACAAGAGTGCTAATTTATTTTATTAATTTTACAAAAAAATATGCTAGTTATTAACTAACATATTTATAAACTTTCTTTGTAATAAGTAAGTGATGCTTTACCATCTTTATCAGAGTTTCCTCCGGCTGTATTTTCTACTGCAGTTACACCAGTTCCTACAGAACTTTTGCCTCCATTTCCTGATTTGTATGATTTAGAACAACTATCACAACCAT
>OIYG01000541.1_pt1 | contig 36003 bp, 31 predicted proteins | sample 1587861 | NCBI WGS metagenome assembly OIYG01 (sample SAMN03283272) | human gut metagenome | biome: human-associated habitat; material: feces | host: Homo sapiens | place: Peru | collected 2012 | reverse complement strand
CTTTACTACCACCCTTAGTAAGTAAAATAGTTCCTCCAATAACAACAAGTGCAACAACACCAATTACAATAAGATTTTTTTTTGAAATATTTAATTTTCCTATTTTCATAAAATCACACTCTTCCTCCTAATTAATATTATAAGTTAAAAAGTCAAACAGAACAATAGACTTGTCTTAAAAATCATTGCTTTTGTTGGAAACTTATTTATTATTATTAAAAAAATATAGTATAATAATCTTTGAGGAATGATGTATATGAATTTTAAAGAAATCTTAAATAAATATCTAGAAGAACTAAATTGCTCTTCTAAAAAACTATCAAATGAATCAGGACTATCTGAATCAGTAATAAGTAGATATAGAAGTGGAGAAAGAACACCAATAAAAGATAGTGAACAAATGAATAAATTAATCACATCTCTTTTTAACATTGCTCAAAAAAATGAACAAAATGAATACACCATTGATAAAATAACAAATGACTTTAATAATGCATTTCCAAGTGATAACTTTGACTATATTGCATTTAGTAAAGGCTTAAATGCATTAATAACTTCATTAAACATAAATACAAACGAAATGTCAAAATACATTTTATTTGATGCCTCCCATATATCAAGAATAAGAAATGGTAAAGCAAAAGCTTCAAATCCAATAGAATTTACAAATAAAATATGTTCATATATTTATTCTAAATACAAAAGTCCAGAAGACATAAACAAATTACAATCAATAATCGGATGCAAAAAAAGTGACCTTACAAACAGTAAATTTTGTCATACTCTATCTTCTTGGCTAATTAGTGAAGAAACTGCACCTAATAACCAAATATCCGATTTTTTATATAATTTGGATTCCTTTAACTTAGATGACTATATAAAAGTAATAAAATTTGATGAATTAAAAGTTCCATTTATACCATTCTACAAAGCAAAAACAAAACACTACTACGGTATAGAAGAAATGAAACAAGGAGAACTAAATTTCTTTAAAGCTACTGTTCTATCAAAATCAAAAGAAGACATATTTATGTGCAGTGATATGCCTATGGAAGATATGGCAAAAGATATCTCATTCGGTAAAAAGTGGATGTTTGCCATTGCATTATGTTTAAAAAAAGGACATCATCTAAATATTATTCACAACATAGATAGACCATTTAATGAAATGATGTTAGGACTAGAAAGTTGGATCCCAATATATATGACAGGCCAAATATCGCCATTCTATCTAAAAGATAATAAAAATAATGTATACAATCATCTTAACTATGTATCAACCACTGCCACACTAACTGGAGAATGCATTAAAGACTATCATAATAAAGGAATGTACTATCTAACTACAAACAAAAATGAAATCAAATATTACAAAGAAAAAGCAAGCTTACTACTTAAAAAAGCAAAGCCACTTATGGAAATATATAGAGAAAACAATATAAAAGAATATGAAATATTCCTAAAAAAAGATGAAAACCTCCCAGCCAATAGAACTAGATACATCTCATCACTTCCATTATTTACAATTTCAGATGAATTATTAATTAAAATTCTAAAAAGAAATAAATTAACAAAATCTGACATTAAAAAAATAATAAAATATAAAAATGAAGAAGAAAAATACATAAACAATATTCTTAAAAATAACATAATAAATGATTATATTTATAAACTAACAGAAAAAGAATTTAAAAGTGATATAGTTTCACTATCATTAAATAACATATTCTTTAATAAGAAAATAAATTATACTTATAATGAATACAAAGAGCACTTAGAACTAACAAATAAATATGCAAAAAAAGTAAATAACTATAAACTAAATTATATGGACAATAAAACATTTAAAAACATAACTATAACAATTATAAAAAACAATTACGTAATTATTTCAAAAAACTCAAATCCAACTATACACTTCGTTATAAAGCATCCAAAATTAATTGAAGCAATAGAAAACTTTAGACCACTAGTAAAGGAATAATTAACATTCAAGAAAAGAATCAGAAGAAATACCAGAAGAAAACCCTTATTGGGATTATTTGTTTAAAGTATTGCTTAACACATAGTTTTAATAAATCATATAACAAAGCAGATGGATATTTTTACCCACTACTAGTGAATATTTACAAACTGATTTTAAAGATGACACAGCATTCCAAAACTTTTTAGACAAAATTAAAAACAGAAGTAGTCATAACTTTAACACTAATGTCACATTTACTGACAACATATTCACCTTATCTACTTGCTATAATATCACTGAAAAAATGGTAGTACACGCCAAACTCATAAAAAAAGAAAACAAAATAATTTTGCTATAAAAAAAGAACTAATGTAAATAACACCAACTTAGTTCTTTTTTAATTATTACTATTTTAATAAATATTATATTTCAGCGTCACTTGTAATAAATCCCTTCTTATACAAATGATTTTTAATCTGTCTTTTCAAAGCTTCTCCCTCATACTTTTTAGAATACTTATTATATGCTTTTTCCATTTCCTTTTTTAAACTATCTTCATCACTCTTATCAAGACTATTTAACTTATAATTAATCATATTCTTATCAAATCCTAATAAAGCTAAATCCCCCTTTAACTTATTCTTAATCATAAAAAGAGATTTATTTTTCATTAATTTAACTTTCTTATCAATTATCTTATCTAATTTATTAGACCAAACTTCATCATCTATCTTATCTAAATAGTTATCTATCACATTTTCACTTATACCAAGTTCACTTAAATCTCTCTTTATCTTAAATGGACCATAACTACTCAAATTAATCTTATCATTAGTATAAGCTTCTACATACTTTACTTCATTTATTAAATTGTTACTCTTTAATCTATTTAAAACATCACTAATCGTATTAGTGCTATACCCCTTCTTCTCTAAATACTTTATAATCTCTTTCTCAGTTCTAAGTTTAGCTTCTATATATCCCAAAGCCAAATCATATGCTTCATACAAAACATTTTCATTCAAAACTTTATCTAAAAGAAAAGTATCAACATTCTTTCTTAATAGGAAGTCATTTTTAATAATTACATCTTCATATAAAATAATTTCATCACTATCAAGAGTAACCTTATATCTACCTCTTGACATCTTCTTATATTTTAATATCTTCATAAATAAACAAAAAAAGATTATTCTTTAATTATGATTAATCCCTTTTCCAATTCTTCTAAACTTCTTCCTATTTCTTTTTTTGATACATAGTCATTTGCTTTCATTTGTAAATAACCATTTTTAATCATATCTTTACCTCTTCTAGCAGCTATATTTACTAACTTATACTTAGAGTCTACTATAGTTAATAATTTATCTATAGATGGATATATCATTTTATCACTCTCCCTTATGTTATTAATATACTATTTATAATTTAATTATACAAGTTTTTCATATTTTTTTGACAAAAATTTTACATTAAGAAACTAACTTTCTAAGTCCCCTAAGAATTTCAACCATTGCCCAGGTATCTTGCTTACAGTATTCAACAAGTGCAGTTTGTTTTCTATATCTTTCTTCATCAGTCATATTATTATAATTAGCATACTCAACAAGTGCCTGAACACCATTTTGAACCTCTAAATCCTTATAACTTAAATTAGTAAAAAGAGGCAATGTCTTTTTAATAGAAAATGATCCACTCTGCAAAGAATTATAATAATTCATAGTCTCTAAATCTTTACCTTCAAACCCCATAGACTTATATAATTCCTTATTGTTATCAATGATTTCAAGCAAATCTCTCCCAGCTTCTCTAATAGCAAGTAATTCTTTCTTATACTCAGGAAACATATTAGCAAGTTCTTTAAGTCTGCCCTTCTCGAAAGTAACATTCTGAGCAAGCATACTTCCTCCAGTTTCAAGTATTGGTATCTTAGTAACCAAATCTCTTACCATATCTGCTCTTTCATCATCAAGTGTCTTAGCAAGAAATACATAATTATCTTTTTCTTTATCACAAACTCCAGGTTCTCTTTCAATATGAAGTGAAAACTCAAATGGACTTTGATAATAAGGATGCTCTCCCTTAAATCTTGGAATTGGACAAGGAAGAGTCTCAAAATCCAAGTGATATATTGGATATTTCAAACTAGAAAGACCCGCTTTAATCTTTTCTTTATTCACATAAACATAATTATTATCATAACAGTCTCTTTGTAGAATATGATTTTGACTAGAAAGCCACTCTACCGGCACATCATCAAGCTTTAAATATCCCTCATTAATCAAATCATACTTATCATACTTAGTACCATTTAAATCCTTAAAACTAACAAATCTTTTATAATTATAACTTGCATTCTTCTCCGGCACACCCTTAAAACAAATAGGTTTAAACTTACACTCAGTATTCTTCTTAAGCGCACACGCCCTGCTAAGCTTACAAGGTTCACTCGAGCCCTCAAAAATATACTTTTCCAAATTCTGCCTATAAATATCTATAGTGTTTTGATACATCAAGGTTAAATCACTAACATCATAAAAATCAATAATAGTATTACCAAACATATCTGGTCTAAACTCTCTCTTTCCATTAACAGTATACCCATCATACTCATACTCATTATTAAGAACAGCCAAATAATAATTAACTTTCTTATTTATATTATTCTCTTTCATATAACCTTCAATAAAATATCTTTGAACAGCAATATCAAAAATATACTTACCTTCATCACTAAACCTATCCAAAAGTTTACTAACCTTTTGAGCATAATTCTTAGAAAGCCCACCATCTTCTGCCAAATAATAAAACTCTCCTTTTTTTACAAACAAAGGAAACTTATCTTTCTCAATACTATAATCTAAAATCTTATACTTTCTACTAGTAGTAGCCTTAACCTCAATTATATTAATTTCATCATTAGACTCATTATAAATATCAACGAAACACAAATACTTAATGCCATTCAAACTAAAATCAAAACTCTCTTGTCTATAAGTATCAGCAGAATACACACTTTCACCTTTAAATATTCTCTCTACTTCCTTACCAGCAGTTAACTCTACTTCCTTATAATAAGGCATCATAGCATTAAGTTGAATATCTATTTTCTCAAGCTTATCTATATCCCCATCTTCAGTCTCTTCAAACATAGAATTGACTAGTTCCTTAAACTCAGCCCTTTCTTCTTCCTTTAAGTACTCTTCCATAGTCATATCACTAGTTAACTTGTCTTTATGAATTTCTTCTAAACTAGCATATCTCTTACACCTAGTATAATTTATAAAATCAGTCTTTGTAATCGCCATATCTTACTCCTCCTAATAATTATATCACACTTTTCTAATTATTGTATTTATCTCATCAATAAAAGTACTCTCACACCCCTTAACTGTGACAAGGAAACACTTAATTTTGCATCTAGTCAAAGCTACATAAAATAATCTTCTTTCTTCTGCATATGGATAATCATCACTATAATCAAGTAAACTCTTAGTAAACTCATCATCTATAATTTTACTTGGAAACCCCATTTCACTATCCTTATTGTTAATAACAAACGTATAATCAGCCTGCAATCCCTTAGATTTATGTACAGTTAGAAATTCAATATTTAAATCAATTCTCTTATCATAAATAATACTTACACTTTTATTATAACTATCATACAAAACTGACAAATCATAATATCCCCTTAAAATATCTATATCTTTATTATATCTACCAAGCATATAAACTGTACTAAAATTAGGTAAACTATTAAGAGTGTTTATTACTTCATTATAACTTATTACCTGAATAGGATTTTCTGTGCTTTCAAATCCCTTAATATTCTTTCTAATCTGATTACTATTTTTCATCACAAAATTACCACTTATCTTTGCAAGTTTATCAGAAAATCTATAAGTATTTTCAATCCTACTAACATTAGTCTTACCCCAATATCTATCAAAATGAGTAATCAAACTAATATCACTTCCGCTAAACCTATATATACTTTGAAAATCATCTCCCACACAAAAAAGATTATAATTCTTCTGCTTCCTAAGAGCCTTAAGCAAATTAAATCTAGCCTTAGAAATATCCTGGTACTCATCAACAATCACGTAATCATAATTATGAACAAACAAATTCTCTTTAACCAAACGAGTAGCTTCATTTATCATATCATTAAAATCTACTACATTATTTTCTTTCAAAAACCTTTCATACTCCAAATAAAGAGGTCTAACTAAATAAGAAGAAATCCCATCATATAAATCATCTATATTATATTGATTACTCTTAATTAGATTTATAATAGTTTCAAAATAACTACTCACTTTAAAAAGTAAATTCTCATCCCTATTTAACATTCTCCAAATATCATTATAATTTACCCCCTTATAACTGATGCCAATCCTTTTTAATTCACTATCTAATTTATAAATAACATCATCACTTTCACTTATATAAATAATGTTTTCTATTCTCTTACGTTTCTTTTTAGAAAACCTAATATATCTATCATACTCATAAAGATAAAACTCACTACTAATATTATCATAATTATAAACAATACCATTAAAATATAAAAAATTACACACATCCTTCTCTTCTTTATAATTCACTTTTTCCCCTTTTAAAGAAAATAAATTATCACTATTAGAATAAGCAAAATTAACAAGTTTAGAAAGATACTCATAATCATTAACTAATTTATTTAATGTACTAACTATAAATCCAGTAAGTCCTTCTGAATATATATTAATATTCTCTTTAACGCTTTTCACTATAAGAAGACCTAATTTATGAAAAGTATAAGCGTCTACCCTTTTACCAATCTCTTTTTCAATTCTCTCCTTTATTTCACTTGCAGACTTATTAGTAAAAGAAAGAACCAAAATATTAGAAGGATCTACTTTCTTTACTTTAACTAAATATTTAATTTTACCAACTATTGTAGTAGTCTTCCCCGTTCCAGCACCAGCAATTACTAGATTATTCTCCTCCTCATTAATAATAGCTTTTATCTGGGCGTTTTCAAGGATTCTTCCCTCGACTTTACCACATAACAAATTAAACTTATTAAACGATTCTTTTTCAAACTGAGATAGTTTTATATTCATAAATTCCTTTCCACAGTTTGCATTTCTTCCTAACTAAATATTACCCTAAAGCTATTTATAAGTCAAGAAAAAAAGCACTATTATACTTTATAACTTGTGCCTTCTAAACCTAATTCATCCACTTTAACATAATTATTTCTAATATATAAAATATACTTATCCAAAACATCAAAACTAACCTGCTCTTCTGCAGAAACACTTCTTTTATACATATCATAAAATGCACTAATAACTGAAAAAACATCATCTCTTCCTTTAAAAGTCAATTTCTTCATTCTCTTAGGCTCAACTACAATATTCTTACCAGGAATTGTTTGCATATTCCATTTATCAGCAACAGGTGTACTATAATCACTATAACTACCATATTGTACCTTACCTATTGTAGAAATCCTATTATATTTCTTTTCATTCAATAACATACTTTGCTTCTTTGAATCAATTTGATCCCATCTAAACTCTTCATTCTCTTTTAAATCTAAAACAAAATAATCACTACTCATCATTTCATTAAACTCAAATTTAAAAAGAGTTTCTAATATTTTAGGATCATTCATAAATTCTTTATTACAAAAATATCTAATCCATTCTACCCATTCACGTCTTTCCTCTTCAGTAATATTACCACTAAAATACCTATTCTGATTATTTCTTACCTCTAACAAATTATTACCTCTATATTGCGGATTAAACATTCTATTCAATCTCCACTTTAACCAAACATCCCAAAGTAATAAAACTCCTAGGATTCCCTTAGAAAAAAATATACTCACTTCACTATCAATACCATCAGAATTCTTTCCAATTGAAGCAGGCATACCTGTTTCATTATAAACACTAAAAAACTCCTTTGGACTCCAATGATAAAATAATGAATCCAATTGTTCATAACTAAACTCACTTATATCCAAATTTTCTATATTAGTATTCACTTTCATCACCTACTCACTAAGAAACTTCTTTAAATCCTTAACAGTCTTAATTCTTAATTCAACTTCCCTAACTATTTTATCAATTCTCTCCTTAGATAAAAGTTTATTTAAAGAAAGTATTCTTCTAACTTCATCAGGAAAATCATCTAATTTGGAAACATCAAGCCAATCTAAATTTTTAACTAAATCTAATTGTTCATTTTCATACTCTTTAAATGGTTTAGTTAAGAAAAATTCTCCTACATACATATCATTTTCATCATACCATAAAGAAGACCCATTATCAAAAATAGGACACACTCCAGTAAACTCTAAAGTATTAACATCTCTAATCGCACCAAAATTATTAAAATGTCTATCCTTATTTGCAATCAAATAATCACATACTATCATTTTATCTAACGATTCTTCAGCATCTTTAATACCTAACTCTTTAAGACACTTAATATAATGATTATACTTATTTTCATTATCACTAACAAATTCATTAATTCTTACAGCTGGCACGATTTCAGTATCCTTTGTAATAAAATTTTTACATTTAGAAATAGCTCTACCATTACCAAAAATAATACTATACTCTACATACTCTCCCTTATTTAATATTCTCTCATAAAGCTTAGTAGCTATAAGTTCATTAAAAGGCTCTTGATTATAAATTTTACTACCAGACTTTAATAAATATCTATCTCCATCAATAATCTTCCATCTCTTTTCATAATTACCATTACTTGTCATATCAGGACTATTTAAACTAATATGTGTCATTAATTTCTTATTTTCAAATAAAATTTTACCTATATCCTCAGAAAATTCATTATCAAAAAAATTAATACTTTCCCAAGAAACATCTTCATTAACTTCTTTTACCCAATACTGATCCGACAAAGATAAACAATACACTTTTGCATCAAGTAAATCAAAATTATCTTCATCATATATATTAGTTTTACTAAGCATTTCCTTTAAACCACTTCTAGATGCGGGAATTTGTCTATTCTTCCACCACACATAAAATTCAATTTTATCTATACTCCCATTCTTAATCAAACATAAAGGAGCATACTTTTCATTCTCAGGATAATTTCTTTCAAAACTAACTATAAAATGATCTTCTTCACTATAAACAAAATCAAATATCTTCTTATTTTTATTCATTAATGTATACTTAGTCATTATATCTTGCTCCTTTCAAATACCATAAATTATATCTAGTTTAAATATAACACATTCTTAACAATTTTACTAGACCAAAGAAAAAAAGCACCTAAGTGCTTACATAGTCGTAAATGACCTAACAATAGAAAGTATTAGAACAATCATAACACCAACACCAGTAGTACTTAGCATTACCATTGTTTTCTTTTCCATTCTTTCAAGTCTCTCTTTATATTTAGTTTCTCTACTCTTAGCTTGTAAATTAGAAATAGTTCTAGAGAAAACTATAAGTTGCTCTTGTTTTCTTTCTTGATCTCCAAGACCTAATCTATAAAGAAGTCTCATCATTCTCATAGAATCTCTAACAGGATAATTAATAGCAAATTCCATATAAGGATCTATACTAGAATCACCTGCATTAATCTTACTTGTTAACTCTCTCAAGCCTTCCCTAAAAATTTGAGGTGCTGTATCTATACTCTTACTCAAAGCAACAGGTACTGTATAATGTTGTATAAGTATCTCTAAGCTCTTCAAATAATATGGTAAAAGTAAATCTATCTCGTGTAAATGTTTCTTATAATAATTCTTTAAATTACTATAACCACTCTTAAAAACAAAGAATCCTACTCCAAAACATATAATTAAATTAACAAGAGATAACTTCTTAGCCATCATAAGCATTAAGAAAAATACTACTACTAAAATAAGAAGTGAATCTTTAACTCTCTTTTCAAATAACTTATTAGCGTCTAATCCATCACCATACTTAGCTTTAACAAGAAAATCATAATCATCTTCCTTAAGTAAATTAAATACTTTATTATTATCCTTAACAAACTGATTAACATCTATTAACTTATTAGAACTAAATATAATTATTAAAAGGACTGCAATAATTAAAATTTCCCACATCATTCTACACCCACATCCTCATTATAATATTTTTCTCCACTAAGAAGGAAGTAAGTATTTATAATTATGATTAAATGTAATAAAATTCTTACATACCATAAACTAATTAATCCCATATAACTAGTTGAACCTAAAAGTATTTGTACTAAAGCAACTAGAAAATACAAAACTACACCAAACATTAAAAATCTTTTATGGAAATTTTGTCTATCCATTCTATCTCTATATACATTCTCAACAAGCATATCTATGTCTTGCATCATACTCTCAAGTGCTTCACCAGAATCTTTAGAACCTTCATTAGTTATCTGTAAAAACAATTGATGCATATTTCTAATAACATAATAGTCATATTTACTATTCATATAATCAATCGCACTATCTATAGTTGAACTATTATATGCAATACTAATCATTTGCTTAACATCACTCAAAACTGGATCTTCTAAAACTCCACTATCTCTAACACCCTCTAAGCTTTTAACAAATGACTGAGTAGTATTAAACTCCATAATAACGTTAGTAGCATATACTTGTATTTGTTCAAATATAAACTCACTATATACTCTCTTACATCTTAAATAAGCTAAGTAAGGTATAAACATAACAGCTATAACAGCATAAATAATTGAAACTATAATATTATAAAAATATAAATATGAGATTATAGCAGCACCACCAGCAAGTAAGACTACTTGAATTGTATATTGTTTAACTGTGTACTCTTGTCCAAGCTCTTTAGTTTTCTCCCTAACTATCTTAAACGAATAAGGAGCATATTTATTATAAACATCTGCTACACTTCTAGAGACATATTTATAAAACTTTTCACCAGTACTTCTTCTATACAAAACAACAAAAAGTGCAAGTAATAAAACAATTAAAATCTCTAAGTACATAATAGCCTCCTATTAAAATATTTCTATATCTTCTTTTTTTGCCTCTAATAATTCTTCACTTGCTTTCACAAATGTCTCTCTTGGTAAATAAATACCCTGTGCATCTAAGTAATCTAATAGTTTACTACTTGGATTATGATAAACTTCAGTACCATCCATATTCTTCTTATATAGAATATTACACTTAGCTTCATTATCATCACTTACATAAAACTCACACACTTCAACAATCTCTCTTTGGAATCTTCCATACTTCTTACTCATATACCCTTTAACGTGTACACCTAAGTGTATATATCTGTGTATAGTTTTTAAGAATTGATCCACATCCAAATTAGTTTCAAGAAGACTATACAAACGCATTGGAATACCACTTGCTTTATCTGAGTGTATAGTTGACAAAATATTATGTCCACTACTAATCGAGTTTCTAACAGCAGTAACCGCCTCAGCACTTCTTACCTCCGACAAAAGTATCCATCTAGGATTCTGTCTCATACAAGTAACAAGCACATCACTATAACTAGCAATATTATTAGTCTTCATAGCAACAATATCTCTATGAGGAAATATTCTATCTAAATGAAGTTCTAATGTATCCTCTATAGTAATTATCTTTTCATTCTCTTTAGTATGACTTGCCAAATACTTTACAAGTTCAGTTTTACCACTACCAGTTTCACCACTAACTATAATATTGCAGTGACCCTCTACACATTTAAACAGAAAATCATGCATAGGCAAACTTACATAATTTTCACTCAATAACTTTTCTTTATTTAATCTTATTTTAGCTGGTGTTTTACGAATAACACAAGCTATACCATTTGTAGCAATAGAATCGTGAACGAAGTTTAAACGAAGTTCAGCACTTTCAGCATCCAAGAATGGACTAGCCATATTAAATGTCTTACCCATAACATTTGAACACTGAAATGCTATTTTCTCCATTAAATCATTATTAACTTCAGGTCTCTCTACTTTAACTACACCTTTGCTTAAACTCTTAAGCCAAATTTGTCCACCGTTAGAATATGAAATATCAGTGATATCATCATCTTCTAAGAAATCTTTAAGTGGTCCAAAATCAATTTGATCAAATATAGTACTATTCATATCCTAACTCCTCTTATTCTTTATTATTAGTTAATTTTCTATCTTGCCAACTTCATTATTTGACTGTTCAGGTAAAATTACTGTCTGACTTAAAATATAATCTTGAATATATTCACTACTTACTTTAGTAGCTTCAGGATTCTCTGTATAAGCCTTATTTCTTGGTACAGGTATAATTTCACCACTTAAATAACTTGCTTTTCTTAATAATAAATGTAAGTTTTCAGGAACAGCAAATATAAGTGAATTTGGTTGTTTAAGTTCTGCACTATTTTCAAAAACGTGATTACCATCAGCATCTTTTACTGCAAGTACTTCTATACTAGAAATTAACTTACCTAAAAGTAATTTACCAGTATCATCAAAAGTTGAATAATACAAATCAATATAATTACCAGGGAATATAGAATTACCATAAGTAGTATCAGTATCAACTTTTAAACTAACAACTGTATATCCATCAGGAATATTTTCCCAAGCTGAATCAGGCATTTCTTTCCAAGTAACTAAAGTACTTCTAAAAAATGGACTACCAGCAGGAATCATAGTATTATAATTAGCATACATTCCTACAATCTCACTTTGGACTCTCACTAAATTATCTGATGACATACCTCCAGGTATCTCTTTCCATTCAACCATATCTTCTGTAATCAACGTTCTAGGTTGAATATCAACTTTAGCAACAGGCACCCTTACTGGATTAGTTTGTTGTTTAATTCTATAAGTATATCCAAAATATATAACTAAAACAGCTATAATCACACACAAAATAGTAACAGTATTTTTATTACCAAAAAATTTTTTTAATGTTAAACCAATATTTTTCATTCTTCCTCCTCTATTCTATATACCATTATACAAAAAAACACTTATAAAATCAATTATAAGTGTTATAAATTTATCATTTTTTTCTTAGTCCAATAAAACAATTTTGACTAGAATTTATGTTTTCAACTAATACTTTATTACCATTAATACTTATTTTTGCATCCCCAGTACAATAAAGTTCTGACGGGTTAGTCAAAGTATATCCATCATTTGCTGTTAAAGTAAAAGTATAACTACCATTTGCAGGGACAGATACATTACCACTAGGTTTTACAGTACCATTAGCATTAGTTAAAGAGATAGTATAAGGTAATTTATTTAAGGTCAAACTACAAGACGCTTTTCCTTTTACAGAACCAACAGTAACAGTACCTTTTTTAGAATTATTAACATTTATATCAATTCTTGTTGTAACATCAGAACCACTACATTTAACAGTTGCACCTTCTAAAGTATAATCATTAAAAGCCTGCACATCAAATGAAACTGCACCATTATAATTAACGCTCTTACTACCACCAGTAACCTTAGCGCCATTTGCAGTTAATGTTACTGAATACTTACTACTTCCACCACCATACTTAGTTTCAAGAATACCACTCAAAACAGTCAAAATATCAAAATTAACAGTAGAATCAGTAGTAACACTATAATCCTTAGTAGAAGTAGAAACTTTAACAGTAGCTTTAGGTGGATCTTCATAAATATCATAAAACTCTAAAGTATAATTCTTACTATCCTTAACACTATCAGCAAATCTTCTAGTAAAGTTTTCTACAAATTTACTTTCAATAATCCTAATAACGCCAGTATCCATATAAACTCCATAATCTATACTATCCACCATAGCCGCTTCCATAACTTCTTTAGTAAGGTAAAAATCTTCCTCATCAGTAGTTGTAACATCTTGAATAAGCATCATAATAACTATAACAAATAGCCCTAAAACAATAAACAAATATGCCCAAAAAGATTCCTTCACTTATTTTCACCTCACTTTTTAATATAATTATCTCTATTATAATAGAATAAACTATCACTCTTTATAGAACTATCTTTTGAATAAATACTATTACCCCTAAATTCATTAAGCTTCGTATCTAAGAAACTACTATAACATATCGAATTATTATCACACTTATAAATAGAATTATCTAAGTATGTTGTCTTATCATTATGCTTACGTATCTGTTTCATAATAGACGGAGTTAGCTTTATTACATACTGTGGTTTCTTATCCACTATAAGATTATCTCCAATAGATTGAATTTCTTTAACCACCTGAGCAGCCTTAGTTGTAGTCCAGTTTTTTCCAATATTTCTTGTATTAACATTTATAGTTCCTCCTACAGTAGGACTATATGAAGAATGTGGAAATACATCATTCAAACTAATAGTTCTATAATAAACTCCCATTCCAAGTTGACCATCTACATTCTTACTACAATCAGTTCCATCTAAACACTTACAAGTATGATCATCATAATTATCATTACAATCATATATAGTAAGTTCATTTATAACATCATATGAACAAGAATATTGTCCATCTGCCATTTTTATTGTACTATTCTTCCGGTCACCTAAATTACTATAAGTTACTTCAATATCATAAGTGCCTGTCTCTCTAACAGAACTTACTGGATATAAATGGTTTTTATTTTCAGCTAATTCAAACCAATAACCAGTTTCACCAGCTTTTGTGGCAATTTTACCTGTATATGCTTGAACATAAAATTCATTAGATTGATAATAATCATCTTCTCGCTGTACTTCTATATTAGCAAGTCTATTTTGTGGAACAGGAACCTTTATGTTTTTACAAGTTTTGTCATAACCAGTACCACCACAATTCCAATAATCTAAAGTAGTATCATTACTAGACCTTGAAAGATTACTTAAATCTCCATTACAATCCTTACTGCAGAAACTACTCCAATCAGAACTATCAGAATAAGTTCTACTAACAACTTCATTCTCTGTATTTACTTTTCCAATTTCGATATTCCATTCTTCTTTAAATTTATATAGTTCCTCATAATTAATACCTATAGTATTATTAGGATCATACTTCATAACACCTTTATATGCAGCGAAATCCTCAACAAAGTTACAACTTTTAATCTGATCAATCAAATTATCTCTCGTTGTTTTGGCGTTCTTATACTCTCCTTCTTCACCATTATATGCTGGTGGAGTAGCAATTCCAACAGAATTATTACATCCACTACAAGTTATGCCACAGCTTAATGGGCACGTATCACTACCGCCAACGTTTATAGTACTAGTATCCCCACCAGAATAAGTATGGTCATACTTAGCATCTGACCAATCATAAGAAGTACACGTAATAGTTGTAGGATTACAATAAGTACCTGGAAGTTTTTTTACGCTATGATCACGACCAATCTCAATCCCATTACTATCCTTTATTAAAATATCATCTTTATGATCATGTTCACAAGCACTCTTTGAACCACCATCACAATTTTTAGTACTTTCACTACTTTTAGTACTTTTTACCTGTGCCTCTATTTTTTTCCATCTATTCCAAGTATCTAAAACATTTCCATTAGCTACATCATATGCTATCTTCCAATTATCATAATATATTATTGATGTACACTGTCTAGTAGATAAAATAATTGTACTAAAAAATCCCTTGGTAGTTTTATAACTTTGAACATTATGATAAAAATACCTTCCTGCAATTGCTGTTTCTTTATCCATAAAAGTAAAATTTAAACTCTCTCTACAATAAACATCACAATAATTGTTACCATATTCCTTTTTGTAGTAAGAATCCTTAACACTAGATTTACTATTCATAATAGTACACATACTAGGGTCACTTATAGCACCACTTGTTCCCTCATTACAGTTTTCAGGCATTTTATAATCTATATTAGTCTCATCACAAGTGTTTTTACACTCTCTATTATAAGTAGTTTCATCAACTACAGTACCATTAGGGCCATAATATATGTAAGTACCATTATTTTGCTTTACTTTTTTACACTTAAGATCTTCTCCACCAGAAGGACATATACTTACATCAACATATGTTTCGTCATTTGTATCATACACTACCATTTGTTGATTACCAACGTTTTGAGATGCAGTATATAAATAAACACTCGAAATAGCCTTAGAGTCTATTTTTTCATAAAAAATTCTTATTTTATTTTTACAATTACTAGCTTGCTTAAAATTAAGATTAAACGTTACAGTCATACAAGTTTTACTGCTAGAATTACTACACTCAGCCGCACTATAATTAACGTTATATCCATTATAAGTAACATTGCTTATTGTTGATATTCCATCAAAATTTGTTTCGATATTTAAAGTCACTTGACTACCATCATAACTTTTTGACACAACTTTAGCACTTGGAGTCCATATTTCAAAACCGTTCATAACAGCTTTAAATATATCTACACCACTTTGGAAGGAACCATTAGATTCACCCTTATCATATAATATTCCATCTTTTGTTGCTCCAATCTTAATATCGAAAGTACCACTCATTATTTCTTTAGCAGTGTTAGCATATATATTGGCTGGATATGTGACTCCTCCGTCTCCACTATCCCACCAACCTCCACCTTGATTATAAGCACCAGCAATAAGCCTTAATGCTGTTAATTTGGCAAGATAATCCGCACTTGAATAATTAGCAAAAACAGAAGCTAAAGCACAATAATAACTATTATTACTCGTCTTACAATCAGAAATATTATATTCCTCAGATTTTACATAAGTTTGTTCAGAAAAAGCACGTCCAGGGTTAACACAAAAAGCATCACTATCATTATCAGTTTTATAAGCATTTTGTATTAAATCTTTTACTGCTGCTTTGTTACTACCGCTTTCAGAACATAAAGTTCTTGTTGGAATTGATTGTTTAGTTGAAGTGGGATAAGAAGGTCTTGTAATAGACCAATATCCACAAGTACTAAGTCCTATTTTTTGCTTATCATCACACCCAGTACTACGTGTCTCGGGGTTGTAATAGGTCCAATATTGTGTTGTGGAACCATCACAATAATAACCACTTGGAGTTTTTGTACCACTTATAACCCAAGTACTTTTCTTCCAAATATATCTCGAATATAAAGGGCTTAGTCTTATATCATTATTACTTTTTATAACATAACTATCCTTAAGAGCAAATAAATTTACCGGAACTAAACATATAAACAAAAAGCATATTAAACTAAATAATCTTTTAAACATATTGTTTTTTCCTCCTTTTTAATAAAATAATTCTGACAATATATATAATAGAAATCAAAATAACTGGAATTAAAACAAAAGGTAAATATTTTAAAACATAATCCCAAAAAGTTAAATTAGAATTATCAATTTTCGCGATTTCTTCAGTTACTTGTTTATTAAACTCATCTAATGTCATTTCACCAACGTTGTAAAAAGGATGACAAAGCTTAACATCATCATAGTGACCAACACACAAATCACTTGTAACATAAGGATTATACTTTGGAGTGGTTACTTTTATAGTTCTTAAAACTGTATTCTTACAAGAAGCATCATTTGTATAAACTCTTATTTCATAATTGATTTTTCTAGCTACTGTCTTACTATCTATAAACACAAGTCCCTCGCTAGAATCACTATAAGTATAAGTATCTTCATCTGAGTTATAACTATTTCTAACCTTAAGATACATATCCTCTGATATCTTATTTATCATTATTCTATTTACAGTTTGATCTGTATTATAAATGTTAAATACTGAATACTCTATTTTATTAGCCACATCTTCATAATCTGTACAATCAGCATTAACTACATTTACACTTATAAAACTTAAAAATATAAAAAATAATACTTTTTTCATATACGCCTCCACTACTTTACACCAATAATTATAGCAAAAAAAAACACGTTTGTATACTACAAACCGTGTTTAACTTTCCTATAAATTGCACTGTAAACTTTATATGTAATTAATGAAGAAACTATAACTAATGAAATTTCTATAACATAATATTTATAAACAAAATCAAGTGCTTTTTCCCAAAAAGTTTTTTCTGGAGTTATTATATTATCATCGTTATCATCTGGAACATCTATATTAGACTTATTAGCATTACTTATAATACTATTAAAAGTATCTTCATCAACCTTATAATTTAAAAACTCTCTATTACAAACATTAAGGCTTTCATATCCAATACAACTATTAGATCCATAAAAAGGATTAACATATGGAACCCTAACAGTAATAATCCTAAGTTCTAAACCACCACAATAACTTTGAAGTGTTCCTGAAATTTTAACCTTTAACTCAGTACCCTCAGCTAAATTGTTGATAACTGACTTATTATCCACTTTATCAATTAAATCTAAATCCAAATAAGCCTCTAACTCATCAGTTAAATTAATAATACTCACATCAAAAGTACCATTACCCTTATAATCATAAGTAGTATCCACATACATAGCTAATGTATTTAAATCCTTCTTTCTAGTATAATCACACTCTTGAGTTTCAGCATTAAGTGTTGTAGTAAGAAAAAATACACTAAACAAAACTAATAATCTCTTCATATAGACCACCTTTATTCTAAAAAAATTATATCAAATTTAATTTATTAAGTAAATAGAAGTGCTAAAAAAGCACTCCTATAATGATTCAATTTCCTCTTCATCATCACTTACATCAAACGAAGTAAGTAATTTAATTTTAGTCATTTTAAAGTTATTAACAAGATATCCAAAGTCATCAGAAATTTCTTCTCTATCCTCACTAGTAACTCTAGAAATTCTAAACAATGACTGATCAGTAACTCCACTACCTATCCAAATACCACGTCCTAAATCAGTACCAGACTTAAACCATTCATCTAAAGAATAAGATTTCATACTACTTGGATTTTCTACAAACACAAATATAATTGAAGTAAACTTATTATTCTTACTAAGCATAGATGTAAAATCTTTTTTAGTTTCATCACTCAACTTACTAATAAATGAATAGAAACCATAAATAATAACAAAATTCTTCTTATAACCTTTAAGTAAATCTTCATTAAAATTGTTCTTTTCACCTATTTCATAAATTTTATCAACGTGTTCACTTAACTTAGTAACAATTTCACTAAACTTATTATTAAATACTCTTCCTTTAAACTCACTATCATTAAATTCTTTCTCAGTAGTATTTATAATAGTCAAATTAAACTGTTTAGTATAAATCACTTCTTTACCAAGTGCATTTATAAACTTATATGCACTCTCTACATCATTAGAAGAAATTAAGTTAATAGGATTCTTTGAATAATTATACTTAAGAACCTCTAATGTATTTTTACTTATACCCACTACCATATTAGGCCCATTAAACTCTTCTGTTCTAATACTCTCAAAATCAACAACAGCAGGTAAAACAGGTATCCTCTTTGCTTTATAATTAGGATACTTACTTACTAATTCATTCATATATTTAATAATATACTCAGTAAAGTTTTCATCTGTAACCTTAGCAGTTTGAAATTCATAAATATTATCTCTCTTAAATAGTCCTCTACCCTTAATCTTAGCAGGTACTTTTCCTCTAGTAGACCCAAGTATATTAGCATAATCAGAAGGATTATTTTGCTGAAGAGCATATATAAGAGCAAAATTATTCTTAGTTTTCATTCTAACACTACTATCATTACTAGCAGTAATCACAAAATAAATACCATACTTATAAGCCTCTCTAGAAAGTTGACTAAGTACATCAATTTTATCTTCAAAATTCTCATTAAATGATTCATAGTTATTAATAATAACAACTATATTAGGCATCTTTTTATTATTAGACTCTATATATTTTTGATAAGAACCACCATACTCAGAAAACAAATTCTTTCTACTTACAAGTTCATTATTAAGCATTTTAAACAAATTATTAACCTTATCAGTATCACTTACAAATGCAACATCGCCAACATAAGGTGACTTATTAAATATCTTAAGTGATTCAGAACCAAAATCAAGTACATAGAAATTAACTTCTTCTGGAGTATAAGTACACATAGATGAATAAAGTAAACTTGATATAAAGTCTTCTTTACCAGAACCAGTTATACCATAAACAATAGCATTACCAATCTTAGAAAAAGGTATTGTAAGCTTAAATTGATTTTGATTTTCAGGATCATCATATTCACCAATAATAGGATCTAAATAAAAATCTTTCTTTTCATAATTATATTTAACTTTCAAATTATCAATAAATATATTTGCAGGTATCTTATCAAGCCAAAGTTTTCTTACTTTTACATTTTCATTCTTAGCAACATCACATAAATAAGTAACTATATTAGGAAGTTCTTCTCCCAATGATTCAGCAGTTTGAACCACTTCAGCTTCTTTAGTTGTAGTAACAAAACCAATATTATTTATTTCATTTACAGTAGTATCAACATCTTTTTTAAATGTATTACTTGGAATATATTGACCTCCAGACCAAGAAGATTGACCTAAAGTAAATACTTCATTAGTACCAACTTGTAAATAAAATCTACCTCTCTTTTTCAAATATGCTGCATCAGGTCTCTTAAGCATTTCATTACTATCAGAAGTATCTTGAACCATCAAACAAACTCTGAATCTTGTATTTGACCAAATTTGTGAATCAACTACTCCACCTGGCTTTTGTGTAGCAAGAATACTATGTATACCTAAAGAACGTCCTACACGCGCTACACTAATCAAACTATCCATAAAATCAGGCTGTTGCTCTTTTAACTCAGCAAACTCATCACTAATAATAAACAAATGACTAACAGGCTCCATATCTTTAAGTCTACCCTCACGCCATAATCTTTGATACTTATATATATCCATAGTACTCTCATTAGCAACTCTCTTAGCTTCATTAAACAGTTTTTGTCTTCTCTTAACTTCACTCTCAATAGATGCTAAACTTCTATTAAGCTCATTACCATCTAAGTTAGTAATAACCCCAACTAAATGAGGTAAATAATATCTATCATTAGCAAATGAACCAGTAAGTGATCCACCTTTATAGTCTATCAAAATAAATTGTACTTCATAAGGATGATAATTAATAGCCAAAGAAAGAATATAAGAAATGATAAATTCAGACTTACCACTACCAGTAGTACCAGCAACAAGCCCGTGTGGACCGTGATACTTCTCGTGTAAATCTAGAGTAATAACTTCTCCACTCTTACCAATACCAACAGGAGCTTGAAGTGACAAAATCGGATTACTTCTCTTCCATCTCTCCTTTGAATTTAACTGCTCTACCTTACCAACTTGATACATCTCTAAAAAATGATAAACATCAGGTAAATTATTCTGAGCTTCACTCTTAATATCAATGGGAATATTAGATAACTCCTTCGCACAATTATAAATCTCATCTGTACTAGAAAAATCTATAGTAAACTTTTGATTAGAATTATTAATAACACTACTAAAAATATTACACTCATTTCTACTTACATTAATAAAATTCTTACACTCATTTGGAAGAGCAGAAAGTTTATCAGCTAAAATTATAATACTAAAACCATAATTTTCATTACTAGACATAACATTCTTAATAAAATCATAAGAATCAATTGACTTAATCGCATCAGTAATAATCACATAATGTGGAGTAAACTTACCAGTTCCATCTCCCTTAACTTTTCTTCTTTCATTAAATATCTTCTCTAAATTATAAACAATTTCTCTATAATCATCATTAGAAGAACCAAAGAATCTAAAACTCTTATCATTACTCCAACTATGTGGAAGAGGTTTCATATATTCCCAATCTTTTTCATTATCAATAGAAGTAAAAGTTACAGTTTTAACTTCATCATAACTATAATTAGCCATAATCTGTAAAAGCAATCTATCTGCAAACTCTTTAGTAATAGTCGCATCTCCCACTATACCAGTTGTAACATTATTATAAAATGAAAAATTAATAGGAACATCTTTAAGTATTCTCTCTGTCTTACCTAAACTATGCGCTATATCTAAAAGATTATCTTCACTTAATGTAAAATGTTCTTCTGGATACTTAATCTCTATCTGCATAGGTAAATCCCCACGCCCAATTGGTAAATTTAAAAAATCTTCATCATTTAATCTCTTTTGCCAAAGTTTAACATTATGCCCTCTTATAACATTTTGACAATCAGTAACAGAAAAATTATTACTTAAAAGTGTAGTTCTCTGTTTATCTAATTCTCTATTTATCTCTTCTTCTTTTTTATCTATATAATTTTTATATAATTTTTGTCTCTTTTTTTCATACATCTTATCAGCATATTTTTGATAAGCTCTAGTCAAAAGAGGCCACAATAATGCACTTGCAAGCATCGCCCCACACATAACAAGTGAAGTAACTGAACTAGAAGCACTCTTCTCACCTTTAGATATAGATGATAAATTACTCATAAGCATAACAACAGAAGTCATAGCCATTGTAATCATCGGTCCAATAGTAAGTGCAACCGGTGTCTTATCCTCTTCCTTTTTAGAAGGAGGTGTATCAATATTCAAAACAAACTTATTAACAACTTCATAAAAATGAGGTGTCCTATAAAAATAATTCTCTTCATTATATTGATTATCTAAAGTAAGCTCAGTATGATCATCAACAAAATCACTCTTAACAGGTACTACATTTACAAAAGAAGCACTAAACTGAACTAAATTATTCGGATTATTAACAAGTAAATAATCAAGTCCATCTTTTCTCATCAAAATTATCTTAAGACCAAAAGTAAAAATAACATCTCCATACTCAAGTCTCTTACTAGTTAAAACTCTCTTCTGATTAACATAAACAGAAGCTTTCTCATTAACATCAAGATAAAAATACTTATCTTTCTTCTTAATAGTAAAAGCATTCTCTGAAAAACCATTTAATGTAAAAACGACATCAGCGTCACTACTACTTCCTACTTTAACTTCTTGATCACTCTTAATGCCAAGTTCCTTATAAGTAGTATCGTAAACAGGACTCGCATATAAATAATACTTCTCATTCTTATAATTATTTTGTATCAACTTAAAATTATAATTACTCACATCTGAATAAGGTACCATTACATTATTAGAATCCACCACAAAAGCATCCTGATTACTAACAAGTCTCCATTTACCTTCATACTCTTCTACAGAAAGCAAGTTGAACTTTTTACCATTTTCAAAATCAGTAATCCAATAACTACCTGATACTTTTTCAGGTAATATAAATACACCAAGTTTATTTTTCTTAATTAAAGTTAACTGCATACTATCACTCCCTAATAAAGTATCAATTTACTTCCATTCTTAATAGAATTAAAAGCATACTGTCTTTCATCCAACTTCTCTCCAGTAAGTTTATCATACAAAAATTTACACCCATCATTAACAAAAGCACCTTCAGTACTTTCTTCAACAATACTTATAATTAAATTCTTAATAACACCTACTCTTTTTACAAGGGGAATGTAAATATCAAATTCTTTTTCAATAAGTGGAACGTAAACCAAAACTAAAATCTTATCTTTCATTTGTCACCTCAAAACAATAAACTTAAGCACTACAAAAACTACTAATGCAGTGGCAAGTATACCTATGCTAGTAAAAATAATAATTTTCTTATTGCCACCACTTTTACTAGTACTTTCCTCTTTTTTAACAGAATCAACGTGTTTATAAACATCATTACTAATATTATTTAAACTTAACTTACTTCCACAATTAATACAAATTTGATCACCCGGATTGGTTTCAAAACCACATTTATCACACTTCACTTACTATCACCCTTTTACTATAACAATAATAACATAAAAAGATGTTAGTGACAAGAAAAAAGACTCCTAAGAGTCAAAATAAATTATTACATAAACATTAAAAACATAATAATTGTCACTACTATAATGGAAATTGTTGTCCAAATTATTTTATTACTTCTATACTTTTTAATTTTATTATCAAACACAAAATTCTCTTTTTTAGAAATATTATTCATAAATTCATAATCCATTTTACTTTTAACATCATTTGATAAAATTAAAAGTGATTTAGATGTACCCCTACTTCTAGCAACAACAGAAAGTGTCTTTTCATTTTCCTTAAGAACTATTTCTTTTCTAAGACCAATTTCATACATACAATATTTTTTATCCTTTAAATCTATTTCTTATCTATAATCAAAAATAGAATCACCATATTTTATAGTTGTCGCAGTTTCTTCTTTCCCTTTATGCTTAAGTGGAATATATCTTTTGTCTTTTTTATCTTTACCCTAGAAACAAGATTTACTTCCATATTTTCTACCGCCAAATGGTATATTAATCACATTTGATGACTTTAAATCAAAATCATACTCACGTATTACTTTATCATTTTTATCAGATAAAGTAACCATTTGTTTAACTGTCTGCCAGCTAGAATTTTTATACTTATTATTAACTTTACAAATCATAAATTTCCCTCCTACTCTAAAAATATTATGCCACATAGCACTTGAAAAATACACGTGTTATATGTTATACTTTACACATAATAGTGAGGTAACAATATGATAGAGAAAAAAGATAAATATTTGCCAATTGGCTCAGTTGTGATATTAAAAGGAGCCAAAAGAAAATTAATGATCACAGGTTATATACAAATTGATTTAAAAAAACTAGACAAAGTATATGATTATAGTGGCTGTTTATTTCCTGAAGGTATAATAAATACAGATAAAAGTCTACTTTTTAATCACGATCAAATAGAAAAAATTTTTTTCGTTGGTTATATGAATGAAGAAGAAAAAGAATTTGAACAAAAGCTTAAAGAAACTGTAACTGAAGAAAATATAAAAAGAATGATAGAAAATGTTAAAAAACAAGTATCAGGTGAATCACTATGAGTGAAGTAAAAGAATACTTACCCATTGGTTCAGTTGTATTACTTAAAGATGCGCAAAAAAAAGTTATGATAACTGGTTATACTCCAATAGATATGGAAACTAAAAACAAAATATATGAATATCTAGGATGTGTATTTCCTGAAGGAATAATTAAAAGTGACGAAAATATTTTATTTGATACAAAAGATATAGATAAAATATTTTTTAAAGGTTTTGTAAATGAGGAACAAGAGAACTTTATAACAGAAGTAAAAGAAATACTTGAAAATGAAGAAAAGAAAAAACAGATATTAAACGAAATTAAATAAATTTAGAAGGGAGTAACAATGAGAATAGTACTTAATACAGATACATTAAAAAAAGATGTTGAAGAATTAAAAAAAATAAAAACGTGCTATTCTACAGGAGGTAGTTCCTTTTTAAGTAGTTCAAATAATCCAATACTTTTGGCTAATTATATAAAAAATATAAGACAAATATATAACGATATAACTTGGAACATTAATGAACTTACAGAATATCTAAGTGATTACATTTCTGATATGGAAGCCTTAGATAACAAAATGAATGGTTCAAGCGGAAGTATAAAAGCATCTAACGGTAATTCTCTAGCTAATGCTTATAAAAACATAATTGAACAATTACAAATAGAAGATACAGAAATACTAGGTATTAACAAATACACACCAGGTGAAAACGATTTACAAATAGTAGACCCAGAATATGTTGATGTTAATTTGCCAGCCACACTTGCCATATGTGGTTTGTCGTTTTTAGAAGGACTTGCTAATGTCGGCGAAAATATAATGGATGGAGGAGCTATGCTAATCGCAGGTGGTGCTAGTCTTCTTGGTTATGATGATGTTGCTAATGACATTGGTGAATTTGTAAAAAGAGACATATCAAAAGAATTATACTATAATGTTGTAAGTGAAACTGGTCTTGATGAATATGCAGATCCAGACAGCACAGCTGCACAAATATTCTCAACTGCAGGTAACATAGTTGGTATGGTAGGAATAAGCATTGCAACCGGTGGATTAGTATCCTCAACTTTTGGCGCAGGCACTACAGCTGCTAAAGTTGCTGGTGGAATTGCAAACGGACTAATTGGTGCAAGTGTTGACGCAGGTAGTGAAGCCGAAGCCGCACTTCAAAGAGGCGCAACTATAGAAGAAGCAGAACTAATTGGTCTAGAAGCAGCAGGCTACGGTTTTGCTAAAGGTGCTGTGACAGGTAGACTTGACCAAGCAGCAAGAAGTGGTGTCGGTTTAGGAAAAATAACTAAATATGCTTTTGCATCATTTGCTGTAGGTGCTTCAGAACCTTTAGTAAACGAAATGGCTCATACTGTAATATATGATCACGACGACTCAAAATCACTTGTAGAAAACTTTACTGAAAATGCTAAAGAATACAACTTACCTTTCCAAATGTTAATGGCTGGAGGAATGGCTTCACTTGGCACTATTGGAAATGGCATAAGTGCTAATCGCTCTATTAAAAGCACTTTAAAAACAATGGATGTAGAAAAAGTAGATACTAAAAATCTAAAACAATTAGATAAAATAGAAATAAAACAAAAAAGTACTGAATTAAATAAACTAATTGCTCAAAACCCTGACCTATCTAAAAAATTAAATCTAAGCAAAATAGATGAGTCATTAACAAAAGCTGATTTAGATAAAATCTTAAAAATGAGAACACTAAAATGGGAAATTGAAAACAAAGCAGTACCTACTAACAAATTTACAATCGAACACTTTTCGTACTATGATAAAGTTGCTGAAGCAAAAACTAAACTAGAAAAAATAAGTCCAAAATTAACCCAATTTTATGAAGACGGCAAAATAAGTGGTAGAACACTAGAATTCTTCTTAGGATTTGAAGAACATAACTTCTTACACGTTTCACGTGTTGCAGAAGAATCTGTAGATGTTATGAAAGAAATTAGAAAATTAAATCTTGAAGAACTGGGAGACATAGATGACAGAACTTTATACTTAGCAGGACTTGCTCACGACCTAGGTATGAGAGAAGGACTATATAGTTTTGACAAAGAAACTGACGTAATGTCAAAAATTATTGATGACTACGGTACTGAAGTTAGAGGTGGACACCCATCAGGCTCTGCTATCACAGTAGTACAAAATAGAGATATCTTCGGTGATGACACAGAAAAAATTGCAGTACTCACTTTACTCCACAGTAAATCAACCAGTCAAGTATCTGATCTTATGGACGACGAGCAACTAAGTGATGCATTAAGAAAATTATATTTAAACCAAGTATATGATGGAGAAAAACTATATGACTTTGACATAAGCAAATTCGTAGAAGTAGATGAAAACGGTAAACCAATCACATATATGGGAAAAAGAACTGTTGACAAAGGTAAAAAAACAGAACACATAATCGATATGGAAAAATACATCTTAAAAGAAGATGCAGCAAAAGAATTAAAAGCCGGTGCAATCGCACTTAGAATTGGTGATGCACACGCTAATAAAACAGGATTTAACCACGGTGGTGGAAAAATAACAATTAATGAATTTGCTAGTAAAAAGGTCGCACAAGAATTCTTAGACAAAGACGAGTTTATGTTTTATCCTAAAATAAATGATATAAGTGACCTAGAAGCATTAGAAGGAAAAATAAACATCGAATACATTGACGAAACAATACATCTTGGTGAAACGTCTTCCACTAGATTCTCAATGAAAATTATAATGGGTGAAAGAAATGAGAGAACCCTTAAATCTATTGTAGATGGTGACACACTAGTACACAGAATGCAAGTTTTATCTGAAGACGCGCCAGCTAGTACGTGGATATATGGAATTGAAGAAAAATTTGGTGAATATAGAACATTTAAGAATGTAAAACAAAGAGTAGAAATAGAAGTACCTGAAAACGTAGCCAAAATGTATGAAATAGCAGCAGAAGGATATATGGATAAAAATCCATGGTTAGATATCGTAATTAAACGCGCAAAATCGACAGAAAACATTAATAAAACAGTAGATATAAATAACAAATTTATGTCTACATTTAATGATCCATATGCAACAATAACAATTACTGAAAAACTAACACAGCCTCCACAAAATATTGTAGAAAATAATGTAATTACTATGGTAACCGATCCAATAAAGAAACAAACAATAAAAGATATAGTAGTATCATTTATAAATGGAAAAGTATTTGCACTTCATAAAAATAAACTTTTAAAAAAATTTGATAAAGTTATGCCAGTAACTAAAGCAAACAAAGAAACTCAAAGAATGATAAGAGATAGCTTTGATAAAGAAATTTCAAAAGGAAACAGTGATGCCTACGCTATATTATCATCATTTATCAAACTTAAAAAGAATGATCCGTATATCGATATAGTAGTTGATCCAAATTGTGATAGGTCATGCTTTAGGTCACAAGATAATAAAGTACATTTAGAACTAGCGGATGCACACAATAAAGGAGTGTTATTTCACGAAATGGGACATATGATATGGATGAATAAGTTGAATTATTTACCAGATTATTATGATGAGATTGTAAAAAAAGCAAAAGACTTAGCATCAAATGGTGAATACTTAAATTCAGATATAAAACTATTTAGAAATATAGAAAACACAGCAATTAATCAAGCTTATAAAAACTTTGAAACTAGACTGAAAAACTTTGAAAATATATCAGTTGAAGAATATATAAATCGAATCGCAAATTATTATGATAATGTTTTAAGTAATTTATCTCAAGCAGATTACGGAGAATTTAGAACTAAGTTAAAACAAGAAGGACTAAATGACAGAACGATAGATGAAATTATGTATGGTAGAATAACTTCAAAAGACTTGGCAATCTCGGATTTCAATGAACTTGTCAGAAAAGAAGGGGTTGAAATAGAAGAGACTGAATACTTTAACTACACTCAACTTTCTGACATGATTGACGCAGTATTTGAAGGTGAAAAACAAGATACACGCGAAATAAGATGGGGACACGGCTCAAAATATTATAAAAGCGACCCCTATAAACCATTTAACGAAATGATGGCACAATACACAGCAATTAAAGCTACTGGAGACGAAAATATGATTAATAAAATCAGAAACACATTTGGAGAAGACTTTTATAATATGCTAAACACAACATTTTATCAAATGACAAATTATTAAAACAATTAAGAAAAGAGGTAATAAAATATGGATGATAGAACTTTATATTTAATATTAGAAATAAATTACTTTAAAATGTTCGGTAGACAAATAACTTTAAATCCAAAAGAAAATAGTGATTTGCTACCTAAAGAATGGGATCTCATTTCTAACTATGAACTAAAAAGTAAAATATTAAGTGAAGCAATAAAGAATAATATTAAAATAGTTGATACAAAATTATATAATGAAACAATAAATAATATTGAAGGTCATAGAAGTTTATGAAAGAAAATCTATTAGGCGAAAATAAAAGAAAAATTTACTATTACTTAGAGGATGAAAATAATAATAAATATTTTAAAAAACAATTTAAATCAGAAAGTAACACTGAAAGATTAAAAAATGAAGTAAAAGTATTAAATGAATTTTCAAATTATAATTGTTTTCCTAAAGTAATAAATTATAGTCTTGAAGAAAAATATATTGTATTTGATTTTATTGAAGGTAATAATCTTAATAATTCACTATTTAATATTAAAAATACTATAGAAATTGTTTCAAAAATTATTAATATATTAGAAATAATTCATAGCAAAGGCTATATCTTTGGAGATCTTAAACCATCGAATGTAATAATTAGTGATAAACTAACACTTGTAGATTATGAAAGTACTACTAAAATTGGTGAACCTTTAAACTATGCAAGTGGAATATATTGCTCTATATACCAAAAAGAAGATAATAAAGCAATCTATGGATTTGACTTTTATTCCTTAGGATTACTAATTATTTCACTATTAGAAGGTGAAAAAGTACTTAAAAACTATGTTGAAAATGATAGATTATATAATTTAGATAATAACCCATCAATGTTCTTATTACCAAAAGAGCTACAAAATATATTAAAAAAATTATTAGCCTATAATCCAGAAGACAATTACAATGACATTAAAGATTTAAAAAGAGATATAAATAATGTTAAAAAAATAATAAACGAAAAACATAACATCTTTGACAAAAATTAAAACAAATATTATAATTATATTAGAGGAGAAAATAAATATTATGGAACTAAAATTATTAAGAGATAAATCTAACGATGAAAATATTAAAAAAATATATAGTTTTGAATACACAAATAAATTAGATGTAATATCAAATTATTTTAAATCTTTAATATCTAGTGGTTATTCCCTAGAGTCATTTAGAATAGTATTTGTATATGATGATGCAATCGCTATTCCTGATGTAGTTACTACAAATATAAATGAAGCAATTGATGCTATTGGAGAGTATTCTAAAGATGTAATAAAAGATATTATAGTAGAAGGTAAACACGATGGCAGAAACTTCTACACTACTATAGATATAAATGAACACATAATAGTATTTGGAGAAAAATTAGATATAATAGAATCCAGGAAAATGTGATAAATAAAAAAATCTTCACCGAAGATTTTTTTTATTTACAAAATATCTAAGTTACTAACATTACTTACATTAGTCTCATCATTAATGGGATTTGATATAACTTCTTTATTCTCAAGTGAATTCCAATAAGAAGAAACATCACAACTTGCAGAAAATGGACTAGGACTAGGCATTTCTAATTGACATATCATAGGTATCTTAAAAGCACTACCAAATGCTACACAAGAACCTGGTTGTAAAACCTTAATTTTCTCCATAACATCTTGAGAAATATTAGGAAGCATTTCTTCAATATATTTAATATCCTTAGGATGTGTCATTTTAAATATTAAAAAGTTAGAACACTGACTCACAACAGTTTCAGAAATTTCTACAGGTCTTTGACTAATAATATCCAAAATAGTCCCATATTTTCTTCCTTCCTTAGCAATTCTATCAAATATATTATATCCTAGTAAAAACACATCATTATCGTGCTGTATATACCTATGAGCCTCCTCTAAGAACAAATGAAACGGAACAGTGGCTCTATTAGCATTTCCCTTACAAAACTCAAAAATAATATGACTATAAATCTTAACTAAACTCTTAGCATAACTATCATCTAAAGACTCTAAATTTATATTAATAATCTGAGCCTTTTTACCAGAAACACTAGCTAAACTAGTTATAAAATTTTCAACTGGTGTATACTCTCCAGAAAAATAACTATTCATCTCATTATTTAAAATAGTATTTAGTCTAACCTTAAGAAGCTGAGCATCATCGTGCATAAGTTTATTCTTATTAAAACCTTCACTAATCAAAGTAAAATCAAGTGCTTTAGCAAAATCATTTAAACTGAATGAGCAATTTTCACTCTTCTCTTCATAAGAAACTTTTTGATCAGCATAAGATAAAATATAATTAGTAATTAAAACCTCTTCTCCAAATCTACCCTTTGAATCAATACTAAAACATTCACTAAAACTTCTTGTATACCCTACTCCCTTAATCTCAGTATTAAAATTAAATTCCTTAGTATGACAAATATCTATAATAGAAAAAATATCATCTTTCTTTTGCTTAGAAGTATCACTACTATAAAGTATTGTAATAAGTGCTTTGGCAATAATACTATTTTTATACCTTGTAGCTTCTAAATCATCCTGTGCAAAAAGCCTAGCATACTTAATCGCACGATTTAATATAGTAAGCTGAGAATGCTTATCAGCTTGAAGTAAAATAGCAAAATCATCTACAGTAAGTAAATTAATAGGAATATTTATTAAAAAATCACTTTCATCTTTTTTCTTAGAAGTTATAAATTTATAATTATAATAATTATTAATAGTATTAATTGATTTAAAAGCATTTTTATACTCACCAAAAGAATCAAAAAACACAAAATTAGCATTATAAGCAAGTGAATGTTCATTACCTAATATATTCTGAATAACTCTAGCAACCCCACAAGATTTACCAGAACCACTATTACCAAAAATGCACATATGATTAGCAAATAAACTATTTATTTTAGGACATATTAAATAATTTTTGTATGTTGCACTTTTACCTAAAACAAAACTATCTTTAGATGGTGTACCTAAAAGTAAAGTAAGCTCTTCTGCATTTATAACTCTAATAGTACTATTTAAACTTGCCTTACGAAGTAGTCCATTATAATACTCACCATTAACATATTCACCTAGAAAATGTACTTTAATCTTATCAGAATTTACTTCTACTATTTCTCCTAAAATCTTTTGATTATTATGCTCAAAAATTAAATGAACATTTAATAAATCAATATCAGTATTAACGCTAACCTTATTCTCTATATATGCAGTATTATCACTAACATAAAGTATTCTACCAAACATATCACACCTCACTAACTAAGTAAATTATCAACCTCATACTCCAACGATTTAATATCCTTTTCTAAAGTCTTAATTTGATTTTGAACACTTTGATCAAGTGTTCTAACATAATCATACATCGTTCCAGTAATATTCCCCTCATTATCATAAGTATAACGCTGTACCTTTCTATTATAATACAAACGTGGTTTTAAATTTTCAATTTCTTTTTCATTACTTTGAATTTTTTTTATAGATCCAATACTTTTACTTAAAACATTAATTTTATCAGACAAATTAACTAAACTTCCATTAAGAGTTTTAGATGTAGTAATACGATCTATAATATCAAGTATTTTACCCTGTACAGTTTGAGAATCAAAAATATTCTTATTTCTTATATCATTATTAATAGAATCAAAATTTTGAGTTTTAATATCATTCCTAGCTTTATTTATAGCTATAGAAATGCCATCACAATTAACATTAGAATATTTACTCATTTTACACCTACGCTCTTAAATTATTACCCATATTAGTAATAATATTAGACATTTGATTTTCTAATGCTACAGAGTTATCTAAAACATTTTCTAAATATCTATTAACATTCAAAAACTTATTAGAAATAATTTCAAAATCATTAGTAACAATTTTAAATTTTTCTCTAAATGTTTCACTAGATCCAGTATCCCAATTTTTCATAATTAAATTAAAAGAATTAATAATTGTATCTATTTCCTCACTCATTTTATTAAAATTTCTATTAACTCTATCACTATTTTCTAAAAGTTGTCTATTATCTAATTTCACTTATTATCACCTACTTAAGACTAACATTTTTACTAGCGTAATATTTATCTATAGCCATTGCAACTCTAACATACCCCTTCACATAATTATTATAAGATTCTACACTTCTATATAATCTTTTAAGTTGTTTATAAAAATCTAACATTTCAGAAGAAAAATAATCATAATCTTTTCCTTGCCAAAAGTTACTCATATCATCAACTATTTTCCACATATTATCATCATAATTAAGAAAAGAATCAAGGCTACTTTTTATATCATCAGTTTTTTTCGACATAATATCTGTATCCATTTTAATATACATTAGCATCACCCTTTTATAAATAAAACTTAAATATATTAAGTCTTATTTATAAAAATCACATAACGTGATCTTTATATCCTTATTATCTACCTGAATCAGCAGCTTGAGCAGCTTCAGCAGCGGTTTTAATATTACTAATACAAATTTGAAGTGCTTCATTTACTTTAGTCATATTTGATTGTAATATTTCTAATAAAGTTTCTTTTGCATTCTCAGCAGCATCTCCATCCCAAATTGAACTTCCATTATTAAGTTCAGAAATTTTGTTACGAAGTTTTTCATTAATTCCCTCTAAATCAGTAAAAATAGAATTTAACTCTGAACCAATTGAAGTAATAGCAGCATAGTCATATTTAACTACATCTTGTTTAATATTCTCTTCAGATAATTGCGATAATTGATCATAAGATAAATTACCGAATGAACTTACATTAGTAGTTGTACCTAGGTTAGATGTTTCCAAATTAGCAACATTAGCATTAATTGAATTCATAGAAGATTCAAAAGCTTGACCAAAATTGTTAACAAAATTAATTAAAGCTTGATGTGTTTCTAAGAAATTTTGATAATTCTGATGTGCAGCTGCACCAGTCCATACATTTGGTTGAACTAGATTTTCGATTTGTTGTGAAAATCTTTTTGAACAACTAGATATACTTTCACTTCCCCCGTTTAAATAATTAATAACTGTGTTTCCCCAAGTTCTTACTGCCTCAGGATCATAAGCAAATACTGACATTTTCATTCCTCCTTTTGTTTACATATCCTCTATGCTTACATAACTATTATATAATATCACCAGTAAATAAGCAAGCAACTATACACATCACTTTACAAGCACCGCGTGCACAACTAACCTTCTATTCTTACCACTACAAGTTGACATAGTAAGTATCTTATCTCCAGGCTTAACGTCAATTCCAAAATTATATGAGCTTCTACCTTTCACTTCATTCACATAACTCATAAAATCATCATCACTACTAAACGAAGTCTTTAAATAGTCTACTTCATCACTAACTTTATAAGTAGCAAAAACTCTCCATTTCATTTCAGTATTAAGTGTATTAAAAGTAATTAATAATTTGTCAGGATTACTTCTAAAACTACTCTTAGAAAGAAACCACAATTCACCAAACATATACCCAGTTGTCATCGCATGTGCATAAAGAATAGTATTCTTATCTAAATCTTTACTGTTATTTCTATAATCCATAAAAACCCAACCACTTACAGCACTATTCTTATAAATATCGTGATTCAAATAATATTTGTTATTACTAGTTTGCACTACTGGATAATTAATCTTAGTATCATTAACAGTTACCCAACCAACAACATCACTATTAATCTTTAATACTTCATTATAGTCTTTTAAAATCTCATCATACTTATTAACATATTCCTTGCCACTACCATCAGGCTTAATAATAACCTCAGTAACAGCAGTATCATCTATCTCATCAATATCACTAATTAATTGATCATTATTAGAATTTAACTCCATATCTAGCTTTCTCAAATTCAAAGATGCCTTATACTCGTGATACTTACTAGAAAACATAAATACTACAGAAGCATAAACAATAAGTATTAAAGATAACTTAACACCATTAAGAGTAAGTTCTTTCCATATTCTATCCCTAAAAAATTCTTCTGAATAAATAATCTTAATATTACCATTTAATTTCTTATTAAATTCTTTATTAACATTTCTCAAATAAGTAATATTTTCTTTAATACTATTCATATTATTTTCATTCTGGTGAATATAAATACTCACATCACTAAAATTATATTTCTCTAAAATCTCAATAATAAAATCCATTATCTCATTAGAATAAGTATAAATGTGAATAAGTTTAAGATTTCTATTAATTCCCAAAAAAGGTACTAAATTATTTTTAATCTCCTCTTCAGTATAAAACTTAATAACTTTTTTATAATATAAACTTTTTAAACTCTTTAAATCATTTGAAATTGCAAAAGATATATCAAAACTAGAATTATTTGTAAATTTTATAGATACATTCTTCTTAGCAAAAATATGCACATAATCACTAGGCATAAAATAACATTTGATATAATCTAAATTATCTTTCTCAAGTAAAGTATCCATTACTCTTTTCGGTAGACTTTTCTCTACTTCGAAAATAACTTGTTTAAAATTCACAATATTACAGGCAAGTTGAAAACATTCGAAATCCTTAAATGTACAAGTTTCATACTTATATTTAGATATCTCATTTGAAATAGTGCTTATATTTTTTTTGACATCATTAAAGGAATAAATTAGTTCTTCACTATTACTATTAACTTTTTCATACAAAGTTTCAAAAACATAAGAATTATCTACTAATGTTATCTTAATATATTTCATATGACTTCTCTCCTATTATTATATTACCACACTTTTTATTTATAATAAAGAAAATACTTATTCCACCAGCAACAATTTTTATCATTTTTTTCTTGACATATACATAAAACTTAAGTATAATTATAAATGTCATCAAGAAATGCAGGTGTAGTTTAATGGTAGAACTTCAGCCTTCCAAGCTGCTAACGTGGGTTCGATTCCCATCACCTGCTCCAGATTGATAGGAAACTCGGAAATTAACTTCTGAGAGTAATAA
>OIYG01000538.1_pt1 | contig 36164 bp, 38 predicted proteins | sample 1587861 | NCBI WGS metagenome assembly OIYG01 (sample SAMN03283272) | human gut metagenome | biome: human-associated habitat; material: feces | host: Homo sapiens | place: Peru | collected 2012 | reverse complement strand
CGGTTACATCCCCTGTCCCCTGAGGGGAAAGGGGCTTGGGGAAAGCGGTGGAGCCCTCTTTAAGGGTAAAGAGGGACGGGGTGATTTTCGAAAAACCTCATTCGAGCGACGACAAGTGCAGAGCGATACTGCAATGAGGAGTAAAAATAACTTTTTTCAAAAAATAGAAAGGTGTAACTACTTGTAATATAGTGGTGACGCTGTGTTGGTGATATACGTTAATCTGGGGGAGATTAGAGCAAGAAGCAAAAACTCCTCTAAAAAATTGGTTGTTTCATAGAAAACACTTATATTTGCAGGCGTAATTGAAATAAAAATAAAGAATTATGGGAAAGATCATTGATAAGACGATAACAAAGATAGTAACAGAAGAGGGTATCTCTCTCTTTCGCCGTGTAACTAAGGTTTTGATGCCAAATGGCAAGTATCGTTATCCTGTAGATTATTTTGATGCAACTCCCGGAGTTGTTAAGGTTTCGAAAGAAGAAATGGATAAGGTAGCAATACCTGTTTATAAGAAGTTAATCTAATGGAGCGATTGATGTCTGATGGTTATCCTTTTATCTTTCAAATGATAGATAAAAGTGAGAGTGATGAGTATCTGATTCAAACCTTGCAATATCGGTTTAAGTCAGACAAATCACATCATGCCTATATTGTAAGAGTTGAATGTTATAAGAAACACGCTTATTGTGTGAAGTTCTTCGATAAGGCAAACATCAACAGTAAAAATAAGTTTAGTCTTCGTTCCAATACTTTCGAGGCGAGAACGATACTCTATACGATGTTTCATATAATGTTAGATGTATTGAAGCGAGATGAAAAAGCTTCTTTCTTTTTTATTGGAGCGGAAGACGAAAAAGATCAGGATGGAATGGTATCCCGTCGTTTCCGTCTTTATCGTCGTTTCGTGCTTTCAACGGTTTCTGATGACAAGTTCGAGCATTTTAGAAGAAATGATTTATCTTTGTACATACTTGTAAATAAGGAATATGTAGAAGATACCGCTTCGTATGCTGATGAGTTAGCCGGTATTGTACAGCGATTGATGCACTAGTACCCTTTTCGTTAGCCCAGCGGTCCCATCCCGCACAATCTGGCGAGGGCTTTGATGCCCCGCCAACCCTATAGCGTAGCGGTTAAGAGCGACATGAGGAGCGGTTACATCCCCTGTCCCCTGAGGGGAAAGGGGCTTGGGGAAAGCGGTGGAGCCCTCTTTAAGGGTAAAGAGGGACGGGGTGATTTTCGAAAAACCTCATTCGAGCGACGACAAGTGCAGAGCGATACTGCAATGAGGAGTAAAAATAACTTTTTTCAAAAAATAGAAAGGTGTAACTACTTGTAATATAGTGGTGACGCTGTGTTGGTGATATACGTTAATCTGGGGGAGATTAGAGCAAGAAGCAAAAACTCCTCTAAAAATTTGGTTGTTTCATCAAAAACTCTTATATTTGCAGGCAAAAAAGGAGATACAATTATGAACACAATAGCAATTGACAGCAATATATATAAAGGTGCAGAAAGTTATGCTAAATTACATAATATTAGTGTGACAGCTGCAATAGAAAAGGCGATTTCTTTGTTTTTGCAAAAGGTACAACCTAAGCAAAAGCTATTAGAAACTGCTGAGTTTAATGATGCTTTGTCTTATGTTAAAACATTAAAGGCAAAAGGTGGCAAGCCGATACCGGCAGATGAAAATAGCTTAGATGCGTTGGTTGATAAAAAATATGCATTATGAGAGTTTTTATAGATACGAATATCTTAATAGATTTCGTTGTAAATCGTGAGGGCTTTTCTGAAGATGCAACTCAAAATGCCACAGCTTTGCGAGCTGAGGGAGATTGTATTGTAACTCGTAACAAGAAGGATTTTACGAATTCTTCTTTACCCGTTTATACTCCTGCTGAGTTGTTGAATATTTTAAACCAATAAAGGTGGCGTAGCTACTGCTGTTACAATCCTGAATATTCCTCATTCGAGCGACGACCAGTGCAGAGCGATACTGCAATGGGGAACAAATATAACTTTTTTCAAAAACTAATAAGTGTAACTACTTGTAAAATAGTGGGGACGCTGTATTGGTGATATACATATACTGTTATGATGGGCGAGGATTGTTATAGAAAACATTGAAATAATGTGAAAAATTTTGGAAGATACGAAGAAATATTCTATCTTTGTAAAATAAAAGCAACCAGCTATGTGTAAAATCTCAGAAGCAACAAAAGATAAGCTCGGCAATACCTTGATTTATATGGCAGAACGAGTGGCAGACCTTAGTAAGACCAAGGCCTTGAAATTGCTGTATTTAATGGAAGAGCGAATGGTCCTGAAATATCATGTTCCTTTTCTTGGCATACCTTATGAAGTATGGCAGGCAGGCCCCGTAGCCAAGGATGTTTTCATAGACTTGTCGGATGGACCTTATCTATTGAAAGACTATATTAAGACAGATTTGGTTTGTTCCGCAACTTATCTTGTAGCCGTCAAACCATTCTGTGATGATGAGTTTTCAGAATGTGAGATTGCGATGATGGATGACATACTGAATAAGTATGGCAAGATGACAGCTGCGGATTTGGTTAATGAAACCCATAAAAAAGGCACGCTGTGGTATCAGGAGGCAAGTCAAAATGGATTATTGGAAGCATTTCAAAATCATGAATGCAACAACTCTGACTTGAAGATAGATTTCACGAAAGCGATGGCACCATGTGCAGCCGAGTATTATCAGGAAAGTCTTGATGTTCATCAGACAGCCAATCTTTTAAACATCAATGCTCATGTTTGAGAAAGGTAATCTTTTGCTGTTTCGGCCATTTGTTTTCAAAAATGGAGCTATGCCCAAGGATAAGTTTTTCTTGGTACTGGAGAATATTGATGGCAATTTGTTGTTGGCAAGCCTTCCCACTTCAAAGGATCACGTGCCATCAGATGTGGAAGTAACGCATGGCTGCTTGGACTTGGCTGAGCGTTTTGTGAATGTCTTTGTCTTTCTGTCTGGTGAGGAGATTCTTTGTAAAGCAAATGGTGAACGTTTTTCTTTCTCGAAGAATACTTTCGTATATGGGGCGAACTTGGATATGTATAACATTTCTCAGTTTGAATTACAAGAACGGTTATCTCAGACAAATATTGAGTTAATAGGAAGTCTTGATGCAGCCTTGTTCGAAGAACTCAAGAATTGCCTATCCAATAGCAAGATGGTAAAGAATAAATACCGCAAGATCTTAAAATAGATGGGTAAAAACTATATAGTCATGTTACTATGTTGAAAAATCCGATGAGGTGAAGGAGTGCGCTTAGTCAATCCTTCACCCTAAAAGATAATGCAAATGAGCGCAATGAAAGCTGGCTTTCAAATTGCCGAGTGCAGCTTATCTTATGCAAAACGATAATAAAATAAGTAAGCATCCAATCCCTATTTTGGCGGTTTGAACGATAAGTGTTACCTTTGCGCCATGTTAAACATTAAATGTTATAAATATGGCAATAAGTAGTAAAGATCTTGAGAGCCTGTGGCAACGCTATAAAGTGGAGGCGGTACCAGCTGGTATTTCGGTAAATCAGTTTTTCGAATCCAATGGAGTTCCTTATCATGTATTTGAGAAGTGGTACAAGAAGAAATTTCAGACCCCAAATGTAGTGGAATGTGTTGTTGCTGGTGCGCCAGATTCAACCAGTGCAGTTGCAACACCATTCAAGCAGGGTAATTCTTCCACTAGTTTGTCTCCAGCTCCGGCCGAGAATGCCGTTGTCATCAAGTATGTCAACCTTGGCCTCAGTAATGGTATGAAGATAGAGCATCATAATTTGAGTTATTCAGGTCTTCAAAGTTTCATTTCTAAACTTCAAGCCTTATGTTTAGCTTGAATGGTGCTATAAGATATAAGTATATTCCCAACTATCAGGATATGCGTGGAGGTTATGATAAGTTGTGTGGAGTGATACGCTCGTTGGGCGAAGACCCAGAGGATGGCACCGCTTACGTGTTTACCTCCAAGAATCAAAAAGTCGTCAAGATTATTCGACATGAGCATAATGAGTGTCAGATGTATTATCAAAAGTTTGACAAGAACATGAGCTTTGTCCGCCTAGAGTTTGAAGGTGTTCTTCCAATTTATGTGTTGGAGTGGAAGTATCTTGTGGCCATGCTTTCTTGCCCTGTTGTAAAGAGCATAGGCCCAATAGGGCTAAAATGTTATGAGGACGCAGTTTGATGGCGAAAATGATAGTTAATTTTCTGAAAAACACATTCGCTTTTTAGTGAATAATAGAGTTAAATAATTGATATTCAGAGTGTTACTGGTGACTTTTAAGCTGGCTCGCTAAGCTTTATTTTCGATGGTTTGCGACGTCATAAACATGTCCAACATAGGGTGGTATTACAACTGTTGTAAGACTGTTTGTGTGGTGTAAAACGCTGATTATCAGATTGTTAAATAAGTTTTATGTATTTTGTGGAGTCTCATAATGTGATTATCTTTGCATCTGCAAACGTTTCATATTATGGTAGATATACATATTGACATAGAGCGCATGATTATGCATTCCAATTACTTGCTGGAGGTGGGAAAGTCTTCGGCAAGTGATGGAGTATCGGATATGGAACGTAAGCAATATTTAGATCAGATAAAGGAATTGGTTCAGACAGTCCAGACGCTTCTGGATGCCAATATTGCCTTGGGTAATAAGCAGAAGGAGCAAAAGGAAGAGTCAGACCGTAAGATTGCCAGTTTGCAGGAGCAGGTTGACAAACTTACAGGAGAACTGCAAGCCCGTAAGCGTAAGATGCATGGCAAGAATAGTGAGAAGCGAACTGGCAAAAAGTCGGTAAACACAGGCAAGACCAAGGATGAGGAAGAGGAGGAATACATCGAGAATGGAAGTGAACAACCTTCCGATTCGGATTCTGATGCGTCAGACGAAGTTGCCGACACTGAGGCGACCAATCCCAAAAAGGATTTGAGTCAACGTCCGGACCACTACAACACTATGAAGGCTGAAGTTCTTGTGGTTCATGATTGCGACAAGGACAAACTTAAGGCTATGGGATTGGAATTCATTCGTTATACCAGACCTGTCGATCAGTTTGATAGAATCAGTATGATACGTCAGGACCGTTACCTTTATGCTTGGGTACGTGACAAGGATGGTAACGAGTTCTCTTTCTTCGTGCCAAAAGATAACGAGGTAGAACAGCGTGCTTGTACGTTTGTCAATGAGTCTAAGTATGACATGCCAAGCATAGTTCCTCATACCAGTAGTACTGGTGGTATGCTGTCAGACTTGGTTGTCAATCGCTTTCAGTATGCGATAACGAGCGGACGTGAGATGTATCGCATGATCAATGAGAAGATGCGTATGTCCAAGTCCTCTATTTTCAACTGGTTGCGACATGGCGCAGAGTTCTTGGAAAATTGTCAAGAGACCATCAAACAATGGCTATTGGAACCAGGCTCGACGATTTATTGTGACGAGTCCTGGGTTGATACCAAGGTGACGGATGCCAATGGTGAGGTGCATTACAAGAAACGATATATGTGGGTCATTGTCAACTTGACCAACAAGGTCTGTTATTACCTGTATGGCAGCCGTAAGAAAGAGGTTATCAAGGAATTCCTCGGTGACTTCAAGGGCACATTGATGACCGATGCCTATGCTGCATATCTTTACTTCAATAAGTTGAAGGACTGTACTCATGTATGTTGCTGGGCGCACGTTAGAAGACTGTTCGTCTCTGCGAGTCGTGACTACAAGGATTCCTTGGCACAGGCATTTATAGACTTGATCGGTATATTATATAAGGTCGAAGTTGAGAATCAAGTATTGGGTCGCACAGAAAAAGAGATAGTCAAGCATCGAGGTGATGAATCTCTACCAGTGTTACACGACATCTATCAGCAAGCGACGGCACTGTTGAAACAGTTTGAGAAAAAAAAGATTAAGCTCTCAGCTAAGTTACAACAAGCCTTGGCATATATGACCAAGCATTGGGAAGAGCTGATGTCATATACGAAGATAGGCAGCGTCTTGATAGACAACAACTGCTGTGAACGCGCAGTCCGTCCATTCACAAATCTCCGAAAGAACTTCGGTGGATTTAGCAGCGAGCAGGGTGCTAGAGTCACTGCGACCTACCTTACTTTCGTTGAAACCTGCAAGCTAATGGCAAAGGCTCCGCTGGATTTCTTCAGGGGATTCTTTGACATGATTGTAGCTGGAAGAAGGGATTATGCCTTGATGACAAAGGCACTTTTAGTTAAACCTGTTTAAAAATCGAAAAAGTTCAAATTCCTAAAATACTCTGTATCCCCAGTAAACACTGGGGATGGAGGTGTATTGCCATAGGGGTTGGATGCTTACTGTATATGAAAGTCACAGAAGATAATATAGCAGAGATTAATCTTCATTTAAAAGAGGTTGCTAAAGAGTTAAATTTAAGACCAGATGATTTTCCGCAACTTAGTATAGGAGATTCGGATTTTGATTTGGATTTAGATTGCGCCGATTGTGTTCTAGACCTAGGAGGTTTTATGGAACGAACAATGTCAATAAAGACATTGAGTTATGATAATTGCGCAGTGCGTTGTGGTAGATTTACGCAGTTCTTTATTAATATTGAGGATTATTATGACGGTAAAATAATGGGATGCTTATATTGGCATTTCTTAAATGATGATATAAAAGTCAAAGTTGTTTTATGTCCATTTTTGATAGGATTAAGAAATATCAAGGAACGACAATACGAATGGGGAAGTATTAGTCCATTTGCTGATTTTACAGCTTTAGAGATTGAATATACTGAAGAATCTAAACGTTTAAATAAAATAGAAGAGTTAGAATTAGTTCATCGTGTCTTGTTTTTCTTAGACGAAAAATATAATAAAGAAATAAAGTTAAAGACTTTACCTCGATATTATGAGTACACAGATTATGGATGTGATGATTATGATGAGGAACGGTTAGATAAAACTACTGAAGTCTCTTTGTCTTCTTTGCCTCAATACACGCCAATGCTCGAAACATATATGCAGGCAAAATCAACGGATGATAATCAATTGCGTTATTTACTTTATTACAAGATAATTGAATATATTTCACCAACAGTCGCAAAATTAGAACTTTTGGAACGTCTAAACTTAAAGTTGGATGTATTACCTATATGTAAGAGCAATATAAGTTATTTAGAATCCATTGTTGAATTGGTAAAAGCATATGATAAATCCCAACGTGACAATGAACTCGTTAAGACTGTATTGCTGAAGTGCGCAGATTTAGTGGATTTGCAGGATTTTTTGCCTATTCGTGTAAAAGAAAGAATGCAATCTGATGCTAAGTTTGGAAAGAATGTTCGATGGACTTATGAGAATATAAAACCTATCGAAGATACGATGAAAAACACACTAGGGCAGTTTCTTTACTCTACGAGGAATAGTATTGTCCATGCTAAATCTAATTATAACAAAACTGGCTTTGAATGCGAGGGTAATGATTTGGAACAATTTAATTTGTTTTTAAAACGTTTGTGTTATTCCATTATTATGTGGGGTAGTCGTCACAATATATCTTAGTGTTAGTTACTTTAAATAATGTTTTATATTAAAGGATAAAGTTTATGGCTAAAGTGTTGGAATTGAAGTCGTTTTCTTCTATAGACTTGGAAGATCCTTTCTTTGATAGTCTAAAGAAAGATTACGAAGGTTTTGAAAAATGGTTTCATAAAAAGGGAAATGAACAGGCTTTTGTTCGATATGATGAGGATAATCATTTACAAGGTTTTCTTTATCTTAAAGACGAAAGTGATAGTGTGGATGATAAAATAACCCCTCTTATGACTCCAAAGAAGCGATTAAAGGTTGGCACTTTCAAGATAGATGCCCATAGCACTCGTTTAGGTGAACGTTTCGTAAAGAAAATAATGGATAAAGGTGTTTATGAAGGTTATGAGGAAGCGTATGTAACCATTTTCTCTAAACAAGATGGACTCATTAGGTTGTTGAAAAAATTCGGATTTAAAGATTATGGAACTAAGGGAGAAGAACTTGTCTTAGTAAAAGATTTTAAAAATCTGACTGGAGACATCATAAAAGATTATCCTCTTATACAACCTAAAGGAAAAAGAAAATATTTATTGTCTATATATCCTTCATATCATACACCATTGTTTTCTGATTCCATATTGAAAAATGAAGAGCGTAAGGTTGATGAACTAGTAGCTGACGTGTCTTATTCTAATAGTATACACAAGGTCTATATTTGTTTCATGCTTAAAACAGCAGCCCTTCGTAAAGGAGATTTGCTGGCGATATATCGCACAAACGATGGACAAGGCTCAGCGAGATATCGTAGTGTTATAACTTCTATTTGTCAGGTGGAGGAAGTTAAAACAAAAGAAGATTTCTCGAGTGTTGATGATTATTTAAACTATTGTTCTAAATATAGCATTTTTACCAAGAGCGATTTGTTGAAATGGTATAAGTTAGACAAATTAGTTGTTATAAAGATGACTTATAATATAGCTCTTGAGAAACGAGTTACTCGTGGTATGTTATTAGATGAAATGGGAATATCGCCAACTCTTTATTGGGGATTTTTCCAACTTACAGACTCTCAGTTCGATTACATTTTGAAAAAAGGAAAGGTGAATGAAAATTTTATTATCGATTAAATCGCAGTATGTTGATAAAATAGCTTCTGGAGAAAAACGTTATGAATTTCGTAAAGTTAATTTTAGACGTAAGGATATTTCCTCGATAATAGTATATTCTTCAGGGAGACAGAAAAAAATAGTAGGAGAAATAAAGTTTAAGAAAGTCTTACATGACACTCCTGAAAAAATATGGAAATTAACACAATATGAGGCCGGTCTATCTTGGGAGTCTTTTATGGATTATTATAAAGGTAAGGATAAAGCTTATGCTATTGTGATAGAGGAGTTTATACCTTATAATAATGCAATATCACTTGAAGAAAAATATCCCGGGAAGAGAGCACCTCAATCATTTTTGTATATAGATGAATAGAACTGTCAATATTTTGTTATGGTTATTTGCAATATTACTAGCTATTTCACCTGTAGTAGTATATTATATAACACTAAGGTCAGTAGATTTTGCTGAGAGTTCAAATGATTTTGGAATCTTTGGCGATTATATAGGGGGAACAGTTGGAACGATTGTCGGTATCATAAGTATATATTTGCTTTACATTACTTATACTTCTCAAGTTAGGTTTGCGAGAAAGCAAGATGTAGGGGCAAAACGACAACAATTTGAATCGACTTTTTTTTGTCTGTTGTCTCAACAGCAATTGCTTAGGGAACACCTGCAAGGAGAAATCGGTAATGAACGTTTGCAAGGAATTGCCTATTTAACAAAGCTTAGAGAGGAATTATCTGACGCCTTGTCCTGTTTAAATTATCGCCAAGATGAATTTTCATCAAAAAATAAAACGATGCTAAAATATATCGTTAATCAGATATATTTAGATTTCTTTCTTCCTAATGTTAGCAATTTGGGGCATTATTTTAGGCATCTTTATCATATTTTGAAATATGTTGATGAATCTAATATAGATGATGCTAAAAGTTATATTGATATTCTTCAGGCTCAGTTGAGTAATGATGAACTATATTTACTCTCCATTAATGGAATAAGTAACCTTGGTAGGAAAAAGATGCTACCATTGATGAATAAATATTCTTTGTTAGAGAACTATAATGCAAAGAATGATATGCTGATAGTGAAACTATTATCAATTTTTTACTCAAACAATAAAAATAAATATCTTATGACAAAGACTAAGAAAATCATTTTTATAGGTGGAGTTTATGGAGTTGGAAAAAGTACTTTTGTCAATTCTGTAAAGAGAAACTGTCCTTTTGTAGAGGGGCTTTCGTGCAGTACTATTTTAAATTGGAAGAATCCTGCACTCAAAGAAGTTGAAAATGTAGAGGATAATCAGAATAAGTTATTAGAAAATCTTCCATATTTTATCGATTTGGATAAATCTTATCTTCTTGATGGTCATTTTTGTTTATTGACAACAAAAGGAACCATAGAACGAGTTCCATTAGAAGTTTTTGAAACCATTAATCCTGATATGATATTATTATTAGAAGCCAGTTCCGATACAATAAGAAAGAGATTAATAGCTCGTGATTCAAAAGAATATTCATTATCCTTCATAAATGATTTTTTGCAAGAAGAAAAAGCGTATGCTAACGAGGTCGCAAATATTTTAGATATACCTTTTAAAATCTGTTCTCAAGATGAAATGGATGCTCAGATTGAGAATATTTCCTGCTATTTGGGGAGTGAGTAAAAGAATATTGATGGCAAAAAAATAAGCTCATGTTACAAGTCAATGATTTATGCATAGCTTATCTTGAAGGCTATATTCAGTGTAAGGTAACAAAGTATTTACTTCATGAAAAAGTCCTTAGTTCTGAGCTTGATATAATAAAGGAACAGGCGGTGAAATGTATGGAACAGTATAAATCTTTTGCAGTTATTATCATAAGTTGTGATAGTAGTAAGATTAATCAATAAAAAAAACAAAGAACAATGAAAAGTGAGTATGAACATTTGGGAAAAGAACAAGGCAAGCATCTTTCAGTATTCAATTTTAGCGCCAGACATCGATTCGTCTGTTGTATTTTATTAATTGTCGTCTTGGCTTTAGGTTGTTTTGCTTTCTTGGCATCCAACTATAGACAAGCTCAAAATGATATAGTAGCATTACAAAGAAAGGATGCAAAAATATTAGAAGACCTACTCTGTCCGGCGTTTAATCCTCAGAAGAGAGGAACTTATGATATAGAGAAAATAGCCGATTTGTTGGACAGACACCAAAATAGAGTAGAGGCATTGTTGGAAACAGAATATAACAAGTTACAAGCGGATTTTAATATTTTGATGTTATGGGCGAGTTGTTTGATGATAGTATTTCTTGTCTTTTCGTTATACTCAATATTCAAGACTGATGAAATGTTAGGTAAGGCCGAAAATGAAGCTAATCGGATTCATCAACTTTTGTCCGAATCTAATCAAGCTTGCGAAAATATTACCAATCAGGCTCAAATCGTAATGTCGCAGATGCAGCATTTACCTTCAGCACCAGTTCCGCCTCGGCCGCCTTTCAAATCACCAGATGATATGTCCGCAGATGTAGCACAAACAGAAGGAGATAATAGTCATGATTAATGAGACAAGGAGGTGTGTTGCAGCAATTGCTTATATGATGATTGCTGGCAAGGCTGCCAATGGCGTTTTTGATTATACATTAGGTGGCTTCTATAATATGGGCTGTACTTTTAGAGGGAATTATATATCTCTATTTGATTACAGGCGAAGTTGTTATGTATCAGGCTATTTGCCCAATTTGTTTGATTATTCAACGACATCTTATATAAATCTTCGAAAAGGTGTTAATACTATAGATGGTTTTGACTATCATACTGCAAGTTATTTTAATGTTACTGTAAATGGAAGTAATGTCACAATATTTGATTATCAAGTAGCCAAATATTACATGTATTCTGTTTCATAAGTATAAAAATATAACTATTCTACTATTTATATAGTGGAAAGTATTAGTGTTCATTTTTTATTGGACACTAATAATTGTGTAGTATTCATAATCATGATATCTTTGAGATTTTGAATAAAGAGAATTTATTTAAATGTAAATTAAATTTGAGGTGAATTATGGAATCAATGACCTTTGCTGATTTTACAGATTTAGAAAATAGAGAACAAGAAGAGGAACAAGATACTTTGGATACAGTGGTTCCTCCTGCAGATATTGTAGCTTTTACAGAACAACGTTCCTGTGCAGATTTGTATAGAATGTGCCAAAAAGGCCAGATAGATCTTTATCCTGATTTTCAGCGTGGTGAAGTTTGGAAAAATAGAGCTCAAACCCTTTTTGTTGATAGTATGATTAAACAATTGCCAATTCCAAGTATGTGTATCAGTTTGGATGTACATAGCCAAAAAAGATATGTTATTGACGGATTACAGCGTATTACTACTATCTGTAAGTTTCTAGGTGATAATGACTGGAAATTATCCAAAATTGACGATGTAGATGAAAGAATTTCTGGCAAGAAAAAAGTAGAAATAGAGCAAAATAGTCCAGATATTATTGATATTGTTGAAAATTTAGCGATACCAGTAACTGTGATACGGTGTGACTATTCTAAAGCTTCTCATATGCAATATTTGTTCCAGATTTTTTATCGTTTGAATTCTGGTGGTAATAAGTTGTACAATCAAGAGATTAGAAATTGTATATTTCAAGGCAATTTTAATACTTTGCTTAAATCCTTAGCAAGATCTCCTGATTGGTTGAATGCCAATCATCTTACCCAAGAAAAGGTTGAAACATCTAGGTTTAATAATGAAGAACGTATCTTGAGGTTTTTTGCTTTCTATTATGACCTAGATCGATACAAAGGCAAGCTTGCTTCATTTCTAAATGAGTTTATGAGAAGTCATAAAGATTTGACAGAAAATGTGAAAAATGAATATGCAAATTTGCTGTCAAGGAGTTTAAAAGTTGCTATGGAGATAGAGGAACTTTCTACGTCTAAAAATGTTTTTGAAGCTGTTTTGATTGGTATTGCTGCAAATATAAGTGCTTTGGAAACTAAAGGGGCTGATGTTATCAATAAACTTTATAAAGATGTTGAAGGAGATAAGAACTTCTCTGAGGAGGCATTGAAGGAAGGTCTAGGTTCATTGGAGAAGGTTCAAAAACGTATAAATGCAGCTAAAATAATATTTGCTCGTGGTTAATTATACAGATATAGAAGCAAAATTGCAAAGATTGGATACAGAATATAATAATAGTATCTTGGATCCGGATTTACCTATTTTTTATTCTAAACTAGCTGTCATTGAATTCTCGGGATGGATAGAAGATTCTGTGGATTCTATTGTCTATGACTATATCGATAATCATATAGTTGATCCTATAGTTAAACAAAATATTAAAAAGAATATCAAAGGAAATTTTGGCTTCAATTATTATAGCAATCTCTTTAAAGTGTTTACTTCTGTATTGGGTGTAGATACATGGGAGAATATAGAAGATAAGTTGAAACCACAGAATTTAGTAGATTTGGTAAATGTTACAAGTACTTTTACAGGTATAAGGAATAAAGCTGCTCATTCTTCTATTGTTGTAACGGCTACATTTTCAAGTCCATCGACGACTATAGCAGCTTACAATAAAGTTAAGCCTGCAATGATGATTATAGAAAATGAGATTGCTTCTTTGTAAAACGTTTTCTTTACTCTCCGGAAACAATCTGGATAATGTAGTCTATGTCGTTGAAAATGTATTGAACATATCGTTCTTCCAATTTTGGATAAAATCTTGTACTTTTGCAGACGAGTTTCAAATGGCTCTGATTTGCTGCGATTCGTACAAAAAACATATATTCTTAGATTGTGTCTTTGGTTTCTCGTTATGAATTCCTGAAGTGTTTGGCCGTTTCAAGGGTGATTGACATATCGAAACATTTACTTGGCTATATCAGATAGTGTAAAATCATAAAATCGAATACTATTATGACGTACAATATAAATATTAAAGAATCAGCTCAAAAGAAGATTATAGTAGAAGCTTTAAAGACGATGATTCGTAGTAACAATCCTGAGCCTCAGGCAACATATCTTTGTGATTAATTGGAAGATGCGAGTAGAGTAGCAGATTGTTTGGAGGAAATCTTTAAGCAGTTAAGACAGCATTACGATAATGGACTATTGTCATGCGGTCCCATCCCGCACAACCATCTGACGAGACCTCTGATGGTCCGTCAACCTTATAGCGAAGCGGTTAAGAGCGACAGGGAGGAGCGGTTTCCTCTTCTTCCCTGAGGGGAGAAGACCGAGATGAGAGGTGGAGCCTTCCTTAACGGTAAGGAAGGACGGGTAGGTTTTCGAAAAAAAACAATAAAAACAAATCAGAATATAACGACATAACCATATATTTATGTGTGGAATAGTAGGATATATAGGACAAAACGAAGCATATCCAGTCTTGATAGCAGGACTGAAGAAACTTGAATATAGAGGCTATGACAGTGCCGGAGTGGCACTTGTCAATGGACAAGATAAGCTCAATGTCTATAAGACAAAGGGTAAGGTAGCAAACTTAGAAGGACTTGCAGCAGACAAAGACTGCGAGGGCCATATCGGTATAGCTCATACCCGCTGGGCTACTCATGGCGAACCATCCGCAGATAATGCCCATCCTCATGTCAGCATGAGTGGTGACTTAGCTCTGGTTCATAACGGTATCATTGAGAATTACCAGGTTCTGAAAGAACAGCTGATAGATAGAGGATATCAGTTCAAAAGCAGTACAGATACAGAAGTATTGGTACAATTGATAGATTCCTATTATCAGCAGAATGGTAAGGATTTGGTATCAGCAGTATGCCAATCATTGAATGATGTAGTAGGCGCATACGCCATTGCAGTTATAGAATGCAAGAATCCTGATCATATAGTAGCAGCCCGTCAGTCAAGTCCATTGGTTGTTGGTGTCGGTAAAGACAACAAGGATTTCTATATCGCCAGTGATGCCACTCCTATCGTAGAATATACAGATAAGGTGGTCTATCTTGAAGATGGACAAATAGCAGACATCAGATTAGGACAGGATTTGGAAATCATCAATCTCAATCATAAATCATGTACTTATGCTATCAAGACAGTAGATTTGGATATTTCCAAACTCAGCAAAGGAGGCTTTGACCATTTCATGCTGAAGGAGATATTCGACCAGCCACAATGTCTGAAGGATTGTATGAGCGGTCGTCTGTTTGTGGATCAAGAAAATCCGCTGAACAATCATATCGTATTATCCGCCCTTACAGAATATAAAGAGCGTTTGATGGCAGCCAAGCATATCATCATCGTAGCTTGCGGAACAAGTTGGCATGCCGGACTTATCGGTAAACAACTCATTGAGAAAATGTGCCGCAAGAGAGTAGATGTGGAATATGCAAGCGAGTTCCGTTATGGTGATCCGGTCATTGATTCCGATGATGTGGTTATTGCCATTAGTCAGAGTGGAGAAACAGCCGATACCCTGGCAGCCATCAAATTGGCGAAGCAACATGGAGCGCTGATATTCGGAATCGTCAATGGAGTAGGATCTTCCATTGCCCGAGAAACAGATACAGGCATATACATTCATGTGGGACCGGAGATAGGAGTAGCAAGTACTAAGGCATTCACAGGTCAGGTAACAGTACTTACCCTCTTTGCCTTGGCATTAGGTCATGAATTGGGAACCCTTTCCAATCATGAATATGTAGAGATGATAGGAGAGTTGGCAGAGATACCAAACAAGATGCATACCGTCTTAGAGCATACACCTATGATAGCACGTATGGCAAAGACGTTTACTTATGCACATAATTTCTTGTATCTTGGTCGAGGAGTCAATTATCCTGTGGCATTGGAAGGAGCTTTGAAGTTAAAGGAAATCAGTTACATCCATGCCGAAGGTTATCCTGCAGCAGAGATGAAACATGGTCCGATAGCATTGGTAGATACCGATATGCCGATTGTATTCCTTGCCACACATCATCAGTTGTATGAGAAGATCATCAGCAATATGCAGGAAGTGAAGTCTCGCAACGGTCGTATTTTGGCAGTGGTAACAGAGGGAGATGAGCAAGTGAAGAAGATAGCCGATTCTGTACTTGAGATTCCACAGACCCTCAATGCTCTTGTACCATTACTGAGTGTATTACCACTCCAGATACTGGCCTATTATGTGGCAGTAGATAAGGGATTGGATGTGGATATGCCAAGAAATTTAGCAAAGAGTGTAACTGTTGAATAAAAGCAGAACAAATGTGTCTATCGGATTTCTAACTGAGTATTCTAAACTGTTGGAAATATATACAAAGCATGAATATTTTTTCTAAAATGACAACACAAATTCAAAAAACTCTCCGTAACTCCAATTTGGAGTTATACCGTATCATCGTGATGCTACTCATCGTGGCGCATCACAGCGTATGGCATTCCGGGATAATGCCAACCTTATCGCAAGACCCATTCTCAGCCAAGAGTATATTCTATTATGTTTTAGGCATGTGGGGTAAGACTGGTATAGATTGTTTCGTACTAATCACAGGCTATTTCATGTGTAAGTCACATATCACGGTGCGGAAGTACCTGAAACTACTCTTAGAGATAGTTTTCTATAATATAGTCATTTATGGCATCTTCGTTGGATTGGGTAAACAGACATTCTCCATATCCGAGTTGTTTTTCTGCTTCTTCCCATTCCAAGAGATTGACGGACTCTTTGTCCCATGCTTCCTGCTTTTTTATCTGTTCATCCCATACCTGACCATCGTCGTGACCCATATCGACAAGAGAATGCATGCACGGCTCATAGCCTTGTGTCTTTGCATCTATACGGTGACGGTCACTTTGCCACACTTTCAGGTGACCATGAATCATGTGACATGGTATAGTGTTTTGTTCTTTATAGCCTCATATATCCGTAACTATGGATTGTTCCCTAATATGAGTACTACAAGGTGGGGGAGTATTACCTTATTGTGCGTTTTACTTTCCATAGTCAGCGTGATGTGTGTCGTTTACTTTGACATGCGTTTGGGCAAACAAACTTCACCCTATAAGTATGTCAGTCCAAGTGGAGTATGTGCTGTGCTTGCCTCTGTGTCCTCTTTCATGTTCTTCAAGAATCTTAAGCTCCGCAATCGGCATTGGATAAACCTGATTGCCTCAGGAACATTTGGCGTATTGTTGATACATGACAATAGCGCTGCCATGCGAAAGTGGTTGTGGCATACTTTAGTGGATGTAAAGCGAATTTATGCATTGGATGGATGGCCATCTTTATATCTGATAGTCTTGGTTATCATAGCAATATTTTTTGTTTGTGTTGCTATTGATATTATAAGAAAAAAAACAATTGAAAAAATAATATTTCAACAAATAGATAAAATCCTATGAAAATTAATATTGTTATTCCCTGCTACAATGAGCAGGAGGTCTTGGCAAAGACCATTGATGTCTTGGGCAAACTTTCCGAGCGAATCAAGCAGGAGACCGGTGCCGATACCCAACTGCTTTTGGTGGATGACGGCAGTAAAGATTGTACTTGGTTGATGATCAAGGAGGCTGCAGAGGCTCATCCTTTCGTGAGTGGTATCAAGCTCTCCCATAACCGTGGTCACCAGAATGCGCTTTGGGCAGGTATGGAAGCCTCGATAGATCATTGTGATGCTATGGTCAGCATTGATGCCGACTTGCAGGATGATGAGAATGTCATCCTTGATATGGTAAAGCAACTAAAGGAGGGGAAAGATATCATATATGGTGTAAGAAAGGAGCGCAAGACAGATACTTTCTTCAAAAGATTTACAGCGCAGGCTTTTTATAAGATCATGCAAATGGCAGATAAGGAAGTGATATACAATCATGCGGATTTTCGTATGATGAGCAATCGTACATTGAAGGCCTTGATGCAATATTCAGAGCGTAATCTTTTTCTTCGAGCAATAGTTAGAGAGCTTGGCTTTAAGGAAGGCTTTGTGTATTATGATAGAAAAGCTCGTGAGGCAGGCGAGTCCAAGTACCCATTGAAGAAAATGCTCGCCTTTAGCATTGATGGCATCACCTCGTTCTCTGTGGCACCGCTGAAGTTCATCACCTTCATGGGCTTGGCGATGACTTTCGTGGCAATCGTCATGATACTCTTTGCTTTGGTGGAGTATTTCAAGGGCGAGACCATTCAGGGATGGACATCCATGTTGGTGTCCCTCTGGTTCATCGGTGGTATCATCACTACAGGTGTGGGCATTACAGGACTTTACATTGGCAAAATATATACAGAGGTGAAACGTCGCCCAAGATATTTTATAGAAGAACGTGTTTAAAATATGCAAGATTTTGTATCTCTTCTATCAAGGTATAGAACTTACATCATGGGAGTAGCAATGATTTGTATCATGCTATTTCATCAAGGATGGATAACGCAACCATTGGGATTATTTCAGCTATATGGTTGTCATGGAGTAGATATTTTTTTCTTTGTTTCTGGTTTCGGAGTTTATTTCTCATTACAAAAACATACTTTATGGGATTTTTATAAAAGAAGAATAAAACGACTTTTACCGCTTTGTATATTTTGTGGAGGATTAAAATTGGGTTTATTCCTTACAGGATATGACATTTTTTATTCCGAAGATATGTCTATATTGACATTGTTTGGAATAGACTTATGGTTCCTATTTGATATTTGGATTTTCTATCTTTTGTCACCACTCCTTTTGGGTTTGTTGAAGAAGCATGGCATAATAGTTATGCTATGCAGTTTCTTCATAGCTATAGGAGGCTCAGTTTTCATGGAAACTCCAACATTCTTTCGTTTTGGAATTGTTCGAATCCCTGTTTTTTTATTGGGAATGATGCTTGCTGGTGGCAAACTGAAGATTTCTTCAAGGGAACTTTCTGGGGGGGCGATATTTGTCCTTCTTGCATTTGGTTATAAACTATTATCTATGGAATATCACTTTTTGATAGAAACTTATCGATATTTGTTTTTCTGTGGTGGAGCTTGTTTTGTATGTTATGTGCTATTTCATACAGCTCCGTTTTTGCAAAGGATAAAGGCTATGAAAGCTTTGGAGTTTGTAGGAAGACATTCTTTGGAGTTATACCTTTGGCACGAGTACATTTATAATTGTATATATCATTTGAAACTGTCTCCATATCTTAGCTTCTTAGTAGCTTTTTCTTTATCAATAATTATTGCTTATTGTAGCTCAAAAATAATTAAATTAGTACGATTATGAACTATAAAAATAAAATAAGAAAGTATTTGGCGTTTTTCCTTTACTCTTTTTGCTTGTTACTTTTCTTGTCGCCAGACTCATACATCTATGATTTGTATCATAGGTGTGATACCGCTTGGTTCTTTACTTGTGGCAAGGCATGGATGAATGGTCTGGTTCCATATGTTGATTTCGCAGATTCCAAAGGTCCTTTATTGTGGCTTATCTATGGATGTGGTTACTTGCTCAGCCATTACTCCTATATAGGAGTGTTTTGGATTAGTTGTGCGTTCTATACAATAAGTTTTGTTTTTGCTTATAAACTTTGTCGGATGTTTATAAGTAAGAATGCGTCAATCTTAGTATTGGCGCTGTTACCGCTGTTCTTATTTTATAAGAAGTACCATTATGAGGTCAGGGCAGAAGACTTTTGCTATACCTTTGTCTTTATAAGTTTATATTATGTATGCAAAATGTTCAAGGGAGTGGATAAACGGCAATTGTTTAAACTTTCTTTTGTTGTCGGTGTATGTGTGATGTGTTGTATGCTGATAAAATGGAGCATTGCTCTGATGATGAGTGGATTTGCTTTTGTAGTTCTCTATTATTCTTTTAAAAACAAGACGGTTAATGGCTTAGTCGGTGGACTTACAGGAATGATAGCAATAGCTATTCCTTTCCTGATATATTTCTTGTTACAAGGCAATTTCTCAGCTTTCATATCAGAATATTTCTGTAATACCTATTCAACGGTAAGCAAGCCTTTCAAAGAAACATTAATACTCTATTTAAGAGATTGGGTTGCAGTTAAGAAGTCCTTCATATTATTCTTTATAGGAATTATTCTCTTTTGCCGTAAATATAAAATGTCCTATTGGCTAAATTTCTGTCTGTTTACATTCTTAGCCATTGTTGTTTATGCTCTATGGGAATATTATAATTCAGTATTGATGCCTTTTGCCATATTCTTGTTTATAGTAGTTGTTGACTATATAGAGCATAAATTTGGACTTGATAAAACAAAAATGACATTTGCCAGCGTTATTTGTGTAATAGGTAGTGTAGTATATAATATTCACACGGATAAATCTTTTGTGTTCAAGGAAGACAAGTACCGTCAATCTTATTATGACATCTCTCAACTAATGGCTCAAACAAAGAATCCAAAAGTGATGTTTTATGTCCAAGACTTTGGAATAGGTATACTTGCAAATGATTTGCCGGCCTGCAAGTATTGGTCAAGGCAGCATGGGGCAACATCAGTTATGGAGCAAGAAAGACGAAAAGCCTTAAATGAAAGATTGGCTGATTTTATATTCGTTTCAAACTTTGGTACTCCATTGGTTGATGTTACGGAGGAAGAATTAAAAAAGTTAGATTATGTCTATTGGGGAAAAACAATAGGAGAAAATACGGACTTATATGTATATTGTAAAAAAGAGTTGTATAAAGAGCTTCCTCATGTGCAATTAAATACATTAGATCTATTATTGAAGAAAAATCTATTTTGTGAAAAATAAAATTGATCGATGACTAGTAATAAAGATGATAAACGTATAACCAAAAATACGTTATACCTATATCTCCGTATGTTCATATCCTTGGCTTTGTCCTTGGTGACAGGTCGAGTGGTTCTCAGAACACTAGGAGTAGATGATTATGGAATTAATGCAGTTGTAGGTAGTGTTATCGGAATGTTTAGTGTTATTCAGGTATGTATGATTGGAGCTACCTCGCGGTTTATAACATTCGAGTTAGGGCGTGGTGATGCAAAGCGATTGAAAGATACATTCTCGACGACATTAACTATCCATATTATCATAGCATTAATACTTTTTGTAATTCTTGAGACTATAGGTTTATGGATGGTCAATAATAAATTGGTTATCCCTGAAGGGCGAATGTTTGCTGCTAACTGTGTCTATCAGTTTAGTATCATTTCTCTTATGTTTGGAGTTACTCAAACTCCTTATAGCTCTGCAATTGTTGCCCATGAAAAGATGGATGTATATGCTTATTTCGATATATTAAATACCGTGTTGAAATTGGTTATTATTTATTTGCTCTTAATAGGTAATATGGATAAGTTGATATTGTATGGCTTGCTTACCCTTTGTGTTTCAACACTTATTATGGTGCTTAATCGTATTTACTGTATTCGTCATTTTCCAGAAACTCATTATCATTTTGTTTGGGACAAAACGCTTCTAAAACCGATTTTTTCTTATTCGGGTTGGGATGTCTTGGGAAATGTTGCTGTAATGGCGAGAGGTTCAGGAATTTCTATTTTGATAAATATGTTTTTTGGCACAGCCCTTAATGCTGCCTCTGGTATAGCAACAACCGTAACAGGAGCAGTTGGAGGTTTTGCAAGTAATATCATTATGGCTATACGCCCGCAGATAATTAAACGTTATGCAGATGGAGAATATGAGGCAATGATTAAACTTGCTCATGAAGGTGCATCTTTATGTTTCGTACTCATGGCTTTTCTTGCTATTCCTTTAATGTCAGAAATACATTTTGTATTAAATTTATGGTTAGGCATTGTGCCAGAGAGTGCTTGTATATTTACCAATTTGGTTATGATATTTTGCATTTTGAGTGGAATTTCCAGCATAGTTATGGATATTGTAGAGGCAACAGGTAATATTAAAAAAACAAGTTTGACTAATGGTACAATATATATTATGGTTCTTCCTATATCATATATAGCTTTCAAAATGGGGGCACCAGCTTGGGTCCCTTTTGCCTATAATGGAGTAGCTTATATGGCTGGTACTATGTGCAACGTATATTATATGACAACATATATTCCACAACTTCGTTTATCTGAGTTTATGCACAAGACAATATTACCTTGTTTTATTTTCTTTGGTGCTGTAGCTATTCCTGTAGTAATGTTGCATTTTTGCTTGGAAGAAGGTTGGATTCGTTTTATATTATCTGTATGTCTTTCTTCATTGTTAGCAGCTATATTGGGATATAAATATATGATAGATAAAGAAATGAGGTTAAAAATCATTGAAAAAATTAAAAGTAAATTCAAAAAATGACAATAAATCAATTTTTCTTTAAAGTACGCCATCGCTTAATCCGTATAAAGAATACACCTATATGTTTTAAAAAGTTGAATGCAAAGTCTCCTCTTAATCTTGAAACATATGATGGTGGAAATGAAGGTCTTCATCCATCTTGTCTTTATTTTAAAGAAGGATGGAATGGCTACAAATTCTGGTTTGTTTTCACACCATATAAAGGAATGAATGATGCCATAGAGAACCCTTGTATGTATGTTTCTCAGGATGGTGAAAATTTTGAATCCTTAGAAGGAGCTAATCCTTTAGATGATATCATGCTCCCAAAAGAACAGGAATATAATTCAGACCCAGAACTGGTATATAATTCTGATTTGAATAGAATTGAATGTTGGTGGAGAAGAGTTCAACGAGATAAATATCCTACTGATGATGGAAAAAACAGAGAGATAATATACCGTCGTTTTACTTATGATGGCAGAACTTGGTCTGAAAAAGAAGTTATGCTTGACTTAAAAAATCCTTTTAATGAAACAAGGTTATGTATCAGTCCTGCTTTAATTTATGAAGATGGTATATATCGCATGTGGTGTTCTTCTGCTGAGGATTTTGAGGGTAAGTATCGTACCATTAATTATTATGAGATGATAGATGGCGGTATGATGGAATTGAAATCAAAGCATGCGTTGTCTAAAGGAATTTTGTCGCATATAGATGTTGTTAAAGATGATGGGAAATATTGGCTTGTTGGTAATGATGTATCTGTTGACGGTTTCCCTTTAAGACTATACTCTTTTGTTTCGCCTGATGAAAAGGACTATAAATATGAGGGTATCCTTCTTTCACATGGAAAACGGGGACGATGGGATGACAGAGTGATATATCGCCCTTCTGCAGTTTGGACTAATCAGAAACTTTGGCTTTACTACAGTGCCTATGGTACTAATCCAAATACTTCCAACCATGTCGGTTTAATTAAAGTTCAGAACTGGAAAGAGTTATTAAAATGTTTCTGATTTAAATAGCAATTATTAGATAAAATTTAGGTTATATGACTTTTAATACAATTAAGAATTTAGTTACAATTTTGACTCCTTGTTATAATGGGGCAAAAGTCATACATCGGTTATTGGACTCTGTACTCGTTCAAGATTATCCGCATATTGAAATGATAGTTGTGGATGATGGGTCAACAGATAATAGCAAAGAAACTATCGAATCATACAAGAGTAAATTTGAAAAAAAAGGTTATTCTTTGTTATATATATATCAGAACAACAATGGACAAGCAGCTGCTATAGACAAAGGTTTAAAGTATGTTTCTGGTGAATACTTAATATGGCCAGACAGTGATGATTACTTTTCTTTTCCATCTTCGATTTCAACTTTTGTGAATAAGTTCCGCACTCTATCTGAAGATTATGGTATTGTTCGATGTTATGCAAATTATGTTGATGGAAATGATTTTTCCTTAAAGTTTGTTCAGCGCCATAAAGTTTTAAAGGAAAGAATGTTCGTTGAACTTTTTAATGGTGAGGAATCAATTGCTTTAGCAGGTATGTGTATGGTAAGGATGTCTTCTTTTGATAAGGTGAATCCTAAAAGAAGTATTTACTGCGAAAGACATCCACAGAATTGGCAATTGTTGTTACCTATATTTTATAGTTATAAATGTAGTACAATAGAAGAGCCTTTGCATACAGTTGTAATTAGTAGTTCTTCTGATTCAAGAGTTACTAAAAACTTAAAAAAACACTTGGATGGATTTGAAGGATATTTTCAGATTTTATCGAATACTATTAATTCCATTAATATGTCAGATGAAGAAAGAAATAAATATCTTAGGGTGTGTATAGAAAGAAATTTAAAAGAAAAGTTGGAATATTCTCTTCTTTACTATGATAAGGATAAATCTGTATTATATGCTAATGTTTTGAGAAAAAATGGTTTTTCTATAAGTCGAGGTCAGCAAGTCAAGATTATGGCTCTTAGAATTTCACCATTGTTGTTAAAGATGATGATCAAAATCATAAACAAAATAAAATATTAAAGAATAATGTTTCCTGGCATTAAAGATATTACTTTGTTTAACATATAAATGTAGAATTTGCATGTGTCTTGCTTTATGCAAACCATAGTGCAATAAAAATAATGAAATAGTATGAAACTGTCCATTATCATTCCTGTTTTTAATGCTTCTTCGTATCTTCCTGGATGTTTAGAGCGTCTCATTAAGCAGCCTTTTCAATCCATAGAAATCATATTGGTAGATGACGGAAGTACAGATAATTCAGCTTCTATTTGTGATGAATATGCCCAGAAAGATCATAGAATAAGAGTGAAGCATGAGCTTCATGCAGGTGTTGCTCATTCTCGCCAAATTGGTTTGGAGGAAGCACAAGGCGATTACATTTTATATGTAGATGCTGATGATGTGGTAGATACGAACATGATAACTGATATGTACCAGAAAGCAATCAATGAAGATGCCGATATGGTTATATGTGATTATCGTGAACTAACACATGGCGGAGTAGTTTACCGTAAACAGGAACCTTCAACCTTATCAGGGATTGTTGTCTTGAATGAGATGCTCTGCGGAAAACTTTATGGTGCTTTATGGAACAAGATGATGCGAAGGGAATGGCTTATGAAAACTAAGGCAGCATTTCCCCAAGAGCTGACAATGAGAGAAGACCTGATTTTTTTAAGTCAGTGCCTTCCTTATGCTCAAAAAATAGCTTATATAGCTAAAGCCTTCTATGGTTATGAACGCAGAAATACATCTGCATTGACAAGTAATTATTTGAATGAATCGCCAAGCTATTATAATCAGGAAAGTCTGTGGGTGAGTCTTATTCTAAAGAATAAATCTCTCTCAAATAGTATTCGTTTGCAATTGGAGCGTTATTATTTTAAACTTTCATACATTACTTTATTAAAAGGATTGTTTGATAAACAATTATGGAACGATAGATTCAAGTCGCATGAGAATTTATTGGATTATGGTTCAGGTTTTAGAAAAACTATAGTAAGTTTTGCATTCTACGGTCATTTTCGTATAGCTCAATTCATGCGTACCATTATCTCAAAAATCAAATCATGAAGATAGGAATATTAACTCAGCATTTCTTGCTGAATTATGGAGGCATCATTCAGAATTATGCCCTCCAACAGGTACTTATGAAGTTAGGACATGATCCCCTGACTTTTGAACATGATACTTGTTATAGCCGTACACGATGGTTTTTACGAACCGTAAAGCATATTCTGAGGACTCGATCTTTTAGAAATCTTCCTGTATATCCTATTTACAAGGGACGCATCGGCAACAAGAATTTTATCAAGTTTGTACTTAAAAATATCAAGTCGGTTCCAGTCAAGGACTTTACTCCTTCGCTGACTGCACAATATGGCATTGATGCCTATGTCGTGGGAAGCGACCAGGTGTGGCGACCTGCTTTCAATCTTGGACCTCGATTGGGTAATATGTTCTTGAACTTTGCTGATGACAAGGTGAAGAAGCTTTCGTATGCTGCATCTTTTGGGTGCAAGGAATGGGAATATACGAAAGAACAGGAAAAAGCATGTTCAAAGCTTGCCAGACGGTTTGATGCTATATCTGTACGTGAGGCTTCTGCTGTAGATTTGTGTAAGAATCACTTTGGGGTTGATGCTTCCTTAGTGCTTGATCCTACATTGCTGTTGAACAAGGAAGATTATGAAAAAGTATGTAATGATATTCCGAAAAAAGAGAAGCATATTTTTGTTTATTCCTTGGTAGTTGGCGAGAGTGTGATGACTGTAGCATCAAAAGTATCAGAGGCTAAAAACTTGCCGATAGTAGTGAAAGAAGCAGGAGGAAAAGTAAAGAAAGAAGATACTATTGAGGATTGGTTCGCTGAATTCCGTGATGCAGAATATGTCGTTACCGATTCATTTCATGGTATGGTCTTCTCTATTATCTTTAATAAGCCATTCTCTATTGTTATGAATCCGAGTGGAGGTAATGATCGATATATTTCCTTGTTGTCTCAGTTAGGTCTCATGGAATGCATTGTTGATGATAATTTAACTTCTTCAAACGCAATAATAGATTGGGAGCAAGTTTGTAGCCGATTGAATGTTTTACGTGAACGTAGTTTATTATTTTTGAAACAGAATTTACGATGAATCATTTTCAAAAACAAATATCTGAATCCATATCATGGTTAAGATTCCCACTTGTTTTGATGGTGGTCTTTATACATAGCGGCGGATTTGGAGAGTTTCAAACAGATAGTTTTAATTTAAGTGCATTATCTGATATAAACCTATATGATTTTTTGAGAATAATGGTTTCTCAAATCCTCTGTCAGGTTGCAGTACCATTATTTTTCATCATATCAGGTTATCTCTTTTATGCTAAATTTGATATTCAAGGTTGGAGTTGGGGGATCTGGATAAAGAAAATAAAGTCTCGCACTTATACATTGCTCATACCTTATCTTTCTTGGAATATACTGAGATTCGTATATGACGAAGGGCTATGGCTATTGCAATCAATACGGCATGGTGAAAGTATCAGTACAAGTGTTTGTCTGATTTTATCTAAAATCTCTCCCAAAATATTCTTTAATTATGGATTTACGGATACCGGCTATATAAATTGGAATCATGAATTAACGATGATGTCAGTCCCTGCTCATACTCCGTTTTGGTATGTTAGAGATTTGATAGCATTAGTCATCATATCCCCTTTGATATATTTCTTGTTGAAACGTCTTATGGGGGGGCATATTCTTATTCTTCTGGCAATATATATAGCTATGCCATTTGATAATATAGATATACGTGGACTTGTTTTCTTTTCGATAGGCGGATATATACAATTGTTTTTCCAGAAGAATCGGACTGAAGGCGTTAGAGTTTCAAATTCTCTTTGTGCTTTAGGTATGGGCCTCTTCTTATTATTGAGTTTTATGAATGTGTTTTACCGAAGTATTTTGCCTATAACTGTTTTGATAGGAATATCAGCTGTTATTCTTTTATCCTTGAAATTATCTTCAAGAATAAAAATCAATGAGCAAATGTCAAAGAGCTCGTTTTTTATCTTCGCCTTTCACATGTTTCTTGTAGTTATGGTCGGTACTTTATGCGGAATGAGTCATTTGGAAATCAAAAATGAATATGTGTTACTTCTTTTGTATTTAGTGCTACCTATAGTCTATTGTATATTATCTTATTTCGCATATCGTTTAATATGTAAAAATAGATATTTTTCATTATTGTTATTGGGTAAAAGAAGTTGATTATGAATAAATTATTAATATCTGTTGTCATTCCCTTATATAATAAGGAGAAGACAATAGAGCAATCTTTGAATAGCGTTTTGCTGCAAAAAGGTTGTGAGTTTGAGGTTGTAGTGGTAGATGATGGATCTACAGACAACAGTGTAGAACAAGTTAAAAAGATAAATAATCCAAAGATAAAGTTGGTTAGTCAACCTAATGGAGGACCAGGAGCTGCTCGTAATACTGGAGCCAAAGCTGCAAATGGTGATTGGCTTGTATTTCTTGATGCTGATGATGAACTGTTGCCAGATGCATTGAAGGGGTTTGCAGATGCCATATTGGCTCATCCTGATGTGGATATATTCGATGCCAATAAATATATCTTGGTGGGTTCCAATAAAACCTTGGCATATCATCCATTAAAAGGATATGTCAAAAACCCTTTGAAAGAGTGTTTCTTCAGCAGAATCCTTCCTGGTAATGGAAGTTCTGCTTTTCGAAGAAGTTTCTTTATGGAGCATCCATACAATGCTACAATACGTAGATTCGAAGATGCAGAAATGTTGATAAGGCAGTTGTCCTGTGCCAAGGTATATTCTTTATCTTTTCCTACTTTACTTTTTAATAGAAATTTTGCAGAAGCAAGTCATCCTCGCAAAAATGTAATGGAGGATTATTTCGCTTATTTGGATTTCTCGAAAGAGGGCTTCTGGCGCAAAATGTGTGTGTATCGTACTTTCTTGGAGGAACGAGTGCTTTATCCAGAATATGGTAAGAAACACTATGCCAAAATGTATAAGCGATATGATTGGTTGATCATGTATAAACTTTTAAATTGGATTGCTAAATTCTTAAAGAAATAATTATATGAGAGTTTTATGGATAGGAGGCTCGGGGCTTTATGTACCGAGTCAACAAGGAAGAAGTGGCTATAATGGGGGAGGATGGGTCGCATCAGTTCAGAAAGAGTTAATGCAGCATGACAATATTACTTTGGGAATCTCTTTTTGCAAAAATGGTGAACCCACCAAGGTGGTTCAAGATGGAGTGACTTACTATCCTGTACCGAATCACTCAAAGTCTAAAAAGGATAAAATAATTGATTTGTGGAAAATTCATGATGTTACTCGTGATGAAATACTTTGGCCATATTATGAGGAAAAGTTTAAAAAGGTTATCGAAGATTTCAAACCAGATATCATTCAAATATTTGGTTCTGAACTATATCAGCAATTGGCAGCTCGAGTGACAGGAAATATCCCTACAGTTCTACACATTCAAGGCCTTCTTTCTCTTTATGTTCACATATTCTTGCCTCCAAGTATTTCAAAAAGGCAGTATTATATGAGCGGAAAGGGGTTGAAGGGTAAGTATCACAACTATCAATACTTGGCTTATTGGAATCGTAGCGTTCATCGTGAGAAAGCCATATTGAAAGCTGTACCTCATGTCTTGGGACGTACAGAATGGGATAAGCAAGCTATGGCAGTTTTGAATCCTAATGCTCAGTATCACTATGGTGGAGAAATACTTCGTGATATATTTTATGAGGAAAAGAAGCGCCAAATTCCGAGAAATAAGCCAGTCATAACAACTACCATTTCTTTTCCTACTTATAAGGGATATGATGTTATCTTAAAAACTGCCAATATTCTTAAAAACGAGATAGGCTTGGATTTTGAATGGAATGTGTATGGTAATGTACAGCCAGAGTTTATGGAGAAACATATTGGTTTGAAGCACGAAAAACTGAATGTTCATTTGAAGGGAGTGGCTTCGGCAGAGCAGTTGCATGAAGCCTTGCTGGGTAGTACCCTTTATTTTCATTCCTCTTATGTAGAGAATAGCCCGAACTCTGTAGGTGAGGCACAGCTTGTTGGTGTACCTGTGGTTGCCAGTCGTGTTGGAGGAACTGATTCCATGGTGGAACATGGAAAGACCGGTTTCCTTTATCCTGTGACAGACCCTTATATGGCTGCTTATTATATCAAGCGATTGATAGAAAATCAAGAAGAGAACATTGCTATGGGAAAGGTGGCAAGGGAAGTGGCTTTGGTAAGGCATGATAAGAAGAAGATAGTAGAAGAACTATTGTGTACTTACAAACAAATAGTAAATGGAAATAGATGCTAATGTATAAACTCAATTTTTATAAAACTCATTAACCTCCTCGCGATTCTCGGAATTCAGAAAATGTTAGGTTATCATGTTATAAGTTACAATGGAGAACTGTATATATAGAGAAGCAATAGAAGCTATTATGGATAGTCAATCTGTAGGCTATTCTTTTGTTAAAACATTTATTGATGCTTTATGGAAAAATAAAGGTGTTTTATGCATTAATAATTATGTCATGCTTTGGCATGTATTGTATGGCAGCAAGGTCACATCACAATTTTTTGCAAGCTTTTCTAATGAGCAAGAATTTGATATCTTTTCCTTGGATATTGAAAAGATGATGGAGGAAGTTTGCCCTTTGGATTCTTCTGAGGAATCGTTTCAAGCATATTTTCTTAATGATACATTTAAATCAAGTCATATTATCGCTATTCCTATTAATGCCTATTCTCATGATAGTTCGTTTTTTGAGGCAAAAGGACTGTTGCTCTTGTTTTCGCAACAAGGTTCGATTCAAATAGAATCTGATGAACTGAAAATATTCCATATTCTTCTCAACCGAAGAAAACCTAATGTAAATAATGATATAGTCAATGATTCATTAAATAATCTTGCAATAGCAGAAAGTAAATCCACTGCCGAATATACAGAATGCTTTCAGTGTATAGGGAAGTCCTTAGATGAAATCTCAAATAAAAACACAGATTGCGCGAGGCTGTATGGATTGCGGCATTTTTCTTTATGGAATTTCATTCATGCAAATGTAGATTTGAAAGCAAAGTCTTTCAGTCGTAATACATATCGAGATGTGGCGCATTCAAATACTCACACTATGATTTTTGATGATGTCTCTCATTTTATAAATGAGGCGGTTTCGGACTATAAGGCAAAAGAGGGAGTACAGATATTACGTTGCTTGTCTTTTAATGAGGGTAAGGCGTCATTTAAAGAAGAAGAATATTTTGAAGAAAATGGACTCTCTGAGAAAAATACAACAATTATTGTAGCTGCAGATGGTGATAGTGAATTAAATTACGATTATCCAGATAGAATTTTGAATTTTTATATCTCTAATATTGTTTATACACCATTTATTTCAATTTCATTTGTGGAGCTTTTCTCAAAGAGCATAACGAATAGTATACGTAAAAGTTTAGTTACTTGCCGAGACAAGATGCTAACAGATTTAATGAATGCTTCGATGTGGTGTTCTAAGGAGGAGGATTTTTATCGTGCTGTGGCAACTATTGTTAAAAAAGCTAATGAAGCGGCGGATGTTCTGATTTATCAGAAAGATAAAGAAAAGTTTGAACTTAAAAATTCTGGTAATAGTGTTACGAAGAAAATAGGCGAGTTGGAGGTTCCTTATAATTTCGCTGTAGATCAAGGATTTATAGGGTGGCTTCAGAGTTGCCTTGGAAAATTTGAAAATGCTTTTTATGTGAATGATGGAAATACAGAAGTGAGTTCTGCTGCTTATATGCGAACAGAAATAGATGAGGCTGGTAGAACCTGCATAATGGTACTAATTAATAAACATCATCAGCCAAGTACTTCTTGTGTGTATTATAATAACATCTTTGACAAAGATAATTATTATATAACAGAGCCATGTGGTGTATTTTTAGTTCAGTATCAAATAATGCAAGATTCAATTAAAAGTAAAAATTACCTTTTGCATAAGCTAAGGCATGAGATACCGAGTTGTACAGAAGCAATAGGTAAGGGGCTTAATGATATTAAAAATATGTTGGGTCGTGTGGATTTCTCACGCAAGCATATTTTGAATATTGCTAATAATTTGGCATTGAATAATAGTCGAGTCTTATTGTTGGCACAATTCTTTTCAACTGTAGATTTTGATGCTCAACGATTTGCGAAGGATAAGATAGATGTCAATATTATTTCTTTTTTGAGTTCCTATATTGATATTTTTAGAACGGAGGGCATATATAAAGGAGTAGATGTTTATTATTATTTAAGGGCAAATCGACAGGTTTATGTTAATGCGAGTAATTTCTTTCAATTAGCATTGGTCAATGTGGTGACTAATGCAATAAGGTATGCAGCTTCGGGTACATGCGTCTTTATTGAAGTTTTTGAAGACCAAATTGTAGTACGTGATTTAGGAATCGGTATTCCTGATGATGAGAAAGAACTGATTTTTAAAGAAGGATACCGAGGAAGAGAAGCAAAGAAAGTTAATGAAAAAGGAATGGGATATGGGTTGTATTTGACGCGTAAAGTGTTGGAAGCTCATGATTTTGATATAAACGTTGAATCAAGCTTATATTTTGACAAGAACTATTTTGCCGAGTCTGCTTTACTGATATATTTGGATACCTTGGCTTTGAATGACAGAAAAAGGTTCATTCAAAAAGGAATAGGAGAATTAGATATTCCAAATGTGTTGAAATATTTCGATGAGGTAAAAGAAAGTAGAAACATTATTGAGATAGGAAAAGGTTATGCAAATTTAAGGTTGGATACGATAAAATCTTGGATGTCTTATCTTTCTAATAATAATGTCGTTTTTTATGATATGGCACAAGAATTATTTCAAGAGGAGCTGTATGAAGTAACATTCACTATCAATATTTAAAATAAGAATAAAATAAGAATATGAAAAAGAAAATTTTGATTATAGATGATAATCCCCTAAATAATGCAAAATATATAGATGCATTGAAAGGGGACTATGATGTGTCAGTGGCTATTTGGATGAGGTCAGCTTTGAGAATGTTGAAAAATAGCCATTGGGATGTGATTGTCATTGACGTGATGATGCCAACTCAAATTTTGGCCTCTGATGATGAAATGAAAGCAGGTTTTGATTTTTACGATTCTGAAGTTAAGGACTTGATGCTGGATTCAAAAATAGTATTTTGGTCTCGTTTGACAGATGCTAGTTTTGACCCTAAAAAATACCCACAAGATGAAGGCTTTTATTTTGTGCACAAATCAGAGAATGCGGATCATTTAAAATTAGTAATAGATAAGTTCTTTTAGTTATGCAGATTTTGATAGTTGATAAATTGTCGAATGTAGCTCAGCATCATAGGCGTTCTGTAACCTTGTGGTTTTGCTATCATTTTGTGATGGTCTCACTTTGTGTTATCAATATTATATTTTTTATATGTAACTGGGGTGATTTACGGTTGGAAATTAATAGTGCTACCAATATATTGCTAACAATCATAGGTTTTTTGTTTGCATTTGCTGGTATTAATATTTATTCAATATTTAACACTAATATCGAATCAGAAAAGCAAAAAATGCTAGAGTTGCAAGAGGAATATAGAAATCAGACTTGCATAAATGTGGATTTGATGAAATTCTCTGCGGCAATAAATAAGTTTCAGCTTTATTCCCAATTGATATTTTCCTCGAAAAAAATGAATAGTCAAATTCTTGAGTGGATAAGTATTATTAAAGGTACAATTGAGGATATAAGTAAATATCTTAATAATGTAAAACATAATGGGTCTTTTGCCTTTTATGAACAGAATAAAAATGATGTACTAGCTTTAAGTCGTGGATTTCGTTATCAAAGCCAAATGTTTTTAGAGACTATAAGTGCTGATGATGCAGTCTTTTTTAGAAATATTGACAATGGTATAAAACAATCTTTATTAGAAGAAGTAAATGACTTGACAGAGTTGTTTTCTTCTTTATTCCCTGAAGAAAGTGGTGTCGTGAAAGAACGGCATATTGATGCGGAGAATAGTGATTTTGGAAGGAAACTGAAAAATAAACTGCGTGAGAGCATGGTTGGTAGGTGTATTGGTAAAATTATTTATTGTTTATTGCCAGCAATGAGAAGCAAATAAAAAATAATGTAATTGACAAAACAAACACCAATATCTATGAAGAAAATAATCAAAACTGTTCCACCTTATATATATAATGGTGTGAGCAATTTTAAATATTATCCATTTGAGGCTTGGAGAGAACTTGGTGGAAATATAGAAGATGGCTTTTATCCACCCAAATATTTTCATAGCCTTATTTACAAGTTTACGCTTCCTTCTTGTTTTAAATCAAGCAAGGAGGCAAGATTGAGATTCGTTTCAGGCTATAGCATCCAGTTTGATACCTTTCCTGATTATGCTTTCCATGAGATAGTTCCCTTGGTTTGGGACTGTTGGCCTAAGCAAGTTGAAAGTGTTGCAAGTTTCTTTAAAAAACATCAGGTGAGAACTGCTGTTTTTACCTCTTCGCAGACAGCAGATACTTTCCGAACAATGTTCCCACAAATGAATATCCTGACTATCACTGAGGGTATAAAAGTGGATTTATATTTGAAAGGAAAGAATTTGACGGATAGAAGAATAGATGTCTTGGAGGTGGGAAGAAAAGATGGTAACTTCTTTAAAACTCCTTTGCCAGAAAGCATTAATCACGTGAAGACAGGCAACTTTGACAGGGTTTTCCAAACTGACGAGGATTTTAGAAAGGCATTGGCTGATACCAAGGTTACCATCACTGTGCCACGGTGTGACGTGGATAAAAATATTGCTGGCAATATCGAAACCCTTACTCAGCGTTATTGGGAATGTATGCTTTCTCGCATTGTCATGGTTGGCAGGGCACCCAAGGAGTTGATAGATTTGATAGGGTATAATCCTGTGGTTGACTGGGATGGTCGTGATGCAACTCCTATAGTCGCTGATATTTTGGAAAACATAGATGAATACCAAGAATTGGTGGATAGAAATTATGAGACAGCTCGTAAGATGGCCTCTTGGGACATTCGTGTCCGACAAATTATGGAGTATTTACAGCAGTTAAACTATCTCGTGAAATGAAAGTTTTTGAGAATGTAAAGTCTTGTAGTGTTACTTGGCTTGCAAATACCTATGACAAGGAGAAGGCACAGGGTATAATTGCCCATTATTATCTTCCAGAAAGCATGAATGAGTTCATCGGTTTGTGTCGAGAACTTTATGGACGGAATGAAATGTTTCGTGTGGTTGGAGCAACTTCTAACATTTATATTCGTCCTGATACAAACATAGACCATCTAATTTCTATCAAACATTTGGATCGTTTCCATATAGCAAATGGACTGCTGGTTTGTCAATGTGGGGTTAGTGTCAAGCGGATTGTCCGTGAAATGGTCAAGGATGGGATTGATGGTTATGCCTGCATGATAGACTTGCCTGGTACAATTGGGGGGGCAATATATGGTCACGCTGGCGTGTCAAGGCATAGTATAGCCCAACAATTAGTGGATGTTCAGATTCTGTTGAGTGATGGTAAAATCAAAACGTTCACTCCGGAAGAACTGAATTTCTCTTATCGTTCCTCTGCATTGAAGCGTGGTGAGCTGGATGGTGTCATCTTGTCTTGCCGATTGAAAAGATGTCCGGGTGATAAAAAGGAGATAGAGCGAGAAGCAAAGATGGTTCATGAATGGAGAAAGAAAAATCAGCCGGGACCATCACGAAATTTGGGAACAACCTCCTTGTTGACTATCACGAAAAATACTAGGATAGGATTTTTGTTGAGATATGTAGCGTATGCGTTGGCTATCCTCGTGCCATCAGAAAAGCGTGTTGCTTTCAAGACCAAGTTGATAATGATGCTGATGGGTAAGCCAAGACTTGCCAAGTATCTTTTCGGGTTGAATCGCTATATGTGGATGGACACGGCCTCCCATGAGTATTTTGATGATTATGTAGATGTCATCAATCAATTATATGTTAAACCAAGATTAGAAATAGAAGTTTGGTAATTATGAAAATAGGAATAGTAACCTATCATCGTGCGTTGAATTATGGAGCTGTATTGCAGTGTATGTCTTTGTATTCGGCTCTGAAAAGATTAGGGCATGATGTCGAAGTTGTCGATTATCGTCCTGAGGCGATAGAGGCATACAGAATGTATTTCAGATGGAAGGATCTTAAGAAATGCAGGGGTGTCATAGCCAAGTTGCGCTATTTGTTTTCCTGCATGACGCTGATAGCTTCGAGATTTAAAACAGTCAGTAAGTTTAATCGCTTTCTGAAAGATAACATCCAGCTGTCTTCGGTTGTGTCGTCTGTGAATGATGCACCTAAGTATTATGACGTTGTTTTCTTTGGCAGTGACCAGATTTGGAATCCTGCTATTAATGAGGGTGTAGATCATGTTTATCTTGGTCAGATGCCCAAGGGCCATGCCAAGTTTTATACTTATGCCGTGAGTATGGGACGTCTGGATTTATTCCAGGGTAAAGTGGAAGAGGAATATCGTAAGTATATATCTTCTTTTGATGGACTGTCTGTGAGAGAAACGACTATGCAGGCTTTTCTCAAGGAGAAGTTGGGCAGAGACTCTGAGGTGGTTTGCGATCCATCTTTGCTGATTACCAAGGAAGAGTGCGAGGCTATGGCTGTAAAACCTAAGGACGAGGGCTATGTACTCTTATTTATCCTTGATGGAAATCCTGATGCATTAGGATTTGCCAATAGAATAGCCCAACAGTTGGGTAAGAAGGTTATTCGTATTGGCGCCGTACAGAATCCATTCCATCGCTACCATTGTGAAGTATGTGCAGAGTTATCTCCTGCAGAGTTTCTTGGTTATATTCAGTATGCAGATTGTATCGTCACCAATTCTTTCCATGCAACTTCTTTCTCTCTTATTATGCAGAAGAACTTCTATACCATATTGAGAAAGAACAATAATGACCGAGCTAAAACCATCCTGGGTGTTGCTGGGTTAGAAAACAGACTGGCAGATGCCAAAGACAATATTGAATTCAAAGAAATCAATTATCAGGGAGTTAGGGAAAGACTGGAAAGATATAAGGAGAGTTCTATGGAATGGATTCAAAAATGTCTTGAATAAGGGTAACTACTCAGTCATCTTTATGCTTGATAAATAGCCCTTTAGTAAAATCTATGG
>OIYG01000537.1_pt1 | contig 36185 bp, 30 predicted proteins | sample 1587861 | NCBI WGS metagenome assembly OIYG01 (sample SAMN03283272) | human gut metagenome | biome: human-associated habitat; material: feces | host: Homo sapiens | place: Peru | collected 2012 | reverse complement strand
AAAGTAAGCCCTCTAATAGCCTCTGTGGACGGTTTAATTTTACTGTTCTAGTTCTGTTAGCACTTGTTTGTATTTGATTAAATACTGCTCTATCTACTAATGGTTCATGAGTATTTTCTACAATTATCCAATATTCACTAGAAAGACATATTCTCTTTTGTGACTTATAGTTTAGTTTTGTCTGAACATTTTGAATCATATCACCAGTATACATCTTATTTTTTAATATTTTATTAATCGTACTACAAGTCCAGATGTATCCATTTATTTGTCTTTTTGATTTTTTTATTTGTTTATATGCACTTGGTGTTGGAACATTTTCATTATTTAATCTTTCAATTATATCTGATATTTTATCTCCTCTTGATACTTCATTAAATATTCTTTTTACTATCCATGCTGTGTCTGGATTCGGTATTAGATGGCCTTTATCAAATGGATCTCTCATGTACCCAAAACTTGGTTTACTACCTATAAACTTACCTTTCACTTTTTTATCTCTTAATATTGATTTTATTTTTTTTGATGTATCTTTACTAGTCATATCATTAAATAAAGCTTTGAAAGGTGCTATATCATTATTTGCAGAATCTAGAAAAGTATCTACATTATCTAGTATAGATATATATCTAACTTTCTTTAATGGAAAATATTGTTCTACATAATAACCACATTTGATATAATCTCTACCTAATCTTGATAAGTCTTTAGTTATGACACAATTTATTTTTCCTTTTTCTATGTCTTCAAGTAATCTTTTAAATGCTGGTCTATCAAAGTTAGTACCTGAATATCCATCATCAACATACTCATCAGTTAAAACAAATCCATTATCCCTCAAAAAGTTCATAAGTAAACTTCTTTGATTTAATACACTTTCGCTTTCAGACTCTCTTTTATGTGCTTTATCCTCATCTTCTTGCGATAATCTTATGTATATTCCTACATTATAAAATGATGGTGGTTTTACTGTGCTATACATTATTCTCCTTTCTTTTGCATAGCATCTTGTTTGCCGATTCCATTATAACTCTCTTACCATCATTTGTGTCATTTATTTTATTATTTTCATCTTTATATTTAAGTATTAAACATACATATTCTTGTAATAAAGCCCCAATATCTTTACCACCATTTTTAAAAGTTTCAGTTATTATCATACCAACCTACCCCTTTTGGTTTCATACTTAAATATATTCCTAAAACTTAAATTTATATTACTTTTACATCTTATAAATCACTCCTCCTTAATAAATTTTTTTATTGTTTTTATATAAAATTGGGTACATAACTTTTGACTTTAATTCTCTAATTTTCTAAATATTCCGCGTGTTTATTTTTAGCAGGATAAGGATGGCTGACAAACAACTTCCCAGTGGGGAGTTTAGCCCTATTTTAAAGGGATTGTGAAAGACTACTTTGTCATACATTAAAATAAATGTCATACTATTGTGTTAACTAAAAATAGCAAATTTTGCATCAAAAATAGCAGTTAGGCACACAAACGGTTATACAAATGACATACTTTTGGATTAACAAAATTGCTAATTATGAACCTCTTTTCACACATAAACCAACTTTTTTAGGTGCCTTAATTATTTATTTTTTTATAATTTCTTGGTACATACTTTTTGTTTATATAATTTTAGATAACAATTCCTCCTTACAAAAAAATACTATACTCATAAACTGAATATAGTATTTTAGCATCTAATAGTTCATATCCTAGAACTATTGCTATATTATAATAATTATATCGTAAATAAATTAGAAGTCAATGTCAAAAAAGAGAATGTTAAATTGTAAGACAAAATGACATTACTAAGTAAGTTAAAAAAACAAAATATGATTCTAAATTAGACAAACATATTCTGCATAGGTCCTTTCTTTAATTCTTTTAATTTAATTAATTTGTTTTTCTCAATCTCTAATTTACAATTACAAATATTTATAATTTTTGAAATTTTTAATTGTTCAAAAGAACTTGGTATTTTTATAATCATATCTGATAAGGTTGATAAAACTATATATGGTGTATTACCATCCTTCTTCTCTAAATTTATTTTTTCACTTAAGTACTCATCTAAATAGCATTTTATATATTGAACATTATATTTAAAATTATGTAAAATATAAGTTCTTTGATACGCATTAAATTTGCCATTATAATAATGAATATATCCAACATAAGCACCATTTCCAGATATTAGCAATGCTTCTGTATCATAAGCATATTTATCAATCATATAGTATTCTTTTGCACAAGTATAAAACCTATATTTGCCATTTTCAACCATAGCATTGGCATCAAGTTTTCCTGTTACAATGTCACATGCATTCCCTAATTTGATTTTTTCATATTTAGTTAATAAATTAAATATATATTTTGATAGTCCTTTTTTAAATAACTTAAGGTCTTCAATTTTCTTAGTTTGAAGTTCTATTTTTTTGTCTAATAGCGATAGAAAGTTAGCTACCTTTATTTGTTCATTAGGTGAAGGAATATTACATTCAACATTTTCAATAGTTGATGAACTTAAACTTGGAACACCAGTAGACTCATCATATTTTTTCCAATTAACATTTTGAAATGAATAAAATAAATATTTAGGAATATTCGGTTCGTAAATATGAGAATAAAACAAAGTATCTACAGTCCAAAATGGTGATTCCATATATTGTGGTTTATTTATTGTTCCTTTTCTACCGATTAACACAGATGGCTTATCATATAAGAATGAATTTGTTTTTCCTATTTGTCCACCTGTTCCTAAGATTGGGTATTTACCATTTTTATTTTCAACTTGTTTTTGATCTTTACCGCTTTTAATTTTCAAAACATCTTTATATTTTAACTTTACATATTCATCATTAAATTCTTTAAATCTTAATTTAGGAACATTCATTTAATCACCACTTTTCAAGTCCTTAAGTTTAATAAAAAGATACCAAACTTACTATATACAATTATATCATACTTTTTGACTTTTTTGATATTAAAAAAGAAAAAGCTATTTATTTGCCTTTTCTTGAAATATTTTACTGACTAGATCTATACATTTTTTCTTTTGAGAATATCTAGGATGAACATAAAGATTTAAAGTGATATTAACATTAGCATGACCTAACAATTCACTTACTGTTTTATAATCACAGCCTAATGTAATGCAGTTTGTAGCAAAGGTATGTCTTAAGGAATGAAAGTTAAAATGTTTAATTTTATTTTCTTTTAGAACTTTATTAAAATATTTTCTATATGTTCTAGGCTCAATATATTTCTCACTGTTTGAAAGAATATAACATTCGTTGTCTGATTTGATTTTTTTAAGAATTTCTATAAAGTCTTTATTAATGGGAATTTCTCTATTTGCGTTTTTAGTTTTTGGTGAGGTAATTATAACCTTTGATATATTTTTATCTTTGTCTTTGATATATATGCGTTGTACAGTTTTTGAAATAATTAATTTATTATTTTTAAAATCAATATCCTTCCATTGTAATGCACACAATTCGCCAATTCTTATACCTGAATATAAAGACAATAATATACCTATATTTCTAGATGTTAAATTATTTATTACATAATCAGTAAGTTTATTTTGTTCATGTTTTGTTAAGATATAAATACTTTTATCTTTATTTTCTTTTGGATAATTAAATGTTAGCTCAATATGTTTGATCTTATCCTCATTTATTCCTTTTTTAATGCTACCTTTAATGATGATTGTAATATCTTTGATAGTTTTTTCTGATAAACCACCTGAACCATTTTTTTTGCCATTTTTAGATAATTCTAATAAGAAATCTTGTATGATTTTATGATTCATGTCATTTAGCGTATAATCACCTAAATTTGGTATTATATGATTAAAGATATTATTAGAATAATTTGCATAAGTAGATTCTTTAATATAATCCTTTTTCTCAATTAGCCATGAATAAATCCAATCTTTATAAAATATCTTTTTTGATTTAATTAGCATTAAATTCATCTCCTTTCTTTAAATATTATAAATGATGAAACATTCAGTGCTTTTCAAGTATTAAACTTAAGGACTTGAAAAGTGGTGATTAAATGAATGTTCCTAAATTAAGATTTAAAGAATTTAATGATGAGTGGAGTTATCAATCATTATCAAAATATGTAAATAGAATTACTACAAAAAATAAAAATATTGAATCAAACCTTGTTTTAACAATTTCTGCACAATACGGATTAGTTGATCAAACAAACTTTTTTAATAGAAGTGTTTCTAGTTCTAATTTAACAGGATATTATTTATTAAATAATGGTGACTTTGCATATAATAAAAGCTATTCAAATGGTTACCCATGGGGTGCAGTAAAAAGATTGAACAAGTATAATCAAGGAGTTGTGTCTTCCCTATATATATGCTTTAAACCAAATAATTTAATTAATTCAGATTTTTTAGAACAATATTTTGAAACAAATAAATGGTATCAACAAATCAGCGAAGTTTCAGTAGAAGGTGCTAGAAATCATGGTTTATTAAATATAGCAGTCAACGATTTTTTCAATACAAAGCATTATATTCCTTCCATAAAAGAACAAGAAAAAATATCAAATTTTCTATCATTATTAGATAAAAAAATAGAACTACAATCTAAAAAAATTGAAGACCTTAAGTTATTTAAATTGTACATAAAAAATCAAATATTTAAAGATTATGATGAAATCTTCAAATTAAAAGATATATTAGTAAAATGGAATAAGAAAAATAAAAATAAATCCGTAAAATATGTAGAAAGTATTAGTAATAAATATGGATTTATTTCTCAGTCTGATCAATTTGAAGATAGAAATGTTGCTAGTAAAGATTTAAATAATTATTACATTATTGAAAAAGGAGTATTTGGATATAATCCTTCAAGATTAAATGTTGGATCGTTGGCATTAAAAACAAACGACAAAGTAAGTGTTGTTAGTCCATTATATGAATGTTTTACTACATCACAAAATAATCAATATTTACTAGAATGGTTTGATTCTAAATATTTTAGAAAAGAAACTATATCAAAATTTGAAGGTGGCGTAAGAAATACTTTAAATTTTTCCAATCTATGTGAAATAGAAATAGGACTTCCAACTATTGAAAAACAAAATAAATATTCTAAAATTTTTAAGACATTTAACAATAAAATTGAATTTGAAGTTAAAAAACTATATAAACTACATGAATTAAAAAAAGGGCTTATGCAAAGTATGTTTGTATAATCTTTTTTAGTATCTTCTTTATTTAAAAAAGGGCTATTAAAAAAACAATATAATTACATAAAAAACAAGAATTTAGTGGAATTATCAGATATTGCAAATATATATCAGCCACAGACGATTGCCCAAAATAAACTAAATAATGGAAAATATTTTGTTTTTGGTGCAAATGGGATTATCGGAAAATATAGTAAATACAATCACAAACAAAAACAAATAACAATTAGTTGTAGGGGGGAAAATTCTGGAAAAGTTAATATAACGCCAGAAGAATGTTGGATAACAGGTAACTCAATGGTTTTAAATATAGATAATAATTCTAATGTAGATAAATTATATTTAAAATGTATTTTAGATTCTCAAAATTTAAGGTACCTTATTTCAGGCTCTGGACAGCCTCAAATTACTAGAAATGTCATTTTAAAACATAAAATACCACTTTTGCCAATTTTGGAACAAAAAAAATTTAGAAAACCTTTTTATTAAACTTGATTTAAAAATACATTTAGAAGAAACAAAGGTTAATAGATTATTATATATAAAAAAAGGGCTTATGCAAGATATGTTTGTATAAATCCTTTTTATTTAGAAATTAAATTAAATTTTTTATCTATTTTTTCTATTTCTTTCGGCAAAACGTAAATATATTGTATTATATATTCTACTAATTCTATGACACATTCTATTTCATTACCATTAATATTTATATCAGATTCATGTGCGCCGATATTTCCAAGTTTTCGTATAATAGTTGACGCTGATTTTAATGTTATTGGTAATATTCCTTTTTCCGAAATATTTATTATTTTTTCCAACAGATTATTTCCATCTGCATTCTGATCATTACATATCATTTCTAATGTTTTTCTTAACTTTATAAGGCATGATTCTTCATCATATAATTTTAATTCTATTGCCTTCTTAAATGATTTTATTATAGTATCAGGCACCAAATCAGACTTGCTAGATACTAAATTAGAAGGAATTGGAAAAACAATATATTCATCAACATTGTCTCCGTCATATAAATCATATTCGTCAGTATATTCTAATTTCCCATATGTATTGTCCCAATATGCACTAATTATATTATATTGTTCACATATTGGACATATTAATACCGATTGAATTTCATAATAAAAATCATCTTTTGATCTATCGGAATAATTATGTTGAATTGATGAGACAACTTCCATAATTGTTTCGTTATTACAGTGCTGACATTTTAATTTTTTAATTTTACCAGTGCTACTTTTTAACATTACAATTCCTCTAATCCTAATTCTTTTAAATATACGTTAAGTTTTTTATCAACTTCTGCTATTTCTTTATCTATTTGTTTTAATTCTTGTTGTACTGCTTTAATATCTATTTCTTCTTCCTCTTCAAATGTATCTACATATCTAGGAATATTTAAATTATATTCATTTTCTGCTACTTCACTTAATGGAGCAACATGACAATATTTTTCTATTTCCGCTCTATTTTTATATGTTTCAATTATTTTATCTACATCTTCATCTCTTAATCTATTTTGATTTTTTCCAGGTTCAAAATCTTTAGAAGCATCAATAAATAAAATATTATCTTCATGCTCTCTACATTTTTTAAATACTAATATACATGTTGGAATACTAGTTCCAAAAAATATATTTGCAGGTAATCCTATAACGGCATCTAAATAATTTTTTTCTTTTATAAGATATTCTCTTATTGTACCTTCTGATGCTCCCCTAAATAAGACCCCATGTGGAAGAACAACCGCCATTGTTCCATTATCAGATAATTGATAAATCATATGTTGAATAAATGCAAAATCTGCTTTAGACTTTGGTGCTAATTTTCCATAGGCACTAAATCTTTCATCTTCCATAAACTTAGGATCCGCACTCCACTGTGCTGAATATGGAGGATTAGCTACGATTGCATCAAATTTCATATCTTTATGTTTTGGATTTTCTAATGTATCAGCATTTTTTATATCAAAATGTTTAAATGATATTCCATGTAATAACATATTCATTCTTGCTAAGTTGTAAGTTGTAGAATTAAATTCTTGTCCATAGTATGAACTAACTTTTGTTTCTTTACCTACTCTCAATAGTAAAGAACCAGAGCCACAAGTTGGATCATAAACACTTTGTAATTTACTCTTGTTTATAGTAACTAATTTTGCTAATATTCTTGATACTTGTTGTGGTGTATAAAACTCTCCTGCTTTTTTACCTGCTGATGCTGCAAAATTTGATATTAGATACTCATAAGCATCACCTAATACATCAATTTCGGCATCTTCGTGATGAAAATCAATATCATTTATTTTTAACATTATTGTTGAGATTAGCTTAGTTCTTTCTGCTTCTCCTCTACCTAATTTAGAGTTATTCAAGTCCATATCTTCAAATAAGTTTTCAAAGTCATCTTCAGACTCATTACCTAATGTTGAATTTGATATAGAATTAATTGCTTTTGATAACATTGAAATATCAAATTTACCTGTTTGAATTTTATATATTAATTCACTCCATAAGTTATCTGCTTCAATAAAATATCCCATATTAGAATCTTCTATTAAATATCTTTTTAATTCATCTCTATATTCATCTTTTTTCCATGCTTCTACATAACTTATTCCATCATCTTTTAATAATGTTCTTTCAACATAATTAACAAGATTTTCAGATAAATATCTGTAAAATATTAGCCCTAATATATAATTTTTAAAATCATTAGCATCCATATTACCTCTTAAGGTATTAGCAATGCTCCATAATTGTTTTTGTAACTCTGCTTGTTGAGTTTGTTGTTTTTCTTCTCTTGACATTTAATTCATCTCCTTCAATTTTTTATAAATATTATCAGCTTCTATACAATCTAAAATCTTCTCCGGAACAATGTAATGAGTTACACTGCCTGAGAAATCTACAATAATGCCAAATTTCACTCTTCTTATCATTTTTTGAATTAGCCACCTTTTGTACAATATTTCAGAACCTTTAATTAAAAATTTTATTATATAGCAATTCCCTTTTTCTAGTTTTTTTCTATTGTATTTGTTAGTAAATTCTATTATTTCTCCACCAATGTGATCAAAGAAGTTTTCATATTGCTTATCATTGCATATTTCTTCATAAGAGAAAACAAATTGAATATCTAATCCTCTTCCTAATCTAAACTCTCCCACATCATTTATATCACAGCCATTAGTTTCTTCAAATAGTATTTTTTTTAGTTTTTTGTCTTCTGGTATTAAAATCCCATTCCTCTTAAAACTATTTATATTTACTGTTCTTGTACAATGATAAACAATAAAATCATATTTGTCTAATATATCATAGAAAAATTCAGGAACAGGAACGTCAAAATCCGTTTTATTATAATCTTCAAATTCATTTTCTAACGCATATCTCATTATTTCTATAGGATATGTATTTATATTATCAAAATCTATTTTCATAAAAATCTATAAATACTTTCTTAAAAGTTTCTTTATAAATACCTTTACATTATCAATTAACGATATCTTTTTTAAAAATGGAGCATGAATTGATTTACCTATCATTTCATTAGGGAATATTCCACTATATTCAAATTCATCAATTACTGCTTGTAATACTTCTAAATCAATATCATTTTCTTTAGCAAAATTTTCTATTTCTTTCTGCCTTTCTTTATTCATATGATTATTAAGTGCATCATCAATTGAATCTTCAGGTTTTAAAGTAGGCAATACATTAGATAAGAACCTTTTGATTAAATCTAGTTTTAAGAACAATTCATCATCAGTTACGTTAACTAATTTTGCCTCAATCTCCTCTATATCTTTTTGTTTTTGTTCTTCGTTAGTTAAATCAACATTTCTAATTAGGTTTAATATATAAGAAACATTTATTTTATCAGTTTGAATTAACTCTAATGAAAAACTAATATCACTTAAAATTGAACTTTTTTCTTTGGATGTTGCTAGCTTCCTGTATATTTCATAATACTTACTTTTATAATCTTCAAACATTTGTGATGTCATAGGTATTTCTTCAGCGTTCATATCAAACTCATTAAATGTTTTTAAACTTACTAATAGTTTTGCTACTTCCCTAAATGCAATTATGAACTTTTTTAAATTTTCTTCGTTACCATCTTGTTCTAACTCTTGAATACTATCAACATTCGGAGCAATAGTTAAAAGATAATTAACTGCCTTTATATATTTTTCCAAATAATCAGGATAAGGTGCCATGATAACTGTATCTGTTCTATCCGTTTGTGAAAATAATTTTACAGCCTCATCAACTCTAAATTTAGAAGGCAAATCATAGCATACTATATTACCAAATGGTTTCGTATCTGATTCAACTCTATTTGTTCTTGAAAATGCTTGAATTAAACTATGAAACTTTAATGGTTTATCAATGTATAATGTGTTTAATCGTTTCGCATCAAATCCTGTTAATAACATATCCACTACAATTACAATATCAATATCCGTATTTTTAATCTTTTTACAAACATCTCTAAAATAAGCATCGAAGTTATTTGTAGTAAAATTCGTATTATACATCTTATTATAGTCTTTTATTATTCTTTCAAGTGTATCTCTTGAATGTTCTTCTTTATTATCTAAATTTTCGTTTGCACCAAAAGTAAATATTGCACCAATTTTCAAATTATGATCAAGTTTTTTAAATATATCATAATACTTTGTAAGCATTGGAATAGATGAAACAGCAAATAAAGAATTATATTTTCTATCTCTTGTTTTAATATTATGATGATCTATGATATGCTGAGCTATCATTATAATTCTTGTATCATCTACAAATACTTCATCTGTATCTATAGCTTGCACTCTCTCATCATTACTATCATCAATATTACTTTCTATTGTCTTAACATAATCAACTGAAAAACCTAAAACGTTTCCATCATTAATTGCATCTTTAATTAAGTATGTATGTAAGCATTTTTCAAAAATATCTGCTGTACTTCTACCATCTTGACTCTTATTTTCTTCAAATCTTGGAGTTCCTGTAAATCCGAAATATTGAGCATTTGTAAATGTTTTTGCAATTTGCTTATGCATATCACCAAACTGACTTCTATGGCATTCATCTATTATAAAAATTGTTTTTTTATCTTTATATTTTTCCATTATGGATTCATATCTCGGATTAGAACATGCATTAGCCATTTTTTGAATAGTTGTAATTATTAAAGGTTTTGTACTATCTTTAATCTGTTGAACTAACTTAAATGTTTCATTAGTCATATCAACACAACCTGGATCAAATTTATTAAATTCATCCAATGTTTGTTTATCTAAATCTTTTCTATCAACTAAGAAAAATACTTGATTGATAGATGGCTCTAAGGATAAAATCTGACTAGTTTTAAAAGATGTTATTGTTTTTCCTGAACCAGTTGTATGCCATACATAACCATTATTACTAGTATTTATTGCCCTATCAACAATACTTTCAACTGCATATACTTGATAAGGTCTCATTACCATAAGCATTTTTTCTGTTTCGTTTATTATCATATATCTTGCTATCATTTTAGCAATATGACATCTATCTAAAAAGAAAGTACAAAATTGTTCTAGATTAGTAATTCTATCATTATTTATATCAGTCCAATAAAAAGTAAAGCCGTAATTTAATTCTTGGTCTCCATTTGCAAAATACTTTGTATCAACACCATTACTAATTACAAATAATTGAATAAATCTATATAGTCCATTGTAAGAATGATTTTTATATCTTTTGATTTGATCAAAAGCTTCTTTCATATCAATTCCTCTTCGTTTTAATTCAATTTGAACTAATGGAAGACCATTGATAAGAATTGTCACATCATATCTATTAACATATTTCCCCTCAACTGTAGTTTGATGAGTAACTTGAAATAAATTTTTGCACCATTCTTTAGTATTAAATAATTCAATATATGCAATAGTACCATCATCACGAATTATGTCATGCTTTTGTCTTAATTCTTTAGCAGACTGAAAAATACTTTTACCAGATATTTTTATCATTAACTTTTCAAACTCTTTATCCGATAAATCTTTTCCTTTTAATTCTACTTTATTATGCAAATTAACTTGATTTCTAAAATTTTGCTCTAATTCTTTAACATCATTTATTTCAATGTAATTATAACCTTGCCTTCTAAGTTGATCTATCATTCTATCTTCTAATTTTGCTTCACTTTCATAATTAGCCATTCTTCAATCACCTCTTTAAACCACTTACTATCTTTTAAGCAACCAATCAATTATATTTTTATGAATTATTCCTTTTTGTGATAAATCAAATTTATCCATTGAAAGAACATATTTTGGATAATTATCTTCAATCTTTTTATAAGCATTAAATTCTCTATCAATTACTGTTTCATCACTTAAAATATAAGTAACTTGAATGTATATTTTTTCATTAAATCTTGTTGCTATAAAATCTATTTCTCCATTTTCTAATGTACCAATATTAACATTATATCCTCTAGCAATTAGTTCATTATAAACAATATTTTCTAAATAAGCCCCAATTTGCTCTTTCTTACCTTCACTTAAAATATTAGTGAAACCTAAATCAGTTAAATAGTATTTATATTTACCTGTAAGAATTCTTTTACCTCTAACATCATATCTTTCAGCCTTTGAAATAAGATTTGCACGAGTTATATAATCAAGATAATTATATAATGTTTCTAATGATACATTTCTAGAATCACTTTGCATATATTTTTTTAAACTATCAGGTGAAAATACTTGAGATGGAGTAGTTAAAATATAAGTAACTATTCTATTTAATAAATCTATATCTTTAATATTAAATCTTTTTACGATATCTTTTATTATTATTGAATCATAAATATCATTTAAATAAGTTTTTCTTGAAATATCATCTTTTTGCATAAATCTTTGTGGCATTCCACCCCATTTAATATAATCATTAAATGCATCTTCAATATCTCTATTATCTGTAATACTTAATAATTTACAAACTTCATCAAATGTAAATGGAGTTATTTTAAAACTTACATATCTTCCTGCTATGTGAGTTGCTAAATCACTGGATAATAAATCACTATTAGAACCAGTTATAAAAATAGATGTGTTCTTTGTTGCTCTTAATGAATTAACAACTTTTTCCCATTTATCAACATTTTGAATTTCATCAAAGAATATATAATATTTTTTATCATCAATTATTCTTTCTTTAACATAATTGTTTAACTTTTTAGGATCGGTATATTCCTCATAATCGTAATCCTCAAAGTTAATATAGATAATATGATTATCATCAACATTATTTTCTTTTAGCTCATCTATTATTTGTTTTAAAATAACTGATTTTCCAGAACGCCTAATACCAATTAACACTTTAATTAACTCTTGATCATAAAATGGTCTAATTAATTTTAAATATCTTTCACGAATAACCATAATCCATCTTCCTTTCTTATATACACATTATAATACTATATTTAATTTTTGTCAATTTATTACGACAAAGAGTAATTTTTTTATAAAAATGTCAAATTATTACGATTGTTCTTCATATATTAACTACGAAACAAACTTTTTAACATTATATACAAAAAAAGAATTTCAACATCAAGTCAAAATCCTTATATTTTAAAGGCATACAAGACACTATTACACTTTGCCTACATTCTTACCTTTCCCACCTCCTGCATTTATGTGATTACTAATTACTAGTACATCTGTCCCTGTACCATATGCATCTTTTATTCTATTTGTTCTTGTTTTGCTATCTAGTGTTTCATCTGTAGTTCTTGTCATCGTTACGGGTATTCCAAGTTCTCTTAATCTATCATACATATACTTACTTATAAGCAACGTTAAATCTTTTTCTATTATTCCATTCCCATTTGCACCTGGGTCAGATCCTCCATGACCCGCATCTATTACAACACCTTTTAATGCCATTTAAATCACCTAATTTATTGTATGTAAAAACCTATATTTTGCTAACATTTACTTTATTAGTTATATAAAAACAAGAACTTATTATGCTTCAACAAGTTCTTGTTAACCTTTGATAATATTTTAATTTTATTTTTTATAAATTTTAAAAATATGACTTGCAAAGGTTGCTAATGACACTATTACTATAAATGAGCTAATTATATAAATGAATGCTTTGCGATTAATTGGAGTTTTTGAATTTTGAATCTTATTAGGATTATTATCAGTTGTGTTTGTCTTCTCATCAACGGTTTCACTATCATCCTTTTCATTATTATCAGTTACTTCATTATCTTTTGTTTCATTGTCTCTAGTTGTTTCATTGTCTTTCTTCTCGTCATTTTTTATAGTTTCATTATTCTTCTTCTCATCATTTTTGACAGTTTCATTACCTTTATTTGTTCCATTATCTTTACTCTCATTGTCTTTACTTGTCTCGTTACCTTTACCTTCGTTATCTTTCTTTTCGTCGTCTTTAATTGTCTCGTTATCCTTTTTTTCCTCTTCAGGTTTTTGAGTGCTTTTTAACTCACCAAGGGCTGGCCTTAGAATCACATAATTTTTACCAACTAAGTTTCTTAAAAATACATTTAAACTTTCATTACTGTAATTTTCAAAAAAACCTGATTGATTTTTTCTCACTAAAAGTGAATCTTTTATATAAATGTAAGAATTTTGAACTCCATCTTTTTTTACAATTATAATGTCTCCCACTTCTAATATGCTCTTATTTATAGTTTTTGCACGATTAGCATAATTAGCCATTACTTCTTTTGTATTTTCTGTTTGAGCAGTCATATCATCTTTTCTATTTCTCCAAGCTAGCCAAGCGTGAATTTTTTGTTCATTAACATCGGTATTTGCCCCTATTGCTAAACCGTAGAAGTTACCAAATATCATTTTTGAAGCATTCGATTCCTTTATTTTAGTATTTTTTACTAATAAAGAACTGTCATTTTTATATTCGATAATATCTTTAATATCCATATTATTTAAATTAATGTCATATCCTATTTGTTTATAAATATAATTTATATATTCTAAATCACTTAAATTACTTGCGCTTTGATATATTTCATATAATTTTGTTTTATCACTGTTTGATAAAGATTTCCCAACATAGTGATAAATATTTGTATTTTCAATGTTACCTACTTTACCAGTAGAATGAATTACTTTCCCATTTAATGATGAACTGTTAGGTACCAAAACACTATATTTTATTGTGTACGATTGACCTGCTTTTATCTTAGCTATTTTCCAAGATAATTTATTATTACTGTAATTATTTAAATTATCTTTAACAGTAACAACTGAATCAGGGTGTTCTTCTATAGTCAAATTATTATAATCAACATTACTATTATTTTTAATAGTTATTGTATATGTTATAGTATCTCCTAAATTTACATTCATACTTCCTATTTTATTACCATCTTTATTTGCAACTGATGAACTTTTTGTTATATTCATTTTAGGATAGTTTATTCTTGTAACTGATGCAGTATTCATTCCTAGGTTTAACTCGTTACCTGCTGTTGATAAGTATTTATTATCATCTGTAATATATCTCACTATAGCAAGTTGTTTTATGATTAGATTTCCTGATTTTGAATCTATATAAAGGTTTTTAAAGAAATCATAAAGATCGTGTTTTGCAATTGAACCATTTTTTTCATAAGAATCAACATAGCTATCCATATCATATACTTTACCATTGTTTTCAATGATAGTAACTTTATGATTAATTTTATCAACATCATAAACCATTATAGTGTGTCCCATACTTAGGAATTTATAATTTACTATAATTATATCACCAGGTTCTAGAAAATTAGACCAATCTTTAATTACTTGTTCGACATTAGTAAATTCATTTTTTAATTTGTCATAAGAATCATAATATTTTAATATATATTTTCCGTCAGCTTCGTTATTTGATTTTTTTGAATATTGGTTTTTATCTGATTTATAATATTTGTTAGCATATTCAATAAAGTTAGTTGATAAATAAGGGATTGAAGTTAGTTTGAAGGTATTATAATATATTTGATTTATAAAAGAACTACATACTGCATATACATTGTTGTTATTATTTGCTTCTTCCGGTGAGCTAAATTTGTTTTCTCTATAATTGTCATATTGATAGCTATTTCCTTTTTTAAAATATGCTTCCGCTGTTTCAACTACTGCTTTTCTTTTATCATTTATAGTATATTTTACATCTGCTTTAATATTGACCCCCAATAAAAAACAGCAAATTACTCCTATTATAAAATAACCTATTCTTTTTAACATATAAATCCCCAGCCTTTCACTTTTTATACTTTTGAGCTAATATTTATTATATCTATGTATAGTATATAGTGTAAATGAAAGAATAGCAAGAGTTTTGCTATATTTAAATGTAAAACATAATTATTAAAAAAGAAAATAAATTTAAAGTAGAAAATGAATAAATAAAATTCATAAGTTTTCTTTTCTATAATTTATTTTCTTTTAAAGTTCACAGCCAATATCTTTATGATTTAAGTCTTTGTATATTGCGTATGTTAGGCATTTTAATCCACCATGACACATTTCAGAGTGTTCACATTCTTTGCAATCATCTGGTATTTTTTGCTTTCTTAATTCTTTTAAAACTTCATTATTAATATATAAATTATACATATTATCTTTTAGTAAATTTCCTACTACTATGGGCATTCTTCTGCAAGGGACTAAATCTCCATTTTCCATTACAGTTAAAAGAGTGTCACCTGCAGTGCATCCGTATGCAAAGTCATTAGTTTTTTGAAACTGTAGTGCTCGGTACATTGATATGCTAGTATGATTATTTCTCTTATTTCTTAATTTTTCTCTTTCATTGTTCATTATGTCTAGATATTCCCTAGTTTGATTTAGGTTTAAGGCTAAGTGTTTATCTATATTATCGCCTAGTGGAATATATCTGTCAGACCAAACATTATCTACTTTATGTTTTCTAGCATATTTTACTACTTTTGGAAACTCTTTATAATTAAGAGTAGTGGCAGTAAAGGAAATAGACGTAAATATATTTTGTTTTTTTAAGTTATCTATTCCCTTGCCTATACTTTCATATGTACCTTTTCCTCTTATGTAATCATTTGTGTTTTTGCCACCTTCAAGACTAACTTGAACATAATATGGATTATACGATTTTATTTTTTTTGCAATTTCTTCATTTATTAATGTTCCATTTGTTAGTATTGAGAATGTTATTAAGTTTTCATCTTTCTTTATTAAATCTAATATTTTGAAAAAGTATGGGTTACAAAGTGGTTCTCCTCCAGTTAAATTAATGTGGCCTTTCATTTTTAATTTTGATAATAATTCTTTATACTGATTATATATGTTAATTAATTTATCATAGGTTAGTTGGACTGGTTTATGATTTTCTTGATAGCAATGTAAGCATTTTAGATTACAAGTTTCACTAAGATGCCACTGAAGTACGAATCTTTTTACCACGATCCACCGCCACCACAAGATGAGCAGCCACCACCGCAAGAAGAGCATCCTCCTCCGCACGATGAACAACCTGATGAATTACTTCCTGTATATACTGGTTCTGGACGATAAACATTACTATATAAATCATTGTATGCCCAGTCACTACTGTAATCAAAGTTACCCATATCCATTTCTGGCATAGGAATATCTTCGAATTTCTTAATCCATTTTTTAGATACGTTAAGAGCATATGTATATGGTAAGATATTATAGAAATAATTAGGGTCTTCTTCTACTAGTGCCTCTAGTTTTGGTTTTTCTGCTGTTATTAAGAAGTTTCTAAATCCTTCTATTTGTGATGTTATTTGCTCACCATATTCTGTTTTTCTTTTCATAAATATAGTAAAGAAAGCGTTTATTACAATACATATAAATGATAAAGTGTATAAAATATTCCAGTTTGGGCTTAAGTCTTCTACAAATTTATAAGATATTAAGCTTAAGAGGGCTACTATTATAGTAGTTATTATAGATGAGATCATTTTTTTAGTTGCTATTTTATCGTGAATAGTGTCTTTTAATTTTGATTTTAGTGATTTTTCAACATCATCAAATGCTTTATAGAATGTTTTGTGTTCACTTAAAATAACTATATCTTCTTTTTCAAATAATCTATCGTACACTATTCTTTCGAGGTCAGTTAGACTAGGCATTTTACCCATTTTTTCGTGATATTCTAGCATTATTTTTTGGTATTCTTTTACCTTCTCATCATATTCTTTTCTTTTTGTTTCTATATCAGATAATCTATCTAATTCATTGTCACTTAACACTTTGATATAGCCTTTTGAAACTAGACTATCTTTTACAGCATTAAATTTTTCTATATTGGTATCAAGTGATTTTGTATCTTCTTTTTTGAATAGGTATTTCATCATTGTGGTTTCTTTTTTTGATAGATGGTCATCTGCATCTTTAAGTTTTTTTACTTCTATCAATCTTTTTGGAAGTGTTGAATCAAATGATGATAGTTCCAAAGGTCTTGTTGGTGCTAGGTTTGTTATTTGTATTTGTTTTTTCTTATCTTTTATTTCATCTATTTTTATGTAACCCTTACTAGCTAGTTGTACGATTAATGATATTGTTAGTTTTTTACTTGGTTGTTTGCCATATACATAACCTACTTCAGCTGAGCTCATAGATTTAGGCGGATAGAATTCTACTGTCTGTGCAGGTTTTGGATAGTTTTTGCCATATTTTTTCCACTTATATATTGTAAAGGCAGTGATTGCAAAAATTATTAAAGTAATTATAAATGAACCCCATCCATAGTTCCAGCTTCCTTTAGCAAAATATCCTTCTGGAAGTTCTATATCAACTGTTAATGATTTTTTTAGTTTTTTGTTAAAGTAGCTGTCTTCGTCAAAATCGCATATACCATTTACTATGTTGCTTTTATTAGAACAGTATTCTTCTTTTTGAGCGTTTGCATATTTTTCTTGATTAAATTTTGCGTTTAATGTACTTCCTACCACTTCATAGTCTACATAATCTGTTACATTATCTATTCTGTTTTTATCAGTGAAGAAATTAACATTATATCCTTCTATACTTTTTGGCATATTTATTTGTATTTCGGCATTTTTAATTTCTGTTCCCCAGTAGTCTCCGAATGCGTGATATATGAATTCATCAAATTTTTTATATGGATCACTTCCCATATCGTATTTATACTTAATTACGTATGTTTTTTCTCCTAAGTCTACATATTCTTTAGGATCTCCTATTTTTATTCTTGCTTTTTTCTTTACCCAGTCTGTAGTATATGGGTCACTTGTTGATCTTAAGTCTGTAATTATTGATTTTCTTTTTATTGTGTTACCATTTTTATCTGTGTATTTTGCCCATTCGGGTGTGAATTTGTATATTCCGTGATGGTATTTTGAAGTCCAGTTTACTGTTATGTTTTCAGTTACATCTATTTTGTTATCTTCTTTTACATCTAGTATAACATTATATTTTGATATTGTGAAACCATCTGCTAAACTTAGATTTTCATCGTCACTACCAAATAGTGATGTTATTACTCCAAATGCTCCACCAAGTATCATAATACCTAAGTATCCAAAGAAAAAGAATCCAAATACTTTAGATAAAACATTACCAACCTTTCCTTTTCTTGCCATTATAAATTCACCTTTACATTTTTTCTTTCTTCATCTGTAACACTAAACATTAATTTTGATTTGTAACCAAGTATTTTAGCAACTATATTACTTGGAATCATTTCAACTTTATTATTATAGTTTTTTACTACTGCATTGTAGTATTTTCTTGACTGAGCAATTTCATCTTCTGTTTTTACAAGGTTGTCATTTAAAGTTAAGAAGCTTTTGTCAGCCTTTAATTCTGGATAGTTTTCTACTAACATTAATAGTTTATTAAGACTATTATTTAGTTCTTCGTTAGTTTTTATCTTTTCCTCATATGAAAGATTGTCATAGTTTCCTGTTCTTAGCTTTGATATTTCTTTAAATGTGTCTTCTTCGTGCTTAGTGTATCCTTTTACTACCTCTACTAAGTTTGGTATTAAATCCCATCTTTTCTTTAAGTATACGTCCATTGTTGCAAAACTTTCTTTTACTACGTTGTTAAGTTTTATAAATTTGTTGAATGTTATAATAAAGTATAACAAGATTATTATTAAAACCATAATTAAAATTATTGTCCAATTCATTTTCTTACCTCCATTAACAATTATTTTTCACGTTTTTATATTTTTAATTCATATATCAATGCCTCCTATGATTATAGTTCTATTTTATCAGACTTCTTTTTAATTGTCATTATTTTGTGATTTATTCCTATAAAAAAGATTCTTTGTTCAAGAACCTTTTAGTTGTTTTCTTTATTTTTCTTTTTCTTTTTTTTCATATAACTGTTAACATTTACTCTAAAGTTAGGGAAAGCTTTTGCAAATCTGCTTGTTAGTTTACCTTTAGTTAATAGTACTTCCTTTACCTTTGCACTTATTTCTTCAGTACTGTCTTTTAGTATTGTTTTACCAACATTTTTAATTTTACTTATTATGCTTAGTGATAGGAATAAATCAGTCATAAATATTATAACTAATATGCTTACTATTACTTTTAAGACTCCTATGTCAATTTTGTTAAGAATGTTAATTAGAAATGGGTTTACTAAATATATCATTACAAGACCCATTATGCCAAATAGTACTAGATTACTTAAACATACTCTTCCATTGATGTTAAATTTTTTATTTGAATAGTCCCACCATCTTGTTTTGAATAATTTTTCCATTAGATAGCTAGTAAAGTATTCAAGTATTGAGCATATGATTACTGCCATACAAAATAGTGTTACTGGTTCATCATAGTATTTAGTTAAGAATAGTGTTATTAGCATACCACCTGTGCCATATATAGGTACTACTGGTCCTACCATAAATCCTCTGTTTACAAATTTTTTATCACTTACTAGAAATGCTCCGACTTCTGCAAGCCAACCTATAAATGAATATATCAAAAATAGTGCTACGTATATAAATATTTTATGCATAATTAATTCCTTCCTTATTCAGTTCTTAATGCTTTAACTGGATCTTTTTTACTAGCTATGCGAGCTGGAATGTATCCACCTATTAGTGTTAAAGTCATACTTATTATTATCAATATAACTGCGTGTAATGGGTTTAGACTTGCAACTCCTTTTAAGTCAGTTAGATTGTATATTATTATGTTTGCTGGTATTGTAAGTAACAAAGCTATTGCTACTCCTATTAGTCCTGATGTGATACCTATTATAAATGTTTCTGCATTAAATACTCTTGTTATGTCTTTTTTTCTTGCCCCAAGACTTCTTAATACACCAATTTCTTTTGTTCTTTCTAGTACTGATATATATGTGATTATACCTATCATTATAGATGATACTACAAGTGATATTGATGAAAATGCTACCAATACTATTGTGATTGCTGACATTATAGAACCACTCATATTACTTATCATTTCTGCTTGGTCTATGTATACTATTTTGTCTTCTTCTTTTAAGTTAGTATTGTAATCATCTAGGTATTTTAATAAATCATCTTTGCTTTCAAAGTCCTTAGGATATAAGTAGATCATCATTGGTAATTCATCTGCTCCTAAGTAACTTAGAAATATTTCTTTAGTCATACTTTCATCAAATGGCATACCGGTTAATATGTTGTAGTCTTTTTTTCTTTGTTCTTTGACTATTTTTGAATTTTCATTTAGATCGATGTAATAGTCATTAAATTCACTTGTGTAACATAAGCTTGAGTTTTGTACGAATGCTGGAAACTGTTCTCCTGCTCTTATTATGCCTACGACTTTTAGGTTTATACTGTTTTCATATAATTCATTCATATTATTATTTTTAATAAATAGTCCATTATATTCTTTATATAAGCTATCATTAGGCACTATTTTTAGGGTGCTATTTAATATTTCATCAAATGATATTTTTTCTTTTCCATCTAAGCTAAGTGATTTTAGTACATTTTCATCTACTTCGTTGTAAGCATTTACTATTAGTACAAGTTCATCTTTACTTTGTGGCATTCTTCCTTTTAAAACTTCATAGTATGCATCTAAAACTTGATTTGGCACGGTTTTATCAAATGAATATGGCACGCTTCCTAGGTTAACTTTCGAACTGTCAATTAGTTCTTTGTCTTCATTTATTATGTTAAATGATTTGGCACTATAGAAACTCACCCCATATGCATATTCTTTAGGTGTTTTCATTATGTAATTTATATAGTCTTTAGTTAGATTGTTGGTTCTTGTCATTAAGTCCATATCGTTCTTTTTTGACACTACATATTCTTCACCTGGATATTCTGTTTTGTTTTCTCCCTTTAAGTTAGAGATTGTTTCTTCATCCATATTCATACTCTCTTTAGAAATAATTATTGGCATTGCTGACATTATTCCTTTTTCATATTCGTTTACTTTTTTGTCAAAGCCGTTAGAAAGTGAAAGTATTAATGCTATTCCTATGATACCTATACTTGATGCGAAAGCTGTTAATATTGTTCTTCCCTTTTTAGTTAGTATGTTATTTAATGATAATAGTAATGCTTCTTTGAAACTCATTTTTGTTTTTCTGAATTTATAGTCTTTCTTTTCATTATCTTTTTCTTCATATGGATTAGTGTCACCAGTTATTTTTCCATCTTTTAAGTTTATTATTCTTGTTGCATATTCTTTTGCTAAGCTTTCATTGTGTGTTACCATTATTACTAGTTTTCCTTTAGACACTTTTTTGATTAGGTCCATTATGTCTTTACTTGTTTTAGTATCTAATGCTCCTGTTGGTTCATCTGCTAGTATTATTTCTGGATCGTTTACTAAACTTCTAGCGATTGCTACTCTTTGCATTTGTCCACCAGATAGTTCATTTGGCTTTTTATGTATATGATTTTTAAGTCCTACTTTTTCCAGTACTTCTAGCGCTTTTTTTCTTCTTTCTTTTTTAGGAACGTTTGAAAGTTTAAGGGATAATTCTACGTTAGCAAGTACTGATATGTGGCCGATTAAGTTGTAGTTTTGAAATATGAATCCAATTACATTGTTTCTGTACTCGTCCCAGTCTTTGCTTTTAAATTTCCTCGTGGATTTTCCATTTATAATTAAGTCACCATCGTCATAGTTATCTAGTCCACCTAGTACATTTAGAAGAGTTGTCTTACCACTTCCGGATGGACCTAGAATACATATAAATTCTGATTTTCTAAATTTTATACTTACGCTGTTTAATGCATTTTGTTTAAGTCCACCTGCATTATAAGTTTTCTTTATTTTCTTTAATTCTAGCATATTATTTCCTCCAATATATTGTTTAGTCTTTTTAATTCATTTTTAAGACTAGTAAGTTCATCAAGTCCAAATTTATCTATTAGTTCTATTTTTAATGATTCAAATATTTTTAGTATTTTTTTACTTGTTTTAGTTCCAAGTGGTGTTAACAAGTATTCTTTATTTTCAAATATAACTAATCCTTTTTCTTTCAGGCTATTTATTACTTTTGTGGTCATACCTTTGTCACATCTAGCATTCAAAGTTAACTCTTTGAAACTAACACTTTTCTTATTATCAATGATAATTAAGTATATGCCTTCAATTAGATTCAAATTATATTTTTTGATTTTATCTGTTAATATTTTATATAAATTCTTTTTAATAGAAACAATTTCTAAGGTTATATTTTCATCCATTTTTCTACTCCTTGTTGACTATTCAACAATATTATAATACTAACTACTTTAGTAAGTCAAACATTAATTAAAAAAAGCACCTTATTTCCAAAGTGCTTCTCCATATTCTTTTGCTTTTACTAATTTTTTTATTTCATTTTGAAATTCTTCTTTGTCTTCTCTGTAAGTTATTCCAAACCATTTAGCATCAGTTTCTAGTACTTTTACTTTTACTAGATTTTCCTCTATGTATTTAGATACTTCTGCTGGCATTAGATATTCACTTGTCATTATGTCTTTAGTTTTTAAGTGATTTTCAAAACCTTTTTCAAGCAGGTCAAATATTAAAGGTGTGAATCCAAACATATTCATTGATACTAAAGTATTATTTTCTACTTTTACTTTTTCTCCTGTTTCTAGGGCTTTTGCCTCATAGATTCCATTTGTTTTTCCAACTTCACTTTCAGTTATTTTAGATAAATATCCATCTTTTTCTTCACATATTCCACGTTTTACTTTTCCTTTATTAGTTAAAGTGTTTTTAAGTAAATAACCTACCATAGAAAATTCTGAAGAGGTGTTTTTTAAAAATTCAGATAGTTTTTTGTAAGCATTGTAACCATAGAAATCATCTGCATTTATTACGGCAAAGTTTTCTTTTACTACATTTTTGCAACATAAAATAGCGTGTCCAGTTCCAAGTGGTTTTACTCTTTCTTTTGGTATAGCAATAGGTGTATTCTCATTAGTTTGAAATACGTATTCTACATTTATTTTGTCTTCTACTCTTTTTCCAATTGTTTCTCTAAATATTTCTAGATTTTCTTTTTTAATTATAAATACTACTTTATCAAATCCACATCTTATTGCATCATATATAGAATAATCTATTATAAATTCTCCATTTGGGCCCACGGGTTCGAGTTGTTTTAAACCTCCAAACCTACTTCCCATTCCAGCAGCCATTATTACTAGTGTCATATTTCCTCCTTAAATTTGTTATTAATTATATTTTAACATATGATTTGGGATATTGGTAGTAAAGTATGAAAAATGAGCAAAAAGTTAAAAAAACAGCTTAGGTTATTTAGACTTAAATTGTCTTTTTTATTTATAATTTTTCAGCTAACTATTTTGTACTATTTTTTTGCATTAAAAGTTGCCTTATTTATATTCTTATCGTACAATGTTAATGTAAAGGAAAAGGAGTATGAAACCATCGGAATCTTTATGATACTAAAAATTTATTATTTTGGTTTAAATACTTAATTTATTTAGTGAAATGGAATTGATATTCGATTACATTTATTCAAAAATGTTTAGAAAGTGAGGTTGAGGAATGAATACAGAAAGTAAACGGAAAGACGATTTAGAAGAAAAGAAGAATATTACGAAAATATTTGAAACTACACATATCAGAACTAAATGGGATGCAGAAAAAGAAGACTACTATTTTAGTGTCGTTGATGTTATTGAAGCATTGACTGAAAGTTCTAGAGCAAGAAAGTATTGGAGCGATTTAAAAAAGAAATTAAAAGAGGAAGGCAGTGAGTTGTCCGAAAAAGTCGGACAACTGAAATTACAATCTGCTGATGGAAAATTTTATAATACTGATGTTTTGGATACAAAGGGAATATTAAGGCTTATACAAAGCATACCTAGTCCTAAAGCAGAACCTTTTAAACTTTGGCTAGCTCAAATTGGTAGCGAAAGAATTGACGAAACATTTGATCCATCAAAAGCTATTGATAGAAGTATTATGATTTATAAATCACAAGGTTATAGTGACTCTTGGATAGAAAAAAGATTAAAAGGTCAACTACATAGATTCCAATTAACAAATGTATGGAAATCAGGTGGTATAAGTGAACCTATGGAATATGGCATTCTAACAAATGAAATTTATAAAGCTTGGTCTGGGATGAAAGCAAGTCAATATAAGGAATATAAAGGCATCAGAAAAGAATCGTTAAGAGATAATATGTCAGATTTAGAAATACTATTAACTGACATAGGAGAAACTGCAACAAGAGAACTAGCAAAAACATATAATCCACAAGGGTTAGTAGAAAACAAAGAAATTGCTAAACGTGGTGGTCAAATTGCTAAAAATACTCGCGATAATTTAGAAAAAGAACTTGGTAAAAGTGTCATTACAAAAGAAAACAATATTAATCGAAGATACATAGAAAATAATGAGAATGTTAATCAAATTGAAACTTAATAAAACAATAATTGCACTAACAGATTCTGAAAATTAGAAAATACTTTTTCCTTGATTAGAGATAAATAAACTCTAGAAAATTAGTACCTAAATTGTACCTAAAACAAAAAAATTGCAAATAAAAAGCCCCGCGTTTTATCGGGGTTTTATTCTTTATTGGAGGACCCGGCCGGAGTCGAACCGGCGCTCGCGGAGTTGCAGTCCGATGCCTTAGCCTCTTGGCTACGAGTCCATCAAAGTAACATCATTATACCAAATAATATGTTACTTTAAAAGAGAAAATTACAAATTTATCAAATATTTTTTATTTCTTATGCAAATTTCTACTTTAATACTACTTGCTTTTTTAATTTCATCAGGTACTTCCATATATATACTATTAAAATTCATACCATTATATTCCTTTATTACTGGTTTTACTGTTTTAATAGTTCCATCATAATTATATGTTATTTTTCCAAAATAGTTAAAGAAGTCACTTTTACTATCAATATATTTATTTATATATAGGCTTTCATCTAGTGTGTAATCTAAATCAAGTTTCATTATAGTTCTTGTGCCTTTACCAATTGAGTCTGGTTTTATTATTTTACTTCCAGTATATTTTTTGTTTCCTACTGTGTATTCAAATGTTTCGGTAAAGGAATCATTTAGTGTGTAACTTTTAACTTTAACATTGCTGTTTTTTAGCGTAGTGTTCTTTAGATCAACTATTTCGTTAGTTTTATATTTTTCGTTTGTGTCTTCCATAAATAGTTCATCTACTTTTAGAATAACTTCTTTGTATCTAGTTTTGATTTCACCTTTTATAACATCTACACTTTGGTTTAGCCTTAGAGCCGCACGGTTAAATACGATATCTTTAGGTACATCAAATATTACTAGGTATTCTTTTTTTTCTCCAGTATAAATTGTCTTGTTTTCGGTTATTCCCTCGCCTATATCAACAAAACTTGCATTTACCGTGAATCTTGGATAGTATTTTTCTGTATCAAGGTCAAGTAATAAATTTTCTGTGTCTAGTTCTGTTCTTACTGTGTTAGTGTTTTCTATTTCTACTTTCACTACTACAAATCTTTTATTTTTATCGAGCGTGTTTCCATTATAATCTAGGTTTGTTATGTATGAACCTTTTACATTAAATATTAACCCATCTATGTCTAAATTTTCAGTTTCTGTATATGTTTTACTATAAACATTTCTGTTTAAGTAAATAACTAATATTAATACAAGTAACCCCACTGCGCATATTACACCAAAAAAGAATTTATTTTCCCTTATGTAGTAACTAAACTCTCTAATACTTTTTCTAAACCATCTTTTTATTTTGTACCCTTGACTACCTAGGGTTACTTCTATTTCTTCTTGGTCTTCTTCTGCTATATCTAAGTCTTCTAGATCTTTTTTAAAGTCAAATTTCTTTATATCAAAACCTATTGCTCTTACAATACTTATTATTAAGAATATAAACTGTGGTACGTAAAATATTAGTATTATGTCTCTATAAGCACGCACAGCCCTTACAGTTAGCACGTTTTCAGTCACGTTTCCAAGTGCATTAAAGTATATTATAAATATTATAAATAGTAGAAAATAGTAGCTTATGAATGTTATATAGAAACCAGTGCTTTTCTTTTTCCATTTCATTAATAAGTATATGAATAAAGTAAGTAAAATTATAAGTATTGCTGCAAAAAACATATAGAAGTTAATGTATTTACTTTGTAAGTTTTCTGCATATGCATAGTACCCATTTTTAACATAATCATTAAAGAATTTAACTATGCTACTTGTTTTTGTTAATAGATATACTACTAAGAGAGATAATATAAAGTGTATTATTCTAAAGTTTTTTATTAAAAATGCATAAGGTTTTTTTATAATCACTTTTACCACTCTCCTATTCTTATGATTTTATTATATAAAAAAAAGGAGTAAATTACAAGTCACTCCCTATAGAAAATCATTTGACCAGGTAGTAAGTATATTGTTTTGTTTTGAGTTGCTACCTCACTTTCCTTAGCGCCAAATAGGTTTGATACCATTTTTAAAGTATCATCTTCTTTTGTTATGTAATACTGTACACCTTTTTTAGGTATTATAAGTGTTTGATTAGGATATATGTATTCATCTACTTTAAGTCCATTTAGTTCACTTACTAATTTAGGATTAACATTGAATTTCTTACTTATACCATAAAGAGTATCTCCTTTGTTAACTGTGTAGTATGTGTAATATTCAGTATCCATAACTTTTCTAAACATATCTTCCATATAATTCACCTATATTAGTATATGTTAAATATTTTAGTTTGTTATTCACTATATAGAAATACATTTTTAAAATTATTGAAATTAAATTCAAAGTAATGACTTATTAAACTAATTTTTCCTTCATATAAAGCATATACATTGTCTTTATACATAAAATAAACTTTGTTATTTACTATATCTAATACTTTTATGTCTTCTTCATCTGTAAATTTGTAATTTACTTTATCATTATATTTATAATTTATTATATTATTGTTAGCTAAGATTATTTCATCTTCTTTTTCAAAAAAATCTACTTTATTATTTTTGTATTCAGATAATTCAGTTTTTACTTTTTTACCCTTTTCAAATTTAAAGTATGTTTCATGACCTGTTACTGCTTTTTTTATGGTACCTTTTTTGTAGTTTATTTCATATAGTTCTTCATTTTTATTATCAAATAAGTATAATTTATTTTTATGCGTACCTGCATAGTATGAGTCATAACTTATGTTATATTTACTGTTAATTTCTGTATATTTACCATTTATAATGTTTAAAATTATTATGCCATCAAATGTGTAATCTTCATCATATTTTGGAAATATTAGGTAATTATCAACTTTAATCATTAAGTCATTTGAGTATCTGTCTTTTTTAAATATATTTATATTTTTGTATTCGTTACCATTCATATAATAGAATCCATCATATTTCCATATTAGCATATATTCTTTGTCATTCAATGCTTTAGTGTATGAGAAATCTTTTGTTTCTTTATTGTATTTAAAATCTTCTTTGTTAATAATGTAATTATCTTTAGAACATAATGTGTATAAGTCATTTGGTGTTAGGCATATTTTGTCATCTATAGTTTCTTCTTTTATAGTTTTTATGTTCTTTTTAAATAGTTTTCTACTTCTATTAACTATATAACTATATACAACACCTTCATATGTTATTTCATAGTACATAGTGTTTTGTTTATTTATTTCTCTTATTTTGTAATCATCTACATCATATGTTATGTCATAGTTTGATGAAAAGTATTTAACAGTAATCATTAATAAAATTAATAGAATTAAAATTGATATGCTTTTTTTCATAGATTTCCTCCTAGTTAAAATTTCACACAAAAAGACTAATGTATAGACATTAATCTTTCTTACTAATAACGCCGTTTTCTTTTAGGAATTCAATTAATTGATCCTTAGGCATTTCACCTTTTTGGTAATCAGTTACGAATTTTCCATTATTAGTTACGAAAATATAAGGTGTTCCAAAGTCACTATATAAATCATATGTGTATTGAACTGTATTTCTTGATTTTACACTTAATTTATCTAATTCAAACCAATATAATTTGAAACCATATTCTTTTTGAACACTTTCCATAACTGGCTTAAAGTTAATACAATGTTGGCAAGTTGTTTGCGCTAAAACGGTAACAACAGCTCCGCCTTCCTTAGTAGTACTGTACCAGTCTTCAACAAGTGCATCATTGTCACTCATTACTTCGTTATCTTTAACTAATACTGATAAAGCAACGAATAAACCTATTAGGGCTACTATTAGTATTAAAACTTTATTTTTTTCTAAGAATTTTTTCATACACTACCTCCCACTAAATTAATTTTATAATAAATAGAAAAAAAGTGCAAGTATTTTGAATTTATATTTTTGTATATTTTTATTTATTTAGTTAACATTAATAGTGGTGAAATTATATGTATAATCTTTTCATTTTTATATTTTATTCTATAAGTGGATTTGTTTTTGAAAAGTTAATTGGTTTTGTTTTTGATAATTCAAGTGATTCTGGTTTTATGTATGGGCCTTATACACCTATTTATGGAATATGTATATTACTTCTTTTTCTTCTTTTTGATAAGTATAAAGATATTAAGCCTAAGTTTAAAAAATATTTTATTATGTTTATAAGTACTTTTATATTTTTACTTTTTGCTGAACTTATGGGAGCAGAATTATTAAAATTGGTTTTAGATAGAGAGATGTGGAATTATGAGAATCTTCCTCTTCATATAGGTAAATATATTAGTATAGAGATTACTACTGTATGGACTTTTTTAACTATTATAATTTATAAGTATGTTAAGCCACTTACTGATAAGTTATATAAAAAAATACCAAAGGGTGTTATTATTGGTATTTTGATAATTATGATATTAGATTTTATTATTTATATGTTACTTCACTTTTTTAAATTCTATGTAGCTTACTAATCCAAGCAACATATATATCATTGGTTTAATTATTTGACTACTTATGAATGTGTTTTTTATAAATACTCTTGATGAATCCATATAGCCTAAGATATCTGGAAGTACTAAAATTATTATAAAACTTGAGATTAGCCCTACTGTAAGTGCGATAATGTTTTTACTAATTCTTAGTTTAACAGATGCTTTGTTATAATTATAAGTAACTGTTAATATTAAAAACATACTAAAGAAGTTCATAAATAGATATGCTATTCCAACATAATTTGAATCCATTGTCATAAATACAAAAACTTCATATATAGTTAATACTACATAAATAAACGATACTACAAGATAAAACAGCTTTATTAATTTTGTCATATTTATCCTCACAAATTAATTATAAATCTTTTTAGTCTATTTGTCCAATTTTTTTGTATTAAATACCAAAATATGTGCAAAATATTAATGGTGAAGAGATATGAATGAAAATAAAGAATTATTAGTACTTATTAATGAAAATACTAAGATGGGACTTGCTAGTACTAAAGAGTTATTAAAGTTAATTAAAGAAAAAGATAATAAGATTAAAAAAGTTCTTGAAGATGAGCTTAAAAAATATGAAGAACTTTATAAGAAATGTAAAACTCTTATGAAGAAGAATAAGGTTCAAAGTGAGAAAAGTGGACTTTTAAAGAATCTTACGGCTACTCTAGCAATGAAGATGGAAGTTAATAAAGATAATAGTGATTCTAAATTAGCTAGCATTTTAATTAGAGGTTTTAATATGGGTAATGTAGATATTGAGGCTAAGATTAAAAGTTATAAAAAAGAAGCAAGTAAAGATATATTATCTCTTGCTCGTGAGGTTTTAGAATTTGGAGAAAATGAAATTAAATTATTAAAGGACTTTCTTTAATTAGAGAGTCCTTTTTATACGCCTATATTTTTTCCTAGTTTTTTTAATATTGTTTTTCTTAAGAAGTCAAATGGTATTACAGTAAGTGCTAAGATAATGGTTAGGTTTAGTTCTATGAATGATAAACCAGTTGTTCTAAATATACTCCCTCCAAAGTAAATCATTATAAGTTGTACCACTAGTACGAAGGTTATGACACCCAAAAATACTTTGTTTTTTCTTAAGTTTGCAAATATGTTAAGTCTATGGCTTCTTGCGTTAAATGCGTTAAAGATTGTCATAAATATAAAGAGTCCAAAGAATGCCGTCATTACATATTTATCGTTTTCACCTACTCTATAAAGGCTATGCAAGAAATTACTTTTTAAAAATAACATACATAAAGCACTCATATATATTCCTGTTACTAGTATTTCATTCATCATATATGAATTCATTATTTTTTCGTCACGTTTTTTTGGCTTTTCTTCCATATAACTTAGTAGTGGTGGCTCATAGGCATATGCGACTCCTGCTAGGGTGTCCATTACCATATTTATCCACAGCATTTGTATTACTGTTACAGGTGCAATTATTCCAAATAATGGACCTATTACCGATAAGCTGACTGCTGTTAAGTTTACTGTTAACTGAAATATTATAAATTTTCTTATACTTTTAAATATAGTTCTACCAAATAATATTGTTTTAACTATGCTTTTAAAGTTATCGTCTAAAATTATTATGTCACTTACTTCTTTTGCTACTTCTGTTCCACTTCCCATCGCAAAACCAACATCGGCTCTTTTGAGTGCTGGAGCATCGTTGACTCCATCTCCTGTCATTCCTACTACTAGGCCTAATTCTTGACTTAAGAGTACTAGTCTTTTTTTATCCTCTGGTAAGCTTCTTGCTACGACTTTAAGTTTTGGTAAGATTTTCTTTACTTCTATGTCATTCATTTTACTTAGTTCTTCACTTGTAATTATTAAATCATTTTCAGTTTTAACAAGTCCTATTTCTCTTGCTATGCTTTCTGCTGTTAGTTTATTGTCTCCTGTTATCATTACAGTTTGTATTCCAGCATCTGTTACACATTTTATGGATTCATTAATTTCATTTCTAACTTCATCTTTTATTAATATGTATCCTATAAACGTTAGAGAAGTAAAAGTTTTTCCATAGGCACAAGCAAGGACTCTATAGCCATCTTTTGTAAACTTATCACCTTTGTTTAGTAAAGTTTTTTTGTCTTTAATAATTCCTCTAGAACCATCTTTTCTTAGGTAGTATTCACATTTGGAAGAAATAAGTTCATATGCTCCTTTGTAAAATGTTATGCTTTTGTCATAGCTTAAGTTAACACTACTATATTTAAGTTTACTGTCAAATTCAGTTTTTTGTATAACATTATATTTACTTTTATCAGATGAACCTACGTACTTTAATATAGCCCGGTCAGTTGTATTTCCACCTATTATATCGGTATTTGAGTAACTTGATGAGTTATTGTAAACTAAACTTATATTTACTAATTCTTTTATACTCTCTGGCAAACTATTATATTTTTTATAACTAGTATCATCATATAAAACAAGATTTACCATATTTAATTTGCCTTTAGTAATTGTTCCAGTTTTGTCACAAAATAGTATGTTTAAACTTCCAGAACTTTCTATTCCCACTAGTTTTCTTACTAGTACATTTTCTTTCAATAGTCTTTTCATATTACTTGATAGTACTAGTGTTATCATCATAGGAAGGCCTTCTGGTACTGCAACAACAATTATTGTTATGCCTAGAGTTAAACTATATAGTAAGTGTGATGACATAACGTTAAAGTTAGTAACCATATCGATTATTTTATTAAAATTAAAATTATTACTGATAAATATTGTACTAAATAAATATGAGAGTATTACTAGGAATGCACAGATGTATCCTATTTTGCTTATGAATGTAGCAAGTACCCTTAGTCTGTTTTTTAAGGGACTTTCTGGTGTTCTTTCTTGAATATCTTTAGCAATTTTGCCATAGTATGTTTCGTTTCCTACATTTACTACCTTCATTACACCTGATTTGTTAACTACTATGCTACCTCTAAATACTTTTTTTGATTTGTCTTTATGTTGTTCTTTAGTTTCACCTGTTAACATACTTTCATCTGTGTATATGCATCCTTCATACATTAGACCATCTGCCGGGATTTTGTCTCCACTTTCTAGATAAACGTAGTCTCCGACTACAATGTCATCTACATTTATTTCGGATAGTTTGCCACCTCTTATTACTTTTGCCTTCGCGTCTGAAGCAGTAGCACTTAGTTTTTGAAAAGCTTTTTCACTACCATATTCACTAAGGCTACTGATTACCGTGGCTAGTATAATTGCAACAATTATGCCTACAGTTTCATATATGTCACTGTCATTTAAAAAGAATAACATTTTTACGGCTAATGCTATGATTAAAATTTTAATAATTGGATCGTTTAATGATTCGATTATTATACTGAATATTGTTGTTTTTTTCTTTTCTGTAATTTTGTTAGTTCCATATTTACTTCTAGATTCTTTTACTTCTTCATTACTAAGTCCCTTAATATTAAACATTATTTGTTCACCAGTTAATTATATTAGCGATGAGGCAAATTAATGACAGTTTGCAAAAGTGCGTTTTTTTGACGTATTTTTTTGACAAAAGTGTGTTTTTTGGCATAAAAAACTTTACAAAAGTGCAAATATGCTATATAATTAGCATATGAAGGAGTGTGACAAAAATGCTTTATAGGAAAATTGAAGGCGTCCTTGAAGACGAATTATTAAATAGTAATAAGATTCCTATGATTGAAGGTGCTAGACAAATTGGTAAAACATATATTATAAGATATGTTGGTCAAAAACTTTTTAAAAATTTTATAGAAATTAATTTATTAGACGATTTTAATAGTGATAAAATATTTGAAAATATTAATAGTGTTGATAAGTTTTATATGCAGATAAGCGCTATTTATGGGAATATGTTAGATACTAAAGAAAATACTCTTATATTTTTAGATGAGATTCAAGTTTATCCACATTTAATAACAATGCTTAAATTTTTAAAGGATGATGATAAATATACTTATATTACTAGTGGTTCTCTTTTGGGTGTGACTTTAAGAAAATGTGTATCTGTTCCGATGGGATATGTTCAAACTATTCAAATGTATCCACTAGATTTTGAAGAATTTTTAATTGCAAATGGTGTTGGAGAGAATGTTATTAATGAAATGAAGGAACGTTATGAAAAGAGCTTGCCGCTTGATTTACCACTACATACTACTATTTTGGATTATTTTAAAAAATATTTAATTGTGGGTGGACTGCCAGATGCAGTAAATTCTTATTTAGAAGATAAAAATATAGCAAAAATTAGAAATATTCAAAAAGAAATACAAGAATATTATAAAATTGATGCTTCACAGTATGATGTGAAAAATAAACTTAAGATTAGTAAAATTTATGATTTAATACCTTCTTATTTAGAAAGTAAAAAGAAACGTGTTATAATTAAAGAAATTGATGGTAAGAAAGAGAGATACGAAGATTATAGTGAAGAATTTGATTACTTAATTAGTTCTGGTACTGCTTTAGAGGTTGAAGCTTTTACAAATCCTGTATTCCCTTTACTTGAATCATCTAAAAGTAATTTACTTAAGTTATATTTTAATGATGTAGGTCTTATTACTAATAATTATTTTGAAAAAAATATTAATGCTATTATGGATGATAAACTTTGTATTAATTTAGGAACTGTTTATGAGACTGTAGTTGCTACTGAATTAAAGGCTCATTTGAATAAACTTTATTACTATGATAATAGAACTAAAGGCGAAGTTGATTTTCTTATTAATGATTATAATAATTTGGCTGTTCTTCCTATTGAAGTTAAATCAGGAAAAGATTATAAACTACATAATAGTTTAAATAAGTTTATTACGAATTATAATATACCAAAAGCAATTGTACTTTCTAATGAAAGAAATGTGTTTACTGAAGATAAGATATTATATTTACCAATATATTATGTAATGTTTATTAATGATAAAAAGGATGAAGAAATTACTTTCTAACATCCTTTTTAAATTGGGTATTTTTTTGTTAATTCTAATACCTTTTCTTTTGCTTCTTTTTCTTCAACATTTCCTCTTAGTACATCAGTTATGATATTTGCTATAAGGGCAAAATCTTCTTCGTTTAATCCTCTTGTTGTCATTGCTGGAGAACCTAATCTTAATCCACTTGTTTTAGTTGGTTTTTCTTTATCAAATGGAAGCATATTTTTATTTACTGTTATATTTACTCTATCAAGTATAGTTTCTGCTTCTACTCCAGTTAAACCAAAGCTTTCTTTAACATCTATTAACATTAAGTGGTTTTCAGTTCCACCTGAGACTACCCTTACATTATTTTCTTTAAATTCTAAAGCCATCTTTTTAGCGTTTTTAAGCACATTTAATGCATACTCTTTGAACGAAGGGTCTAGTGCTTCACTAAAACATTGAGCTTTTGCTGCGATTACGTGCATCAATGGACCACCTTGAATTCCTGGAAATATTGTTTTATTTACTTTTTTGATAATATCCTCATTATTTGTTAGAATAATTCCACCTCTTGGGCCCCTTAAAGTTTTGTGTGTAGTAGAAGTTACTACATCAGCATAACCAACTGGGTTCATATGAAATCCTGCGGCCACTAAGCCAGCAATATGAGCCATATCGACCATAAGGTATGCACCAACTTTATCTGCAATAGTTCTAAATTTTTCAAAGTCAATAAGTCCACTATATGCACTTGAACCTGCTATTATCATTTTAGGTTTATGAAGTAAAGCTAATCTTTCTATTTCATCATAATCTAACTTTTCAGTTATTTCATTAAGTCCATAACTTACTATATTATAATCTTTTCCACTAAAGTTAACTTTACTACCGTGTGTTAAGTGTCCACCTTGACTTAAGTTCATACCAAGAACAGTGTCTCCTATATTTAAAAGGGCACGATATACAGCAAGATTTGCTGAGCTCCCACTATGAGGTTGAACATTAACATATTTTGCTCCGAATAATTTTGAAGCATATTCAATTGCTTTCTCTTCAAAAAAATCAACATACTCACAACCACCATAATATCTCTTACCAGGATATCCTTCCGCATATTTATTAGTAAGTATACTTCCTTGCAATTCCATTACTGCTTTAGATGTATAATTTTCACTTGCAATAAGTTCAATATTATTTTGTTGTCTTTCTTTTTCTAATTCTAAATATTTTTTTAATTCTTCATTCATTTTACTACTCCCCCTAGAATATATATTTTAAATATTAACCTGTGAATTTATCACAGGTTATTTTTGTATTAAGTTACTTCTTATACAAAGTACATCAAGCACATTAAACCACTTTTCAAAACCCCTGCCGGCACCTTGCGCCGGATAGCATTAGTCTTTCTATCACAAGATAGTCAGTATTATTTTTTTGCTTACCACCAACTTGCGTCGGTGGAGCCGTCCGAAAGGGTTTTCGGGCGGTATTCAAGAGACACAGTTTAGCATCCACTTGAAGTTTCCACTATTTCATATGGTGTCTCTGATGTTCCATT
>OIYG01000536.1_pt1 | contig 36309 bp, 31 predicted proteins | sample 1587861 | NCBI WGS metagenome assembly OIYG01 (sample SAMN03283272) | human gut metagenome | biome: human-associated habitat; material: feces | host: Homo sapiens | place: Peru | collected 2012 | reverse complement strand
GATCTTTTTCACAATATTTATCACCTACCACTCCATTCTAAAAAATAAATCTAATCTCTCTTATATAATTATATCACAAGTTCACGATTATTTTTTAAGAAGTATATGAATGATGATGTAAAATATTTTTGGATAGATATAGAAAGAGAGCGAGTACGTAAGATATATTTAAATTACAATGGACTCTTTTTAATAAAAAAATAATTAACACACGAAAACACGTAAAATATTAATAGACAATAAAAAATAAGAAGACATTTTAATAAAAATTTGATAAAATATCTTTAGGATGGTGATACTTATGAACAAAAAAATTTCTACAAAAAACTATTTAGCACTTGCACTTTTATTTCTTGCAGTCTTAATTCTTACTTTATACTTGAAAAGATGGAGTGATGTATATAAAGAAGATAAACTGAATAACAGTCCATTAACAGAAAAAATAGAAGAAGTAAATTTAAATGAGGCATCAACTGTAATTAGTGAAATGAATGAAGTATTAATTTATATCGGAAAAACTTCAGACAAAAATAATTACAATATGGAAAAAAGAATATTAAAATATTTCACAAATAAAAATATACTTGATAAAATGATTTATATTAATGTTACAAATAATAAAGATTATCAAGCCACTATAAATAACATATTTCCAGAAACAAAAAACTATAAAACAGAAGTACCAATAATATTATACCTAAAATCTGGTAAAGTAGTTGATATATTAACTAACAATAATGAAATAATATATACTGACGACTTAGACAAATTCCTTAACAAAAATGAAATATCATAAAAAAAACGGAACAATTTAGTTCCGTTATTTTATATACGATTAAATTCGTTTTTACTATTTAAAATTACTATTGTTATAAGTGCAACTGCCATCAAACAAGCTGCGGGAATAATATAATCAGCAATACCAGTATTTGGATTAGTAACACTTCCACTAATTATTTTAATTTGTGGACTACAAGTACTATCTTCAATCTCATCATCACTTGGATATATACCAATTAATTGACTAGCATTTTCATATACCTTAATTTGTCTACTAGTTCTCAAAGTAGCTTTGTTAACTAAACTTGTATCAATATTAGACTTTAATTGTAACTCATAAGATAAAGTAACTGTTTTATTGGCATCGATGTTATCAGCTCCCCAGTTAATTTCGTTATCTGCAAATGCTGCTTCACCTTGAGTTACAGTTACATTGTTAATATCAAAATTATCTAAGATATAAGTATCAAAAGAAATATTAACAGCGACATTATTTAGTGCTACTGCTCCAGTATTTTCAGTAGCCATTAATTCATTTAAATTAATATTACTTAAAGTATCTGTAGTCACATTATAACGAGTAGCATTTGCAAAAACATTATCAAAGCTTGTAGTATCAGATAAATTAACACCATAAGCAACAATATTAATTCCATCATTATTAATGTATGAATCAATAGTTGTTTTTAATGTACTTTCATCTTCTGTACCCATATTACCAACAAATACAACAAGAATCTTACTTTCAGAACCCGAATCTTTTAAAGCTCTAACAGCAGAATCCATCGCGATAAATACTGAACCGTCTTCTCCAATTCCTGCTTCATTAGAATAAGCACCAAATATATTACCAGTTGTACCAACTTGTGGTGACATAGATATAGTATTTTCAGTTTCATTCAATATACCTCTATAACTAATTCCTTGAGCTACAGCTGGATAATTATTACCTAATGTTTCATATTTTTCAGTTAAAGTGCTAGCAAGTGAACTTTTAACATTCTGCATACTTGAACTATTATCTACAGCATACATAATACTAACTGACTTTGAGTTATTAATAATAACATCAACAGCAACTTTTCCCTTAGCAAAATCAGATTTATCTAAGTTAATAGTATTAAGTATATTAGCGCCACTAGTTGACAATTGCTTTTTTCCTTGATTTTGTTTAACAATATCTAATTTGTATGTTGTAGCAGCCATTAATGGAGTTATATTAAGTAAACAAATAGATATCATAACAAATATCCCTAGTAATCTTTTTTTCATCTTTCTCCTCCTCTATTATAAGTCAATTATAACATTAAAAATTTAAAAAAACAACTAGAGTTTTAACAGGAATTATTATTTTAACTATATAATATCAAAATAAAAACCATCTATATAATTAAAGTGATTTCTATCTTCTCCAATAATGGTCACTACAAGAATAAATATTTCCTCTTCTAACCGGACTAAGTATTTTAACTGTATTGCTTTGAATTTCATTAACTAAAAAATATTTTTTTAGTTACTTCAAATGTTATTTTTATATTTTCATTAGCACCTATATCATCAATATATAAAGTTAGAAGTTCACTACTTTTATCATATGTATATTTATCACAAGATAAATTTGCTACATTAACTTTAACCTGCCATCTACAAATCCTATAAAAGTTATATCAAGCACGTCTGTAATAACAGAACTTAAATAAGGCACATCAATTTCATTAGCAAGTGTAATTGTATAAGTAAGAGCCCTATTTGACCAAGTTTTCTTGTCTGCTTCTAACACGAGGTTAAACCATTTACTAAATTAACAACACTAAAATTAGAATTCAAACTAGTCGGAAGATTATCATAAGTGCTAATACTAGTAACCTGATTAATAAGTTCGTTCATAAATTCTTACTCCCCAGTTAAATATATAAAATAAAAAATATTTAAGACTTTTTCAATCTTAAATATTTAGTATCATTAAAATCTATAACAACATCTGCTTTATCTATATATTTACAATCATCTAAATTAATTGAATTTACAGAAGAAGTAATAACAATTATCTTATCACTTTTTTCTTTAATCATATTATCTATTCTGTTATAAACTAGACCTTTTACAAATTCTTTATATTTATTTAATGCAACAGAAGGGTCTTTTTCTACACTTAAAAAATCATAAAGTCTTTGTTCAGCTGTAATATTAGTTCTAAACATAATAAGACCATAATCAATAAGAAAAACTTCTTTTTTATAATGTTCTTTTAGAATATCTAAAATTTCATAAACTTTCTCTCTAGAACCTAAAACAAAAACATTCATATAACCACCACCTATATTTATTTTTATTTTACTAAATTTGATATATCTTTAAAATATCTTATTCTAAATAAAGTATATTCTCCTTTTTTACTTTCTACTTCTATTTTACCATTATCTTTATTAATAATCGCTTTAGAAAGAGAAAGCCCTATTCCAAAACTATTTTCCTTAGAACTTTTACCTTTATAAAATCTTTCAAAAATATGCCCGATTTCATCTTTATCAATACCCATTCCATTGTCTTTAATAGTGAGTTCAGTATAAAGTTTATTATCACTTACAGTAAGCACTACCTTGCTTTTAGTGTGTTCGATTGAATTCTTAATAATATTAGTAATAGCTTCAACCTCCATATTAAAATCAGTATATATTTTTATATTGGTATTTACATTCACTAAAACATTAACATCTTTTAAATCTATCAGAACACTTAAATTATCCAATGATTTATTTATAATATCTGTTAAAGAATTATAGTTTCTATTAAATTTAATAGTGTTAGAATCAAAACTAGCAAGTTTTAAAAGTACTAAAACTAAAAAATTAATATTACTAACTTCTCTTTCTATTCCTCTTAAAAATTTATTTTTATCACTTTCAGACATGTTAGAATTTTGAATTAAATTATCTAACATAATATTAATGCTAGTTAATGGTGTTTTAAGTTGATGTGAAATATCCTCAATACTCTTTTTAACACTAATCTTATCTTTGGTAGAGTTTTCTGCGCTTTCTTTAAGTTCAATAGCCATTTTATAAATTTCATTCATAAGAAGAGAAAATTCACTTTCATCACTTTTTTCTAAATCAAACTCATAATTTTTATTATTAATTTTCTTAAGAATATTTGCAAGGTTATACACTTCTTTTTTCTTTTTTCTCTTATTAATAAAATAAATAATTATTAAAATCAACATAAATATTACAAAAACTAAATTAATTAAAATTAAATATCTTTCATATACTAACTTATCTTTTATTAAAACAAAGTCTTCACTAGTAACACCATATTCTTTAAGAGCATTTATATCTTTACTATTAACAATGTTAATAACTTCATTCTTATCAACATTTGGATAGTTTTTTTGTATCAAATAAATTAAATTTTGTAAGGCTGCATTATTATTCTCTTTAATAGTTTTTGTATACTTAAAAAACAATATATTAATTACAAATATACACATCAAACATAAAATAGTAATTAAATATAAACTTTTATTTTTCATTAATTCTATAACCTATACCTTTTACTGTAAGTATAATATCTTCCTTAAGTTTTTCTCTTATTCTTTTTAAATATACTGTAAGAGTATTATCATTAACATCATTTCCAGTAACGCTCCATATATAATTTATAAGTTCATCTCTTGTAACAACCCTATTTAAATTTTTAAATAAATAATATAGTATCCTTAATTCTAAACTTGTTAAATTAATAATTTCTTCATTATTATATACTTCCATTTTATTTAAATCAAACTTTATATTTCCGACACTTACAGTATTTTCTTTCTTTAAAATTTTATTAACCCTTGCAAGTAATTCTCCTGTTTTAAAAGGTTTAGTTATATAGTCTTCTGCTCCTAGTTCAAAACCATTTACTATATCTTCTTCAGTACTTTTTGCAGTTAGAAATATTGTTGGAAATAAACCATTTATATTTTCTTTATAAAAATCAAAACCATTTCCATCAGGCAAACTTACATCTAAAAGAATAACCCTAGGGCTCTCTTTTCTTAAAAACGTTTCAGCATCAGATAAATTAGAGACAGTTTTAAGAGAAATACCTTTAGATTTGAAGGTATATTCTAAACCATCAGAAATTGATTTATTATCTTCTATTAAGAGTATATCCATAATAAAACCTCCTTAATTTTTAAGTGTTCCTATAGGTACTACATATATTTTATATAATATCACATTTAGAACATTTATCAACACTTTTCGGTGAATTGTTAGTTTTTCGTTCGGTGAATTGTTAAAAAACAAGAACACTAAATGTTCTCGTTTCTTATAGTTTCAATTATATTACCTTGATTAGCGCGTTTAGATGAATAAGAATTAAGCGCAAATATTAATATAAATACTACACTAATACTTATGATAATTCCTTTAAATGGTAATACATAAGCAAAATCTAATGTTTCCTTTAAACCAAGATATATTAAATAAGATAAACCTATACCAATAGGTAAACCAATAATTAAAGATTTAAATGAGTAAAGGAAACTTTCCAAAAATATCATTCTATTAAATTCTTTCTTAGTCATACCTATACTTTTAAGTGAAGCAAATTCACTTTTTCTAAGAGCCATATTAGTTGAAATAGTATTAAATATATTAGTAACTCCAATTAAAGTAATAACAATAATAAATCCATATAAGAAAATTGCTACTATTAAATAAATATTCTTAACTTGCCTCATAGAAGCATCAATATTGTTAATATACATTTCATCTTCAGAGTTTCCATTAGCTATAATTTTATCAATATCATCTTGTAATTTATCTGGGTTAGAGCTATCAATAAATACTGTAATAGAGTTTGATTTTAAAAGTGGTTTCATATATTCATCGCTAACAACGATAATAGGAATCCCAAAATAATTTTCATAACCAAGAGGTCTTATTTCAGTAGTTTTCTTAATTTCTAAATTTAATTTACTAGTACTTTTGCTTTCATCAACATCACTAACTGTTTTTTCTAATTTTAAAACATCTCCACTTTTAACTTCTAAAATATCAAAAGTAATTTTATTTCCGTTTTCATCAGGTAAATAATCATTATTAATTAAAATACCCATATCTTTTACTTCATCATAAGATAAATTTAGTTTTTTAATATACCTTCTATACTCATCATCTCCTAAAGACATAAGAGTAATAGTTGCCTCTCCATCAATAAGACTATCATTATATTTTTTAGCAATATCACTATAATTCACATCACCATTATATTGACTAGTAGAATTAATAGAATATTTTTTAATATTATCAAGCCTAATTACTTTATCTACAAACGCCATATTATCTTCGTAATTAGGTAAATATGAATAATACATAATATTATAATTATAATCTCCAACTTCTAACTTAATTACTTTAAAAGCTGTATTAACAAAATATGAAAGAGCAACATAAACACTTACTGATACCACTATAGAAACTATTGTAGTTCTATATTTTCTCTTATTTCTTTTAATATTTTTATAAGAAATTTTACCACCTATACCAAATAATTTGCTTATTATTTTAGGACACTTTAATTTTCTTTTTTTAACTTTAATATCATTATTTTTTCTAATATTAACAATTGGACTTGTCTTACTAGCCTTTCTAGCAGCAGATGTACTTGATAAATAAAGAGTAACTATACTTAAAAGTATGCTTACAATAATTCCTAATAATGATACACTATATATTAAGAAACTATTTGCATTTACAAGAGAATCACGGAGTAAATAGTTAACTAAATTTATTAAAATATAACTTGCAAGAAGCCCAGATAAAATTCCAAGTGGTATACCTATTATACCTAATAAAAATGCTTCATAATATACACTTTTCTTAATTTGCTTAGAACTAGCTCCTACACTAGAAAGCATACCATATTCTGTAGTTCTCTCTGTTACACTTATATTAAAACTATTTTTAATACAAAATACACTTGTAACAATTATAATAAAGATAACTATACTTGCTATTATAGTAAGAGCTTTCATTGTACCATCATTAAATGCATTAGTTTCAAGTCTAATTAAATAATCATTACTATCATAATAATATTTAGCTTTTTCCATTTCTTTCCAATATTTTTCAGAATATTCATCATCATAAGTAGCGCCTTTTTCAAAAATAAGTGAATCAACACCTAAAATACCCGCTGTAACTTCATATTGATTTTTTATTCCGTCTTTAGTATATCTAACATATACAGAATTTGTACCAATATCTAAATTAGATATATATGCAATAACTGTATAACCAGGGGCACTATAGTCTTCAAGTACATTTCCAGGTCTTTCAATAACACCAACTATTTCATATTCCTTAGTTACTTCTTTAGTTAAATATTCATTGTTTTCTTTTTCATATGGATTAAATTGCCATAATTCTTCACCATCACTCATTCTTTTACCAATATCTAAAGTAATCTTATCTCCAACTTTATAATCAACTCTTCCATTAGTCTTTAAATGCCTTGGAATAACAATTTCTCCATCTTTCTTAGGAAGTCTACCTTCAGTTAAAGTAATACCCATTTTATTAAAAGCTACATCATCCATTTCTATAACAAATAAATAAGGTTTATAATCATTCTTACTATCTACATTAGCATATCCAAGTTCTTTTATTGCATATAATGATTCAATCTTTCTATTTTGTTTAAAAGTTTCAATTTCATCATTACTTAATCCATAAAATCCATAATGATAATCCCCTTGTGTTTTCTTTTCATAATTAATAAGACTACTCCTAAAACTCATAACCATACTAGCAACAGCAGAAATAAGCGCTACTGAAAGGATAATACCAACAATAGTAACAATACTTCTCTTTTTATTTAAAAGTAAATTTTTATATGTAAGTTTATTTAAAATATTCATTACATATCACCCACTATTTTACCATCTTCAAGTTTAATTACCCTATCTGCCATCTTAGCTATTTCTAAGTTATGAGTAATCATAATAATAGTTTGTTTAAGTTCTTTATTAGATTTCTTAAGTAATCCAACTATTTCTTCACTTGCTTTAGAGTCCAAATTACCAGTAGGTTCATCTGCTAAAATAATAGCAGGTTTAGTAATAAGAGCTCTGCCTATGGAAGTTCTTTGTTGCTGGCCACCACTTAACTCATTAGGAAGATGGTCACTTCTTCTTTCTAAACCTAAAGACTTAATAAGTTCATCAACTTCTTTATCATTTGGCTTAACTCCATCAAGCTCAAGTGGTAATGTAATATTTTCTTTAACATTTAAAATAGGAAGCAAATTATAAAACTGATAAATAAGTCCAACTTGTCTTCTTCTAAAAATAGCAAGTTTATCATCATTCATTTTAAAAATATCAGTTCCATTAATAAATACCTTACCACTTGTAGGTCTATCAACCCCACCTAATAAATGTAATAGTGTTGACTTACCACTTCCACTCGCTCCAACAATTGCAACAAATTCACCTTTATCCACACTAAAACTCACATCATCTAAAGCAACAACTTTATTATCTCCTTTACCATAAACTTTTGTTAATTTTTCAACCTTTAATATTTCCATAATACACTTTCCCTTTCACTTACACTCTAATTATACACTAAATAATATGACTTTTAAGTGACAATTTAAAACAAAATAACTCATATAGTATTTTACCATATGAGTTATATTTTAAAACCCTGTCGGCACCTTACGTCATATAGTCGAGTCTCGCAAAAGGACTTTCACGGGATCCATACTTCTAAATTCTAGCAACCACCCTTTTCTATGATTAGGACACTTTTTAAAATAAATAAAAAAGCAATTACTACTATAAACATCTTTTGCTCTTCTTAACTGATAAAACAACCATTTTATGCTACTATTAAAATACATAATAATAAAGAAAGTAGTTGATGATGTTTTATGAATAAATTATATAATAAATTTATGAGGTTGCAAGTGTTATGTTTAATTATTTTAAAAATCCTATTTCACACTAATCAGTCTCAATTTTACTATATCCAAATTTTCCATCATCAAATTTAATAAACACATTTAAAAATATTCCAATAGCCGACATAAGTATAATTTGCATAAGGCTTAAATCAAGTAAATAAAATAATGCCAAAAACAGTGTCCTACCCACATTGTTAATTATTTCAATAAAAGCAACATAACTAATCACATCATAGTTCTTACCATAACAATAAGTATTTCTAAGGGTAATAGTATCTACACTAGATTTAATCACACCCTCCACAAAAACAATAATCAAAAACAAATACTTAGCATACACAAAAAGTTTAAACACATAAATAAATCCCATTAGTAAAAGAGACAAACTTAAGTAATCCTTCTTATTCTTATCCATCTTCTTAGAAAGCATATAAATATACAAAACACTTCCCACCCCACTAACAATATTTAAAACTCCAGCAAAAGAAAAAGTTCTTCTTACATAAATATAAATATAAAGTGGATAAATACTGCATATTATATACCTAAGTTGATCTAAAGTAATAAAAGTATAATTTCTAATTGGAAAACTCTTAAAAATTTTGATAGTCTCTTTTTTATCACTAATATTAACATCTTTAATTTTAATAAGTGGAACAATACTTACAATCATTAAAATAAGTACTATAATTGATAAAACTAAATATCCAAACTTATCAATAATAACTGCCCCAATATAAGTAGAAAAAAGCCCACCTAAAATAGTAAAAATATTATACAAACTAACATTTTCTGTAGCCTTCTTTTCTTCAATAATTGAAATAGCATAAATATGTCTACCAAGCCAATAAAACATTAAATATGCCGAATAAAGAATTGCAAGCACAAAAATAGACTTCATAAAATTTAAATAAACGTAAGTAAGACTAAAAAGCACACTGCTAAAAACCATTAACTTAGCATAAGAAATCATATTACCTAAAACTCTACCAATAGGAACAAATAAAACACATAAAGAATACTTAATAATTAAAAATAAAATTATCTTTTTAATGCCAAATCCACGATTATATAAAATTAAAGGAATAAAAAGTTCAACTAAAAGTTTAGAAAAACTAGTAATAAAAATAAAAATATTATACTTCTTTAAATTAGTCATCTAGATTATCTTTTCTTTCTAAAATTTTATTATAACTATCACTCGTACACCTAATATTTATTTCATTAATTTTTACTCCATTTAATTTTACATAAGCTCTTTCATTAAGGTCTTCCATATCATTTATAACTTTCTTAAGTAGTTCCTTTTCTATACCATTTACATCAAGAGTCATAAATTTAAAAGTTTTAACTTCACTTTTCACACTAACTTTTATAGTAACAATAAGTGAATCAGTATTAGCAAGTAACTCTTTCAATTTATTGCTTCTTAAATTATCAAATTCTATTTTATAAATTTTCTCCTCATAAGCATAACCAGTACCAGCTTTAACCTTAGGCAAAAAAATTATAGAAAACAAAAAAATTGATAAAACTAAAAACACTTTTTTCATCATTACCACCTAATATTATTGTTAGTAAATAATAAATTTTTAGTTTACCAATTATTGTTATTTTTTAATTAAGTTTCTTACTCTTTTTACAACATCCTCGTGTATTTCTTCTCTAGATCTAACATTACCATCAGAAAAACAATCAATTTTTTCAAATCCATAAAGTGAAGTAAGTTCTAAATAAGTTCTTTCACTATTAATTTGATGCTCTTTATTTTTCTCAGCCTCATCTAATTCTTCAGCGCGATTCATCTTAATCTTCATACCATATTCATAAGGTAGATACAAGAATATAATTAAATCAGGTCTAGGCATCTCAAGAAGTTTAAATTCTAAAGTTTCTAAAAAAGCATACATTTCTTTTCTCTCTTCGAATGTTTTTAACTTACTACCTTGATGAGCCATATTGGAAAAAGTATATCTATCTAAAATAACGACATCATTATCTTTAATAAGTTTTTTTAACTCTTCTAAAGCAGCTCTTCTATCTGCAGCATAATAAAGACTAGCTACTTTTGCATCAAGCTCCATTGGTTTATCAAACCAAGTATTAGAAATTGCAGGTTTCCCGAGTAGTGGTCCACCTATAATTCTTCCAGTAGGAGTTTCATATCTAGGAAAACTCATTGCCCCCACACTAATATCATTATTTTTAAAATACTCCATAAGCATTTTAGATTGAGTTTCTTTTCCAGAACAATCAGTCCCTTCAATTAAAATAATTTTACCCATTATAAACACTTCCTTAATCTCTTAACAATTTCACATTTATGTTCCTCTTTTAAACCACCCGAATAAAAATCAGTTTTCACTAAATACTTCGTAAGTTCATTAAAATCAGGAAACACCTCATCATCAACAATCACAAATTCACTTATATCTTTATGTGAACTTAAATAATCTCTAATCTCTTCCCCTCTTTTAAAATCAATTTTTCTAGTAGTGTCATAAACCAAAATACCATGACTCTTCAAATATTCTTTAACCTTATCAAATCTTCTTAACTCTTTCCAAGTAGAAGTAACAACTATTTTTGCATCAGTTAAATTAATAATCTCTCTAAGTATCTTTAAAGAGTTATCGTCAAGTTCACTTCTGTTAATCTTATCATATTTAGTTCTCTCAAAATATTCATCACTATTTAAAACACCATCAAAATCTAAAAAAATAACTTTCATTACATCCCCCATATTCATTTTACAATATTTTACCACAATTTTCTATTATAATTCTAAATAATTAGAATAAATTAATAATAGTGATATAAAATGAATCTAAAAAAAATAAACATAATAAATATATTTGGTGTATTTGCGCTAAGTTTCCTATGCCATTTTATGTATGAATGGCTTCCTTGCACTTTCACATCCGTCTTTTTTCCAGTAAATGAAAGTATCTGGGAGCATATGAAAATATTTTTTACAGCTACTCTTTTATATGGAATTATAGAATACTTTATACTTAAACGTACTAGAATTCCTTATAATAACTTCTTACTAAGCACAGTAATAACAAGTATAATAAGCATACCAATTTATCTAATCATATACTTGCCTCTGTATAAACTATTTGGAGAAAAAATGTTTATATCTATAGGTCTAATGTTCATAGTTTATGCTTTAATGGCATACATAAGTTATAAATTATTAACGTATAGAAAGTTAAATGTTAACAAGTATTTGTTATTAACATTAATAATAGTAGTCTATGGTATATTTATATACTTAACATACAAGCCAATTAAAAATTATATATTCTTTGATATTAAAGAAAAAAAGTATGGAATAAACATTTATAACTAATTCCACATATTAGTTAAATTTCCATCTTTTTTATAATACTCATCCATAAGTTGTATATAAAGCCAGTCACTTGAAATAAGTTCACTGAGATTATAAACATTAACGTGTAAATCATAATCCAGTGCCTCAGCAACATAAAAAATATCATTCTCTATACCAATAATTATTCCTATATGAGCATATCTACTTATCAAATCCCCTACTTTTACTTTACTCTTGTCAAATTCTTTTTCATTTATTTTCATTTTTATTCCAAAATCATCTAAATCATCATCCCTATCAAAATCAATTCCAGCACCTGAGTCTCCTATATCAAACCCACCATTTAACATAGCCCAGCTTATAAAACCACTACAATCAAGCCCATTTATTTCTTCTCTTTGGAATAGTTTCACATAAAGAGGACACCCCCACATACTAGGCCCGTGCATACTTGCCTTAATATCCTTATATTTATCATCACTCAAATAAAGTCCCTTATGATAATATCTACCTTCCCCATCAACATAATTTATATCTCCATAATTATTAAGTCTACCATTTTCATAAAAATAATTGAGCCTAAATTTAAACTCTAAAGTAAGAAATCTACTAGCCGCCACAACCCCAGCGCGAGTCCCATATCCAGCTTTTTTAATCTTAAACTCAAGTGCTTCATCTAAGATTTTTGCTTCTTCACTAGTATACTCTTTACACTTAAGTTTATCCTTTTCATTATCTATATGTGGAAGAGTATATAAATCTGTCACAATAACCTCTACAGTATTCTCAACTTTATCCTTAGTAAGCACTAAATTACTACTCCCCACACTTTTACCAGTAATAACATTCCCATCTAAGCTCACAAGATTATTACCTACTCTTACATTCACATCACTAGGAAGCTCATACTTCTCACCAATAGCTAAATAAATTTTATCCACATCAATTAACTTAACATTATCATTAATTCTTTTTCTAAAATACAAAAAACAAAACAAACCTATAATAATTAATAAAACAAGTCTTTTAAAAAATACTCTATATTTTTTCTTTAATCTTCTTTTCATACATAAATTATAACACATATAAAAGTTAAAGTAACTACCTATCTCTTAGAGTTTTATCGACTAATTTTTCAAGTTTATCAAGTGAATTATTATGACCATACCTCATAATATTCTTTTTATATTTCTCTAAATATCTATCACTTTCAAGTAACTTATTAACATTTTTACATAAACTTTTAGTATTTCTAGCATAAGTCCCAAAACCATTTTTAATAACATACTTGGCATTATAAACCTCTTGTCCACCATTACCTGGGATTAACAGCAAAGGCACGCCTATATTTAAACACTCAGTAACACTTATACCACCTGGTTTAGTAATAACAAAATCAGCTATAGAAATAAGACTATTTACTTCATTAGTAAAGCCATAAATCTGCACGTTTTCCTTATAATTATTTTTTAAATATTCATCACACTTTTTCTTAAGCTTAATATTCTTACCACACACAAATATAATATTACATTCATAATTACACTCTAGTAATCTCCTCAAATAATGATATGTATAATTAGAACCAAGACTACCCCCACCAAAAAATAATATAGTTTTTAAAGTATTATTAACTTTAAATTTCTTTTTTAATAATCTATTATCATCAATATGTTTAAAAATATTTGAAACAGGTATACCATAATCAAATATTTTATTCTTATCAACACCCTTGCTAACCAAAGAATTCTTAATCGTCTTATTAGCAACTACATAATAGTCATTATCTTTATCATCTTTTTCCCATAATTCGTGACTAGTATAATCAGTTATAATACTAATAAGTTTTGAATTAATAAGTCCTTTTTCACCTAAAATACTCTTTATAGTAGTACCAAAAAAATGAGTAGAAATTATTAAATCAGGTTCAAACTCTATAATCCTATTTTCAAGTAATGAAGTATTAATTATCTTCTTAAACACAGACTTATAAGGCTTAGTAGTAACTTTATTATCAAATAACTTATACAAACCACTATAAATTAAACTACTCTTATATTTAATATTTAAATTAAAAAGAAAAGTACTTACCTTCCCGACAAAATTGGAATAATCAAGTAAGTCAATTACACTCACATCATAATCCTTCTCTTTTAAGGAATTATAAATATAATTAGCCACTGTTTTATGCCCAGAACCATAACTAGCATAAAATATTAATATCTTTTTCATACACGTCTCCTACTTAATTCTATTCTAATTATTACACGTAAGAATTTAAAAAAGTTGGTATTTATTTTTTAATTATTCTTAAAGTATTTAAAATAGTAATTAAAGTAACTCCAGTATCTGCAAAAACTGCAAGCCACATATTAGCGTGTCCAAGTGCGCTAAGTACAAGGATTATCAATTTTACAGACAAAGCAAATATTAAATTTTCAGTAATAATATGCTTAGTAAATTTAGACTTTTTAATAGTATAAGGTACTTTATTAATATCATCAGTCATAAGAACAATATCACTAGCTTCAATTGCACTATCACTACCAATCGCACCCATAGAAATACCTATATCAGCACGTTTTAAAGTAGGAGCATCATTAATTCCATCTCCAACAAATATAGAAGTGCCACTCTTTTGAACCTCATCATAACATTGAAACTTATCAGTAGGAAGCATCTCATACTTAACTTCATCAACACCAAGTTTATTTTTAACACTTAAAGCTGCATTCTTCTTATCTCCAGTAAACATATAAGTCTTAATACCCATATCCTTTAAATCACTAATAACTTTCTTAGCATTTTCCTTAACATCATCATTAATTAAAATAGATGCTATATGTTTCTTATTAATATGCATATGTAATAAATCATTCTTATCACACTCTTCACTACTAACTTTACCTATAGTAACTAAGTCCTTATTTAAATTAAAACAAATTCCTTTACCAACTTCTTCTTTAAAATTACTTACATCATCAGTATTAACTTCATAATCACAAAGACTCATGATAGCCTTAGCAATAGGATGATTACTTAAACTCTCTCCCTTAAATAAAATATCCATAATAACTTCTTCAGTATACTTATCATTAATATCTTCATCTTCAATAATAATATTATTTAAACTAAATACTCCATTTGTCAAAGTACCAGTCTTATCAAAAATAACATTCTTAACATTACATAAATTATCTAAATAGTTACTACCTTTAACAAGCACACCTTCCTTACTAAGTGATCCAATTGCAGTAAAATATGAAAGTGGTACACTTATTGCAATCGCACAAGGACAAGAAATAACTAAAAATGTAAGCCCTCTATAAATTGACTCCGAAAAAGAGATATTAAATATTAAAGGAAGTGCAAAAATTATAAGAATACTCAAAATTAAAACTATAGGTGTATAAACCTTACTTATTTTATTTACCATTGTCTCAGTCTTAGCCTTTTTATCAGATGCTTCTTCAAGCATTTCAAGTATCTTACTAACAGTTGAATTTTCAAATAAACTAGTAGCTTTAATCTTAATCATATCTCCCATATTAATAAAACCAGACAAAACTTTATCATCTCTATTTAAGATGACTGGTGTGCTTTCTCCAGTAAGCATAGAAGTGTCAAACACACTATTTTCAGAAATCAAAACTCCATCAACAGGAATCTTCTCTCCCTTTTTAACTACAAGAATATCCCCTACTTTAACTTCTTCAGTCCTTATAACCACTTGCCCATTACCTTTAACCAAATTAGCATAGGGTGTAACAATATCTAAAAGTGACTTAATACTCTTTCTTGAATTATTAATAGCCTTCTCTTCAAGTGTCTTACCAATAGAATAAAGAATAACAACCATCATACCTTCAAGAACATTTTTAAGAAGCAAAGCACCTATAGAAGAAATAGTAATAAGTGCATTTTCATTAAGAGACTTATTCTTAACTAAAACCTTAATAGCATTAATAAAAGTTCTATAAAGTAAAAAGAAATAAGAAATGCCATACAAAATATATTTTAAAGTACTAGGCAAATTAACAAAATAAGCAAAAAGTCCCACAATAGTCCCTAGTATCAAAAAAAGTAAATTATTCTTAGTTTTAACTTCTTCATTAATCATCGACAAATAAGCATCAGGTTCTACTTTTTTAACGAGCTTATTAAGCTCACTTAAAGTAAAATCTTTATCACTCTCAAAAGTAAGTTTTGAAGTAGAAAAATTAACTCTGACATTTTCAAAATCTTCATTCTCACTCAAACTCTCTTCCACTTCTCTTGCACAATTCGCACAATCTAAATTATTTATATTATATTTAAATTTCTTCATCATTCTCTCCCTCATTAAAATGTCCTATATGACATAAGGCAACTTCAAAAACTTCACTCACGTGTTCATCATCAAGTGTATAAAATATCTCTTTCTTACTTCTTCTAGCTTTAACAATATTATTATCTTTTAAAACCTTAAGCTGATGACTTATACTCGACTTAGTCATATTGATCAAATTAGCAATATCACACACACAAAGTTCATTATTATCTAAAATAGAAAGTATCTTACATCTAGTAGGATCTCCAATCACCCTAAAAAACAAAGCAAGTTTAGAAATAGTCTCATCTGTAAGCATACTCTTTCTAACTAAGTTAACCATATCACTATGAATAACATTACAATCACAATTATATTTATTATTAGTCATAAATTCTCCCTCAGTTGATATATCATTCAACTATCTATATTATAGTTGAATATTCATTCAATTGTCAAACATAAAAAAACACATATTATTTAATATGAGTTTTTTCTTCACTAGGAGTAGTTAATCCCTTAACATAATTTAAAACATACTCCTGATTCTTATCCAAAAAATTTAAAAAACTATCTAGTTTAATCTCTGCATTAAATGTAAGTTCTCCTTCATAAATATCATTAAAAGTAATAGTAGCAGTCTCAAAAGTATCAAAAGGACTAATCATATAATTCCCATGTGAAATAGAATTTCTAATACCATTAATAATAGCTCTTTTAGTAAAATATTCTTGATTATTATTAAAATAATTAATAGCATCATCCATTTCTTTAAGTTCACTATAGAGCTGAGGAAGCAAAGCACTATAATTAGATAACTTACTATTTAACACACTAAGAGCCTTAACATTTTGACTACCACTTAAATTATTTAAACTTTCCTTAGTCTTTTCTATACTCTTATTAATAAGATTAATTTCTTTAATTTTACCATTTCTCTTTTCTTTTACATCTTTAATATATTTATCATCAATAGTATAAGTACTAACAGTTAAATCAGATAAATCAAGTTTAGAATAATCAAGTCCATCCAAACTAAGAGAAGTATACTGATTATTATCCTTAAACACACTATCATTTAAATAAGAAAACAAACTATTAAACTGACTAATCAAACTAGTAGCAAGTTCATTATAAGAAAGAGTAATAAGTGAAAAACCAGAATTAGCTACAAACTTATCAATTCTTTCATCTCTAATTGATCCCTCAGCATAAATGGCATCCAGAATAACTAAATTATTTAATCCATAACACATAAGTTTCATTTTCTCATCTCTAACAGATTCATATAAAAGTACATTGCTAAGATGAATCATTTGACCAGCATAATTAGTGCTTGGATCTACTGACTTTGCTTCAGAAATAGCTAACTTCTCAAAATAATCCTCTTTAATTTTACTAAAAGTATAATCAAAATTATAAACTTCTTTATTTTCTTCACTAAACTTTCTAAGTATAGTTACATCATTATTACTTTTTTGAAAAGTCTCAAATAAATTCTCAATTTTCCTTTTCTCTTCATTAGTATAAGGTTCCCCATCAACACGTGATGACTTAATATTTAAAAGTCTAAAATTTTTCAAATTTCTTAAAATTTCTTTAGGATTAGTCATAATCTTTGTCCTATTAGAAATCACATCATTATTAACAACAATACTCTTATTATACACAGAATCATTAATCTCTAAATATCTTGATAAAGCTGAAGCTATAAATGAAGCAAGTTTCCTAATATTTATTTTAATCTCAGCATCATCAATATAAAAAATAATTTTAGAATGATTTAAATCTAGAGAAAAATTCCCATGTGCAAGTTTATTTCTAATCAAAGCAACTAAAGTAGGAGCATCTTTAAATGTATAATTATCTACTACATACCCATCACTAGTTTTTTCAGCTATCATAGAAACCACTTTTTGAAGTTCCCCATCTAATATTTTAGACTCATAATTTAAATTTGGTGCATTCTCTACTAAATCTTCTTTAATTGCCATAAGTATTGTACTCATAACGCCAACTCTAGCCGCATCAATAAATCTCCTATCTAAAATATATCTTTCTTGTCCAGTACTAACCATAAAACTTTTATGAAGTAAAAAATATGAATAAGCAAGGCATCCATTATAATAGAGAGGCATACTCTCAGCTTTCTTTAAATCTCTATCTGTCATAGTGCAACCTCCTAACAAAAAAAGCCATAAGGCTTATAAATTAACATTATGATAAATATTACTAACATCTTCAACTTCTTCAAGCATATTAATTATCTTATCAAAAGCTACTCTATCATCTCCAGTAAGAGTTACCATATCTTTAGCATATTTACCTATTTCATCTACTTCAAAATTAATTCCAGGGAATGCTTCTTCAAGTGCCTTCTTCATAGCACTATAACTAGATGGTTCTGCATAAACAAGAATCTCATCTCCATCAACTTCCATATCATTCATATCTACATCGGCATTAATAAGTGCTTCCATAATTTCGTCTTCACTGTGTCCTTTAACACCAAGTACACATAAATTTTCATACATATATGAAATAGCCCCTTGCCCAGCAACTTTCATCTGAGTCTTATTAGCAACAGTTTTAATACTAGCAACTGTTCTATTAACATTATCAGTTAAACATTTAATAATTAAATTACTTCCACCAGGTCCAAAAGCTTCATACTCACAAACAGTATAATCCTCTCCTACACCTTTATTAACTTTGTCAATACTTCTTTGAATAACATCAGCAGGAACTTGTTCTTTCTTAGCTTTTTCTATAATACTTCTAAGAGTTAAATTCCCATTAGGATCAGTACCACCAGTTTTTGCTGCTTGATAAATTTCCTTTGCATATATTGAATATAATTTACTTTTAGCTGCAGCTGTTTTAGCCATAGATGCTGCTCTTACTTCATGTGCTCTTCCCACACGAATCACCTCTTTCTTTAATCTAAACTTTTCATTTCGTTTACTATTTTATAATATTTTTCATTATTTTTAAAGGCTTTTCTAATATTTTCTTCCAAAAATATCATAGAATCTTCCTTTGCTTTTAATAAAACTTTAAAATCTTTCTTAATATCTGCTATTTTAAAAGCCATATCTCCACTTTGTCTAACTCCAAACAAGTCCCCTTCTCTTCTCATCTCAAAGTCCTTCTCAGTAATATAAAATCCATCAGTACTCTCCTCAAGAACTTTAAGTCTATCATTTTTAGGCCCGATTAAAATACAATAAGAATCTAAACTATTTCTACCAATTCTTCCTCTAAGCTGATGCAAAGTAGCAAGTCCAAACCTATCAGCATTAAAAATAACCATCATAGTAGCATTAGGATTATCAACACCTACTTCAATAACTGTAGTAGAAACCAAAACTTTAATCTTCCCACTAACAAAATCATTCATAACTTTATCTTTTTCTTCTTTATCAAGTTTTCCGTGTAAAAGTCCCACAGAAACTTTCCCATTAAAAGCAATTTCTATCTTTTCCTTAAGCTCAGTAACTGGCACTAAATCAGTATTCTCACCTTCATCAATTAATGGAGACACAACGTACACCTGATGTCCCTTTTTAATTTCTCCCAGCATACCATAAAGAACATCTTTAATCTCTTTATCACTCTTAACAATAGTCTTAATTTCTTTTCTACCTTTTGGTTTAGTTTTAATAAGTGAAATATCCATATCTCCATAAATAGTAAGTGCATATGTTCTAGGAATAGGAGTAGCAGACATATAAAGAATATCAGGAAGCAATCCTTTATTGCGAAGACTCTCTCTTTGATTAACTCCAAACCTATGCTGCTCATCTGTAATAACAAGCCCGAGATTCTTAAACTCTACTTTATCACTAATAATCGCGTGAGTCCCTATAAGAAAATCAATACTCCCATCTTTAAGACCCTCATAAATCTCTATTCTTTCCTTCTTCTTAGTATTACCAGACAAAAGTCTAACATTTATATTCGTATTAGAAAGTAAATTCTTAATATTATTATAATGTTGATTAGCAAGTATCTCAGTAGGCGCCATTAAAGCACTTTGATAACCTGCTATATAATTAACAAAAACTCCAGTAAGTCCTACTACTGTCTTACCTGACCCAACATCTCCACATATAAGCCTATTCATTCTCCTATCACTAACTGTATCATTATAAATATCCATAACAGCCAAAGTCTGGTCCTCAGTAAGTTCAAAAGGTAAAGAAGTAAGAAAATCTTGAAGCAAACTCTTATTGCACTCTTTCTTAACTTTTTTAACTTCCCCAGTTTTAATATATTTCAAATAATTTATCTTAAACATAAAAATAAATAATTCTTCATAAATAAGTTTCAACTTAGCTTCCTTAATTTCATCTATACTTTCTGGAAAATGTATTTTTCTAATAGCGTCTTTCTTAGTAATAAAATTATATTTTTGATTTAAATCCTCTGGCACATAATCTAAAATTTCATCTACTTCTACATAAGCATCACCAATAAATTTAGAAATCTGCTTATTAGTAATACCACTCTTTAAATGATATACTCCGTTAATAGCACCATCTTTAATTTCCTCTAATAATATATTACTAGCTACTATAGTATTTCTCTTAGCATCATACTTACCAATAATAGTTACTTCTCTTCCAGGAGTTAAATTTCTTTTCATAAAAGCACGATTATATATAGAAACATTAACAAGTTTATTACCAGTAAAAACTCTAAAAGAAAGCACATTTAACCTAGAACGAATATATCTCGAAATAGGCACGCTGTCCACTCTTCCTAAAACAGTTACACTTTCTTTATCCTTAGCTAAACTAATATCACTTAATTTATAAATATCATATCTAAAGGGATAATACACTAGCAAATCTTGAACATTATATATATTTAAAGAATTTAATAATTTAATATATTTATCTCCTAACCCTTTAATTTTTTCTAATTCCATAACTACTCCCTTACTTACATATTCATTTTAATATACAAAACTATGTTTGTCAATTAACTTATATAACTTTTTTATTATTTTTTTAACAAAAAACTATTGACTTTTAACACGTTTTAGTTTAGTATATAGACTTACCAATTCACTTAAGGCGAATTGGTGCTAGTATCACACTAGCCAACCCCTTTTTATTCTTTTTTCCGGATTGCTCTTCAGGGGGGCAATCCTTTTTTTATGTTTTAACACACACAAAAACCTTGCACTAAGCAAGGCTTTTTTTAATATAAAGGAGTTCCATATCCATAAACATATTTACTAGTTATAGGATAATCTCTTCTCTTACACTCATCTCTAGAATTACCTTCAATTGTATAAATTCTACCATTTTCAATTTTCTCAACTAAACCAACGTGATCAGGATGTCCATCAACATTCCAGTCAAAGAATATTATCTCTCCAGGCTTTGGTTCATAAGAACTCTTTTGAAGTTGTCCATTACTTCTAAACCATCTAACCATAGTTGGAACAGAAGCAGTCTTTGGAATTAAAGTATCCAAATATCCAAGTTCATTAGCAAGCCACGAAATAAATGCAGCACACCAAGGGACTTTATAATTAAATCCATACCATCTCCAATAAATCTCTCCACCAACATTACCAAGTTGTCCTTCTGCTAAAGACACCATTTGTAAACTACCTTTGGTACCAGTAACAGTAGGAACAGTAACACTAGTATAAAAACTTGATGAAACTGGTCTATTAATAACTTTAACCACCCTTTTAACACTGGTTTCATTACCTGAAGAATCACTAACTTTATAAACAATTTCATAACTTCCAATTTTAGAATTATCAACATTATTTTGAACAACTACTTTATCAGTAATATCTCCATCATAATTATCACTTGCAGTAAATCCAGGTTCCTTATATTCATTTTTAACATAAATAGTAACTTCCGTGTTACCTTTTAAAGTAATAACAGGTTCTTTCTTATCCACAACAGTAACAAATCTTTTTATCTTAGTACTTCTTAATGAAATCAAAGACTTCACATAATACTCAACCTCATACTCGCCAATCTTAGTAGTATCAACATTACTAGTTACTTTAACCTTGCTAGTTAAATTCTTACCAAAATACTTAGCAGAATATCCTGGTTCTTTAAACTCACTATTTAAATTAATATAAATATCTTGACTACCAGTCAAATGAATTCTTGGACTAAGTGTCAAAAATATAATTAAAATAGTAATCAAAACAATTGAAACAAAAGTAATAACAAGATACTTTCTTACCTTAGCATCCTTCTTAACTTCTTTCATAAATTTCTTAATACTTTTATCAATTTTTATAAAAAAATTCTTAACAACATCACTAATTTTTTCATAAAAGTTTTTTACTTTTTCCATCCCTTTTTCACCTACAAGATTATTTTATCATACATTAACAAAAATAACTAGTGGTAACTTTTACAAAAGAAAAAGAAAGAATTACTCTTTCCTATCTTGAATAGCTTTATAATATTCATATCTTTCCTTAGCAAGATGCATATGTTCATTATATAATTTCTCATAATTTTCAGGATTTAAATATTCCAAATTCTTATATCTCATTTCCTTAGCAAAAACAGTTTCATAAAGCATAAAATTAGGTTCTTTTGAATCAATAGTAAGTTTATCTATATCTGGATTATATCTCATTAAAATATTATAACCACTCTCTACAAGTAACTTTTGTTCTGAAATGCTATTAGAAAGTCCCCCTTGAATACCATGCGCGATGCAAGGACTATAAGCAATAATAACACTTGGCCCTTTATGTTCCTCAGCTTCCTTGAATGCTTTAATCGCAGACATAGGGCTAGCACCTGCACTAATGCTTGCAACATATGTATTAGGAATATTCATAGCAATCTGAAACAAATCTTTCTTTGGCCTTAATTTACCCTTACTAGCAAACTCAGAAATCGCACCAATTCTAGTAGACTTAGAAGTCTGTCCTCCAGTATTAGAATAAACCTCAGTATCTAAAACTAACACTTTAACATTCTCTCCACTTCTAAGAACGTGATCAAGTCCACCAAAACCTATATCGTAAGCCCATCCATCTCCTCCAACAATCCAAACAGTTCTAGCAGGAATATAATCGGTTAAGCTCTTAAGTTCAGGGGGAATATCCTTATCTTTTAACTTTTCTTTAACTTCCCTAGTAATAACCTTATCTTCACTATTATCTATCCACTCTTTATAAATATCCTTAACATTCTTAGACACATCATCCCTAGTAGAAATCATAATCTCTTTAATTCTCTCTCTTGCAGTCAAATAAGAATAATAAAGTCCAAATCCAAATTCAGCATTATCCTCAAATAAACTACTAATCCAAGGCACTTTATAAGGTGTACAAGGAAGACTTGCTCCATAAATAGAAGAACAACCAGTAGCATTTGAAATAACAATATTATCTCCAAAAAGACTTGTAAGAATTTTCAAATAAGCTGTCTCTCCACAACCAGCACAGGCTCCAGGAAATTCAATATTATTCTTTTGAAAACCAAGACCCTTAACAGTAAACTTAGAAAAAGTTGTATCATTATTAATATTTTCTTTCAAATAATCACAAAGCAAATCTTCTTTAGTTACTTCTTCACTCATACTAAGAGCCTTCTGTCCATTCTTACCAGGACACACACGTGAACAAAGAGTACAACCAGTACAATTATCAGTATTAATTCCTAAATAGAAATGCTTACCATTTTCCATACTCTTTAAAGTATCTTCTTCACTAAGTGGACTCTTATCAAGTTCTTCATCACTTATATTAAAAGGTTTAATAACACTATGAGGACACACAAACGCACACAAATTACACTGAATGCAATTCTCCTTACACCACTTAGGTACTTTATTAGAAATCTTTCTCTTATCACTCGATGAAGTTCCTCCATCAAAAGTACCATCTTTATGTGGAAGAAAATCCGAAACCTTAACAAGATTACCTCTTCTATAAAGCATTTCATCATAAATATTATTAATAATTAGACTCTCATCAGTCACAGAAAATTTACTCTTATCAAAATCTCTCAAGAAATCTATACATAAATCAAGAACTCTCAAATTAGAATCAACAACATTCTCTCCCTTATCCTTATACATTTCTCTAATATTATCCTTAAACTTAAGCACATCTTTACCACTAGCGCCAAGCATTTTAAGAATATACATAGACATAATATTATTAATCTTACCCCTCAAATTAAATTTCTCACTTAAACTATCAGCATCACAAACTAATACTCTAATATTTTGATCATTAATAATTTCCTTAGTACTATTCTTAGTTATTAAATTAATCTCTTCATCACTCTTACTAGAATTAATTAAAAGAATTCCATTTTTCTTAATACCCTCTAATAATTCAAATTTAGAAAGATAAGAATCTTTAGTAACAACTACTAAATTAGGTTCAGTCAAATAATAAGGTGCATTAATTTTCTCATCAGAAATTCTTAAATGACTAATTGTTACTCCACCACTCTTCTTAGAATCGTACTCAAAATATCCTTGAACATAATTATTATCACTTACTACTTTAAGAATATTTTTACTAGCACTAACCATACCATCAGAACCAAAACCAAATACTTTAATCTCTTTCCATTTCTTTGATATATTAAAATCTTTAATAGGCAAATTAGTATTAGTTACATCATCTATAATACCAAGAGTAAAATGATCTTTCACAGAATGTTTCTTCATATTCTCAAAAGTGCTATAAATCATACTAGGGGTAGTATCTTTACTAGAAAGTCCATATCTACCTCCTACTATTTCTATATCTTCACCTTTTAAAGCAGCACACACATCTAAATAAAGTGGTTCACACAAACTACCTGCTTCTTTAGTCCTATCAAGTACAGTCACTTTTATAGCAGACTTAGGAAGAGCCTTCATAAAATAATCCAAACTAAATGGTCTATATAAATGAACGTTAATAAGTCCATACACATCATCTTCCTTATTAATCTCATCAATAACAAGTTTAATAGTATCACATACAGACCCCATAGCAACAATAACATACTTAGCATTTTTAGCACCATAATAATTAAATGGTTTATAATCTTTGCCAGTAAACTCATTTATCTTTTCCATATAACTATTAACAATAAGAGGAGTATTATTATAAAGTTCATTCCTAGCTTCAGTATTTTGAAAATAAACATCTTCAGTCTCACTAGTACCCCTAGTAATACACTTTCCCACATTAATCGCGTGATCCCTAAATTTATTAACATAATCCATATTAATAAGTGACTTAATTTCCTCATCCGTTAAAGTACTAACCATATTAATCTCATGACTAGTTCTGAATCCATCAAAAAAATGCAACACTGGAATAGAAGACTCTAAAGCTGACAAATGGCTGACTAGACCTAAATAATAAGCATCTTCAACATTACTACTTGAAAGAATAGAAAATCCAGTACTCCTAGTACTATAGATATCTTGATGATCTCCAAATATACTTAATGCATGAGTAGAAAGACTCCTTGCTGCTACGTGAATAACACCAGGCAAACACTCTCCAGCCATTTTATACATCGACGGAATCATTAAAAGAAGCCCTTGACTAGCAGTAAACGTAGTAGTTAGCCTTCCGCCTTGTAAACTACCGTGCATAAAAGCACTTGCACCCGCCTCGCTTTGCATCTCAATAACAGAAACCTTCTCACCAAAAATGTTAGTTCTGCCTTCACTACTCCACTTATCTACTAAAGTAGCCATTCTACTAGACGGAGTAATTGGATAAATAGACGAAACCTCAGTAAAATTATATGCGGCCATCGCACAAGCTTCATTACCATCTACAACTTTCATATTCTTCATTTAAGTCACCTTCCTATAATAGTATTATACTATCTTTTTAACAAAGAAAAAAGACTTTCATTACTTAAAAAGCAAAGCCCTTACCAATAAAGAAAAAAAACATAATCATAGATGGTACATACGAAAATATCAGAAGAAATAGCTGTTGGAATCTCATTATAATTACCGACTGCATCATCAGCATTGGATAATTCTTTTTGCATAAAGTCCCCTTTTAACAATAAAATAAATATTGTCTGTTTTATTGTTAAAAGGAAAAATGGGTTCAAGCAAAAACACACTATATTTAATCAGTATCTTATTTATTTATATTTTTCTTAAAATATTCAAAACGGCTTTCTAATGATGGTAGAAAAAAATTCGTACAAAGAACAACAAAAAAAGTTATTATATACCATAGAAATTTAGGTTCTATGTCTTTTGAACACAGGATAAGTTCTACTCCGCTTAAAATATACAACAAAGAATAATTTAAAATAAATTGAAAAATTATGTAATGTTTCTTTATTTTTTTGTTATTGTCTTTAATAATATCTTTGTATGAACTATGTATTGTCGTTAAAGCAAAAAATACATATGAAGTTATTAATGCAATTTTGACATCTTTATTATTTTTTGTAAAAACCAGAAGAATAAAAGTTATTAAATTTAAAGAAAAATTATCTTTAAAAAAGTTAAAAGTCTCAACTAAAAAAGTTTTTATACATAATCTAAATTCATTACTTTTAGTAGCAAAATAATTATTAAATATTACCAATATAAACAAGATAGCAAAATACTTGAATCTAGAAAAACTTTCATCAATAACATCTGAGTTTGGAACGCCATTTATCAAAAATAATTTCACAAAATATACAATTATAAAAAGTAACAGTACAATTTTTAACAAGGTAACACCAATTGGTTTATAATCTTCTAACTTACAATTGTACAATTTACAATTAACAAATAATAACATCAACTCTAAGAATACTAATAATATAATAAACATGATTTTTATCATAGTGACTATTCACCTCCTCTCAAATAAAAAAGCTAATACAAAACTTATTAAATTAATAAGCCTGTACTAGCGCCTCTTTTTAATTTTCTTCATTAAATAATTCCTCTACAATTAAATCCCTTGAATGTAAATTATTATTTTTACCTAATAATAAGTTTTCATAGAATTTAATTAAGAACCTATTATCTTGTTTTATATTCAAATAATTATTAAAATAATTACTTCTTACTAATGCATTTCTATAATAAACTGATTTTTCTTTGAACATAGTATTATCTACATCATATCCAAGTGATACTAAATACTTTTCTATAAATAATGCTGTAGTTCTAGTATTACCTTCTCTAAACGGATGTATTTGCCATATTCTACTAGAAAAATCTGTTATATTATTAATTACATCAACTATATTCATTTCTTTATAGTTTTTATTTTTCTCAAGTGTTATATCGTAATCTAGTGATTGTTCTAATAGTTTATGATAACCATAAGCCACTGAATCATTATTTAAGATTCTTTCATGTTTAGAAAAATCTACTTTTCTAAATTCTCCAGCAAATTCATAAACATCTTGAAATAAGTATTTATGAACATATTTTAAATAATTCACAGATAATTCAAAGTTATCTTCTTGTAATAATTCCACTATTCTAGTAGAAACTAAATCACATTCTAATTCATTATGATTAATATCATTATTTTTCTCTTTTTCTACATAATAATCTTTTAATTCTTTTTCTACTTCATAAATTGTTTTTTCACCTGCTATATTTTCTTGTAATAGTTTTTCTAAATATTTTGATGGTTTTAGGTTATCAACTTCTTGAAGTCCAATAGCCATATCCCATTCTAATTGTTTTACATAGTTTTTAGGTGTTTCTGTTTCAATATAATCATTTATACTTGAATCTAATTCTCTTTCAGACATCTTAGCACCTCCACTAATAAAATTATAACATAAAAGTTCCTTTTTGTCAGTATTATACACATTAAAAATAAATAAATATAACTCTGACAAGACTAATGAAAATACAAAAAATTTCATTAGATTTGTAAGAATAATAATGGTTATTTCTAAATTTGTGTACCTAAAAGTGTACCTAAAATTACTTAATAGTTCTAAAACACTTTAATATAAACAAAAATGAGAGCTCTCGCTCTCTTCAGGGGGTTTTGGTTGATCCGTCTAACTACAATATCGTTATCCGAATCTGCATGATATAACATCATGCCTATAATCATTTTATAATTAAATAAATTCTTTGTCAATTATTAATTTTACAAAAATTGGAAATTGTGTAAATTAATCTATAAATTTTAATTCTTCTAATATATTTTTGTAATAATTATAATTATTAAAATTATCTTTTATATTGTTATCTATAAATTCTTTTGAATCTATATTACATTGTTTTAATATTTTAATATCTCTTTTTATGTTTGCTAGTTTAAAGTCCATTTCTCCACTTTGTTTAGTACCAAATAAATTTCCACTTCCACGTAATTCGAAATCTTTTTCTGAAATATAAAATCCATCCGTTGACTCAGTTAATACATTTAATCTTTCTTTTTCATAATTACTTATTAATAAACAATATGATATAAAATCATTTCTTCCTACTCTTCCTCTTAATTGATGTAATGTAGATAATCCAAATCTTTCTGCGTTAAATATTACTATACATGTTGCATTTTTTACATCAACTCCTACTTCTATAACAGTAGTTGATATAAGTATTTTTGTGTTGCCATTTTTAAAATTATTCATTATCTCTTCTTTATCTTTATTCTTTAATTTACCATGTAATATATCTATTGGAACCATATTATTAAATGCTATATTTAATTTATCTCTTAGTTTTTCTACATCATATAAATTTTTATCATCATTTTCTTCTACTAATGGGGATACTACATATATTTGATGACCTTTTGTTATTTCATTTAGCATTATTTTAAGAGCATCCTTTAATTCTGATTCTTTATATAATTTTGTTATTACTTCTTTTCTTCCACTTGGTTTAGTCTTTATTTCAGATATATCCATATCTCCATATATCGTTAGTGCATAAGTTCTTGGTATTGGAGTTGCTGACATGTATAATACATCAACACTTTCTCCTTTATTTTGTAAGTTCTTTCTTTGATTTACACCAAATCTATGTTGTTCATCTGTTATAACTAATCCTAGATTATTAAATTCTACTTCTTCATTTATTATTGAATGAGTTCCTATAATACAATCTAGTTGATTATTTTTTAATTTTTTTATTATATTTTCTCTATCTTTTTTCTTTGTAGAAGATGTTAATAATTCTACTTTGATATCTAGTATATCTTTTATATTATCATAATGTTGTTTTGCTAAAATTTCTGTTGGTGCTAAAAGTGCAGATTGATATCCTGCTAAGTAGTTTGTATATATTGCTATAAAAGATACTATTGTTTTACCACTACCAACATCCCCTATTATTATTCTATTCATTCTTTTATTTGATTTAAAATCATTTGTAATGTCATCTATTGCATTTAGTTGGTCTTTTGTTAATTCAAAAGGAAGATTGTTTATTAGTTCGTTTAATTTATCTACATCAAAATCTTTTACTATATTTATTTCGTTAGTACTTCTTTTTAATCTTAAATAATTTATTTTAAACATAAAGTCAAATAATTCTTTGTATATTAAAGTTAAATTTGCCTTCTTTAAAATGTTTATATTTTGTGGATTATGTATTTCTTTTAAAGAATTATATTCATCTAATAAATTATATTTATTTACTATATATTCTGGTAAAGTATTATTATATTCATTTTTATTAAGTATATCTATTATTAAATTATTTAAATTTTTATTTTTTAAATTACCTTTTAAATGATATATGGGTTCTATTATTGTACTCATTATTGGTTTTAATAATATATTTGATGCTGTGAATAAATTTTTTTCCGTATTATACTTTCCTGTTAAACATATACTTTTTCCTACTATTAAATTGTTTTTCATAAACGTTCTATTAAAAATAGTTACATTAATTAATTTGTTTGATGATATTACTCTAAATGTTAAATAATTTAAGTTTCTTTTTATAAATATTATTTTAGGAGTTGATTCTATAATTCCATTTATAGTTATTGTGATATTATCTTGGGTGTTATTAATACTAGTTGGATTATAAAAGTTATATCTATATGGATAAAAATTAATTAAATCATTTATAGTAAATATATTTAATTTGTGTAAATCATTTAATGTTTTATTACCTATTTTTGGTATATTTTCTAGTTCCATATTACCTCCTAAAATTTTTTTATCATTTTTTTTAAAAATGTCATAAAAAGTGTTGACAAATTATAATAAATCGATTAGTATATGAAGTACCAATTCACTTTATGAGCGAATTGGTGCTAGTATCACACTAGCCAACCCCTTTTTATTCTTTGAAGCTGTTCTCAGGGGGGCAGCTTCTTTTTTTTATATTAAATTTTTGTAATAATTATAACGTTTGATTGCGTTATTTTTTTGATTTTCTAATAAAGACTCGGCTTCTTTTTCATTTTTCTTTTTTAATGAATTATATCTAACTTCATTATTTAAATATTCTTCATATTTATCAAAATTTGGTTCTTTAGAATCTATTGTTAATTTGTTATCTTTATATCTCATAAGTATATTGTATCCGCATTCTACAGATAATTTTTCTTCTTCTATTGAATTTACTAATCCACCGTTTATACCGTGTTCGATACAAGGAGCGTAAGCAATGATTATAGATGGACCATTATGATTTTCTGCTTCTATCATTGATTTAATTGCTTGCATTGGATTTGCTTTTAAACTTATACTTGCAACGTAAACATTATCATATGTAGTTGCAATTTTGAATAAATCTTTTTTATATGTATGCTTTCCATTTGTTGCAAATTTTGCAACTGCTCCTAATTTTGTTGATTTTGATGATTGTCCTCCAGTGTTTGAATATACTTCAGTATCTAAAACTAATATATTTATATTTTCATTTGATGAAAGTACTTGGTCTATTCCTCCGAAGCCTATATCATAAGCCCAACCATCTCCACCAATACACCATATACTTCTTGATGTAATGTAATTTATTAAATCTTTATTGAAGTTAGTGTTTTCTAATTTACTTTTAATAACAGATGTTATTTTGTAATCGTCTTTATTATTTAACCATTCTTTATATAATTCATTATCTTTATCTTTTAGCATTATTTGTTCTATTTCATTTCTTTTTTGTGTATAAGATTTTAACATTCCTAATCCAAATTCTGCATTATCTTCAAATAGACTATTTGCCCATGGAATATTATATGGAGTACTAGGACAAGATGCACCATATATACTAGAACAACCTGTAGCGTTTGCTATTATAAGTTTGTGTCCGAATAATTGTGTCAGAAGTTTTATATAAGGGGTTTCTCCACAACCAGCACAAGCTCCTGAAAATTCAAATAATGATTTTTGATATTGACTTCCTTTTATACTTGTTATAGGTAAGTTTGTTTTATTAATATGATTATTAAATACTTCTTTTTCTAATTTTGAAGTAGGTTTCATTTCTTTTAATTCTAAAGCACTTTTTCCTAATTTATCAGGGCAAATTTTGGTACATAGTCCACATCCAGTACAGTCTTCTTTACTAATTAATACTGAATAGTTTTCATCACTTCCATTACATTTTATATGTTCTAATTCAGCTGGTCCACCGATGATCGGTCTTATAACAGCATGAGGACAAACTATACTACACATACCACATTGTATACAATTTTCACTAATCCAATTTGCTGATAAAGGGGATAATGCACGTTTTTCATATTTTGTGTTTCCACCTTTTAATATACCAGATGATAGAGCTAGTAATTCTTTTGTGGATAAACTACTACCTTTTCCACAATTTATTTTTTCTATAATAGTTTGATATCTATTATTTTCTTCATTTATTTCACCATCTATATTAACTAATTCTAATTTAGTATTTTCTATTGCTCTTATATTTGATTCTACTATACTATTTCCTTTTACACTAAATCTTTTATTAATTAAATCTATTAATTTATTTGTATAATTATCTATATTTAAATTTTCTAATATTATTTTTTCTATTATTATACCTATTCTACCTGGAATACCACTTTTAGAAGATATATCATTTGCATCTATTTTATATACTTTTATATTTTTTTCTTTTATAGTTTGTTTTATATTATTTGGTAGTAATTTGTTTAATATATTATCTTCTTTATTTGTATTTATTATTAGTATGCTATTATAGTTTGATTGTTCTAGTACATCATATTTATATAAATAGTTTTCTTTTGTTATTACAATTATATTTGGTTTTGTTGTATAAAATGGAGCTTCTATTTTTTTATCGCTTATTCTTATATGAGAAATTGTTAGTCCTCCACTTTTTTTAGAATCATATTCAAAATATCCTTGTACGTATTTCTCATCACCTATTATTTTTAATAAATCTTTACTTGCTCCTACACTTCCGTCTGAACCGTATCCGTATATTTTAATTTCATCACAATCTAAATCTAAATTATAATTATAGTTTTTAAGTGATGTATTATTCAAGTCATCTTTTATACTTAATGTAAAATTATCTTTTAAATCTGTTTCTAACATTTTATATACATTATAAATATCATTTGGAGTTGTATTTTTTCCTGATAATCCGTATCTTCCTCCTACAATATTTACATTTCTGTCTTTTAATGCTGCTAATACATCTAAATATAATGGAGATCCTATACTTCCTGCTTCATTTGTCTTATCTAATACAGCAATATTTTTAACTGAGCTAGGTAAAGCTCTTTCTAAATAGAATTCACTAAATGGTCTATATAAATGTACTTCTATTAATCCAACATTATCTAGTTTATCAACAACTAATTTTATAGTATCACAAACTGAACCCATTGCTATTATTACATTCTCTGCATTTTCTTTTCCATAATAATTAAATGGTTTATAGTTTGTTCCTTGAATTTCATTTATTTCATTCATATACTTTTCTACAATAGTTGGTACAGCATCATAAAATTTATTTCTTGCTTCAGTACATTCAAAATATATATCTTCGTTTTGTGCTGTTCCTCTTGTTATTATATTATCTGGATGTAATGAAATGTTTTTAAAATCAGTTATCTTATCTCTTTCAATTAATCGTTCTACTTTATTAAAATCTATTTCTTTTATTTTATTTAATTCATGACTAGTTCTAAATCCATCAAAGAAATGTAAAAATGGTATTGATGTACTTATTGTAGATAAATGAGCTACACAAGCAAGGTCTTGTGCTTCTTGTACGTTGTTTGATGCTAACATACAGAATCCCGTTTGTCTTGTTGCATAAATATCTTGATGGTCTCCTAGTATACTTAATGCGTGAGTTGCTAAACTACGTGATGCAACATGTATTACGCATGGCAACATTTCACCTGCTATTTTATACATATTTGGTATCATTAAAAGCAATCCTTGACTAGCTGTAAATGTAGAACATAAACTTCCTGTTAATAAAGCACCATGCATTGCTCCTGCTGCACCTGCTTCACTTTGCATTTCTATAACATCTGTTTTAGAGTTAAAAAAATTAGGAACTCCTTTATTCTTTAATTCTTCAATTTCACTTGCCATTGGGCTAGATGGTGTTATTGGATATATAAAACTCATTTCACTAAATCTATATGCTACGTCAGCGCAAGCTGTATTTCCATCTTTTATTTTATACATTTATATCACATTCTTTCTATATCCATTATAATATTATATTAATTTAAACTCAAATAAAAACTTACTAATTGTGTAGTAAGTTCGAATATTAAAATTATATTTATATTTTTTTGTTAAATTTTTTTCTCTTTATTATTTATTTTTAATTTATAAATTTTTATTCTGTTTCTATCTAATATGTTGCTAACATTTTCATATAATGTAATACTTTAAATATGTATTTTAGATTATTAATCATATTCAATTAAAGATATATTTTTTATTTCATCGTTTTCTTTAGTATTAACGTTAATTGATATTCCTTTTTCATTATCAATTATCTCTCCTAGTGATTTAATATTATCTGCAATTTCTTTTGTGTTTTCTAAATCAGTTATATTTATTTGTTCGTTATCTAATTTTTTTTGCATATCATAATATATTGAAGTTGAATAGTATAATTTTCCTTCATCTGTCAATATTAACAACTTATTATAATCACATGCTATCGGGTCTTCTACAAATTTTATGTTTTTTATGGCAAGATTAATTACATCAATTTTTTTATTTCCATAAATAAGTGATAATTTATTATTCATACTAACTGCTGCTAATAAAATTTCGTTTCCACATTCTTTTTTTACTATAGTAACTATCTCGTTAAAATCATCTAGATTTTGTGTTTTTTCTGTTGTTGATGATTGGCTAGAACTATTTATATTTGATAATTGTTTATTATTGTCAAACACTTTATCATAAACAATATAACCTCCTAAACCTAATACACAAATTATTAAGATAATTATTAGTATTGTTAAACCTTTTGAACTTTTTTTAGGTTCTTTCATTTGTCTCACTCTCCTACAATAATTGTAATATATTTTCTTGTAATTGTATATCGTTGAATAATATATTTACATTGTTTTGTGTAAATAAAAAAATATTTTCCGTGCTTATAGTACGTATTTTAAGATAATTGTCTTATATGTGTTGACACAAATATTACTTGTGTTATAATTTTATTAGGGAACATTCAAATTGCTGAATGTCTACCTGTTTGGTTAGACACACGTATTTATTACGTGTTCTTTTTTTGAACCATAATTAAAATACTAGTGTCTAATTAATATTTAACCAATTACCCCCTGAAGAGTATTTTAGATAAAATAACCAATTTTATTATTATTATGAATTTATCAAATATTTTTAAAATAAATGATTTATTTGTCATATAATCAACCTACCTCCTTAAAAAGCTGTAGGTAGACACTAAGAACTTGAATGTTCGATTAGATATACTACAATAGTTTTAAATATAAATAAAGTGTTTCGATAAAACATGTCAAAATTTTTCAAATAAATATTGTTGTTAAGTTAATTTTATTTCTAGAATTTATTTGATATAATATAGATGGTGGTGATATTAAGATGTCTGAAGAAAAGTTTGACTCTAGTATAAACAATTATATTGAAGAAAATAATTTGAGAGATAATGAAAAACAATTGAATTGGGATATGGCAATTGGACTTCAAAAAGTTGATAATTTAAATCCATCTGAATACTTAGAAAATTTGTTAAAAGAAAATGTATCTGGTGAAAAGACAATTTATGAAGTTGAAAATGAATTAAAACAATATTATGTTGAAAAAGAAAAAAAGAATGAAGTAAGTTATAACGAATTAGAATGTGATTTAGTGTCTACTAAAATAATTCAATTATTAGAAGAAAACAATTTTGAATTATCTGTAGATTATTTAAAATATATTCATAGATTTTTGTTTCAAGATGTTTATGAGTTCGCTGGTGAATTTAGAAAAATGAATTTTTCTAAACATGAAAAAATTTTAAATAATGATTCAATTGCTTATGGAGATTATAAAACATTAGAACAATCATTGGAATATGATATATCACTAGAAAAAGATAAAGAATACAAAGTCATGAATATAGTCGATGTAATAAATAATATTGCTGACTTTACTTCAAGAATATGGCAAATACATCCATTTAGAGAAGGTAATACTAGAACTACAGCATTGTTTATAGAAAAATATTTGATATCACTTGGATATAATGTAAATAATATAATGTTTAAAGATAAATCAATTTATTTTAGAAATGCATTAGTAAGAAGTAATTACTTTAATAATTCTTTGAATATAAAACAAAATAATAATTTCTTAATAAAATTTTATGAGAATTTATTATTAGGTAAAAATAATAATTTACATTCAAAAGAATTAATAGTAGAAGAATTATTTAATAAATAAAACATTAATAAATTTTAAATTAATGTTTCCTAAATTGAAATTTGAACCGCACCACTAGGGTGCGGCTTTTTGATATAATA